>OAWP01001314.1_pt1 | contig 15983 bp, 16 predicted proteins | sample 1517081 | NCBI WGS metagenome assembly OAWP01 (sample SAMEA2580167, study PRJEB22360) | human gut metagenome | biome: human gut; feature: human-associated habitat; material: faeces | place: Denmark | collected 2008/2010 | reverse complement strand
TCCATGATTAGGAAGGGAGGGGTTTGGCTAACCCCGCCGATACCGCCGAGTGCACCGGAGATGATAACACCGGTGTATCTCCACTGGTATACGTTGATACCAACAGAGTCGGCTGCCTGTGGATGCTCACCGCAGGCACGCAGGCGCAGTCCCCATTTCGTTTTGAAGAGAAACACGTAGCTGCAGATCAGAAGGATGATGCCGATGAACAGGAAGATGTTCACGGTAAATGGTCCGATCTTGTAAATGAAAGCGGCGTTGGTGTAGTTCAGCTTTGCGGAAGCTGCACCGTTTCCGGCATCCGAGCCGTTGTTGAATGCTTTTACCAGGACGATGGCAATGGCAGTAGCCAGCATGTTCAGCGCGGTTCCGCCGATCGTCTGGTCTGCTTTCAGTGTGATGGCGGAGAAGCCAAGCAGCAGAGAGTAGATCATACCGGATACGGCGCTCGCCAGAATGGAAAGTGCCACAAGTGCAGGAGCCGGGAGGTCCGGGAACAGAACCAGGACGAAGACACCGGCAAGGCCGCCGATCGCCATGATTCCTTCCAGCGCGATGTTGATGACACCGCTTCGCTCGGAGAACATACCGCCCATCGCAACGAGCATCAGAACAACGGCGTACAGTAAGGTAAATTTAATTAAAAGGAACATTATTTCTTCTCCTCCTTTCCGTTGTCTGCATTGGCATTTGCTTTCTGCTCTTTTTTGCTCTTGAACAGGTTTGCAACGATGCCCTTGAACAGGGTAACGAATGCGCAAAGGTAAATGATAACGGCAACGATCAGGTCCGCGATCTCCGGCTGATAATATTTCGTAGGCAGGTAAGCACCGCCGACCGAAATATGAGCAACGAAGAGAGCAGCGAAGATAACGCCGATCGGGTTGCTAAGTGCAAGAAGCGCAACCGGGATACCATTAAATCCGATGGCCGGGAGTGCTGTCGATACCTGCGGGTTCCACTCGGATGCACCGGAGAGGAAGTAGAGGCCTGCACCGATTCCGGCAAGCGCACCTGCGATGGTCATGGAGAGAACAACGTTTCTCTTCTCGTTGATGCCGGCGTATTTGGCAGCATCCTTATTGAACCCGCAGGCTTTCAGCTCATAGCCGAAGGTTGTTTTGTTCAGAACGATGTAGATGATGACCGCAATGGCAATCGCAATGAAAATCGCAATCGTTGTGGAACTGGTACGGAAAATGGAGTTCATGCCGCAGTCCGGAATCAGGGATTTCGGAGAAGCGGAGCTTAATTTGTAAGTACGTGTGGTCTTCTGATCATACATGTCCGGGATGGTGTTGTACATCAGCTCATTGACAAGATAAAGACCAATCCAGTTGAACATGATGGAAGTAATAACTTCATTTACGTTGAAGTATGCTTTGAAGATACCAGGAACTGCTCCCCAGATGGCTCCGCAGACCATAGCAGCCAGAAGGCATACATACCATGGCATGTGGAGGATGATGGCAAAATACAGGGCGCCGAAGACACCGACGGTGTACTGTCCGGCAGCACCGATGTTGAACAGACCTGTTTTAAAAGCAAATGCAACCGAAAGTCCGGTCATAATCAGGGGAGCGGACTGAGCGATTTCACTTCCGATTCCTTTCGGCTTTAAGTAAAAGCCGCCTTTGATGATTCGTGTAAATCCATCCACTGCGTTCTCCGCGTTGATGCAGTATAAAATGATAAATCCCACAAGAAGACCGATCACAATACATACAAGAGAAGCGACAATGGACAGAAGAGCGTTTTTCGTTTTTTCGTTCATGCTTTTCTTACCTCTCTTTTATACTTCTTCGGGAACCGGATCCCGTTTTGCACCTGCCATGTAGAGACCGAGTTCTTCGACAGAAACGGTTTTCGGATCCAGCTGGCCGACCAGCTCTCCTTCGTACATAACAAGAATACGGTCGGAAACATCCATAACCTCATCCAGTTCCAGAGAAACCAGAAGAACGGCTTTTCCCTTGTCGCGCTGTGCAACGAGCTGGCTGTGAATGTATTCGATGGCTCCGACATCAAGACCACGGGTAGGCTGTACCGCAACGAGAAGATCAGGATCTTTGTCGATCTCACGCGCGATGATCGCTTTCTGCTGGTTTCCGCCGGACATGCTGCGGGTGATGGTCACAGGACCCTGGCCGCTGCGGACATCGTACTGCTCGATCAGGCGCTCGGCATATTCGCGCACGGCTTTTGATTTGATAAAGCCGAAGGATTCAAATTCCGGCTGCCAGTAACGCTGCAGCACCATGTTCTGCTCGATGGAGTAATCCAGCACGAGGCCGTGTTTATGGCGGTCCTCCGGGATGTGGCTCATGCCCATCTTGGAGCGGTCGCGGATGGAAGCTTTCGTGATGTCCTGTCCGTTGAACAGAATTTTACCGCCGGATACTTTTTCCAGTCCCGTGAGGCCCTGAACGAACTCGGACTGGCCGTTTCCATCGATACCTGCGATGCAGACAATCTCGCCTTTTCTTACATTAAAGGAAACATCTTTGACGGCGTTGTTTCCGTGCACCTTGCTCGGTACGGTCATGTGCTCTACTTTCAGAACGGTGTCGCCCGGTTTTGACGGCTTTTTGTTGACGGAGAAGCTGACGTTTCTTCCGACCATCATGCGGGAGAGCTCTTCTTTGGAAGTTTCGCTGATGTTGACGGTTCCGATGTATTTTCCTTTGCGGAGAATCGTACAGCGGTCGGCAACTTCCATGATCTCGTTGAGTTTATGGGTGATGAAGAGGATGGATTTTCCTTCTTTTGCGAGGTTCTTCATGATCTTCATCAGCTCGTCGATTTCCTGCGGCGTCAGAACCGCGGTCGGCTCGTCGAAGATCAGGACTTCGTTGTCACGGTAGAGCATTTTCAGAATTTCGGTACGCTGCTGCATGCCGACGGTGATATCCGAGATCAGAGCGTCCGGATCGACCATCAGACCGTATTTCTCGCTCAGTTCCATGACTTTTGCACGGGCATTCTTTTTCTCGAGGAAAAGGCCTTTGGTCGGCTCTACGCCGAGGATGATGTTGTCGAGAACCGAGAAACATTCGACCAGCTTAAAGTGCTGGTGCACCATACCGATGTTGAGATCATTGGCGTCGTTCGGCGTGTTGATATGGACTTCCTGCCCATTCTTCTTGATGATTCCGGAGGTAGGCTGATACAGACCAAAAAGAATACTCATCAGGGTTGATTTTCCTGCACCGTTTTCTCCAAGCAGAGCATGGATTTCTCCTTTTTTGAGCTGTAACGTAATGTTGTCGTTCGCCTTGATACCCGGGAATTCTTTGGTGATGTTCAACATCTCAATAATGTACTCATTTTCCATATACATATTCCCTTTCAAGCGTGGTTTTGCAGGACTGCCGAAGGCATGGAAAACAGGGCAGAACTGCGGGCTTTCATTATGTCTAGTATAGCATTTTGTGTGACAGAAAAAAAGGGGAAGAGAAATAATATTCTCTTCCCCAAAAGGCATATTGTTACAGAAACAGTATGCACATTAGCTGATGTAATCAACGGTTACGTGAGAACCTACTTCCGGCTGATTTTCTGTATCGCTGGAGATTTCGATGGAACCATCGCGGATACCAGCCAGTACAGTTTCATACTGATCCTGTGTGAAGGTTGTGAATCCCCAGGATTCGGAATCGGTAGGAAGGCCGATGTAATCTCCGTCTTTCAGTCCAAGCTGCTGAGCAGTTCCGCCAAGTTCAGAGAAGTTTCCGCTGAAGTAGGAATCCAGAGCGTTGTTGATGGCGCTTGGAAGACCTTTCATAGCGGAAGTCAGGCAGCGCTCGCCGATTTTGGAACGCTGGTCAACGTCTACACCAATAACTTTTCCGTCGTGTGTCTCAGCTGCATCCAGAGCAGATGTCCAGATACCGCCGCCGCAGGCGAATACAACCTGTGTTCCGTCTGCATACCAGCCCTCCATACGGGCGGTGATGGAGTCATCGCCGTAGAACTGGCCGCCATAGTAATATTTTACGTTTACATCTACGCCGTCTTCTTCAGCAGCAGCGTTGATACCCTGTACATAACCGTAACCGAAACGGATAACGGCCGGAACAGCGATACCGCCGAGGAAACCAAGACTTGTGTAGCCGTCTTTTACTGCAGCGTATCCAGCCAGGTAGCCGGCCTGCTCTTCTTCGAAGGAGCAGATGTACACGTTCTTTCCGAGATCAACAGCTTTGCCGTTTTTTACAATATCACCTTCGGTAACATCGACTGCGATGAAGGTTACATCCGGATAGGTGTCCTGCTCTTCAGCGATGGCAGGTCCGAACAGGTAACCTGGCATTACAACAACGGTAGCACCCTCGGAAACAGCAAGATCGATGGAGTTGATACGCTCTTCATCGGTATCCTCTGCCGGTTTGTAGTACTCGTACTCTACGCCGTTTGCATCGCCGTAGGCGCATACAGTTTCCCAGGTGATCTGGTTGAAGGATTCGTCGGTGATATCTCCGGAGTCTGTGATCATGGCAATTTTCTCACCTGCGGCGTCTTTTTTTTCTCCGTCTGTGGAAGCAGAAGCGGAAGTTGCGCTGGTGGAATCGGCGCCTGTGGATGCGTCGGAGGAAGAGGAGCCGTTGGAGGAACCGCATCCTGCGAGTGCAGCAGTTGTCATGGCGGCTGCAAGCAGTAAGCTAACTACTTTCTTTTTCATAATAGTATTCTCCTTTCAAGAGGTACAGCGTTTTTGCGTGTATGGCTACATTATAATATAAAAGAAAAAAGTATGTCAAGCAAAGGAAAAACTGCGTGAAATCCACTAATTATCTGCATGCGAGCCGGAAATTCTTCGGATAATGGCGTTGGATCTTGCATAAATTTCTTCCGGATCAAAGCCGATGCGGAATTCGCCGTTTTCGTAGAGGATTTGACCGTTTACCATGGTAAGCTTTACGTTCTGTTTGCTGCCGCTGTAAACGAGGTTTTTGATCAGATTATTTTCCGGCTGCATGTTAGGCTGGTGCAGATCAATCATGACGAGATCCGCCTTTTTGCCAACGGCGAGACGGTCACAGTCATCGATCTGCATCGCGTGTGCGCCGCCTGCGGTTGCCATGTAGAGTATCGCATCAGCCGGGATTCCTGCGGCGTCCATCTCACGGACTTTGGAAAGACCGGTGGTCAGGAACATTTCGCGGAACATGTCGAGGCAGTTGTTACTGGCCGGCCCGTCGGTGCCGATGGCGAGGTTGATGCCGTTATCGTAAAAACGCTTCAGCGGGCAGATGCCGGAGGCGAGCTTCAGGTTTGAGGAGGGATTGGTAACGGCCGTCAGTTTCCGGTCACGGAAGATCTCAAAATCGCGGTCCTCCATCCAGATGCAGTGGTAGCCGCCGCCTCCGTACTGGAACATGCCTAAGCGTTCCATCAGCTGTGTCGGGGTGAGTCCCCAGCGCTCTTTACAGCCCTCGACTTCGCTTTTTGTTTCGGCGTTGTGTGTCCAGACAGGGGAATGGTATTTTTCGGCGAGTTTGGCAACGGCTTCAAGAAGCGGGCCGCCGGTCGTATATTCGGCGTGGAAACCGAGCAGATACGAGGTGCGGTCGGAGAGTTCGTTGACATAGTTATACATCTCTTCGAGAATTTCCGGGCTGTCGACGAAGTTGTTGAGACCGCTGGTAAGAACGGTGCGGAATCCGGTGTCGACCGTGGCAGCGATGCTGTTTTTCTGCTGGATGTACATGTCGAAATTGGAGGTGATGCCGCTCGTCAGATATTCCATGATGCCGAGGATATTGAGCCAGTAAACGTCGTCCCCGGCGAGCTTTGCCTCGTTCGGGAAGACCTGGCGCTCGAGCCATTCGTGGAGCGGGAGATCGTCCGCGTAGGAGCGGAGGAAGGTCATCGGTGTGTGTGTGTGTGCGTTTTTAAAGCCCGGGATCAGGAGATTGCCGCGGGCGTCAATTTCGCGGTCGAAGACAGGGGTCTCTGCGGCATCTGGATCTGCTTTTCTACCAGGTCCGATATAGGTGATGGTGTCGCCGGTGACATGAAGTTCGTCTTCGGTGATGGAAAAATGGTTTTCAGCGTCGAGTACGAGAATTTTGGCGTTGTAAAAACGTGTATTCAAAAAAGATCTCTCCTTTATTTTATGTGCTGTTTTCAGCGGCCGGGGCCTGTTTTTTTTGACAGACCCCGGCCGCTGTGTGTTTACAGTGTCTTTGCGATGCCCTGAATCGTTGCGGCAACGAGTTTTTTGAACTGCGGCGCAACCATGTCAGCTGCCTCCTGAACTTCCGCATGGCACAGAGGCTGCGGGGAGATGCCGGCGGCAAGATTGGTAATGCAGGAAATACCGATGACGCGCATGCCCATATGGCGTGCAGCGATGGCTTCGCAGGCGGTGCTCATGCCGACCGCGTCTGCGCCGAGGGTGCGGCACATGGCGATTTCCTGCGGGGACTCGTACTGCGGGCCGGTGAGCTGCAGATAAACGCCTTCCATCAGGTCGATATCAAGGCTGGCTGCGGCTTTCCGTGCGATTTTCTGGAATTCAAGGTCGTAGATCTGGCTCATATCCGGGAAACGGGTGCCGAGCTCGTCGATGTTCGGTCCGATAAGCGGAGATGGAACGAAGCAGGCGATCTGGCCGTTTAACAGCATCAGAGAGCCTGGTTTTGTACCCTGTTTGATGCCGCCGGCGGCGTTGGTTAAGAACAGTGCTTTTGCGCCCATCAGCTTCATGAGGCGGGTCGGGAGAACGACGTCGGTCATCGGATAGCCTTCATAATAATGAACGCGGCCCTGCATGCAGACAACCGGCACATCGCCGACGTAGCCGAAGATAAAACGGCCCGCGTGGCCCGGAACAGTGGAAACCGGGAAGCCTTCGATATCGTGGTAATCGAGGGTTGCGGTAACGCGGATATCATTCGCAAAATCACCGAGGCCGGAACCGAGAATCAGTGCGACTTCCGGCTGGAAATCGATCTGGGAGCGGAAGCTCTCGTAGCATTTCATCAGTTTTTCGTAAACAGGGTTTGGTGTGTTGCTCATAGGAAAAACCTCCTTAATATAAATGATTTTCTGCTTTTTGAGTCTTTTTTCGGCTATTTTTAGGGAAGAAAAGCCTGCCACAGAGATGTGAGTCCCGGAGGCAGGCTTTTCTTTTAGAAAAAAGATCATCTGGTAGTTCTATTGTAGTATAGAAAGCGCGGAAAAGCAATGATTTCAGTCATCAAAAATATTCAGATGCTGTTTCATGATATTTCCCAGCCATTCAATGACCGGACCGAGGGTAATAACCATCAGCACGGTGACAATGCCGAGTTTTCCGCCGAGCAGAACGGCGATCGCGGTGACAACGAAGTCGTAGACGATGCGGATCACACGGAACGAAACGTTCGGCAGGTGGGTGGAGATAATGAAGGATACTGCGTCGTACGGTGCAGTTCCCATATCAACATCCATATAGAAGGATGCGGCAAGGATAAACAGGATCAGCGCCGGGATCAGCACGGCGATTCGCACACCCATCGAGGTGAAGAGGTCTGCCGGAAGGACTTTCGCCCAGATCCAGGAGAAAAAGTCGATGGAATATCCCACGAGAAACATGTTTGCGAGGGTTCCGAAGCCTAAGTTTCTGCCGCCGAAAATGATAACGAAGATGAGCAGGACGGTATTGAAGAGCGCCTGCCAGTTTCCGATGCTGATGCCGAGGCGGGTGGAGATGGTCTGGTTTAACAAGGTACACGGATCGGTGCCGAGATCGACGAGAAGCAGCCATGAGAGCGCAAAGCCCATCAGGATGACGGCAGCGATGACCAGAATCAGGCGGGTCCAGAAATGTTTCTTCTGGTAGAAGCCCTGGATGATTTCTTTCATAGTATGAGTTCCTCCCTGTGATTTATGCTTGGCTTTTCACCTTTTCGGGCGGATTTTCTACGCATTTTCTTCGAAATTTTTCGATCGTCTTTCCAACACGTTTTTCGCCCTTCTTTCCAGAAAAATCTCCGCCGTTTTTTGGCGGAGATTTGACCGTTTCTGTTATTTTAGTATATTTTTTCCAAAATGTAAACTATTTTCTTTTAATGATGTCAACTTGATGTTCACAAAACGATGAACGATAAAGGAACACAAATTAACATAAAATATAAAATTGAAAAAACACGTTCATTAATAAATTAACGAAATGAACACATGAGCTGAATGAAATTTGTGCATTTTACAATGTGTCCACGCGAGACGGACAGAGCCTTGAAAAGAACTACAATATACGGATATACGAATTAACGCCATAAACAGAAACCAAAGTTATAGAACCAGCTCCACGTTTTTACCGAAGACTTCGCGGTATAACTGTTCGCGTTCCGCGGTGATCAGCCGCCCGACGGAATCGGTTGCCGCACCGAGACAATCGGCGCAGGTGAGGATCTGGTAGAGAATGGCGTTGTCGTTGCCTTTATGGGTATACTCGCGCGGATAGCCGCCTTTTTCGTCGTATCAGAGATGGTGGTAGAGCGCCGCCTCGGCGTATGGTCTTGTGGAATCCCATTTGCTGAGGAGCTCATAGCCCATCTGTGGGTGGAGACGGATCAGATCAAAGAGAAAAAGTACATTGCATCATTGGAACCGTATATTGGAGATATTCTACTGGTTGGAATTAATTATCATAAAAAGACCAAAAAGAATGAATGCCTGATAGAAAAGGCGTAAATGAATAAAAAGGCAAGGCAGCATATCACAGGAAATCCTGAGACATGCTGCCTTATTTTGCCAGGCATATCAATAATTGGTTCAAAAAGGATACGTTAGAATACCACTACCAGAAGCATCTTATACTGCTCTTTGCCATACACTGCATGCGGATGTTTTGCCGGCATGACGATGGATTCGCCTTCGTGGAGTTCGTATTTTACGCCGTCGATGGTGATTTCACCGGTTCCGTCGAGGCAGGTGACGAAGGCGTCGCCGCCGGACTCGTGGGTGCTGATTTCTTCGCCTTTGTCGAAGGCAAATAAGGTGATGCTGACGGATTCATTCTGTACCAGTGTTTTGCTGACGATCTGGCCTTCCTGGTAGGAAACCTGATCTTTTAAGACCATAACCTTGGCTTTATTGATATTTTTCATGATGCTCATAGTTCATAAATCTCCGTGATAGAATGAGAACGTGTCTGAAAAAATTCCCAGGCACGTTCTAAAAATGTGTGATTAAGATGAGATGACTCATCGGTGTCGGGCGTGTATAGAAATGGAATCTGAGGTCCGTTTTCTGATATGCCCAAATTCAAAGATATTTTTGTCTGAACATATACAGTATACGTGGAAAAATGAAAGAAAGCAAGGGGTTTTCTTTATTTCCCGAAAAACAATTCCATATCGTTTTCAACGGTATCGATTCCGGCGATGCCGAAGTTTTCAACGAGAAGAGCTGCAACATTCGGGCTTAAAAATGCCGGAAGTGTCGGACCGAGGTGGATGTTCTTGACACCAAGCGACAGCAGTGCCAGAAGAACAATCACAGCTTTCTGCTCGTACCAGGAAATATTGTAGATGATCGGCAGATCGTTGATATCGTCGAGGCCGAAGACCTCCTTTAATTTCAGTGCAATCACGGCAAGAGAGTAGGAATCATTGCACTGGCCGGCATCGAGGACGCGCGGAATGCCGTTGATGTCGCCGAGGTTCAGCTTGTTGTATTTGTATTTTGCACAGCCGGCGGTCAGAATCACGGTGTCTTTCGGCAGTGCCTGTGCAAAATCAGAGTAATAGCTGCGGCTCTTTGCACGGCCGTCACATCCAGCCATGACAACGAATTTTTTGATCGCGCCGGATTTCACGGCATCGACGATCTGGTCTGCCAGGGCGAGTACCTGTGCATGGGCGAAGCCTCCGACAATGGTTCCCTGCTCGAGTTCCGTCGGCGGTGCGCAGTGCTTTGCCTGTTCGATGAGCAGAGAGAAATCTTTTGTCTCACCGATGACGCCGTCGATGTGCGGGCATCCCGGATAACGAACCGCTCCGGTTGTGTAAATACGGTTTTTGTAGCTGTCCTTCGGCGGCACGATACAGTTCGTCGTCATCAGAATCGGGCCGTTGAAGGCTTCAAATTCTTCTTTCTGCTTCCACCAGGCGTTACCATAATTTCCCTTAAAATGTTCATATTTTTTGAACGCCGGATAGTAGTGTGCAGGCAGCATTTCGGAGTGGGTGTAAACATCGATGCCGGTGTTCACGGTCTGCTCGAGCAGCATCTCGAGGTCGCGCAGATCATGACCGGAGACGAGAATACCCGGGCGGGTGCCGACACTGAGATCGACGGTGGTGATCTCCGGATTGCCGTAAGCGGAAGTATTGGCCTCATCGAGCAGTGCCATTCCCTGCACGCCGTAGGAGCCGGTCTCGAGTGCGAGAGCCGTCAGTTCCTCTGCGGAGAGGGAATCGTCGAGCGTTGCGGCGAGAGCACGCTGCAGGAAGGCATCGATTTCCTCGTTTTCTTTTAAGAGAACATTGGCATGGCTGGTGTACGCGGCGAGTCCTTTCAGACCGTAGGTGATGAGCTCGCGTAAAGAGCGGATGTCCTCATTTTCCGTGGAAAGTACGCCGACGGTAACTGCTTTTGCGGCAAACTCATCGGTTGTGCCGTTCCAGAGGGCGGCCTCCGGCAGAGCGGAGCAGTCGGCAAGCTGAGCGAGAAGCGCTTTGGTTTCAAGCGTTGCCTCAATTCGTGCGCGGATCGTATCATCATCAAAGTTTACGTTTGTGATGGTCGTAAACAGGTTTTCGGTGATGAGATGATTGACGCTGGCATCGACGGTTTTTCCTTCGCGGCGAAGCTGTGTCGTCACGGCGGAAAGTCCTTTCGTCGTCCAGATCAGCAGATCCTGCAGCGCCGCTGTCTCCGGGCGCTTTCCACAGACACCGGATTTTGTACAGCCGGAGCAGCCGGCAGTTTCCTGACACTGGTAGCAAAACATATTCTGTTCCATAAAAATAGTTCCTCCTGTAGGGTATTTTCGAGGGGTTAAGCGCAGAGGGAAAAACAGATCTGCGCGGAGTTTCATAATTTACACGTACAGAATATCGGATATAACAGGAAAAGTATGTGGTTATAACCACGGAAAAATACTTTTTGTGTATATTCGTTTATGAAAAATAAGCATTTGAAACGATGAAACGGTAAAAAATTTACGCTGCGGTACCGCCTAGAGAGACGGATGACGCAGCGTAAATTTGTTTTTATGAAATTCGAGGATTCCCTCTTTCTGCATTTTTCCGAGTTCTTTGGAGAGGGCGCTCCGGTCGAGGTTCAGGTAGTCGGCGAGGCCCTGGCGGTCGAAGGGGATCGTAAAGGTGTCGGCGCCGGTTTTGGCAGACTGCGCGGAGAGGTAGACCAGCACGCGCTCGCGGATCGTCTTTGGTGTAGTGCAGAAAATGCGGTTGGAGAGGGTAAGATTTTTCTGCATGGAGATGCGGAGCATGTTACTGCGAAGCTGGGACTGCCATGCATCATCACCATCGGCGGTCTGGTCGAGGTTTCGAAGATTGAAAAAGAGAACCGTCGAGGCTTCGGCTGCTGTGACATTCACCATCATCGGCTCCCGACAGAAGGCATACGTCTCGGCAAATACCTGGCCGGGGGTGATCTTGCTTAAGATACTGCGGTTGCCCCAGAGATCCGTATTCTCCACGAAAACGCTGCCGGACAGCACAATCCCCAGTTCGGACACGCGGTCACCCATGTGATAAATGGTCTGGTTTTTCTCAAACGAACACGTCCGCAGCCACCCGCTTGAAACAAGAGCCGCCCGCCCGGTTTCCGAGATGCCATGAAAGAGCGGGAGAGAAAACACCTCGGCCGGAAAAACAGCATCAGCCAATGATTTCATACTGCAGCATCTCGTATTTCAAAATACGGCCCTCCATAATTTCCGGCGGCAGCAGCGCGCGGGCAACCAGTTTCGTTTCATTGTCCTCCGGTTCGATGTCATTGCGGCGTAAATGCGCGTAATCACCATCGATGGCGACTACTTCGTAGGTGCAGGATAACATAAGAAAACAACCTCCTTTTTCTTTACATGATACCTATTATACCGTGTGCAGAAACGGATGTCGATGGAATTTTTAATGCCGGAAACAAAAGTCTATGCTATACTTACAGCAGGGTATGACAGAAAAGAAAGGATGGAAGGTAGGATCCTGGGGGAAGAACTTGGACTGGAAGTCTGCTCAGTGCTGAGAAAAATCCGGGAAGATATGTAGCTCATTATCATCAGCGGCTATGCGGAATTTTCTTATATAATAGGAAAGTTCGACATTCGTCGAACTCTTGATAAAAAGAGCCCGCACAAAAGCGGGCATAGAAAACAGACGATAGATTAAAAGAAGTCGATGTAAAAACCTTCTTCAAATTCATCGTCATCGAGGTCATCATCCTCGGTAAGAAAATAGTGCATATCCAAAAGGTCAGAGTCTGTCATGTTTTTGACCAGATGGGATGTCATTCCCTCTGGAGGATTCTTGATGTATTTTTGTCTGAGTTCCTCTATAAGCTTTGCATCCATGGTTTAAATTCCTCCCTGTCTGTTAATAAGTTCAGTATGATACAGACAGGCAGAAAAATCAAGCAGAGCGGCATTTAGCTTTTGCCATGGCCCTTTCGTAAAGTTCTTGAAGAGGAACTCGTTTATGATTGTGATAGATTTCTACTAAAAGCACTTCTGTCATAAATGTATAAAGATTTTGCACAGTTCGTTTTTTCAAAAAACTTATTCTGTTTTTCAACTTCTGTGATATAATGCTTTATTATATAATTCCCATTGGCAAAATGAGGTGAACCAAGTGAAAAAGAAAACACTTGTGCCTCTTATCATTTTTTTACTGGGCATATGCCTTGTTAGTTTGATTGTATACAAAACAGACACCCACGAAAAAGAGCAGAGACACATAACAGCACAATTAAACGTAGCCACCTATGGCGAACAAATAAAGAATGAAATTACAAATGGAATTGAGATCACAGATACCTTGAAGCAAATCTTAATAAGTGAAGATGGCGAAATCCATCAGTTTGAAACAATTGCAGGAAATCTTATGTCTGATTCTATTGAAAGTGTACAGCTCGCTCCTAATGGTGTTGTTACAGATATTTATCCGGCTAATGAAAATGAGGCAGGTAAGATTGATTTGATTCATGATAAAGACCGCGGAAAAATTTCCTGTTACGCAAGAGACAACCATACAATCATTACGCAGGGCCCCTTCAAATTAAAACAGGGAGGATATGGAATTGCAGTCCGCAATCCCGTATACCTGAAAGATAAAAACGGACATGAGTATTTCTGGGGATTTACTATTGTTATCCTGCGTGTTCCGGATATTTTTTCAGATTCAATCAGTGCACTTTCAAATTTTGGATACGAATACAAAATTTCAAAAACAGACGCTCCATGGAGTGATACTTATAAAGTGGTTTATCAATCAGATGGGCAAACAAATCATCCTGTTTCTTATACATTTACAATAGGAGATGAAAACTGGAAATTTGAAGTAAGTCCTAAAAGTGGATGGAGAAATGCCACTCTACTGATAATCATCATCGGAATGTTTCTTACAATAAGCCTTCTCCTGTCAGTTCTTACCAGAATATGGTTAGTAGAAAATGAACATAAGAAAAAGTTTCAGATACTGGCGCGCACAGATTCTCTTACAAATATTTATAACCGCTATGGATTTGATGAATTTGCAGAAAAAATGATTCAAAAAAATCCAAAAGCACATTTTGTGGCTGCGCTCCTTGATATCGATGATTTCAAGTTTATTAATGATATCTATGGACATAATTACGGAGACAGGGCACTAAAGAATCTTGCAGACAGCATGAAGACTTTTTTCCCATCCGATGCATTACTTGGAAGAAATGGTGGTGACGAATTCTGCATTCTTTTACCAAATTGTACCTTTGCAGAAGCAGCTATACAGCTGCAGAAATTCACCAAACTTCCTAAATCATTCTCATACCATGGTAAGGAACATGCATTTTATATTTCTCTAGGATATGCAGAATATCCAACATTTGCATCCAATCGTTCACAGCTCATGCGCTGCGCAGATGCCGCTCTTTATGAAATAAAACTTCATGGAAAAAATGGATGTATGGTCTACAGAGAAGGACTTCGGTCAGGTGCCCGCAAACAACTTGGATTCGCATTCAAGGATATCTCTGAACATCTTCCAGGTGCATTCATCATATACAGAGCTGACAAAGAAGATGATGAACTATTTTTTGCAAATGATGAATTTCTTCATATGTCCGGATATAAAGATATAGATGAACTGTTCAGACTTACTGAGAAAAGTTTTCGCAACTTGATTCGTGAAGATGAACAGCAACAGATAGAATCAAGTATCTGGGAACAGATTGACAACGGCAATGAAAATGACTATATTCACTTTCATCTTCGAAAAGCTGACGGAACTTATTTTTCTGTTCTTGATCATGGAAGAATTGTAGAGAGTCCGCAATACGGGAAAGTATTTTATGTATTGTTCATGGATTGGGAAGATATGCATATTCGTTACAATGATAAATTCGCAAGATAAAATATTGCAAAAAACAGAGCGTATGATCTATTTTCATATAATGTTTATGTCGGCAAGCTCTATCAAAAGGAAATCGACTTTGTTGCTCAGAGAAGCAACGAGAAGTTTTATATTCAAATCAGCGACAACATTTCCGGGCAGTAAACATTTGAGAGAGAATGCTTTCCTCGGTTTCAGATTCGAGATGCTTATCCGAAAATGATTATTGCTAGAACCAAACATCCCCAATATAGCTATGAAGGAATCGTAATTTACGATATAGCCGATTGGTTACTACAAGAATAAGCAAGGGCGAAATATCTCCAGCATTCTCTTTTGAAATGATGGAGATATTTTTATTATGACGGAGATTGCAGATGAATTCAGACGAAGCATCCTACGAAAAGAGTTTTATATGGATGTACTGAACTGTGATCCGATGTCTTTTGACAAGAAATGCGAACTGACAAACCCAAGCAAAAGCTTTTTCACTGTAGCTGATCCGTTCTCTGTGAAGATTAGAATAACATCTTTTTTCTGACATTTCTTTATCCTCTTTTCTTTGAAATATGAAAGAAAAATTATCCCTTCATATAACGAAACGCTCAGAGCATGTTTTACAGTGGTCAAAAGCAAATTTTTTTACTTTTTTTCTTACGAGTTTTCTTGCGAGTTTTTTAATGCAACTCGTAACATTAGATTTTTACATTTTTCATGAAATTAAGTAAAGAAAAAGAGCATATGGAATTGAATCCATACACTCTATGATTACTGGAACTTTATTTCATTTTTAATTCAACAAACTTCGGATTGTGACATCATTTCTTTCACTAATTCATAATTACTTTTCCAGTATTGATTGGAAATAAAATAATGTGCTTTCAGATTTGTCTTTAACCATATGTCAGTGACTCTATCGATATCTCTGTTCAGCAACTTTCTAATCATAACAAATATTCTCCACAACAACATCCTTTATGCTTTTCTCTTTATCTATTCTATCACAAGCTCACCATTAATCATCATTTTTTTGATATTTTTTCTTTTCCCCCACTGTAAAACAGCCTCTGAGCGTTTCGTTATATAGAGGGATACAAATAAGAGCAAGATCCACCCGTGTTTAACAGTATTGCCGCTTGGCATCCTGTTCTCCTATGGGTTTTATCTTGATGGGGATCTCCCCATACCCTCTTCATAACAGACGTTTCACTTGTCTGTTGGTTCCACCTAAAGGTGTTCACAGCACTATTTCTAATATCGGAAGGGACAGCCGATATTGAAATACGTGGACTCCCGGTGGGAGGAATAGTCTCAGCGCAAGGAGGAGTATGAGAACAAAAAACAAAGATAAAGAACTGAATCACAGACATTTTATAGGATTCTCCTAAATATTTTTCTAGTCATTGCAATATAAAATTGCTTATACAGTCTCTC
>OAWP01001307.1_pt1 | contig 16091 bp, 20 predicted proteins | sample 1517081 | NCBI WGS metagenome assembly OAWP01 (sample SAMEA2580167, study PRJEB22360) | human gut metagenome | biome: human gut; feature: human-associated habitat; material: faeces | place: Denmark | collected 2008/2010 | reverse complement strand
CGAATGGTGCCAGCCTAGCACCGCAGGAAATGAGGATGCTCTTTGCGGTCTTACCGGCAGCCAGCTTGTAAAGTTTGTACTGCCGACCGGCAAAGCTGTTGGGCTTCTTTTTTGCCAGTTCCTCAAACAGCAGATCCACCGGATTTTGGTATTCCTCATCGTCCTCCAGCACCTGCATGGTGTTCAGCATTTCCAGCAGGGTGGCGAAATTTTGCTCCTCCACCGGGGCTTCATAATGCAGATAGGCAATCAGGGCAGTCAAAAGCAGTCTTTCGGATTTTTCCCAGAACGGGTCTCCACCGGACCCTTCGCCCTTGGTGTTGGTCATCAAGGTCGTGACCAGTTTCAGAATGTCCTTTTCGCTGTGGACATAGGCGAAGGGGTTGTAGTGCATACTCTTGGAAAAGTTAATGGTATTCAGGATTTTTAGCTTGTAGCCGTTCTTCAGAAGTGCGTTCCCGCACTCGACCACGATACTACCTTTGGGCTGCATTTTGTCAAGATAAAAAATCAAGATGCTGCTGCAAATTTAAAAATTGCCAGCTTTCGCTTCTTTTTGGATGATTTTTCGCATTTGAGTATCCAATGTGCTCTTTGCATTCGGATTGAAAAAGATGTTGACGTTGTAAGTTGTGTTTCTGACTCGCATGGTCAACAGTCCGTCAGCGGGGCGATGTTCGGTCAGAGTGATAGTTTTGCTCATTTGTGCTTCTCCTTTTACAATGTGTGTTCAGTTGCCTTTTGCTGGGGCTGTAATTTTTTCTGTTCAAGCGCCGCCTTGACTTCTTCCAGCTTTTTCAGCACCGATTCCTTCTCCGGGGTCTTACCGCCCGGTGCAGAAAGCTGCTGTTTATTCAGCACCATGTCGATATACTTGCGGATATTTTTCAGGGCGGAGATATCCGGCTGCAAGGTTTCCAGTTGGGTGCGCAGCTCTGCGCTGCTGGATTGCAGCGCAGAAAATTCGGCATCCAATGCCGAAAAATTCACCGCTGTGCTGCCGTTCAGTTTCATCAGAGTGCGGACGGCTTTGTTGAAGGTGTCCACTTCCTCCTTGTGCTGGGCGGCATAAGCGTCCTTGGTCAGCTTAAAGTTTTTCTTCATAAAGGTATCGTGGACAGGTTTCAGCTTGGCATGGACGGCAGCAGCGTCCTTGATCTGGGCGATTGTCCGCATACGGTTTTCGTTCTGCTTCAACTGCCTGCGGAGAGGGGCGGCGGTCTGATTCAGGTTAGAAATTGCAGTGTCCAAATCCTCGATGGTGTTCAGGGAATGTGCTTTCAGATAGTCCACCGCCTGTTTGACTTCCTCAAAGTCCCGGACAGTGCATTTCAGTTTTGCCTTGCCAGACCAATCGCTGCGCTGCTCATTGCGAAGGTTGAAGTAGTCCACCAGCAGGTCGGACAGCGTGGGTTCTTTCGCCTTTTCCAGAGCGTCCAGAAGAAGCTGTTTCTTTTCGGTCAGGTCTGCGATCCAGCGTTGCAGCCCACGGATGGTGTTACGAATGGACTGCATCAGGCTGTTGGCGGCACGAATGTCCCGGTTCAGGTTGCCGAGAAAGGTTTCTATCCCACGTTTTTCTATCTGGTGAGCAGCGGGGCCGAGATGCACGGTCGGAATCTGCTGCACTCCCTGACGTTCAAACGAACGGAGGTCAACACGCTCCGGTCTGCCAGCGGCTTCCAGATAGCGGTTGGTGATGGTTTCCCAGCTGTGCCGCCAGACCTCGGCGTACTTCTGGTCGTTCCAGTCCACCGTGTTTTCCTTGTGGCATTTCCAGTTGCCGGATGGGAGTTGGATGCGCTCTCCATTTTCATCAAGGTCATAAACCTTGCGGGCTTTCGGGAGCCACTTGCCATGTTCGTCCATTGCCCGAATCGTCAGCAGAATGTGGGCGTGTGGGTTCCCATCGCCCTTGTCGTGGATGGCAAAGTCAGCAATCATCCCTTTGGAAACAAACTGCTCCTGACAAAATTCTTTTATCATGGACAGATACCGCTCTTTCGGGACTTCCACCGGAAACGCCAGCACGATGCGCCGGGCAAGCTGGGAGTTCCACTGGTTCTCCACGGCTTCCACGGCGTTCCAGAGGGTTGCCCGGTCTGCATATCCGGGCGGCGCATGGGACGGCAGCATGATCTCGGCGTGGACAAGTTCTTTCTTCTTGTTGTAGAATTTTGTTTTCTGGTCGTACTCGCTGAACAGCCGTTCGCCGCTCTGGTAAGCGGCCCCGGCAACAGCGGACTGCCCTTGGCTGCGCTTGACGATGGTGATTTTGAAATGCGGACACGGAATAGGCATCACCCCCTGATGACATTTGAATCGTTCTCTTGTAAAAATCACGGAATTATGGTACTATTATTTTGGATAAGTAAGCAGAAAGCTGGTGAGCCAATGTCGGAAAGAAAATCACAACAGGAACTGGATTTTGAACGGAAACATGAAGAAGATTTGCAGCGGTTGCGTGGGCTACGTCTGATTGATGATGATTTCATGGCTGCGGTGTTTGAAGAACGTGCTTGTGCTGAGTTCCTTTTGCAGATCATCTTGAAACGTGATGACTTGACCGTCAAAGAGGTTCACGGCCAGTACAGCATTAAAAACCTGCAAGGCCGTTCCGTTCGTTTGGATATTTTGGCGGTAGATCGGGAAAACCGTGCATATAATATTGAGGTGCAGCGCAGTGACCGTGGTGCGAGTGAAAAACGTGCACGGTATAACAGTAGTCTGTTGGATGCAAACCTGACTGACGCGGGCGATGATTACGATGCGCTGAACGAAACATACGTTATCTTTATCACCGAAAATGACGTATTAAAGGCAGGTCTTCCAATTTATCATGTTGACCGTACAGTCCGGGAAACGGGAACGTTTTTCAACGATCAGGCTCACATCGTTTATGTGAACTCACAAATCAAGGACGAAACTGCATTGGGAAAACTAATGCATGACTTTTTCTGTACCAACTCGAAGGATATGAATTATTCCATTTTGGCGCAGAGAGTTCGTTATTTTAAAGAAGATACGAAGGGAGTGGCAGCTATGTGCAGAGCTATGGAAAAGATGCGGGATGAAACCGAGCATGAAACATCGGTCAAACACGCATTGGCAATGTTGGCAGATGGTGTGCCTTGTGAAAAGGTGGCAAAGTACACCGACCTTTCAATTGAGGAAGTCCGGGCATTAGCTGAAAAGAAATCTGCCTAACAAAAAGATAAGCCGATTGGAAACGTTGCTATTTCCAATCGGCTTTTTCTATGCGTGTTTTATGGTAGCGAGCAAAAGGATAGTTGCAAAGCAGCGCAAGGAAAACGCAGTTTCCCTTGGGATGGAATCGGGCTGGCGCATAAACGCCAGCTTCGATTTCATCGAGCCGTCTGCAAGACCGCAATTTCACCGGAACGGTGTATAATTGCGCCCTTTATTCTAAAGGGTTTTGGACGTTGCTGCGTTCGTGAACGTCATGCACCATCTTTGCAAGTGCCAGCACGACTTCCGGTTGACGAAACGAGATTTTGAGCAGTTCCATCACCTGATCATCGGTCAATTCTCCCGGACAGACCAGAAAACTTTCCAGCATTCCGGCACGAGTGCAAAGGCGATGCACACGCTCTCTCCGGTTCAGCTCCGACATCTGTCGTTCAAGGATCTTCTCTCGGTGCTGGCAAGAGCGCAGCTTTTGCTCTGCTTTGGCTTTTTCGCTGCGGAGGTAGGCTAGGTCTGTTTTCGGTTGGGTCAATGGTATCACACTCCTTTTGCACTTTATAAAAGCCGCGCATTCATGAGGTCAAAAACGACATGGATGCGCGGCTCTTATGCTATTTCGGAAATAGTTCGATTAACGAACTGCGTCCCATTTTTTGGTAAAGCGATTATACCTCAGATTATTGCGCAAAACTTCTTCGGCATCTTTGTCTCCCTTTTCTGCGGCGAGTGAGAACCACTGACCAGCTTTGTTGTAGTCGATTGGTTCGGAGTAATAAATGTATCCGGCCCGATACATAGCGTAGACGCTGCCTTGGTTTGCTGCTTTTTCATACCAATAAATTGCAGCCTTAACATCTTTGACGATATAAACACCCTCATAATATTTATCGGCGAGCAACTCTTCAGCATAGATGTAGTTTTGTTCCGCAGCTTTTTTCAGCCATCGTTCGCAACCGATATACGGATTAGCACCGCCAATAAAGCAAGCATCCCCCATCTCTTTATCAATATAGATTCTGGCAAGTTCATATTGCGCTGCGGCAACTCCTGCACGTGCACCATACTCGTAGTATCGTGCGGCTGCGACGATGTTAGGCTTTTCAAGACCGGCACCAGTTTTACAGCAATAGCCACAGTATATTGTCGCATTCAAATCGCCTTCCCAAACAGCTGCACGGAAAAGTTGAAATGCCTTTTTTTCGTCTTTTTGAATGTTTTTTCCAATCAGGTATTCATAACCCAGCTTACGCATGGCAACAGCGTCACCTGAATTGGCTTTTTGAGTTAAGGTATTGATGTCTTCCATACTTTTTCTCCTTAATCATACATGCTAGAAGTATTGTTGTTATTTAGCCATGCTTCAAGACCAGAAATCAGAATTTCATTGATGGACTCAATATAATTCTTGATTTTAGGATTCTGAGCTTGTTTTAAAGTAATCAGTCGATTTTGGTATTTCTGATTCTGTTCGATTGTATCAACCGCCTGAGTGCATTGGGAGTCTTTCGTAGGCAGATACAACGCATAAATAGCGAAGGAAACTTGTGTCATGGTAAGCTGTTCACCAGTAACAACAAACGAAAGCCACGGATATTTAGCGCTGTCGGTTGCTTCAATATAGACGGAAGGCTCGTACTCTACTTCATTTGAGAGTACTGCACCGCAGTTTTTAATTTTGGTTGTATACAGATCACCAAAATTTTCATGGAGATACTTATCAAGGTAAACTTGCATAGCATCTGTACTCCAGCGAATATTTTTTTGAGGAATTTTCTTGTTCCATTCAGCAACAACCATAGGAAGATCGAGTGTTTTGTCCTCGCTAGTTAAAAGGTTCATATAGGAGTTTATTTCCGAAACTGTCCAAGAAATAAATCGATAATCATATGCAATTTCATTATCACTTGTCTGAATGCTAAATTCCTCTATGCTGTTGGCCGCATTACTAATGTCATTTTGATTAAGATTTTTCAAAAAGTTTAACCGACGATCAATTTGCTCAGTACGAGGAATATTGTTTTTGACTAAAAATTCAAGAACCTTTCTCTCCTGAGAATACATTTTGAGGTAAGCAAAAACTTTCTGAAGTATGAAAAGCTGATCTTCCCAGCTAGATGTACAAATCAGAGGATAATATTCAAGGAACTCATCGAGATTGGTATCAACTTCCTGCGGGCTACCAGATTTCGAAGATTTAATAGATTGAGCAATCAAAAGATCGATTGGCAGGATTTGCTCTGTTGATGCAGAAATAAAAGGATTATCTTTTCCGACTTTTTCTTTAGCTGTTGAAAGCCGTAAATAATTCATAATAACCGTACAATATGTATCCAAAAGAAGAGCGGTAGCTTCGTCTGTTTCCTCCATAGAGAGACAGAGAATCATTTTTTTCATACCTGCATAAGGAGCAACCTCTTGATCGGCAAAAAGTAAATTGGAAACAGCAGCAACATAGTCTTCCGATTTCAAAATATCTTTCAAAGCTGCAAGCCTTGACAACGGACTGTTGCTTCCAACCATCGCGAGATAATTATCAGAATCATTTTTGGCAGCTTCTAATCCTTCCGCAATGCTGTCGAAATCTGTCAAAAAACTGCAATCGGCATTGTCAACAGGGAAGAAAGCATCATAATGACGATCCAAGCCTCGAATGCTAGGGACAATATCGGCGAAGCGCTGTAAATTGTGAATTGTCTGCATAACAAATCGAATGGAAATACAACACTTTTGATGCAGTTTAACTAGAGCTTCGCAGCATAGATTAACAACATCAGCTGCCTCCTGCTTATAGCTATCGCTGCTCTTCAGTTCATCGCTCAAACTATCCACAGCAGAAAAATCAAATTTTCCGGTATCCTCAAAAGAATCCATCAGAACATCAAAGGCATCATGAATGATAGTATTCTTTTTAGCCGCAAAATAGTTGCTTCTTTCATGCGTGAGCCAGTCTTGATAGAGTTTTTCATTTGCTTCAGCGTTTTGAGCATCGCGCTCCATCATTATCTTAATGAATTTTTCGGTTTCATTTTGATTCATTGTTTCTGTGATAGTTTCCTTTGCGATATCGGCGGCTGCCGAAAAAAGAGATCCGAGTAAGCCCATAAATAATTCCTCCCATTTTAAATTTGATCTAACTGACGGTAGACTTTTTCCAAATCCTGCATAGCTGAAATGACTTCACCTTTTAAGCCGGTTGCTTCCTGTAAGTGGTCATCCAGCTTGTTTACTCCTTTCTCCAATGATTTTCCAACACCTAATGTGTCTAACAGCTTCTTGGTTTGGTCGAGTTTCTTCTTCGCCTTTTGACTATCTGTGATTTCATCGTCAACATTTTGCCGGATTTGTTCAAGGCTCTGTAGATTCTGATTTGCATCCTTCGAAACGTCATAAGCTTTGTTCTCAACATCACGCAGAGAATCGTTAATGCTTTCCATAAGGGTAGCTTGAACAGCTGAATCTAAATTTGAAGAATCCAACGCAAGCCCGGCATCCATAAGACTCTTTTTTTGTTGCTTTAACTCGTCCAGCTTTTGTTTTTTATCTTCAATAGTTTTCTTTACCTCAGTGATTTTCGTTCTGGAATGCTCAATACTAAAATTTTCAGCCATAATAATACCTCATTCTAATTGGCCATTCGAATCAAGAAAAACAACGTTATTTTTGATTTTTTGTTGGAGAGATTCTCCTATACTGCGAATCAATTCATCCAACATCGCTTTTCTTTCGGCTGAAATGAAAAGTTCATTTATCGCCTGACAGTCTCTTCGGTATTGTGAACGAAGTATTACAATCGAGGTGTAAATATTTTCCATGTGCCAATAGAAATCTGTGATTTGAGTGGATGTATGTACGGATGAGTCATATTCGGAGAGTGCACAAAGAGCTTCAACCTCCTTTTTCTTTAGTGATTTAACATTTTCTTTTAGAGTTTCTAGCTTTAGATTTTCTTCTTTTTGCGCCAACTGAAAAAATGCTGGCTTGTGAAGCATAATATCATATAGTTCGTCGTCATTGGGCGTTTCAGAACCATGACCTTTTTGCTCTTGAATTCTGAGTTCAAATGGTCGCTGAAGTCCTTCATAAGACATTAGGGCCTCACCCGGACGATAAACTGCAACATGTTCTAGTTGAATGCCACTAGCAGACATTGTGCTGCCAATCAGTTGTCGATCATCTATAGAGGTAAGTCTATGAATCAGCTTGATATTAGTATTTTTAATAACTTCAGGTGCCATAGCAGTAGGAAGCTGGTCTGCGATGATAATACCTTCGCGTAAAGCACGAACCTCTGCTAACATTTTAACGATATATGCTGTAGCAGCAATTTTAGGATTTGAATCTTGACCAGATGCTACTTGTGCTTCAGGAGCGATAAGGTTATGGGCTTCTTCGATAAAAATGATATGCCGGACAACCTTTTCTTCATCTGCACGAGGAGAGGCTTTCAAAGTTTCTCGAATGAGGGTACATAATAACAACGTAACAAAGTTGGCAGGACCTTCTCCTAACGATTCGAGTTCTACAATGACAGGGTGCTTTAGCCATTCCTCTGGAGAGAATGTAGAGTGTTTTACATCAAAAATGTCCTTCATTTCCCGACGTAGGAGACTGCCAATACGCATTTCCAGAACAGATTGAATATTACCTTGAATTTCGCTGTCATAAGTTGTTTGGCTAAGTTCTTTTTGAAAGCGATCATATAATTCCGACATGGTCGGATATTCTTTTTCCCCGGTGTTAATATCATTGGTATTCCAACCATGTGCTCGATAAATACCTTCGATAGCTTTATCCAATATAAAAGGAGCTGGTGGAGCAATCGGAAAAGCACCCTCAAAAACCTGACACAGTTTAGAGATATGTTCTGAAAGTGTGAGTCCTTTCGGGAATTCGAAGGGATTCAACCTCATAGGAAATTTTGTACTAGCTGAAGGAGAAAGAATAATTAACTCTGGAATATCATACCTAGAAAGTTCTCGATATTCACGCTTGGCGGGTTCCAAAACCAAAAAAGGAATAGGATCACTTTCTTCTTTAAAAGTGACCGACAAATTATCGGTATCATCCTTGATTAGCTTTTTATGATGCCATAGGCTATTAGCGAGATGCAGCATGGTGTTAGTTTTACCAGAGCCGGGAACACCACATATGAAAGCGTGTTTTTTGAAGGATGATGCATCGATAAAAGCGCTCAACCCATTGTTGGTTTGTCCAAGGTAAATGCCAGTTTGCTCCAACTTCGGAGCAGTTTCCTTCTTTATTTCGATATTCTCGCCATCAAATAGTATTGGAAGCCGAAAGAAAGAAGAAAGTTCATCAAGTGTATAAGCGGTTGGCCAGAATGCTAAAGAGGGTGGTAGAAGATTGCAGTAAGGCTGATTTACTTTCTGCAATTCCAACGGTGTGGCCGTACTGGGAATTTCCTGAATTTCACAAGTTCCTTCTTTGATAGCTTCTCCGCAGACAGCATCCATCAAAAAATGCGCACTACTTTTTTGGTTTGCGTAAAGTAAAATGTTGGCAAAAAAACAAGGCGATTTGGCAACATCTGATAAAAACTCTTCGTATATCCGTAGGGTTTCTTCGGCTGAGACATCTCGCGGACGATTTTTGTTATCGGCGAGGGTGATTTGCCCACTACGGCCCAATGCTTTCTCACGTAGAATTGCGATAGGCTTTTGTAAGGCCTGCTGTGCAGTTTTATAGGTGTCACTTCCATAGATTGAAATATGATAAACCATATCCTCATTAAGAGCCTCTGCGGTTTTTTCCATTTCATAAAGACGTGACTTGGGATTGGATTTCCAGCCTTCGACTGTAAATAGCGTATCTCCTGTGGAAAGACGTGTTTGTTCTTGTTTTTTGACTAGAAGAATATTTGTAAATGATTTCCGCAAGCAAACAGGAACATCTTCAATAGGAGCAATCTTATAGTAGTCAGCTAAAGGACTTGCTTGCATAAGCGCATCTATTGATTCAAAGTTTACAGTCTGATCGGAAGAAAATGCCAAGAAAATTTGCAGACGACTCCCTTTTGGACGTTCATGAGTATAGCTAAGGAAAAAATGTAGGGTTGTATGGATTAGAACAGTATTCCTTTGCCATTGACGTAAAAAACGATTATGTCGCTCAAGAATACCATCTATACCTTGTTCACCAAGAGATTGATATTTAACTAGCTCTAAATCGGGAATGTACGGAATCTCATAGAAATGCCACATCATGGGGTACGCCCTCCGTGCAATCGAAGCAATTAGTCTTCATAACTAAGACATCCTTGGCGCTCTCTCGGATAGTAGTAAGCATCATAATGCGAACAGTACTGGCGGCCATTACTATCACGGTCATAAGGGTTCCAATAGATACATCCGTCAGAACAGTTGTGTCCGCAAAAGGCACCCGCAGGAATTTTCACAGAGGTTATATTGTTTTTGTCCATAATGTTTTTCTCCTTTTTATTGTATTAAAGTGTCAGATTCAATTCTTCGGGCGTAATAGAAAGTCCGGATAATTGATCATAAACTGCGAGATAAGGGAAAACTCCAGTATGAGGAATAACAATCGGAAAATACAACTTTTTCACATAAGCATTCATAATTGATCGAATATAGACAATATCCGCAGATGACAAGCATTGACATCCGTGCCCCTCTTTATGGGTGTGAAATATTCCTTTAAAAATAATTCCTTGAGCGTCCCAGTCCGATATTGTTTGATTCAAAAGCAATTCATTGGGAACATACTGGCAAGATTTCCTAAAAGATATTTTTCCTGAATCGACAAAAATGGTATTAATTGTGTTTTTTGATTGCCCAAGCAAGCCACCCATTTCAGGTGGAGCGGATGGAAGGTTGTAGAGCAAGTTGTACAAAGATTCGGTAATTAACACGACAAGACATTCTATAATTACAGTAGTGGAACTTAATATTATAGCTGAAAATAGCATACTCACTTTTGGGTTAGCGGTTGCTTCGAAGTGTTCTTTGAATTTAAAAGGTGTACTTTTTAAAACGATGATATATTTTCGTTGAAACTTCCAATTTCTCTTGAATTAAAGCGAGATTTGTGGCATAATGCCTTATAAAGAGTGAGCTTTGCAAAATTCTGAAAAGTACACCTTTCAAAATTTCATAAGGAGTTTGCTTAAGTGGATTTTTCAAACTGTATTGCTTTTCCATAAAACGTACCTACGGGCAAATTACAGGCTGCGGCAGCTTCTTTCAACGTAATCTTCTTATCTCGCCACGCCTTGTGAACCTCGTAGAAGTTGTCAGGGAGCGGGCGGGGAGGTCGTCCAAACTTCACACCGCGGGCTTTCGCCGCTGCAATGCCCTCCGCCTGCCGCTGCCGGATATTGGTGCGCTCGTTCTCAGCCACAAAGGAGAGTACCTGCAGCACGATGTCGCTCAGGAAAGTGCCCATCAGGTCTTTGCCACGGCGGGTATCCAGCAGCGGCATATCCAGCACCACAATGTCTGCGCCCTTTGTCTGGGTGAGCAAGCGCCACTGCTCTAAAATTTCCGCATAGTTGCGTCCAAGACGGTCGATGCTCTTGATGTAGAGCAGATCGTCTTTTTTCAATTTCCGCACCAGCCGCTTGTACTGCGGACGGTTGAAGTCCTTGCCGGACTGCTTGTCCATAAAGATGTTTTTCTCCGGGATCTTCAGTTCTCGCAGTGCAATCAACTGTCGGTCCTCGTTCTGGTCACGGGTGCTGACCCGGATATAGCCATATAAATTCCCCAATAAATCGCCCCTTTCTGCTAAAAGTGAATTTCATCGTTCTATGTAAAACGGGCAAAGCATCCCTCCTGACGCTTTGCCCGTTGTTCTTTATTCTACCATAGCAGATCGGTTATCGCTCTCAAAATGCCCGCACCGGCTGGATAGCCAGCGCAGCGCCCCTAACCTGATACGTCGCCCCACCGGCTTCGCCCCTTGCATTCCTCTGGCACACCTTCGGGTGCTGCGATGCAAGGGCATCAAGCTGCTTCTGTAAGGCAGGATTCAGCGTAAACACGCTGTTCGTTCCGTCCTCACTGGCGTAGATCATGGTTTCCAGCTTAAACATCGTCAATCAGCTCTTCCTCCTCAGATTCGTCAAAGACGGTCGGCCCCCAGTCCTCGTCCTCCTCGATGTCCCGTGACATTTTCTGCATCATGGTATAATGCTCCATCTCGGAACGGACAAAGTAGAACATCTGGTCGTACCAGTCTGCCAGTGTTTCGTCCTCCAACTTCCGGCAGAAGTCAAGCACCAGCTTGTTCTGGTCGGGGTCAACCGTCAGCCCGGCAACTCCGCACAGCCGCTTGCGAGTCAGTTCCAGATCGGCGCAGCCATAGGTGTAGAGCAGCTTCTTTTCTTTAAACGTCAGTTTCATAGGCTTGTTCCTCCGTATTAAAAAAGGGCCTGCCCTGTGCAGACCCGATGTAACAAAAAGACCGCCGTGCATTGCGCAGGGCGGTCAGAGATGCGATATTGTATCAGACAAAAATCAGCTCAGTCTTGATGATCTCTTCGGCACGGTTGCGGATGCTGTTCATCCGGCGCACCCATTCCAGTTGATCGGCAGCTTTCAAAGCTTCGGTCACGCCCTCAGACTCCTGCATCTGTTGGACGGTCAACGTAAGCTGTTCCTCGGCCTGCTTGTCCAGCTTGGCAAGATAGCCGCTCAGCTCACCGGACAGGAGCAGTTGATTGTACCGGATGGGATGCTGCTCCTTCAGATACATTTTATGTAAGCGGCCCCACCGCCCGGTGGGGTGCTGCTCTGCCGGGGCTGCTGCGGTCAGATTCGGCAGATAGTGGTCATTGACAAGGGTGTAGTCCAGACCGTTGGCATTGTCATGGATAGATTTCTTCAGTTCGTTCATGCGGATTCTCCTTTCATTTCTTCAGGCGTTTCAAAAGACGGTTCAAATTGAATGGGGACTGTATCAGCAGGCCCCTGTTGAGCCAGCTTTTTATTTTGGGCATACTTGCGGCATCGTTCACGGCCTTTCTGCAAGAGGGCTTCATACTCTGCTGCCGCCTGTGAATCAGTTTTAGCCGCTTCACGCAGAGCAGCACGTTTCTTTTTGCGGTTTTCCCCGGCAGTTTTCTGATATTTCTTACGCTTGGCAAGTTGCTGTTCTGTAAGATTTTTCTTGTCGCCGCGACTAATCTCAATTTGACTAGGAAACGTATCACCGATAAAATTGAAGTAGATGTCGATTTGCTGCTGACGGTAGATCGTCCGTCCGCCGGATGCGGAATGAATCACCACTTTTTCTACCAGTTCGTACAGCATTTCATCTGTCAGCATGTCACAGTCCTTGTATTTCCGAATCAGTTTGATAAAGCGTTTCAGATCAACCTTCGTTGTTTCAGCGTTGTCCAGTTCTTTCTTCAACTCGGCAATGCGAGCTTCGCAGACAGTTTGTTCATCATCATATTGCGCCATCAAACGCTGATACTGTCGTTCGGGGATTTTTCCTAAGACGCTGTTTTCATATAGGCTCCGAATCAAAGCGTCCAACTCGTCCATTCTTTTTTGAACTGAATGCAGTTCTTTTTTACTCTCGGAAGATACCTGTGTGTTTTGGTTTTCCCATGCAGCTTGAAGCTGCTCGGCAAATTCATCCTCATTTTCAATAATTTCTTTTGTCATCGCTTTGATTGCATTGAGAATAGCGGCTTCAATGGTTGAGGTCTTGATAAAATGGGATGTGCAGGAAACGTACATATTACGGTATTTGCTGCACTGCCATGAAGAATCCGAATCATATACCACATCAGAATCCCGGTGTTTGGATTCAGGGCTGGAAAAGCTCATTCGGGAGCCACAGTCAGCGCAGAACACCATCCCGGCTAAACGATGCGAGTATGTTCCGCTCGGAAGTTTTTTCGGATTTCTCTTGCGCAGACGCTGTGCTTTATCCCATGTTTCTTGGTCAATGATAGCCTCATGAGTGTTTTTGAATATAATCCTTTCTTCCGGGGTTGCAGTACGGCGCTTTTTCAACTTGAAGTTCTCACGGATACTTTTACATAGCACTGTATGGCCGAGGTATTCCTGCCGGTCAAGAATATAGGTCAAGGTGGTCGTATTCCACCGATAGGGGTCGTGGTACGAATGGTTTCGGGCAGCTTCGGGATGATGCCGTTCTTCGTATGCAGACGGAATCAGCACTTTTTCATCCGAAAGAGTCTGGCCAATTTGTGCAAGACTGGCACCGCTGGCTGCCATATCGAAGATCCTGCGGACAACGGAAGCTGCTTCCTCATCTACGTGAAGGGTTTGCTTATCACCGGGAACCCGCTTATAACCGTAGGGAATACTGCCGCTGCACCGTTTGCCATCCTGCATCCGCGATTTGAAAACGGCACGGATTTTATTGCTGGTGTCCTTAGCATACCACTCGTTCATGATATTCAGGAAAGGGGTAAAGTCATTGTCCGTGGGATTGGCACTGTCAACATTGTTGTTGATAGCGATGAACCGAACACCCTTGGAAGGAAACTGAATTTCTGTGTAAAATCCAACTTCCAGATAATTGCGTCCGAAGCGGCTCATGTCCTTTACAATGACAGTTGCAATGTGCCCGGCTTCAATTTCGGCAATCATGGACTGGAAGCCGGGACGATTGAAATTCGTTCCGCTGTATCCATCGTCCGTAAAATGCTGGATGTTGTTAAAGCCGTTTTTGCGAGCGTAATCTTCCAGATACTTTTTCTGATTCAGAATGCTGTTAGATTCACCTTGCAGCTCATCATCTCTGGAAAGCCTTTCGTACAGTGCCGTGATTTTTCCTTGGTTGGATTTCGCCATAGTTTCACCTTCTTTTATTTTTAGTGGGGACACGATATGTAACAAAGATACGATATTTTTCTGACTTTGTAAACGCATCTTTGCTTTGTCCTCGATAATTATACCCCTTCGGATCGGTGACGACATAGGAACTGTGGCACTGAAGCAGATTCGGCTTCAGCCAAAACCGGGTCTTGCCGCTGCCGGAGCCGCCCACCACCAGCACATTTTTGTTCCGGGCATTCTTGGGGTCAGGCGGGCGGTTGGACATCATCAGCCGTTCCGTTTTGGTCAGGATGATGTTGTCGGAAAACTTGGGTGCCATAAACGGTTCAATGTCCTTGGCATTGCCCCACCGGGCAGAGCCGTATTCCATGCCGTGGCGGTACTTTTTGGCGTTTTTGCCACGCAGATAGACCGCCAGCCGTAACCCTGCGCCGCAGCACAGCCCCACCAGCAAATCCAGCGGATGCAGGCTGGGCAGAGGGTTTGCAAACGCCACCGGGATGGTGCCCATCATGGACATGATTTTATCGCCCAGCTCTTTGCCCTCGGCAAGTCTCCATGCTTCACCAAAGTTAGTTGCCACCAGTCCTAGTAAAATATAGGGCAGATACAGTGCCAGCAGCTTTGTCAGCTTTTTCGTGGTCACAGCCCACGCTCCTGTTCCTTGTGCCGGACTTTGCCGGGGAGTTCTGCCGCCGCCTGCACCAGCTCCTGCAATCGTGCCAGCACGGAAGGGCGTTTGTCCTTGTTCAGCAGGGATGCAGAATACTCCGTGAACGCCGATTGGAAGGCTTCTGCGTCCGGGGCTTTGAAAAAGACCAGATACCGGGGCGGCACTTCGGAGGTGTCCTTGCGGATGGCGTAGTCGATGCCGTACTTTTTGGCATAGCGTTCCAGCCCACGGATGCCGGTCTTGCTGATCTCCACGCTGGACACACCCCGGTTTTGCCGCAGAAGGGTGCGGACGCTCTGCTTGCCTTGGGATGCCTTGGACTGGTACAGCCGAAGCGCTGCTTTTATCGCCCGCAGGACAGTCCGGGCAGACAATTTCGTGGTGGAGATCATCAGGTTGAATGATTTCTGTTCGATTTCTTCCTGCACTGTCATCACCTCCCATGCAGCAGGGTGATTTTAGCGGTCATGCTCTGCCGGGGGCTTGGTGCGGGGTTTTTCCGCCGGAGGTTCATCAGGCACCGGCAGCACCAGCAGACGGTTGCCCAATTTCAAAAAGGCTTCCGGCTGATGAAAAAGCTGCTCGTACTTCTGTGCCAGTTCCGGGGTCAGGGATGCAAAATCCTCCTCGCCCAGACCTACCACCAGAAAAGTCCCGGCAACGGCATCGTACATCTGCCCATTCTCATCCCGAAGGGCGCGGTTCAACGGCAGTCCCATGAGTTTGCCATCATCGTTGTAGACGATGGCAACCGGGTCGGCAAAGGGATAGCTTGCGCCGATGGAACCGCCCACCGCCTGTTGCAAAGCCTTCAGGTCGATATCGATCTCGACCTGCTGTGGATGCTGTCCCGGTGCAATTTTCAGCACCGACAGGGTGTTTTCATTCTGTTCCATTCACACCTCAGTCGATGCAGATGCAGGTCAGCTTCTGCCCATCTGCCATCAGGGTGGTGCTGTGGCTTTCCAGATAGGTCTGAAAGCGGTAAATATCCTCCACCGTCAGGGACACGATGGTACTGTGCCCATCGGTGCGGTAGAAGATGACCGGGCCGGTCAGGTACCGCTTGCCTGCCAACTTGAGGACCTGCGCCGGATTGTAGCTGATAAACAGCGGCGCACCCTTCACGGCAATCAGGGCATCGTCCTCGTCAAAACAAGGCAGAATGGAAGGGGCATCCTCCTCCACGATAATGGTCAGTTCCATGTCCGGGCCGATGGCGGCAAGGTAGACATTCTCGCTTACCATTTCGGTCAGGCAGGATGCCGCCTGTTTCAGCATGGACAGGATGTTCACATCCACCGTGATCTGCGGTGCATGGGGAGCGGAGTGAAAAGGAATCGTGTTATTCATAGGCGTTACCTCGTATAATAAAATAGTAGTATTTATAGACCGCTCTCCAGCGGAATGCTACA
>OAWP01001302.1_pt1 | contig 16111 bp, 10 predicted proteins | sample 1517081 | NCBI WGS metagenome assembly OAWP01 (sample SAMEA2580167, study PRJEB22360) | human gut metagenome | biome: human gut; feature: human-associated habitat; material: faeces | place: Denmark | collected 2008/2010 | reverse complement strand
GCGCCGTCTGAACGGTACAAAGATTTCTGCCGGTATTTCCTACAAGAAACTTTCGCTTCTTGAGAAGCGAAAGATGTTTTTAACTGAACTGAGAAAGGAGGGCCGCGATTCCTCCCGCGTCTGAAGACGCGGGTTTCCTCGCGGAATTTCTATGAAACAGACAACCGCAAAGGCGCAGGCCAAAACGATCAGCAAGACAACCGGACGCGTGAAGGGGACCTGGGGCGGACGCCGTCCCGGCGCAGGCCGCAAGCCCCTGTGCGACAAGGCCATGACCGAAACCGCGACGGTGCGTTTAAGTGTTGAGCAGGTTACGAGTTTCAGGGCACTGGGCGGCGCCATCTGGTTCCGTGATGTGCTTAATCAGGCAATGGCAGCTGATCCCAAGCTCGCCTCAGGCGTCTCTAAGCCTGACGGTCTGATTCCGGTGAAGGTGAAGACTCATGTGAAGGTGCCTTCGGGGTACTCCGCGGTGCAGGCCGGTTTCCCGTCGCCGGCCGAACAGTATCAGGGCGAGAGTATCGACTTTAACGATCTTCTGATCACCAATGCCGCCTCGACCTTTGTACTGAAGGCCAAGGGCGAATCGATGATTGAAGCGGGAATCGATGAAGGGGATCTGCTTGTCGTGGACCGCAGCGTCACGGAAAAGCCCGGTGACATCGTGATCATGCAGGTCAACAACGAATTCACCGTGAAGCGCTTCATGAAGAAAAGAGGAAAGATTTACCTGCACCCGGAAAACAGCTCCGGTCTGTACGACGACATCTTCCCCGGTGACGGTGACGAATGGGTCTGCTTCGGGGTTGTGAAGCACGTCATCAAGTCGATCGGCTAACTGCTTTTTTCGGTTGCTTTTTCGGGCCGCCTTCTTATCAATCGGAAGGCGGCTTTTGTTATCCAGAGAATCCCTGTGAGCGCTGAGAAAAGCCAGGAGGCCACGGACAAAATGAGTCCGAGCGTTTTCCAGGCGGCCTTCGTGGTGATTTTCGTGTAGTGCGCGGCGTCTTTCATAAGCCGAGCGGCGGGCACTTTGTCAAGAAGCCTCACGGCGCCGTCGCCGTAGACCGCCGCCTCTTTGACGGTCGTCTTTCCGCAGCGGTTGACGGCCGCAAAAACGTCGGGACCGCCGAATTTAAGAAGGCCCGGCATATCTTCGCCCAAGCTCAGCGCCGAGCGGATCGCGCGCGGCGCGTCTTCAAGCCTCGGCGTACGGGCGAGAACTTCCAGTGCCGGCGCAATGCCGTACTTTCGGGCAAAGTCCGCGATTTCCGCTAAAGGCCCTGCCAGTGTTTTGAGAACAGCCGGTTTGGCTGCGGCGGCGGAAAGCTCCCGGATAAAGCCCGCCGAGAGTTTGCGGGCGCGGTTGGCGACCTTTAAAACCGCAATCCCGCCTTTGGCGGCGGCTCCTGCAGTTGCCTGTGGGCCGATACTGGCGGCGGCTCCTGCAGTTGCCTGTGGGCCGATACTGGCTGCGGCAACGGCAAGGCTGACTGCTGAAAGCGCGGCCGTAAAGGTCTCAGGTTCCGTAAGGCTTTGGTTGCCGGCGAGTTTAGTACCGGCCGTGTAAATGTCGCGGATGTCGCCCACAAGGAAAAATTCGCTGGCGGCCTGAGCCGCTCTCCCGTAGTCCTCATGACTTTCTCCCAGGAAAAAGCCGGCCGCTGTTTCTTTGGCAATATAGGACGGATCACTGCGGATCGCTTGAGCTTCTTCCGCGAGTTTTTCCATTGCGGGTGTCGGGGTGAGGCCCGGCACCGAGGCGTAAAACGCCACGTAGTCAGCGAGATCCCTGTAATTCTTTTCCGTAAAAAGCGTCTGACAGTAGTTTTCCGGATCACGCACGGCAGCCTCCGCCAAATAGTCATAGCGGTCAAAAAGCACGTAATGCGCGCCGACGGCCGTGAGGGCTGCGGCCGGAGAAGCAATGAAAAGAAATTTCAGAAGGCGCATGACGGGCTGTTAGTGCGGGAAAAACCGGGACGGCTTCAGTGTAGCCAAAGCCCGGTGCAGGCGTTACAGAGTCCTTGAGCCCGCTTCAAAATTTTCCGCGTTTTCACGCGACATTTTGTGTCGCAGTCCTTCAGATAATGATTGTCCATAGAAAGGAGAAAAGTGACACATTGAATGACGACAGACAAGCGTTTGAAAACGGGGTTTGATACCCGTGCGGTTTTGGCGGGCCTCTCGCTTCTTGCGTGTATCGGCGCAACAGAGGTGCGAAAGCGCGTGCTCGCTGCTTTTCTGCCGGGCATGAGCACAGACGCGGAGACTGAGAAAGACGCCCGGGCCGTGAAAGCAGCACTGGCCTCAGGTGACGCAAAAGCTGCACAAAACCTTCCGGAGCAGTCCTGCGTCGTTGCCTTTGTGCTCGATTACTTTGATACGGCTTACCGGCCCCGGCCGAGGCAGCGGATGCCTTCGGCTTTTTGACGCGCGTATCGGACGAAAAGCAGGCGTTCTGGAAGAGACTTGCCTCAAAAAGCGGGTTTTATTTTGACGGCCTGATTATGGACAGGGCGGGGAGCCAGCGCTGGCGCGTGCGCTCAACGCATTTTGCGGAAGTACGGTTGCTGCGGCGGTTTCTGGCGCATTTCGGTTTTTCATTCCCGGGGACCGCGGATACGAAAGGGATCTTTCTGGTTGAAGACACCGGGGATGCCGGAGGCGATGCGGTTGCCGTGATGGCCTCGTTGGCGGCGCATACGGCCGGCATTTTTCAGATTGAACGGGTGAATGGCGCAACGACTGGCCCTGAGTCCGGCAGGGAACCTTTGTGCAATGAAGCGCCGGATCCTCTGGCGGCGTATTTTCTGCCGGAAAACGACCGTCGCGGCACGGACTTTGTCTCGGTTTTGACGGCGGCCGGCCGGGCGGTGACGGTCATTACATGAGAAGAACAGCCGGACGATGCAAAGAGAGCGGCAGCTGCGGCATGCCGCTGCGATTTCCGGGCGGAGGATCAGTCTTACGACTGGGAAGCTGTGACGGAAGCCCTGTTCTCCTGGCCCGGAAGGAAGCAGGCCGCGCATTTTGCGGCGCTTGAAGTGCTTTTGTCAGAGCCGGACGCAGACGAGCGGATCCCCGCTTACTGTCGGGCCGCCGGCCTCATTGACGGAGCAGAGGATTCCTGGCGGGAGGCGTTTGAAAGTCTCATTGCCGCGAAATCCTTTGCCGCGGACGCCGTGGGGGTTGAAAGCGTGCCGGCAACTGTGCTTGAAGCGTATGCCGCGTATTTTTGGGCAGGATCGTCTGCAGTGAAAGAGCGCGCTGCAGGCTCGGTGCAAAAAGCAGGAATGCCGTTCCTTTTGCTGCGGATGAGGCGGTTTGGGTTGCCCGTTTTTTTGAAGAAACCGCAAAGATGCATGATGCCCCGTGTGCTGGCAAGGTTGCCGGTTATGCCCGCTCCCTTGCTGCAGTTTGCTGCGGCGTTCCCTATGAGGTTCAGTGCAGCAGCGAAACGGATGCGGCGCTTGTCTCTGAGATTCTGCGAAAGTTTCTGTTTCATTATGAATGCCCGGAGAAGAACCTCTTTGTATTTTGGGTGAGAACCGCTGACAAGTGGATTCTTGCGGCGCTTGCGGCACATCTCTCGGGAGCTGCCTTCGTCCGCCGTGACCGGGCTTCCGACACGAAGAAAGTGCCCCGGCACCCCTTCCTGTCCATGGGGCAGGGCCAGGTGCTCACCCTCAGGGCGCAGGCGCTAAGACGCACGGTCGACGCTGATCCCCTGGCGTCCTTTTTCCCGTTGCCCGCGGGCTTGAGCTGATTTTGCTCAGAGTGCGGCTTTGTTGTGTTATGCAGTGTTTGTCGGAAAGAATGATGCAGACAATGATCGTTAAGGGGGCTCAGACATCGGCCCTCATTTATCGGGCGCAGTCAGAACGGACGGCTATGAGATGCCGGAAGCTTCCGTTCTCGGGCAGGAGGGCTGGATCTGTGATCAGTTGCCGCATCACGGAGCGCGTGTGCGGATGATGCCCGATATGCACCCGGGGAAAATCGGTCCGTGGGCCTCACAATGACGGTGAATGACGCCGTCATCCCCGGGCTTGTTGGCGTGGATATCGGCTGCGGTGTAACCTGTGCTCAAGTAACCGGCGTGAGGGCTGAATGCGGAAAACTTGACCGTATCGTTTCGGAAAGAATCCCCGCGGGAACGCGGATAAGGGATAAAGCACTGCCTCAGGCTGCGTCGGTCGATTTGTCAGCCCTCAGATGAGCCGGACACATCACGGCAGATGTTGAGCGGGCCTTCGGAACGCTCGGCGGAGGCAACCACTTCATCGAGCTCGGCCGTGACGGTGAGGGGCGGTTCTGGCTGACGGTTCACAGCGGCAGCCGCTCATTGGGTTTTCAGACTGCGCAGTGGTACATGCGGCTTGCCACTGAAGAAAGTAAGGCTCAGGGCCGGGCTATTCCCTTTGAAGCGGCGTGGCTTACCGGTGAGAACCTTGAGAATTACCTTGCAGACACCTCGCTCGTCTCAGCCAGGGCTGCTGCAAACCGCCGGGCGTTGGGAGGCGGTATGTCCGACTGATTTCTGAAGGGGGCGAAAGTCCCGTGACCGCCTTCTTTGAGGCGGTTTTTTAACGCCTGAAAAGAACATGGAAAACCGTCCGTAAGCGACGTTAAATGATGCAGTGTGCCTCACAATAACACTTGTACAAAACGTGAGGTAACCGGATGAAAAAGACAGAAGAAACCAAAAAGAACATGCCGGCAGACGAAGCCGTACAGGCTCCGTATGTGCCTGCCTCCGTCATTCTTTTCGGCAATGAGCACGATCCCTTGACCGAAAACGAGGAAGCTCAGGCCGGTAAAGACGAAGAAAAGTTCCATGAGGACGAAGAAAAACCCGATGACGATGAGGAAACGTTCGATGACGGCGGGGATGACGTCTTCGACCCATGGAAGGACGATGATGAGGATGAGGACGAAGACCTCCCCTGGGCGTATGGGGAAGACGATGACGAAGATTGTGACGCGGCTTTTGGCTCAGGGCGTGGTGGACGGCGTTTTTGTCCCGGAACTCGTCATGATCCGTGAAAAGCAACCCTAAACCATTCAAAGCGCGGGAAACCTTCGTAGAATCGGATGTTTCCCGCTTTTGTTTTTGCTTCTGGCCGCCGACATGCTTTATACCGTTTTCAGTAATTCTTCTGAGGTCCTCAGGGAAAGCCTGGCCGTGAACCTCGCGGCAGACAATAAAAAAGACACCGGATTTGTCTTTAAGGACACAACGGTCGTGGTCCCCTCGCAGGCCGCGGGCGACATGCTGCGGCGGTTTTTCGCCGACCGCACGGGCGTGTGCGCGGGGCTTTCCTTTAAAACGCTCGGCCAGTGGTTTATTAAGTTCGGCAGACCCTTGATCGGCCTCGGGGAAGCGGGAACGGAACTTGAGTTTCTGATCTGGGATATCTGTCATTCGGATCTCCCCGAAAGGCATCCGCGGCTTAAAAAATTTCTGGACGGCAAAACCCCGGCGGAGCGCTTTGAGTTTGCGATGCACTGCGCGGCCGTGTTTTCGCGCTATGCAACATACCGCCTTGACTGGGTATTGCGCTGGATGGGGAAACCACCCCGGGCGCATGCTGAAAATGATCCCCGCTATGTCGCGGAGGAAGCGGCTTTAAACCGGCATCCCGACTATGCCTGGCAGAAGGATATGTGGCGGGAGCTTGCGCGGCGCGTCACCGACATGCCCGAGGCCCGTGAGTTAAATGACCTTTTTGAGATAGAAGACCGCATGGTGCGCGCGTGGCACGAAAAGCGTGAGGAGCGCGTGCATATCTTCATGCCCTTTACGGTGCCGCCCCTCGTGCTGCCCCTTATTAAGCAGATGGCAGAAGACGCCGAAAGCGACATTTATCTCTACGTCTTAAATCCGTCGTCGGAATACTGGTATGAGGCACTGCCGCAGGCGGCCTTTGACTGGGATTACGGCTCAGAAGACAACGCGGTGTATCAGTACTTAAGGCGCAACGCCGCCTCAAGCCGCGCGATGATTGAGCGTGTCTGGACCTTTTTAAATCTGGAAGGGGGAGCGGACTTTGTGGGGATGGAACCGGAAACCAAACCGGACGATCCGGTCGCGGTAACCCACACCAGGCACTTTTTTGATCCGGTCACGGAGCGCCTGCAGGACTTAAAGCTTGAGAGCCCCCAGGACGCGGACGCTTACTTTGTGGATCCCGGAAAAGACACCTTTTTAAAGGCACTGCAGCGCTCGGTCTTGACGCTTAAGACCGCGCAAGGGGAGATGCCCGATCCCGCGGACGGCTCGGTGATCGTGGGGCGGGCGCCGTCGCTCATTCGTGAGGTTGAGACTCTCGTTGACTGGCTGCAGTACATTTTCCGCACGCAAAAGGACGTAACACCCGCAGACGTTCTTGTCGTCACCCCGGACATTGAAGGGGCGGCAGGCGTGATTGAAGCCGTGATGAATGCGCAGCCCGAGAGCCGGAAAATTGCCTGGACGATAGCCGACGACCGGGTGAGCGACCGCGCGATGGCGCTTGAGACGTGGAAGGCCTTGGCCGAACTTCTCTTTTCCAGAGCGGATGCCTCAGACCTGGAAGCGTGGCTTGAGATGCCGCAGGCGCAGAAGCGCTGGCAGATGACCGCAGACGACCTCGCGCTCATTCACGCGTGGCTTGTGGCCGGGGGCTACCGCTTTGGATTCTCTGAAGCACATATTGAGCGGTTGGTGTCTGAGGGTGAAGCCGATGCGGCGGACACAGACGGGTCGCTCACGCGGGCTCTGGAGCGCCTCACCGCGGGGCTTTTTTTCGGCGAAAGCCGGGAGCGCGTCTTCGGAGACGTGCGGCCCGCGCCGGGCGCGGAGCGCAGCTGGGAGTCGGTGCTCGAGAACGAAGAACTCTTTGCGCGGCTCACCGAAGTTGCTGCACTGCTTGAAACCAAACGCGCGGAACTCGCGGCAATGGGTGAGGCAGCCGACCCGGAGGTACTTAAGAATTTCTTTGTGTCGCTTACAACGGAACTCACGGACTTTACGGAAGACGAAGAAGCCGCCCAGGCGATCCGGGAAAGCCTTGAAACGGCCGCGCGGGCGCTTGAGGCAACCATGAAGGGGCGGCCGGTGAACCCCCGCGTGTTTGCCAAGGCCGCAACAACGCACGTGGCGGACGCGCTTTTTCACAGAACCGGTAACGGCCTTACCTTTGCCGGCATGAAGGAATTCCGGGGGCTGCCTTATAAAGTCATTGCGGTCGTGGGGCTTAACCGTGACAGCGCTTTTCCGGGTACCAATACCGCTGAAGAGTTTGACCTCATGGCACCCGGTACGAGCGCGGGTATGCGCGCGCGGCGCGGTGACCGCGACAGCCGCAGCGACAACCGCAATATTTTCCTCGACCTCTTTCTTGCGGCACGGCGCTTCTTTTACGTCTCCTACGCCGAGGGGTTTGAACGTACGCAGTTAAAGCCGCCCTCCGTGGTGCTGGAGGATTTCCTCAGGTTTGCGGCGGCGGCAAGCGGGATCAAGGATGTGGCCGGGCAGGTGACGGTGCCTGCGGCTTTAACGCCCACGGGGCGCGCGAACTTTGTAACGGGCAAACTTAAACGCTGGAAGACCGTGAATACGGCAGCGGGTGACGCCTTAAACGCTGCCTGCGCCGTGCATTTTCGGGGGGAGGTGCCCCGTTTTGCCGATGCCCGCTCGGTGCTTACTCCTGAGCAGAACACGGTGACCGTCAACGATATTGCGCAGTACTTCACCAAGCCCTCAGATTTTGTTTTAAGAAAGTTCGGGGTGGTGCTGCCTGATGCCGGTGAAGCCGAAACCGTGCCCTTAAGTCCTTCTGACGACGGGCTGGGGCGCTATCAGGCATTAAACGCCGTGCGCGGGCCCATTGCTCAAGGCGTCTCGCCCGTGAGGCTCGCCGCAGCCGAGGCCCTTGATCCCTTAAACGGGGCGCCGGGCGTGCGGGAGTGGATCCGGCGCGGGATGATTGAGCAGATGGCCGCTTTTTACGCACAGATCCGGGATATGAGGATCGTGCAGGAATTCCCGGAAGAAACCGTGGAGATTCCGGCGGACTGGGGGCTGACGTATCTTAAAAAACTGGTGTTGCCGGCTCTCACGCTGTACGAAAACCCGGACGGAGGGGAACCCTTGGCGGTCCTTGTTGCTGTGAGCGGCTCTGAAGTCCGTCGTAAGCTTATTGAGTCGGCGATGATGAATGCGTTCGGGCGGACTTTTTCGCTTCGGGTGATGTACGTGATGAAGGGTAATGCCCCGCATGACGCGATAGCGCCGGGTTACTTCGGGACGATTCCGGGGATGGAGACACCGGTTTGCGACACGATTGCGAGAAGTCTTTTATCCCTTTACGAGTGCCTCTTTACGTCGGTGACAGTCGTTGCCGACAACAATGAAAACGGTTTTTCCGGAGGCGATGCCATTTTGTGGCGGGGGTATGAAGGCAGTGAGAGGCTTGCTGCCGCCGAGCGCTTCAGTAAGCCCTTGGATTATCTGTTTGCCCCGGATCTGTACGTTGGTAAAAAAGACAAGAAAAAGAGGAAGGGGGACATTCCTATTCTCGTAACAGCATTGAAAACCTACGCTGACGCGCTCGTTGCAGCGGTTAAAAATGAGGCTGGTGACGTAAGCGGAGAAAGCCATGGCAACTGAAACGATTTTTGACGCTGCGTCCACCGACCTCAGAGGGCGCCTTGTGATTGAGGCGAGTGCCGGTACCGGCAAAACCTGGTCACTTTCGCGCATCGTGATGCGGCTCGTCGCAGAAGAAGGTTTCCCGATCGGGAGCATCCTTTTGGTGACCTTCACCAAGGCTGCCACCGAGGAACTGAAAAGCCGCGTGAAGGAACTGCTTACCGACGCCTCCGACGCGTTGTCGGGGCTTGACGACTGGCCTGATAATGACGCTTCGGATCTTGCGCCCTTTATGAAACGCTGGAAAGCCGCGGGCCTCACGGTAAGTGACTGTGCCAAGCGCCTCACGGCCGCAGTGGACAATTTTGATGATGCATCGGTTTACACCATTCACGGTTTCTGCCGTGAGATGCTCGATAAATGCCTTTTCTCGCAGGGCGGTCAGTTTGACTGTGAGTTTGGGGCGGATGATGAACTGCGCGCACAGGTCGTCGATGAATTCATGCGCCGGGAACTCTTAAACCCGGATTTTGATCCGGCGTTTAAAACACGCATCCTTGAAAAGTCGGACTTTGACGCGGTTTTAAAGACCGTCGTCACGCTCTCGCGCCGGAGCAAGCGGACGCAGTGGGAGCTTCTGGATGCGGAACGCTCACAATGTTCGCCCGAAGAGGAGGCCCTTTTGCGGCGCTTTATCGACTGGGCGCCTGCGCGCCTGGCCGAACTCAAGCACCGCGCCGGTATCCGTACGTTTGACGACCTCTTGGTTGATATGGATTCAGCGCTCACGGATCCTGATTTTGCCCGGGCTGTACGAAGCCGCTTTAACGCTGTTTTAATTGACGAGTTTCAGGACACCGACCCCCTGCAGTACGCGGTCTTTAAAACACTTTTTATGAGTGGAACGGGCGACCCCGCATCACTCGTTTTTGTGGGAGACCCCAAGCAGAGTATTTATGCCTTCCGAAACGCTGATCTGCAGACTTACCAGCAGGCGGTAAAGGATATCGGACGGACGCTGAGGCTTGCCACCAACTTTCGTTCCTCTCAGGCGCTTGTCGCAGGCGTCAACGCCTTTTTCTCGGGCAATCAGTCTGACGGTGAGGACGACCGCCGCCGGACGTTTCTCACCGACACAATTGCCTACAGCCGCGTGGGAGCCGCAGGGCGCGCCGAGCCCCTTATGCGTGACGGAAAAGAAGTGCCCGTGTTTGAAGTCTGGAAGATGGCTAAAGACAATGTGTACCCGGATACGGGGTCGGCTGACGGCGCGGAAGCCGCTTTTATCGCCGAAGACATTGCACGGCTTCTGGATGGCAAAACGACACTCAAGGGTAAATCCTTAAAGCCCCGCGATATCGCGCTTTTGGTGTCAAAAAAGACGGACGCCGACGCAACGGTGGCAGCGCTTGCGGCGCGCGGCATCCGCGTGCTTAAAACAGGCGAGGACACGGACGTCTTTCAGACCGAAGCCGCAAGCGAAGTTCTCTCGGTTTTAAAGGCCCTTGAAATGCCGCAGAACCGTGCGCTTTTTGCGGCGGCTCAGGCAACGAAACTTTTCGGACGCACGCTCAAGGTGATCCGGGAGGGGGTTGACGAGCGCATCGCCGACACGCTTTTAATGAAAACCATGACGGAGCGCTGGGAGAAGGGGGCGCTTGCCGCGGCCTTTGCGCACCTTTTTACTGAGCGAAATGTTGAAAACCGCCTCCTGCCGCAGACGGGGGGTGAACGTTATCTCTCGGACGCCCGTCAGGTGGTGGAGCTGCTTCACAAAGAATCCCGCCGCTACCGAACGCTCTCGGGGCTTGTAAGGCGCTTTGAAACGCTCAAAAGCCGCACGATGAGCGAAGACAATACGGACCGTAAGTGCCGTGTTGAGAGCGACGAGGATCTCGTCATCGTGCAGACGATTCACTCGAGTAAAGGGCTTGAGTATCCTGTTGTTTATCTCCCCGGCGCGGCGAAGATGCAGATCTCGTCGAGCGGCAACACCGACGGCTATGCCGTTTTCCGCGTAAGAGGCCCTTCAGGGAGCGTGCGGCTTTTTTCGCCCTGCCGCGTAAGCCGCTCCACTGTGAAAGAGTGCTTTGCTGATGAGCAGGAGGAAGGCGTCAGAAAGGCTTATGTGGCTTTGACCCGCGCTTCAAGCCGCGTGGTACTGCCGCAAATTTACTGCCAAAGCAAGGGAAAAATTAACCATTACCGTACCAACAACCTCTATTTGCGGGCTCTGGCAGGTCTTACGCGTTGTCCTGAAGAGGCCACGAAGGGTGCCTTTAATGAAAAGGCCTGCGATCTGCTTGCAGAACTTGAGCATCGTTTTGAAGACGAAGCCGGGCCCTTGTGCCGGGTCGTCACCAAAACGAAGGGCGAAGCGGAAAACCTGACCCTGCCGGCAGAAATCACAAAAGAAGCGGCCGGCGCGATGACGGCGGATAAGTCAGCTGCCTATCCTCTCACAAGTCGGGTTTCAAGTTTCACTTCCATCGTAAGAAGAAGCCTCACGCCCGCCCGCATGCCCGTATTGGCCTGCGAAGAAACCCCGGTTTTTGATGCCGCTGACGACGTGATTGACTTTGATGCCGACACGCAAGAAGCTCCCCAGGCGGGGCTTGCCTTATTTAACGCCTGCACGATGAGGGGACCCGATGTCGGCACGTTTCTGCACGAAATCATGCAGCGCGCGGACTTCACGGACGACACGGGCCGCGCGCGTCTGATTGACGTGATGATCCGCAAGTACGCCTATCTTTTCCCGGAAGAAAACCGCGAAGAAGCCCAGACGCAGTGGGCGGCCTACATTGAAAGGATGATGAAAGCGGTGCTCTCAGCGCATCTGACGGATGGTGATGCGCCTTTAAAGCTTTCTGATGTGCCTTTTGCGGCCCGTTACTCCGAGTGGCTCTTCACGATGAGCGTTGCCCGGGGCGCCGGGGGAAAGAAGGCTCCGAGGGCAAAGACTCTTGCGGCGCTTTTAAAAGCGTTCGGGCCCGAGTACGCGATTGATGAGCTCGACGATACGGCGCTCACCGGTTACCTCACCGGTACCGCCGACCTCGTTTTTAAGGCGCAGGGCAAATACTGGCTCGTTGACTGGAAGAGTAATTTCATCGGGTCGGGCACGCCCGCAGACTACACGGAAAAAGCCGTTCACGACGAAATGCGGCGGCATAACTACAGACTGCAGTACCTGATTTACCTCACCGCCATGAAGCGCTTCCTGGAAGTCAAAACGGGTGTTGCCGACGGCTGCGATCTGATCGGCGGCGTTTTTTACGTCTTTTTGCGCGGCGCTGGCGAGGGCTCTCCCACGCAGGGGATTTTCCGCGACAGGCCGCCCGCGGAATTGATCCGCGCGCTCGATACATTTTTTAAAACGGGTGAGCGTCCCGTGAAGGAGGCCCGCAAATGACGGACGTGACGGTTGAAGCGGCCTGGAAGGCCTACGGCGAACGGCTGCTGGCGGTTGCGGAGCGCTCCAAAAGGACGCTTGCAGAGACGGACTGCACGGCATTTGCCGCTGTGATTGAAGCGCTCGCGGCTGCGGACGCGCAAAAAAGCAGTTGCGCGGAGCTTCCTTTGTCGGTGACTTCAGAGATGCTTGACGCCTGGGAGGCCGCAGGGCTCCTCGTTTCCTACACGGGCGCCGAGGATCCCCTGAAACTTGCGGACGCGCCGCTTGTTGCGGACACCGTGCGCGGGGGCTTTGTTTATCAGTTAAGGCGCTTTGAGGAAGAAGCCGAACTCGGGCGGCTGCTCGCGCGGGCCGCGCAGTACGTAACGCCTGAAGCCAAACTCGCGCCGGCACTCAAAACAGCGTTTCTGGCAACGGACACGGCGCTCTGGCAAAAACACAACGCCTGCGCAACGGCTGAGCGCACGGCTCTTTGGCGCGAAGGCGCGGGACACCAGTATGAGGCCGTGGAAAATGCACTGAAGCGGCGCCTTTCCGTCATCACCGGGGGACCGGGCACGGGGAAAACCTCAACGGTGGTGCGTCTTTTAACCGCGCTTCTGGCACGAAACGGAGCGCTTACGGTGGCGCTCGTAGCACCCACGGGTAAGGCCGCAGGGCGCCTTAAGGAGTCGCTGCAGAAGGAATGCCTGCGTGAGCCCGGGCTCTATGCCCTCGTGGATAAGGGCGTAAAGGAAAAGCGCATCACGGCGCAGACCATTCACCGGCTCTTGAGCACCCCCAACACCTCGGGCGTGCGGCCCGGCCCTCAGGCCCCCGTGGAAGCCGATGTCCTCATTGCTGACGAAGCCTCCATGATTGATGTATCGCTTGCCTTAAAACTCATGCGGTCCGTGGATCCTGCAAAGACGCGGCTGATTTTCTTAGGCGACAAATACCAGTTGGCAGCCGTTGGTCCGGGCTCGGTCTTTGCCGATATAACGACTTCGGGTGGAGCGCTTTCTGAGGCCGTGACAGAACTTACCTACAGTTTCCGCTTTGGTGCGGACTCTCCGGTGGGAAACCTTTCGCGGGCGGTGAATACCGGGGATGAAGCAACCGTACGCACGCTTCTTGCGCACGATAAAAAGTTTGATGCTTCTTACACGGACGATAAGAACGAAGAAATTTCGCTCTCGTTGCCTAAGCGATTTAAGTTCGGGGTGAATGAGGACTTGAGACAGTGGATACGGCTTGAAATGAAGCCCTATCTGGAGCTCGTTAAAAAACGCACGAAAAAAATTGCCGGGAGAGAAGAATCCGACAAACTCAATGATGAAATGTTTGCGGCCTTTAACGCGTTTCGTGTTTTGTGTGCCCAGCGCCGGGGCCCGGACAGCGTGAGTGCCGTAAACCGCCTTGTTGAGGAGCATGTCAAAAACACGGCGGGGGCAGAAACGGACGCCGTCTTTTACCCCGGGCGCGTCATCATCGTGCGCGTGAACGATCAGCAGACGGAGCTTTACAACGGTGACGTCGGCATTGTCGTGCCGAACCCGCAAGACTGTACGGACGGGACCTTCTGGGTGTATTTCGGTGAGGGTAAGTACGTGCCTGCGGCGCTTTTACCGGGGCACGAAACAGCCTATGCGCTCACAATCCATCAGTCCCAGGGCTCGCAGTTTGAGCGTGTGGCGGTGGTGCTTCCGGTTTCAGGGGACTCTGAACTCATCACCCGTGAGCTTGTCTACACGGGGATTACCCGTGCCGTGAAAAAGGCGGCGGTCTTTGCCAATATTGAGGTACTCAAAAAAGCGGTCGCTTCGCCCGTGCGGCGCATGAGCGGGCTGGGAGCGCGGCTTAAAGAGGCGACGCTGCGGTAATTTGTCATCGGTGTGTCATCGACGTAGCGCAAAATTACGGAAATTAAGGAGAGCGCCGGTGCGCGGAAATACAGACTTTTGCGCATTTTCGATAAACTGCGTTTTATCCGGCCGTCCGGAAGGAGACTTCCGGGCGGTGCCGAGGCCGGCTCACAGCCGGCCCAACCAACCTAGGAGCTGCGAATTGAATACGATTTCCAAGTACGCTGTTGCCGCGTGTGCCGTTGCCGCCACGGGACTTTCTGCCGCCGTCTGGGCCGCTGACGCCAATGTCGATGCGCTTTTAAAGGCCGCGCAGAAAGAAGGTCAGGTAAATTCCGTCGGTATGCCCGACACCTGGGCCAACTGGGTCGGTACCTGGAAGGATCTGCAGAAACTCGGCATCAAGACCCAGGACTCGGATATGAGTTCGGCCGAGCAGATCTCCAAAATCATGGCCGAAGGTGAAAACGCCACGGCGGACATCGGTGACGTCGGTTTTGAATTCGGTGAGTTCTCCCGCAAAAAGGGTATCACGATGCCCTACAAGCCCTCGACCTGGGATCAGATTCCCGCCTGGGCCAAGGATAAGGACGGTCACTGGTGTCTCGGCTACACCGGTACCGTGGCCTTCATCATCAATAAGGAACTCGTCAAAAATCCCCCGAAGAGCTGGAATGATCTTCTGACCGGCACCTACCGTGTGTCCGTGGGCGCCGTGGGGTCGGCTGCGCAGGCCAATTACGCGGTGCTCGCTGCAGCAATCGCCATGGGCGGCAACGAAAAGAATCTGAACCCTGCCTATGAGTTCTTTGCGAAGATCGCCAAGCAAGGCCGTCTCTCGATGGTTGACCCGGTGGTCGCCAACCTCGAAAAGGGTGAAGTCGAAGTCGGTATGCTCTGGGACTTTAATGCTCTGAACTACCGCGATCAGATCGACCGCAACCGCTTTGAGGTGTTGATCCCCGCCGAAGGGTCGGTCACGAGCGGCTACACGACGATTTTGAATAAGTGGGCCAAGCACCCCAATGCCGCTAAGTACGCCCGCGAGTTCATTTTGTCGGATCGGGGCCAGATTAATCTTGCCAACGGCTACGCCCGCCCGATCCGCGCGGCCTACGTGAAGATGCCTGCGGAAACGGCCGCGAAGATGCTGCCGGAATCGCAGTACGCCAAGGCCCGTCCGATCTCTGACTTTGACGCCTGGGCAAAGACGAGCAGCCGCATTTCGCGTCACTGGCAGAGCAAAGTCTCGATCTACATGAAGTAAGACGCATGGCTTTTTCGTCCAAACTCATCGTGGTTTTGGTCGACGGCCTGAAGGAATCCACAGCCCGCAAGTGCTGTGGATTTCTTATGGGGCTTGTTGAAGAAAAGAGGGGAACACTCTTTTCCGTCGTCTCAGAACTGCCGAGCCTCTCAAGGCCCCTCTATGAAACGCTTTTTACCGGGCGCGTCCCGGTCACGGGCGGCTTTGTCACAAACAGCAGCCAAAGAAAAGCCGGAGCCGCATCTGTCTTTGATCTTGTGAAGGCCGCGGGCGGCGTCACGGCGCTCGCCGGTTACGGCTGGATGTGTGAACTTTTTGCTCACACACCCTACTGTGCCGCCAAACATAAGCACCTTGCCCCCGGCAACGGTTCCGCGGTGGACGCCGGGTGGTTTTATACGCGCGACGATTTGCCCGACACCGAGCTTTTTGCCGAGGGAGACTGGTTGATTGCCAATTACAGTCCGGACTTCTGCGTGATTCATCCGATGGGTGTTGACGAAGCAGGGCACGTTTCGGACATGGGCGGGGCAGACGCCGACTACGACCGAGCCGCACGCAACGTTGACTGGCTTCTTGCGGAAAGGATCCCCGCTTGGCTTGCGGCCGGTTACCGCGTCATCGTGACGGCGGATCATGGGATGGGTGAAGACCGCTCTCACGGCGGAACGGACGCCGCTGAACGGCGCGTACCCTGTTTTTGTTTCGGGGAGGGGATGAACGGACTTGCCGTTACCGAAGAACCCGTAAAGCAGCGGTACCTCGCGGCCTTTTTCGCGCGCACCCTGGGGCTTACGCCCGCGTTGACCATGGCCGACGGTGCAGAGCACATTAAGTTTGCGCCCGTGTGCGGGTAAAATCCCGTCAACTACCCCTGACTGAAGTCAGAGGCTTGGCAACAAGTCTTGGTTGACTAGCCTCAGTCCGTTTTCGGACGGACTCCG
>OAWP01001294.1_pt1 | contig 16203 bp, 13 predicted proteins | sample 1517081 | NCBI WGS metagenome assembly OAWP01 (sample SAMEA2580167, study PRJEB22360) | human gut metagenome | biome: human gut; feature: human-associated habitat; material: faeces | place: Denmark | collected 2008/2010 | reverse complement strand
CAGCAAGACGCAAGCAAAGCGCTGCGGATGCTGGGTGCCGCAACCCGGCCTTGTCTGCGGAGCAGACTGAGAGGTTGGACAAAGGAGATATGAAGTTATGCCTGACGAAGCTTTGCAGGCCGCGTTCGAGATCAAAGCGGCCTGCGACGACATCAGCCGGAAGCTGCTGCGCTGGCACTGGGAGGAAAAGCCCGGCGCTCACAGCGTGGACGCCCTGATGAAGCATCTGGCCCAGCGCCAGAAGGAGAGCCCCGACTACTACGAGCGCCTGCCGGAGCTGAATGGCCGCACCGGCTGGCAGCAGCTGGATACCACCCTCTGTATGCGGGTCCTGCTGGACCCGGAAAAGGACGCCGCCCGGCCTCTGGACCTGCTGGGCAGTACGCCCCACCCGGCAGCGGCCCGCCGCGCCTGCAACGCGGTGCGGATGGCCCGCAACGAGGCCGCCCACGCCTCCGACAGGACCGCAGCCGCGCAGGCGGCGATCCGGTTCAACGAGGCCGTGGAGGAGCTGGAAGCGGGCTATGAGGGAACGGCCCTGACCACCGGCGACCTCGAGAAGTATTACCGGATGGCGGAGGACTTTCTGTCCCGCTGCGGCGCGTCGGAGACCATCGAGCCTCAGAAGAAGGCTGAGGACGAAGCGCCCCGCCGTCAGAAGTCCCAGAAAAGCGGCAGCACACCCCGCAAGCGCCAGAGCGGCGGAAATCGTGCCGCTTCGGGCCGGGGGACATCCGGCCGCAGCCGGAACGCTTCTGGCCGGAACAGCCGCAGCCGCCAGAATATGCAGACCACGGCCCGCCGCAAGAAGCGTCAGCGCACCCAGAGCCGCGCCCTTACCGTGGTGCTGCTGGCCGTTGTCCTGCTGGGCCTGCTGGTCCGGGCCTGGACGATGGGGCTGATGAAGTGATACGCTCTACTGAGGTAGATTATATGAGAAAGTGACCAAAAAATAACGTACCATAATTATAAAATGTCACTTTATCAACTTGATAAAGTGACCCTGATTGATAAAGTGACCCACTTTATCAGCAAGCCTCAGTTTATCACCTTGATAAAGTGGGATTTTGGACGATGCTGCGTGTGAAAAATGTCACTTTGTCAGATAACGCGCGGGTCTCAGAGAAAGTTCTCTGTAGCCCGACCTCTCCGTCAGCGCTGACGCGGCCAAAACTGCATACAATAGCCCTATAACCGTTTATATGGGAAAGGAAACAGGCAATGGAGCTGAATTTTTATACCCTCTGCGTCATCTATCTGGTCTACTCGTTCCTCGGCTGGGTAGCCGAGACGGTGGTGGCTACCATCAAGGGCCGCGCCTTCGTCAACCGCGGCGTGGCGTCCGGCCCGTTCTGCTTCGTCTACGGCACGGCGGCTGTGCTGATGGCGGTGGGCTTTGCCGACCTGCGCTCGACGCCGGTGGCCCTCTTCCTCGGCTGTGCGGCCAACGCCACCGTGGTGGAGTGGGTGACGGCCAAGCTGCTCGAGAGGATGCACCGCCGCCGCTGGTGGGACTACTCGGATAAAAAGTTCAATCTGGACGGCTACGTCTGCCTGCAGTACTCGGTGCTCTGGGGCCTGCTGGGCATGGCAAGCGTGCTGTGGGGCAACGTCCTGCTGCTGCGGCTCTGCGCCCTGCTGCCGGGCTGGCTGCTGCATATCGGCGTCTGGGCGGCGATGACGCTGGCCGTCCTCGACCAGCTGGGCGCAGCGCTGGCCGTCAACCGGTATGCCGCCAGCCATCCGAGGCTGGAACAGCTCAACCTCGAGCTGGAAAAGCACTCGGACAAGCTGCGTCAGCGGCTCATCGCCCATGTGGAAAAGCGTATCCAGCGGGCTTACCCGACCATCGTCCGGCCCGAGCCGACTGTTCAGAAAGAAAAGGCCCTGAGCTTCGGCGACCTCGTCTGGCTCTTCGTCATCGGGGCTTTCCTCGGCGACGTGGTGGAGACGCTGTTCTGCCGGGTGACGGCGGGCGTCTGGATGAGCCGCTCGAGTCTCGTGTGGGGACCCTTCAGCGTGGTGTGGGGTCTGGCGCTGGTCATGGCGGCAGTCCTGCTGCGGGGCAGCGAGGAGCGGAGCGACCGCTCCATCTTCCTGTTCGGCTTCGTGATGGGCGGCGCGTATGAGTATATCTGCAGCGCCGTGGGTGAGCTGCTGTTCGGCGTCATCTTCTGGGACTACAGCGGCTTCAAGTTCAATCTGGGAGGCCGTGTCAACCTGCTCTACTGCTTCTTCTGGGGCATCGCGGCGGTGGTCTGGATCCGGTACGGCTACCCCCTCATCGCAAAACTGATGGCAAACCTGAAAAAGCACATCCTGCCCTGGATGACCGTGGCGCTGACGGTGTTCATGGCCGTGAACATGGGGCTTTCGGCCCTGGCGCTGGCCCGGTACGACGCCCGCACCAGCGGCATCGCCCCGGCGAACCGGCTGGACGTCTTCCTCGACGAACATTTTGACAACGCCCGGATGGAGCGGGTGTACCCCAACGCCAAAAAAACCGGCTGACCCGGCAGCCATAAACGCAAAAAAGCACTGCACCCGCCCGCTTTTGGGGAGTGCAGTGCTTTTGGTTTGTTCAGCCCTTACTGAGCGGAAAAGACCTTTACCTCGTCCTTGTCCATGAAGGCGGCACCGGCAAAGCCTGCGGCTTCCAGCTGGCCCAGCTGCTTGCCGAGCTTCTTGCCCTGAGGCAGGACGGTGACGTTGTAGGTATCGCGCAGGGCAGCGGCCTTGCTCAGGACAGCGGTGAAGTCGGCGTCCTTGCCGTAGAGCAGTGCGATCTTCTGCTTTGCGCCGGGGATCTGATAACCCTGCTCCAGCAGGATGCCGCAGACGCGCTCAAAGCCGATGGAGAAGCCGACTGCCGGCACCTGAGTGCCGAGGAACTTGCCCACCATGTTGTCATAGCGGCCGCCGCCGGCGACTGCGCCGCTGAACTGCGGGCAGGTGATCTCAAACACCATGCCGGTGTAGTAGCCCTGACCGCGCACGAGGCTGGGGCAGTAGGCCACCTGATAGCGGCCGGCGGCCATGGCGTTGGCGGCAGCGAGGACGTACTTGAGGTCGTCGGCGATGGCGGGGTCTGCGCAGCGGGCGGCCACGGCGTCCAGCGTCACCTCGCCGGCGGCGATGAAGTCGGCCAGTGCGTTGACCGCACTCTCGGGCAGCTGCTTCTCGAGAAGCTCGGCCTTCACGCCGTCAGCACCGATCTTATCCATCTTGTCGAAGGTGATGCAGACGGAATCCAGCGTGTCAGCGGCAAAGCCCATGCTCTCCAGCATCCCGCGGAGGATGCGGCGGGCGGTGATGTTGACGGTGAAGCCGTCGAAGCCGATGCTCAGCAGGGCGCGGGTGGTCACGTCGATGAGCTCGACCTCGGCGTTGGGGCTCTCGTCGCCCAGAATGTCGATGTCGCACTGGACGAACTCGCGCAGACGGCCCTTCTGGGGGCGCTCGGCGCGGAAGACGCGGTCGGTCTGGATGACCTTGAAGGGGTGGGGGAGCTTGTCCTTGTTGGCGGCGTAGAAGCGGCTCAGGGGCAGGGTCAGGTCATAGCGCAGGCCCATGTCGGAGAGCTCTTTCGGGTCGCCGGAGTTCAGGGCGGCGGTGAGCTTGTCGCCGCGCTTGAGCACCTTGAAGATGAGGTTCAGGTTGTCGCCGCCGTCGGACTTGTCGAGGTTCTCCATATCCTCCAGCATGGGGGTGGAGATGCGCTCGAAGCCGGATGCGCGGTAAGTCTCGAGAATTTTGCCCTGAATGTAGTCGCGCAGGGTCTGCTCGTTGGGCAGAAGGTCGCGCATACCTTTTAAGGCCTGAGTTTTCATAAGATAGTCCTCTTTCTGTATAGCCCTCTCAGTCGCGGATGGCAGATACTGAGCCTAACCTCTCAGTCTGCTTCGCAGACAGCTCCCCCTACTAGGGGAGCCTCTGGCGAAGAGATAAAGTGTTCCGAAATGCCAAAGCCTCCCCTCGATAGGGGAGGTGGCACGGCGGAGCCGTGACGGAGAGGTTTAGGCACAGAAGCAACGTGACGAAAGAGATGATTTTTATAATACCCTTCTAATTATAAAGAATACTGTCTTTTTGTCAATCGAAAAGGACACACTATTCTCTGAGGTGATGCACGAAATGCAGAAAACAAGACCCTGGGCCATCCTGGCGGCGGGCGCGGCCATTCAGGTATTGACAGGCCTGCCCGCCGCGTGGGGCGTGTTTCAAAGACCCGTCATGGAGGAATACGGCCTCAGCGAGCAGGGGGCAGGCTATGCCTTCGGGGTGCTCATCGCATTTTTCGGTATCGGGTGCGTCATCGGCGGCTTTCTGCAGGATAAGCAGGGGCCACGCTTTGCAGCTTTGTGGGGGACGGGCCTGCTCTGCGGCGGATTCTTCGCGGCGGCGGCTCTCCCGGCAGAGAAGGGGAGCGCTTTTTTCGGGGTGTTCAGCATCCCGGCAGGGCTCGGCACAGCCTTCCTCTATCCGTCCATCCAGTCCTGCGCCCAGAAGTGGTACAAGGGCCGGAAGGGCCTCGCCACCGGCGTCATCGGGGGCGCAGTGGGGTTGAGCGGAGCGTTCCTGACCGTCTTCGTCCGCACGGCGCTGCGGGGCTTCGGGCCGGTGCAGGGCATCCGGGGCGCGTTCTGGGCGCTGGGTGCGCTGACCCTGCCGGTCTGTCTCGCGGGCAGTGCATTGCTGACCGACCCGCCGCCCGAAAAGCCTCAGCCCAGCCGGCAGGGAAAGGCTAAGGCCGCGCCGCCCCTCGACCTCTCGCCCCGGCAGATGCTTGGCACGCGGCAGTACTGGCTCTGCGCCGGAGCGGTCTGCTTTTCCACCCCGGCGGTGCTGCTGTTCAGCCCCATCATCCTGAAGCTTGGGATGGAGCGGGGGCTGGACGAGAGCGCCGCCCTCTGGGCCGTGGTGCTGGGCAGTGTGGGCAGTGCGGCCGGACGGCTGCTGATGCCCCTGCTCAGCGACAAGATCGGCCGCCGCCCCACCGACCTCATCCTCTTCGGCGTGTCGCTGGGGCTTTCGGCGGCGTTCCTGTTTGCCCGGGGGTGGGCCGTCGTGGCAGTGTATGCAGGGCTGACGTTCTGCTACTCGGCGCTGGCGGCGGTGCTGCCCGCCCTCTCCACCGATCTGTTCGGCCTGCCCCACGCCGGGGTGAACTACGGCTTTCTGGCGCTGGGGCAGAGCGTGGGAAGCCTTTTGTTCCCCTGCATCGCTGATCTCTGGGGATTCGAGCAGGGACGGCACATCCTCGCCATCGCGGGTGCGGCGGCGGGCTTCGCCTGCATCTGGGCCGTCACGCCGGTGCGGCGGGAGCCGCAGAAAAAACCGAATTGAGAAGTTGCGCTCCTGCGCAGAAAAACGAAAATGGAAAAAAGATTGCGAAAAATTTGTCAGAAATGACTTGCAAATTGGGCCAACGTCCTCTATAATAAAATTGTGCGTGGTAGTACCGGGAGAGGCGCTGAAAAGAGAGCGGCACGGCCCGGTCAATGCAAGGCGGCAGGGGAGAGAAGCTTCTGCCGCACGGCATCAATTTGTCAAAAGGAGAGTATGATTATGACCTATTCGCAGCAAGTACAGAATATGTGCCCGATCACCAAAGGTCCTAAGCATGGTCCGGCTCCCATCCCCGAAGAGGGCGCATGGGTCAAGGCCTATGAGATCAAGGACATCAGCGGCTACACCCATGGTGTGGGCTGGTGCGCACCTCAGCAGGGTACCTGCAAGCTGTCTCTGAACATCAAGAACGGCGTCATCGAGGAGGCTCTGGTGGAGACCATCGGCTGCTCCGGCATGACCCACTCTGCTGCTATGGCAGGCGAGATCCTGCCCGGCAAGACCATTCTGGAAGCTCTGAACACCGACCTCGTCTGCGACGCCATCAACGTGGCGATGCGCGAGCTGTTCCTGCAGATCGTCTACGGCCGCAGCCAGACCGCTTTCTCTGAGGACGGTCTGCCCATCGGCGCAGGTCTGGATGACCTGGGCAAGGGCCTGCGCTCCATGACCGGCACCATCTTCTCCACCAAGGCCAAGGGTGTCCGTTACCTGGAGCTGACCGAGGGCTACATCAACAAGCTGGCTCTGGATGCCAACGATGAGGTCATCGGCTATCAGTTCGTCAAGCTGGGCAAGATGATGGAGGATATCCGTCACGGCAAGACCCCCAACGAGGCTTACGAGAAGAACGTGGGTACTTACGGCCGCTTCAGCAAGGAGCAGGGCGCTGTCAAGTACATTGACCCGCGTGAGGAATAAGAGAGGAGGAACAACTCATGGCAACTTTTGAATCTATGGATCGCCGCATGCCGAAGATCGAGGCATGCCTGAAGGCCAACGGCCTCGAATCTCTGGACGCCTGCAACGAGATGCTCCTCGCTAAGGGCATCGACTGCGACAAGATCGTCCGCGGTGTGCAGCCCATCTGCTTTGATAACGCTGTCTGGGCTTACACCCTGGGTACCGCCATCGCCGTCAAGCGCGGCCTGACCGATGCTGCCGAGTGCGCAGCCGCCATCGGCGAAGGTCTGGAAGCTTTCACCATCCCCGGTTCTGTCGCTGAGCAGCGTCAGGTCGGTCTGGGCCACGGCAACCTGGGCGCTCGTCTGCTGAGCGAGGACACCACCTGCTTCGCTTTCCTGGCAGGCCACGAGTCCTTCGCCGCTGCTGAGGGTGCCATCGGCATCGCCCGCACCGCAAACAAGGTCCGCAAGACCCCCCTGCGCGTCATCCTGAACGGCCTGGGCAAGGACGCCGCTTACATCATCTCCCGTATCAACGGCTTCACCTATGTGCAGACCGAGTACGACATCCCCACTCAGACCCTGACCGTCGTCAAGGAGATCCCCTTCTCCGAGGGCGAGCGCGCAGCTGTCAAGTGCTACGGCGCCAACGACGTCATGGAGGGTGTTGCCATCATGAAGAAGGAGGACGTCCAGTGCTCCATCACCGGCAACTCCACCAACCCCGTCCGCTTCCAGCACCTGGTCGCCGGCACCTATAAGAAGTGGGCCATCGAGAACGGCAAGAAGTACTTCTCCGTCGCTTCCGGCGGCGGCACGGGCCGTACCCTGCACCCCGATAACGTCGCAGCCGGCCCCGCCAGCTACGGCCTGACCGACTCTCTGGGCCGCGTCCACGGCGATGCTCAGTTTGCAGGTTCCTCTTCTGTGCCTGCACACGTCGAGATGATGGGCCTCATCGGCATGGGCAACAACCCGATGGTCGGCGCTACTGTCGCCTGCGCTGTTGCTGCTGCACAGGCCAACGCCTAAATCCTTTTCCCAAGTTCGGCAGAGGGGGCCGCTTGTAAAAGAGCGGCTCCCTTTTTATGCTGATAGATGTTCGCAACCACAAACCACGAAGCAAGCAAGGAAGGAAAAACATGAAGAAAGCTCAGATCAAGAAGAGCGTGTCTGCACTGGCTATGGCAGCGGTCATCGCGGTCAGCCTGTTTGGCTACGGCTGCGGTGCAAAGTCTGCCTCTACCAGTTCTGACGCAGGTGTGTCCGGTGATTTCACCGCCACTGCCAAGGGCTTCGGCGGCGACGTTTCCGTCACCCTGACCCTGACCGACAGCGTCATCACCGGCTGCACCGCCGAGGGCAAGGACGAGACTGAGGGCGTCGGCTCTCAGGCCATCGCCAAGATGCCCGGCGAGATCGCCGAGAGCGGCAGCATCGCCGTGGACGGCGTGTCTGGCGCTACCATCACCTCTACCGCCATCAAGGAGGCTGCTGCAGCTGCTCTGACCGCTGCCGGCCTGAACCCCGATGACTACAAGACCGCTGTGGAGAAGGACGCTGCCGCCGAGGACTCCACCGTTGACGCAGATGTCGTCGTCGTCGGTGCGGGCGGCGCGGGCATGACTGCTGCCATCACCGCTGCCGCTGAGGGCAAGAGCGTCGTCATCCTCGAAAGCCAGTCCATGGTGGGCGGCAACTCCGTCCGCGCCACCGGCGGCATGAATGCCGGCAAGACCGTCTATCAGGATGAGAACGAGTTCGGCGAGTCTGCCGGCGTCGAGAAGACCCTGAAGACTGCTGCCGAGAAGTACGCCGACAACGAGACCATCACCGCTCTGGCAAAGACCGTCTCCGAGCAGCGGTGATCCTATCAGCCCAACCCCACCGGCTACTTCGACTCTGTCGAGCTGATGGAGCTGGATACCATGATCGGCGGCAAGGGCATCAACGACCCCGAGCTGGTCGAGACCCTGTGCGCAAACTCCGCTGACGCCATCGACTGGCTGGACGAGCACGGCATCACCCTGCACAACGTCTCCAGCTTCGGCGGTGCATCCGTCAAGCGCATCCATCGCCCTGTGAACGCAGAGGGCAAGACCGTTTCCGTCGGCTCCTACATGATCCCCCTGCTGCAGGAGAACTGCGAGAAGGCCGGCGTCAAGATGATGCTGGACACCACCGCAACGGAGATCCTGACCGATGCCAACGGCGCTGCCGTGGGCGTCAAGGCCACCGGTGCTTCCGGTGAGACCGTCACCGTCAACGCCAAGGCAGTCGTTCTGGCTACCGGCGGCTTCGGCGCAAACCTCGACATGGTCGTCAAGTACAAGCCCGAGCTGAAGGGCTTCATGACTACCAACGCCCCCGGCATCCAGGGCCAGGGCATCGAGATGGCACAGGCCATCGGCGCTGCTACCGTGGACATGGACCAGATCCAGATCCACCCCACCGTTGAGGCCAACACCGCTGCCCTCATCACCGAGGGTCTGCGCGGCGACGGCGCTATCCTCATCAACGAGGAAGGCCAGCGCTTCATCGACGAGGTCGGCACCCGCGACGTCGTCTCCGCCGCTGAGATCGCTCAGACCGGCAGCTACAGCTGGCTGGTCGTCGATCAGGCCATGGCCGATGCTTCCAGCGTCATCCAGGGCTACATCAAGAAGGGCTACACCGTCACCGGCTCCACCTACGAGGAGCTGGGCAAGGCTATGGGCGTCGATGCCGCTGCCTTCGCAGAGACCATGGAGAAGTGGAACGGCTACGTTGAGGCCAAGAATGACCCCGACTTCGGCCGCACCAGCTTCGCCAACCCCCTGAACACCGCTCCCTACTACGCTGTGAAGGTCACCGCCGGTGTCCATCACACCATGGGCGGCCTGAAGATCAACGCCAACACCGAGGTGCTGAACGAGAAGGGCGAGGTCATCCCCGGCCTGTTCGCAGCAGGTGAGGTGACTGGCGGCGTCCACGGTGCAAACCGTCTGGGCGGCAACGCTGTTGCTGACTTCACCGTCTTTGGCCGCATTGCCGGTGCTGCTGCCAGCGACTACGCTGCATGAGCATCCGCAAGCAGCCTGAGCCGGCAAAAGGCGCAAAACGCCTGAGCTGGAAGGCGAACCTCCTCTTCGCAGCCGTCATCCTGACGGCAGCTGTCCTGCTGGTCTTTCTGCTGCGTCCGCGCAACAAGGCGGAACCGCTGGCAGCAGTCGTGGATTTCGGCGGCGGCATCACCGAGGTGCTGCCGCTGGATAAGGACTACGATTACCTGTACGATGTGGGCAGCTATGTCGTTCATTTACAGGTAAAAGACGGCACCATCTCGTTTCAGGACAGCCAATGCCCGGACCATGTCTGTGAGCAGTTCGGCCAGCTGAGCGAGGAAGGTGCATGGGCGGCCTGCGTCCCTGCCGGGGTGTATGTGAAGCTGGCTCCGCTGAGCGAGGCCGAAGCAGCATCCTGACAAGATAAGATCATCTGAGACACCCGCAATGTTCTGCAAAGGACACTGCGGGTGTCTTTTTTGCATAAAAACCGGAAATAATTTTGTAAATAAAAGGTGAAATGAAATTTGGACGCTTGTGTATTTCAGAAAAATGCGATACACTACCAATAACGGATTTTTCGTGCAAAGGGGTCACGCTGCCCTTTTGCATACCATAGGAGGAAAAGCATGATCTGGAAAAAGAAAAAGGATGCGTCCGCTGAGGCTGCTGAGACCGCAGAAGCCAAGTCCGGTGTGTCTGCATTCGCCAAAAAGAACTGGAAATGGCTCGTGCCGGTGGTCGTCGTGGCGGCAGCGGGCGCTGTCTTTCTCATAGGCGGCGGGAATAAAGCTGCCAGCGGCGATGTGACCTACGCCGAGACGACGCCCGTCCGTCAGGATGTCTCCAACTCCCTGAGCGGCACCGGCACGCTGAACCCGGCCAATACATATACCGTCAAGTCTCTGGTGGACGGCAAGATCCTCACCGGCGACTTTGAAGAGGGCGATAAGGTGGAAGAGGGCGATGTGCTCTACACCATCGACAGCTCGGACGCCTCCACCAATCTGGAAAAGGCCAGCATCGCCCTGCAGCAGGCACAGCGCAGCTACGACAAGACCGTAGACCTCCAGTATGTCCGCGCAGAGGTGGACGGTACGGTCAGCAGTCTCAAGGTCGCAAAGGGCGACCAAGTGACCAGCGGCCAGGAGGTGGCGGTCATCCGCGACAGCTCCAAGATGCTGCTGAACCTGCTGTTCCCGGCAGCCGACGCCGCCAGCTTCTCGGTGGGCCAGAGCGCCGACGTGGTGCTGGACGGCACCTTTGAGACGCTGAAAGGCACCATCACCGCCGTCACCGGCACCGACGAGCTGAGCACCGGCAACCTGCTGGTGCGCACCGTCACCATCCGGGTCAACAATGCCGGCGGTCTGACCACCGCTCAGGCCGCTACCGCCAGCATCAACGGCGTCAGCTCCATCGCCTCCGCCACCTTTGCCTATCAGGCAGAGCGCACCCTGACCGCTCTGGCCAGCGGCACCGTTTCCGCCATCAATGTGCAGGAGGGCGACGCGGTCTCCAAGGGCGACATCCTCATCGAGCTGACCGGCGACGATCTGACCGAATCCATCCAGTCTGCTTCCGAGTCCCTGCGCAGCGCCGAGATCTCGATGCAGAACCAGCAGGACAATATGTCCAACTATACCATCACCTCGCCCATCAGCGGCACCATCATTGAGAAGGACGCCAAGCAGGGCGACGCCCTGACCTCCGGCAGCACCCTCTGCGTCATCTACGACCTGAGCTATCTGGAAATGGTCATCAATGTGGATGAGCTGCAGATCGGCGCACTGTCCGTGGGCCAGAAAGTCCAGCTCACCGCTGACGCTGTGACGGACAAGACCTATGTCGGCACAGTCACCCGTGTGTCCATGAAGGGCAGCTCCAGCGGCGGCACCACGACTTACCCCATCACCATCCGCATCGATGACACCGACGGCCTGCGCCCCGGCATGAACGCCAACGCTGAGATCGTCGTGGCCGAGGCCAACAACGCCCTCGTCGTGCCGAATGCTGCCGTTATCCGCGGCGGCTATGTGCTGGTGAGCAAGAAGTCTCCCAGCGCAGCCAATGCGGTGGAAGACATGGACGCACCGGAGGGCTATGTCTACGTCAAGGTGGAGACCGGCGTCAGCGACGACAGCTACACCGAGATCAAGAGCGGCCTGCAGGAGGACGACACGGTGGCCTACGACACCAGCTCTGTGTCGGATGACTATTACAGCGACAGTATCTGGTAAGGAGGTGCCCCATGAGCGCTCTGATCGAATTTGAGCAGGTGTGCAAGTATTATCAGATGGGCGATACGCTGGTAAAGGCCGCCGACCACATCACGATGAAGATCGAGAAGGGGGAGTTCGTGGCCATCGTGGGCCAGTCCGGTTCGGGCAAGTCCACCTGCATGAACATCATCGGCTGTCTGGATGTCCCCACCCACGGCATCTATCGGCTCAATGGCCGGGATGTGGGCAAGATGAACCGGGACGAGCTGGCGGATGTCCGCAACGAGATGCTGGGCTTCATTTTCCAGCAGTATAACCTTCTGCCCCGGCTGAACCTTCTGGAAAACGTGGAGGTGCCGCTGGTCTACGCCAACATCTCCCGCGCCGAGCGCCACAAGCTGGCCAGGGATGTGCTGGAAAAGGTGGGTCTGGGCGACAAGCTCAAGAACCTGCCCAACCAGCTTTCCGGCGGCCAGCAGCAGCGCGTTTCCATCGCACGGGCTCTGGTGCGCAACCCGGCGGTCATCCTTGCCGACGAACCCACCGGTGCTCTGGACTCCCACACCGGCCGCGAGGTCATCGGGATGCTTCAGCAGCTCCACAGAGAGGGCCATACCGTGGTGCTCATTACCCACGACAATTCCATCGCCGTGCAGGCGGAGCGTATCATCCGTCTGGAGGACGGACAGGTGGTGTATGACGGCGACGCCCACGCGCCCGAGGCCATCGTGCAGCCCATTCTGTCCGGCGAAGCGGCACAGGAGGAAGCAAAATAATGGTATTAGAGACTTTCCGCCAGGCACTGCAGAACGTCTGGAGCAATAAGCTGCGCACGTTTCTGACCATGCTGGGCATCATCATCGGCGTCATGGCGGTCATCGTCATCGTCGGTCTGGGCAACGGCATGACCAGAAGCATGCGGGACAGCTTTTCCGCAATGGGTACCAACACCCTCTCCATCCAGATATGGGGCTATGGTTCCCGCACCGCGACGGTGGATGATCTGTACGACATCGTCAAAAAGAACCCCGAACTGCTTTCCTCCATCTCGCCGCAGCTGGATTTCAGCGACAACACCCCCAAGGTGGGCACGACGCAATACCGTTACGGTACGGTGTACGGCGTGGATGAGAACTACATCAAGTCGAAGGGCTACACCCTCGCCAAGGGCCGGAACATCCAGTATATGGACATCACAGACAACAAGCAGATCTGCGTCATCGGCGATTACATCAACCGCACGGCCTACGGCGGCAATGCGGTGGGCCAGACCATCAAGCTCGGCGCGTACAAGTTCCGCATCGTGGGCGTGCTGAAGGCCAAGATCTCCAATCACGACCAGCAGGAGGGCAGCGACGACGACAGCGTCTACCTGCCCTACACCACAGCCATGCGCCTTTCCAACGAAAGCTCGCCGGACTCCTACTCCGCCATCATGGTGGACGAGGGTCAGGCCAACGAGGCCAAGGCTGCGGTGGAGAAGGGACTGTATGACATCTTCAAGAGCGACAGTGCTTACTATGTCTACAGCGCCAGCGAGTGGCTGGAAGAGATGAACAAGATGATCAACATGGTCATCGTCATCCTCACCGGCATCGCCAGCATCTCGCTGCTGGTGGGCGGCATCGGCATCATGAACATCATGCTGGTGTCCGTCACCGAGCGCACCCGCGAGATCGGCATCCGCAAGGCCATGGGCGCGAAGGAAAGGACCATCCTGGCCCAGTTCGTCACCGAGGCGGCTACTACCTCGGCTTTTGGCGGCACACTGGGCATCGTCCTCGGCTACATCGTGTCGGCCATCGCCAATCAGGTGCTTCCCATGTTCACCGACGGCATGGACATCACGGTCAGTCCGTCCTTCAACTCCATCGTGGCAGCTTTCGGCATCTCGGTGTTCATCGGAGTGCTGTTCGGCTATCTGCCCGCAAAACGCGCCGCGCGGCTCAACCCCATTGACGCGTTGAGATATGATTAACCTCTCCGTCTGTGCCTTTGGCGCAGCCACCTCCCCTGACGAGGGGAGGCCTTGGCAGTACGGAAAGCTTTCTCTCTTCGCCAGAGGCTCCCCTCGGTAGGGGGAGCTGTCGAGCGAAGCGAGACTGAGAGGTTTAACATTTTTTATAAGGAGATCACAATGAAAAAACGTCTTCTCGCATTTCTGCTGGCGGTCAGCATCGCAGTGTCGATGCTGGTGATGCCGGCATCGGCTGCGGGCAACAACACCGCCGTCCAGTTTGCCATCACGCTGGGTGCCATGGATTCCGAGCAGTCCGGCGCACTGGATGCAACCGTGACCCGCGGCGCATTTGCCAGAATGCTGACCTCTTACTCTACCTACCGGGAGAGCGTCTCTTCCCAAGGGGCAGTGGGTACCCTCTACACCGACCTGCCCGGCTCCTCGGCATGGGCGCCCTATGTCCGCATCGCCGTGCAGCAGGGCTGGATGAATGGCTACACCGACGGCAGCTTCCGTCCGAACAATGCCGTCACGCTGGAAGAAGCCTGCACCGCAGTGCTCAAGCTGATGGGCTATAAGATGACCGACCTGAGCGGCGCGTTCCCCAACGCCCAGCTCAACAAGGCCGGCGAGCTCGGCCTGCGTGCCGGCCTCGACCGCCGTCAGGGCGAAGCGATGAACTACGAGGACTGCGCCGTCCTGCTCTACAATGCCCTCACCGCCAACAACGCCAGCGGTTCGGCCTACGGCACGACCCTGGGCTTTACCGTGAGCAATGGTCAGGTGGACGGCTCCACCATCCTGCTCAGCAGCCTGGAAGGCCCCTTCGTGGCTTCGGAGAGCACGGTGCTGCCCTTCGTCCCTGCCAGCGTCTACCGCAACGATAAGGTCTCCGGCTCCGCAGAGCTGAACAAATACGACGTCTACTACTACAGCGAGAGCCTCAAGACCCTGTGGGTCTATACCCGCCGTGCCGCAGGCCGCATCACCGAGGTGTCTCCCACGGCCAGCGCCCCCGCTTCCATTACGGTGGCAGGCACGTCCTACACGCTGGGCAGCACGGCCATTGCTTCCCAGGTGTCCTCCCTCAACGGCGGCGGTGTCGGCCAGGTGGTCACTCTGCTGCTGGGCATGAACAATATGGCCGCAGGCATCATCACCGGTGAGGAGGCCGACGAGGTCTTTTACGGCGTGGTGCAGTCGGCTTCCCGCAACCTCATCGACGAGGACAACAGCGCCGATGTGCTTCAGACCGTCAAGGTCCTGTGTACCGACGGCCTTGCCCGCGAGGTGAACGTAGACAAAAGCCTGAACTTTCCCACCGGCTGGCTGGTGGAAGTGCGGGTCAGCCCCGAAGGCGAGAGCGGGGAAACGATCGATGAGCGCTCCGTCAGTGGCACTGTGAACGAGAACGCCACCGCGCTGGGCGATAGAGCTCTGGCGGATGACGTGCAGATCCTTGATACGAGTACAGGGGGTGTGGCTGGGACGGTTCGTCCCAGCCGCCTATCGGGGGTAAACTTAAAGGCTTCCGATGTCCGTTACTACACCACCAACCCGCAGGGGCAGATCGACAAGCTCATCCTGAACGATGTGACCGGTGACCTGTGGTACTACGGTGTGCTGGACGATGTGAAGAATGTCGCCGCCAACTACAGCACCCTTCTCAGCGCCATCAAGGCTCAGCCGGGCGACGGCACCATTGATACCGATGCAGTCGTCAGTCAGGTGAAGAGCATCATGGTACCCACCACCACAGAGATCCTGTGGGGCGTTATCTCCGGCGACATCCTCAGCACCGCGTGGGAACGCCTGACCAGCAACACCGGCGCACTTCTGGGCCTCGGCTTCCAGCAGATCGCCAAGATCACCGGCACTCCCTTCAGCCAGATATTCGACTTCATCGGCAGCGGTGCGACCTATATCGGCTACGTCAGCGGCCAGCAGGTCAGTCTGAGCACTTCCATCAAGTATCCTGTGCTGGCCGGCGGCATCGCGGTCTGCCAGGAGACGACCGGCGCTGTCCGCAACATGGTGCAGCTGATGCCCATGAAGATCGACAAGGTGGGTGCGGCCAGCGTCCTTTCCTCCAAGGGCGAAAGGTTTGAAATGGCCGATGATACGCAGGTCTACCTGTGGTACAAGGGCCAGTATTACTACACCAAGCTCACTTCCGTCAACTCCGATGATTACTACCTTACCGGCTGGTACGACAACTTTGGCTGCGCGGCTGGCAAAAAGGTGCGCATCATCGTCGCCGTCAAGAAAGACTGATGACAGGCTACTACAGCTGCCCCGCGCGGCTTGCCCGGCAGATGCGCCAGCTGCTTTTCCCGAGGCGGTGTCCCTGCTGCCGCAGGGTGCTGGGAACGCTGCCGTTCTGTGAGGTGTGTACACCGCGGCTGGAAGAGCTGCGCCGCGGCCCGGTCATGCGGCTGGACGCGAGCCGCCACTATCTGGGCGCTCTGGACGGGGCGGCTGCGCCCTACCGGTATGAGGGCGTCGTCCGCAGCGCCATCCTCCGCGCCAAATACGAAGGCGAAAGCTGGACGGCGGTGGAGCTTGGCGTGGAGATGACGGCCCGGCTGTTCGGAGCAGAAGTGGAGATGCACTTTGCAGAGCCGGTGCCGGGTCTGGTCTCCGGTGCGGCCATCGGTTACGACTGCATCGTTCCGGTGCCTGCCACCAGCCGTCGGCGCGGCTACAATGTGGCCCAGCAGTGC
>OAWP01001287.1_pt1 | contig 16230 bp, 17 predicted proteins | sample 1517081 | NCBI WGS metagenome assembly OAWP01 (sample SAMEA2580167, study PRJEB22360) | human gut metagenome | biome: human gut; feature: human-associated habitat; material: faeces | place: Denmark | collected 2008/2010 | reverse complement strand
AGAATGCGGCTGGATGGAGCCTTGCTTAACAAAATTCAGCGTATGCGATGCGGAGCATTAAATGTCTGTGAGAAGTTGTTCACCAAAGATTCTAGAAGAATTCTATGCAAAAAATTGAAGTTATTGTTCGTATCACGAAGGGCCACTGCCCTCCCCAAGAGCAGACGATTTTTGAGTGGATTGAAATGAACCGTGCTGCGCCAGACACTTTGAATTATCCCGGTCTGGAAATAAACTTAGAACACCGTCGTGTTTTCAAAAACGGACAGGAAGTGTACATGAGCCGTTACGAATATGGCGTTTTAAGTTTAATGGCACGGCATCCGGGGCAATTGTTTACAAAAGAGCAGATATTTGAAGCCGTGTGGCATCAGGATAGTGAAAGCTGCCTGACTGCTGTTACCAATACAATTGGACGCATCCGGCAAAAAATCGAGGATGATAGAGCTGCACCTGTCTATATCCGAACGATCTCCAACCTCGGCTACCAATTTATGCCGAACATTTCAGTGAAAAAAGATTCCTTATAACGATAAAAGCCATACTCAATGGGTAACTTAAACCTTGAGTATGGCTTTTATCGTTAGCTGGATAGATAAAAATTGACATCCTTGCAATCGGAAATAATCTTTTCTAAAATATAGAAAAAAGATTTTAGGAGGCGGTAAGATGCAATCCTTCGAAGATGTTCTGAGAGAGTTTGAAGATTTTTTGCAAACGGCATCCTATTTAGAGGTTCTCCCATGTCGATGGGGGTATGTACGGCTTTTTAATGAGGGTGCTCCTATCAACTTCTACGCAGTCTTATGCCGTACCCCACAAGAACTATATGATACGCTAGAAAATGATCTTGCCATTGAAAAAGAGGTTCAAAATCCACAACGAGACTGATTACGAGAAAATTATTGTGTAATTCGTTTGCTTTTCACGTGATTTTATTGAATGACCTGTTAGAATATTGCGTATTCAGACAAAAGAACGCCAGAGAGAAGCGTAACGTCCACTCTGGCAGCTTAGGTGTTTTTGTTCTGTTCTGAAAGTTCTGTCAAATGGATTGCGAGTGACCTTGTGGCATCCAACAGCGTTTTTCGCATTTCTGGCGGACAAGCAAAATAAATCGATTCTAACTCTCGACATTCGCGCTCTGCTTCTGATAAGTTCGGGTTGATAACCGAATCCAGGGAAAGTGGCAGGACATGGAGAATGGCACTTAAAATGTCAAAAGAAGGATTCTGCTTTCCGTTTTCAATATTGGCGATATACTTCACCGAAACATTACTTTTCAGTGCCAGTTGATCTTGTGTCATTTTCATCGCTTTTCGGACAGCTTTTATCTGCTTTCCCAGAGCGATTGCATCTGCATTCGGCATTATCATCACCTCAATAGTATTGTATCGTTCTTACAGAAAGAACGGTATAACATCATCGTTCGGGTGATTTTGTCCTATTGTGCTGATTTATGCCTTTTCCCGGTCGAGTTATAAAAAAACGGTAACTCGTCCGGGAGATTTCACGCGCTATTCGATCACAGTTGCCGTTTGTGGAGGTAACTGTGATTTTTTATTGGGGTAACGCATCAAAAAAAGCCTGTCTGCTGCCGTAGACCAGAATGCCAACAAACCGGCACAATCGTTCTGCTTCACCACCCATAATCATGCCAATGTGCAATATTGCGCCAGCTTCCCACTGTGGGAGGCTGGCGTTTTTGCGCTTTTAAGGGCAAGGTGTCGTGGGCCACCACGATCCTTTTTGTCCGAATGCTCACATTCCGTAAAATAACTGGAGGATTATTGATAATGAAATCGACCTATTTGCTTCCGTGGTTCAAGATGACCACATGGTACTTCCGACTGTCTCGATTGCTGGAAGTTTCCAACGTCAAAAAGCGCACCAAAAATCATAGTGCTGATGCCGACCGTATTTTCATGTTGGTGAAAAATCATGTGCTGGCCGTATCCGGCATGGGAGATGAAGCTCCGCCCACTCCCGGCGGAAGAAACGGAGGGAGTGATGTATTATGATCCTACTGCAACGGGTGAACGAATCCAAAACCTCCGAAAAGACCGTGAAGTGACACAAGAACAGCTTGCCATCGACCTGAACATCAGTGACCGCTACATGAGAAATCTGGAGAAGGGTGAGAAAGTTCCGTCTGTCGACCTCTTTGTGGAGCTGCGGGAGCGATTTGGCTCCTCGCTGGACTACATCGTTTTGGGCGTGTCTGCATCCCAGCGGGAGCAGGAACTGCAAGATCAGCTGCAAATGCTCCGCAAAGAACTGAAAGAAATGCAGCGGCGGATTCTTGTTATGCTGGAAATGCTGGGCGAATCTGCTTGATCAAACGCTTTACTGTTGTAAACCGGAACGATTGGTTCCGGTGAAAATGGCAAAACCGGAACTACTGGTTCCTAACGAGAACTTCAGTTTTCAAGTACACTATGGTCACAGCAAGGGCAGCCCCCCAACAGGGGACGACAAACCCGAAACTGTACCGTGTACCTTGAAAATTGAAGAAGCAGCTTTTCGGCACTTCCAGACAATGATACTTCCGTAATTCGCGGCCCGGTCAGAAAGCAGACGGGGTGGCTGAGATGCCAATGGAGCGGTGCAAATCCGCCGCCGAAAAGTTCCCACCTCCGGGGTGTCGAGGACAAATAGGAGAAAAACAGTATTTTTCAAACCACCAGTTGAGGATTTCTCGGCTGGTGGTTTTACATTTCCCATCAAAATACCGATATGGAGGAAATCTATATGAGTCGATTTTATAACAACTGCGTAGACGAAGCCAGCTTGACTACCCTCTGCCCGATTTGTCTGGATTCCTTTCAGGGGGCAAAGGGCGTTCGCGTCCGGCGCGCAGACCCTAAGCAGAAGATCAAGGATGTCTGCACCTACTGCCAGATTCGCTATGGTTTCGATTATTATGTACAGCCCGATAAGAACGCTGGGCAGTATGTGAAGCGAGGCCATTTCGATGATGAATCTGAATGCGCTTAAAATCGACCCGGAATTTCAGGGCAAGATCCCGCCCCTGAATTTTGAAGAAGAACAACAGCTTGAGCAGAACATTCTCCACGAAGGGCGGCTGCTGAATCCCATTATCATCTGGAATGGCTTTATTCTGGACGGGCATACCCGCTACCGCATCCTGCGGAAGCATCCGTTCATTGTCTACCAGATACAGGAGATCGAACTGGATAACCGTTACGCAGCTCTCTCATGGATCTGCCAGAACCAGCTTGGACGCAGAAATCTCGACCCGGAACGGAAGAAGTTTCTGATGGGCAAGCTGTATGAATCCGAAAAGCTGGCACGGGGCGGCTCCAAAGAGCGGGCACACGATGAGAACGGACGGTTCACCTCAATGGTTCAAAATGATCCATTGAGGGCAAAGCAGCTCTCCACCTGTGAGCGCATTGCCGCACAAAACGGCGTTGGGGCGGCTACCGTAAAGAGAGCAGAGAAGTATGCCAAAGGCGTAGACGCTGCGGAAGATGCAGTCCCCGGTGCAAGAGAAGAAATCCTAACCGGGCGCATCAAGGCAACGGATGCAGAAATCACCGCCTTGGCAAAAACGCCAAAAGCAGAAATCCCTGCGGCTCTCGCAGAATTGCGGAAGCCAAAGCAGGAACGTCAGCCCCGAAAAGCCGAAACATCTTCTTCAAAACAAACGCTTTCTGAAATCAGCAAAAGCATCCAAGGACATCAACGCCAGCTTACTACTGAAGAAAGAACCTTTCTGAAAGCATCCATTGACAACCGCTATCAGGAACGAGCCGTTGCAAACGGCTCCCTGATGATGTGCGAGGTACAGGGTGCCAAAGAGGACTTTATTCGCCGCTGGAATACGATTTTCAAAGAATACCCGGATGTTTTTGAAGATTCGGACTGCCGCAAGATCATTCATGACTTGACCGAAGATGCCGTACAGTATCTTCTGAAAATAAAGGAGAAAACGCTATGATGCTTTCTAACCTGAATCTTTCCAGCCTGCCGGAGTGCAACTTCGAGGTGCGGTACGTTGACAGCGTTCTGCTGAACCCCTGCGCCGAATATCAGCGGCTGCTCCGTATGGGCAAGGTTGCACGAATCGCAGCAAACTTTTCGGAGTACATCGCCAATGAGCCGAAGGTCAGCTACCGGGATGGCCGCTACTTCGTCTTTGATGGTCAGAACACCATTGAGGCACGGAAAACGTGCAACGGTGGGCGTGACCTCCCGATTCGCTGCAAGGTATTCTACGGCCTTTCTAAAGAGCATGAAGCTCTGCTGTTTGCTGTGCAGACAGGCATTTCCAGCGAACTGACCGCTGGTGAACAGCTTCGTGCCAAACTGGTGGCACACGAAGAAAACGCCTGCGATTTTGTTTCGGTAACGGAGGACACAGGCGTTCGGTTTGCACTGGATGGGATTCGTGCCCCGTGGAAAATCTACTGCATCCGCTCGGCTTACTACATCTACAAGAGCTACGGTGCATCACTTTACCGTGAAATGCTGAGCGTTCTCGTAGACGCTTGGGGTGGCGATTCGGATTCGTTCCTGTCTGGCATCCTGCACGGCATGGCTCGTTTTCTGGCTCTGTATCAGGGCGAATATAGCCGGGAACGGCTAATTCTCCGGCTGCGCACAGTGCATCCCAAGACCATCACCCGGTTGGCACAAAACGACACTGGCAATGTGGCAGACCGCCACATGAAACAGATCCTGTCCATCTACAACGGTGCTGGCCGTGCCCACAGTCTGCCTTGCAAGCGGTGATGAGCATGATTCCAGTCAACCGAAAGTTTCTGCGCGGTGATATTTACTACGCCAATCTGGAGCCGCACCTTGGCTCCGAGCAGGGCGGTATCCGCCCTGTGGTCGTGGTGCAGAACAACACCGCAAACTGCTATTCGCCCAACCTCATTGTTGCGCCTGTCACATCCAATACTGCAAAGAAGCCCGATCACCAAGCCCACGTTCTTGTGGACGGTAATCGGGCTTTTTTGCAGCCCTCTATGATCTTGGCAGAATCTGTTCAGACCATCAGCAAGGGACGGCTGATCCGCCCGATGGGGCGGTTGAGCATCCCGGAACTCATTCGGCTTAATTATGCGCTGCTGTATCAGCTCGATTTGAACGAATGGGTATGGAGAAAGGAGGCCTATGAACGCTATCTGCGATACCACCGCTAAATCTGAAACCCTTTCCGTCAAAGGCTGCAAAGTCAAGATCACTTATGCGCCTGCGGATACGGACTGTCTGGATGCCATCCAGAAACTATTGCAGACCACCATTCTGCGGACGGCAGGACACACTGCTGCCTGACATCCTTGTATTCCTTAACTGCGTGAGATAAGATAAAATCGAACTGAACCTTGAAAACCTGATATGGACAATATCCGTTTGATTTTGCTTTTCTCGCCAAAAGAAAGTGAGAATGCAATGAAAAAACGCGTTTATACCTTATACCGTGTTTCGACAAAGGGACAGGTCGAGAAAGACGACATCCCCATGCAGAAAGAAGCCTGCCGCAACTTTGCAGAAAGTCAGGGCTGGGAGATCGTCAAGGAATTTTCCGAAAAAGGCGTTTCCGGCTTTAAGAAGTCTGCCAAAGAGCGTGACGAACTCCAGAAAATTCAACAGGCCGCGATGGAGGGCAAGTTTGACATTCTGCTGGTGTTCATGTTTGACCGTCTCGGTCGCCGTGATGATGAAACGCCCTTTATCGTGGAATGGTTCACGAAGCAGGGCATCGAGGTCTGGAGCGTGAACGAGGGACAGCAGCGGTTCGACACCCATGTGGACAAGCTGATGAACTACATCCGCTACTGGCAGGCATCCGGCGAGAGTCTGAAAACCTCTGTCCGTACCCGGACAAGGCTGGAACAGCTCACCGGGGAAGGTCACTACACGGGCGGCACCGTGGCTTTTGGCTACAAGCGTGTCCGCCTTGGTCGGGTGAACAAGAAAAATCAAGAGGTCTGTGACCTTGTGATCGACGAAGCGGAAGCTGAGATCGTCCGGCTGATTTTCCACAAGTACGTTTACGAGGGCTACGGCGCACAGAAGTTGAGCCACTATCTTTATGAACAGGGAGTCGTAGGACGGAACAACAAAAATATCCCCAACACCAGCATCGTTCGGATGATCAAGAACAAAGGATACACGGGCTACCTTATCAATGGTGCAGTGGAAGCCGAGTGCCCACAGCTCCGCATCATTGAACCAGAATTGTTCGAGCAGGCACAGGAACTGCGGCAGGCACGCACTTGTGAGCGTGGCGGCACTTCACTGGGCACCAGCTCCAAAGCCCTTTTGACCGGGCTGGTTTACTGCGGTCACTGCGGCAACCGCTTGAGCCTGACCAGCAGCGGACGGACACACACCTACGCCGATGGGCATACGGTGAAAGAAGTCCGGCCCCGGTATAGCTGCTTTTATAAGATCCGGCATCCGGGTGACTGCGATGGGCAGTCTGGCTACGGTGTTTCCAAGCTGGATTCCATCGTGGAAGAAGTTGTCCGGCAGATCTTCGCACAGTTCCGGGAAGTTTCCCGGAAGAAGCTGCTGGAATCGGTCAAGACCAACGATGCCGCCCGCATCCAGAAGAAGGTCAAGAAAATCCAGAAAGACTTGGAAAGCAAGCAGAAAGAACTGGACGACCTGAAAGCCGAAACCATTCTGGTCATCCGGGGCGTAAGTGCCTTGGACAAAGAACTGCTGGGTACACTGGTAGCCGAGGCAAGAGAGGCTTTGGAAACTCTGGAAAAGCAGCTTGTTCAGGCGCAGGAAGAATACGAAGAAGCCACCAAAACGGCAAAGCGCAGCAACTACATCTGCAACGAGCTGTTTACATGGGCGGATGTGTACGACACCGCCAACCACGATGAACGCCGCGCTATCTTGCAGCAGTTCATTGCGGAGATTCGTGTCCGAAAAGACTACGAAATCTCGATCACCCTGAACGCCAGCTTCAACCAAGTGGAACAGCTCAAGGCTGTGTCAACCTACGATGGTGCGGAAATTTTTGAAGGAATTTCCGAGAAGGGAGCATAAAAGCGATGCACTTGCCCGCAGAACTCTGCAAAATGCAAAGAAAGAAGCGTGAAACCGATGGATTTTCAAAAAGTACATGGATGACCCCACCCGGTTCGCATCCGACTTCAGGGTTCGGAGCCCGGCACGGTCCGCCAAAGTTTTTTAGGCATAAAAAACGCCGCATCGTACAAAACGATGCGGCAGATTGGTGGACCTAGAGGGATTCGAACCCTTGACCTCTCGGATGCGAACCGAACGCTCTCCCAGCTGAGCTATAGGCCCATATTTAGGGGCGTGACGCGGTTGGGCGACCAACCGACATACTCCCCATTTGAATGCCCACAACTCCGTGGGGCACAAAAGCGATACGCTTGCACTCCCAACTGAGCTATAGGCCCATATTTGTTTTTCAGAACGAGAATAGTGTAACTCTTTTAGAAAGATTTGTCAAGGACTTTTCACCCGGGCGGCCTGCGGGGAATGGCCGGGTGGATCTGCCGTTTCTTATAAAAACGGCAGATCCTTTAGTAAAAATAACAGTGGCTCTCAGAGAAAAAGCGTGCTACAATAATGCTGAGACTTTCGTACATGAAAAGTCTATCACCCAAAGTCAGGAGGACAACGGTTATGGAATTTACTAAGGTCGTTGCAGAGCGTTATTCCTGCAAGAATTTCAGCACACGTAAGGTAGAAGCCGAGAAGCTGACGGAGATCCTGGAAGCGGGTCGGCTGGCCCCGACCGCCAAGAATTCTCAGGAGCAGCGCATCTATGTGCTGCAGTCGGAAGAAAGCCTGGCAAAGCTCGACAAGGTGACGCCCTGCCGCTATGGTGCGTCTACCTGCCTCGTTGTGGCCTTCGATAAAAACAGCGTCTTTACTTATCCCGGCGGAAAGCGGGACTCCGGCGTGGAGGATGCCGCCATCGTGGCGACCCACCTGATGCTGGCCGCCGCCAACGCAGGTGTGGACAGCTGCTGGCTCAACTTCTTCGACCCGGATGAGCTGGCCAAGGAGCTGGGCCTGCCGGAAAATGAAGAAGTCCTGATGATCCTCGACCTCGGCTATGCCGCAGAGGGCGCAGGGCCGCTGGCAAACCACGGCTCGAGAAAGCCCCTGTCCGAGACGGTCGCATACCTGTAATACCAAAAAACACCCGGAGATGCTTCCGGGTGTTTTTGTGTTATTGTCCGACGATGCGCCAGTGTTCGGGCTTATTGTGATCGGTGGTCACGCCGTCGTCGGTATACATCCGGTAGGGCGCAGGCCGGCCGTCGGGCGCGAAGCGCCAGAAGGTGAGGGCCGTATCATCCAGCTGGGCGGTGTTGGCAGCGGGCTGTGCCACCGGTACGGTGTGGCCCGGACGGATGAAGAGCAGCACCTCGTCAAGTTCGCAGGGCAGATAGTGCCGCCCGGCGGGCAGAACTTCCTCATCGTAGTCGGAGACGCTGCGCAGACGCAGCATCTTCATCGCCTCAGGCAGATAGACCGTCCGGCCATGGGCGTTCTGGGTGTGGACGGGTGCGACCATCAGGCCCTCGCCAAGAAGCAGCTGGTCGTCCACCTCCCGGGCGTCGGGGTCGGCAGGGTAGTCAAAAGCCAAAGGCCGGAAGTAAGGTGCGTCCTCAAGCGCGGCCTTCATGAACTCACTATAGAGGTAGGGCAGGAGGGCATACCGCAGATTCAGCATATTGCGGATGGCGGGCAAAACATCGGTAAAGCGGTAAAATTCCTGCTCCCGGCTCTCAGCGCCGGCGTGGTTGCGCATGAGAGGGGTGAACAGTCCGAACTCGAGCCAGCGGAGCGCTAGATCGGGGGTAGTGTCCTCACTGAAACCGCACAAATCGGCACCGCTGTAGAGGAAGCCGCACATCTGGACAGCAGGCATCATCTGGATGTTGGCCAGCAGCTGGCTCCACGAGGAGTGGTTGTCGCCCAGCCAGATCCCGCCCCACCGGTGGGCGCCGATGATGCTGCTGCGGCAGTAGAGCAGGGTGCGCTGGCTGGGACGTAGGGTCTGGAAGGCCTCGCCGGCAGCACGGGTCATGCAGCCGCCGTAGAGGTTGTGGACGCGGTCGTGGCGCACCCGCCCGGCAGTGGTATCATGGTAGAAACTGCGGTAGTCCTCGGGGGCATTCATCAGGCCCATCACCGAGCGCACCAGCCCGAAGAAGTCGTTCTGGTCGAGGTTATCCTTCCGGCTCAGGGCGGCGGCATTCTCGAAGAAGGCTTTCAGCCGCTCAGGAGAGTAGAAGAGGGCAGGCTCGTTCATGTCGTTCCAGAAGCCCTCGATGCCGAGGTCGGTGAGCACCTTGTACTGCCTGCCGAACCACGCCCGGGCCTCGGGACGGAGAAAGTCGGTAAAGTAGGCCTTGCCGGGCCAGACCGCCGCCACAAAGGGCGTGCCGTCTTCTTTGGTGCAGAAATAGCCCTTCTCGAGGCCCTCGCGGCAGACGGGGTCATTGTCGTCGCAGCGGATGCCTGCGTCGATGATGGGAACGAGCCGGATGCCCTCGGCTTTCAGGTCGGCGGCAAGTTTGCCGAGGTCGGGGAAGCGGGCCTTGTCGATGGTGAAATCAGCGTAGGACTGCATGTAATCAATGTCCATGCAGATCATGTCCAGCGGCAGACCGTTGGCCTTGTACTGCGCGGCCACCTCCCGGATGTCGGCCTCGGTCTTGTAGCCGAAGCGGCTCTGGGCCAGACCGAACGCCCACTTGGGCGGGATATAGCTGGGGCCGATGAGATGCCGGAACTCCTTTGCGACCTCTGCCGCTGTAGGGGCTGTGATGAGGTAGAGCGCATAGTTCGGCTCTGCCGTGGCGAAGCGGAGGGTGTCGTGGCGGGTATAGCCGATGTCGTAGCTCACTTTGCCCGGGAAATCGACGAAGATGCCGGTGCATCCGCTGCCGTCGGCAGGGGAGATGAGCAGGAAATTGTGGGCGGCGTAGTAGGAAAGCCGGTTTTCGCCGTGCTCACTCTCGTCGGTGTTGTTCGTCTCGTAGTGCCAGCCGCGCTTGTTGAGGCCCCGGGGCATCTCGCCCAAGCCATAGACGATGTCCTTCTCCCGCATGACATACTGCCAGCCATCGCCGTCCGGTGTCAGGTAAGGCACGGGGCCAGTCTCGGCGGGCAGGTCCAGCACGACGCTCTCGGTGGGAAAAGGCTTCCCAATGACAAAACGCTGTATCATAAACAGAGTGCTCCTCTCAGATGATCTTATGTCTATGGTACGCCGTCCGGCCCGGCGGGGCAAGAGAGAAAACCGTCAGAACGATACAACAAAACCAGCATTTTCGCCCGGGAATGCGGCCCGGGGCTTGTTTGGGCAGGGGAAAATGGTATATAATAAGTATATTCTAGGAATAAAAGGGAGAACTATCATGTATCAAAAAGGAATCAAGCGGCTGCTGGACGTGGTACTGTCGGCCTGCGGGCTGCTGGTGCTGTCGCCGCTGCTGCTTTTGCTCTGCCTTGCCATCAAGCTGGACTCGCCGGGGCCGGTGTTCTTCAAGCAGAAGCGGGTGGGCATCCATAAGAGCTATTTCAACATCCTGAAATTCCGCACCATGCGCATCGACACCCCCCACGACATGCCCACCCATCTGCTCCACGACCCGGAGCAGTATATCACCCGGGTGGGCCGTTTCCTGCGCAAGACCAGTCTGGACGAGCTGCCCCAGCTGTGGAATATCCTTGTGGGCGATATGGCAGTCATCGGTCCGCGCCCGGCCCTCTGGAACCAGTACGACCTGCTGGCCGAACGGGACAAGTACGGCGCAAACGACGTCCGCCCCGGCCTGACCGGCTGGGCGCAGATCCATGGCCGCGACGAGCTGGAGATCACGGAGAAAGCAAAGCTCGACGGCTGGTACGTGGAGCATATGAGCTTCTGGCTGGACGTCAAATGCTTCTTTGGCACCATCAGGGCTGTGGCCGACCACGACGGCGTGGTGGAGGGCGGCACCGGGACGCTGCACGAAGAAGGAAAGTGATTCGTCCTTTCTCTTGATTTATCCCCCGAAAAGCGTATAATAAAACAGTACACAAGACACAGAAGGAGGATTTCCATGGAACGCACCTATATCAATGAGGTACAAAAGGAAATTGGCAGCACGGTCAAGGTGCAGGGCTTTATCGAGAACCTGCGCAACAGCAAATATATGGCCTTCATCGTGCTGAAGGATATTACCGGCAAACTTCAGATCACTGTCGAGAAGGAGGACCACCCCGAGCTGGTGGAAACCATCGACAAACTGACCCCGGACTCTGTCATCACCGTCACCGGCAAGGTGATGGAGAACGACTACGTCAAGATGGGCGGCATCGAGATGATCCCCGAGACCATCGAAATCGAGAGCATCGCCGACGCGCTGCCCATCGTCCGCAAGGAGATCGCCGCCACCAAGAAGAAGAAGGCTGTGGAGCGTTCCAGCATCGACCAGCGCATCGACTACCGCTGGATCGACCTGCGCACCGACGAGAACCAGCTGATGTTCAAGGCACAGAGCTGCTTCGTCAACGCCATGCGTCAGTTCCTGCTCGAGCGCAGCTTCATCGAGATCCACACCCCGAAGCTCATCGCTGCCGCCAGCGAGAGCGGCTCTGAGGTGTTCAAGGTGGACTACTTCGACCGCAACGCCTATCTGGCCCAGAGCCCTCAGTTCTATAAGCAGATGGCCATGGCCGCCGGCTTCGAGCGCATCTTTGAGACCGGCCCCGTCTTCCGCGCGGAGAAGAGCTACACCAATAAGCACTCCACCGAGTTCTCCGGCTTTGACCTCGAGTTCAGCTACATCACCTCTTACAAGGACGTCATGAAGATGGAGGAAGAGCTTCTGACTGCCGGCCTGAAGGCCGTCAAGGAGCAGTACGGCGAGCAGATCAAGGAGCTGTTTGGTCTGGAAGTCGTCGTCCCCACCACGCCGTTCCCTGTGGTCAAGCTGGCCGACCTGTACAAGGGTCTGGAAGAGGAGTTCGGCTACACGGTCGATGAGAGCGAGAAGGGCGACCTGACCACCGAGGCCGAGCGCCTGAGCTACGACTGGGTCAAGAAGCACTACGGCCACGAGTTCCTGTTCATCACCGACTACTCCGCCGAGAAGCGTGCTTTCTACCACATGCGCGACGAGAACGGCGTGCCGCAGGGCTACGACCTCATCTGGCGCGGCGTGGAGATCACCACCGGCGCACAGCGTGAGCATCGCTACGACGTGCTGAAGAAGCAGGCAGAGGAGAAGGGCCTGGCCGATGATGTCAAGTTCTATCTGGAGTTCTTCCAGTACGGCTGCCCCCCGCACGGCGGCTTCGGTCTGGGCATCGATCGTCTGACCATGCTACTCTGCGGCCAGTCCATCAAGGACGCCGAGTTCCTGTTCCGCGGCCCCAACCGTCTGACTCCGTAATTTTACTCCCCCAGTCTGCTTTGCAGACAGCCCCCTCAAAGAGGGGGCCTCTGGCGAGTAGAAAAAGCTTTTCGTCATGCCAAAGCCTCCCTCAGTGAGGGAGGTGGCACGCCGTAGGCGTGACGGAAGGAGATACATAAAAAAGCCAGCGCACATTCCGTGCGCTGGCTTTTCTGCATTTTACAGCTTACTGGATGCCGGTGACCTTGTAGTCCTGTGCCTCGACGGCGTTCTTGAGCACGTCGTCGGCGACCTCGGCGTTCAGGGTGACGATGGCGGTGCCGGCCTCGTGGCTCACGACGGCCTCGTCCACCTCGGGCAGGGCTTCCAGAGCCTTCTTCACGCGGGCTTCGCAGTGGCCGCACATCATGCCTTCCACTTTCAGGGTCTTCTTCATGGTATGATCCTCCGTTTTGACTTCGGGCGCTTCGGCGTCCGATTTTTTGTTATTTTCAGCCGCAGACTGCACCGGGGCAGCGGCGGGAGAAGCGGTTTTGTGGTCGTGCCTGGTGCTGTGCAAATCGAACAGGTTCAGCCGCAGGGCGTTGCTCACGACGCAGAAGCTGGACAGGCTCATGGCAGCAGCACCGAACATGGGGTTCAGGGTCAGACCGAAGGGGATGAACAGACCAGCCGCCAGCGGGATGCCGATGATGTTGTAGATGAACGCCCAGAACAGGTTCTCGTGGATGTTCCGCAGGGTGGCGCGGCTGAGGCGGATGGCCGCAGGCACGTCCGAGAGCTTCGAGTTCATCAGCACGACGTCGGCGGCGTCAATGGCCACGTCGGTGCCTGCGCCGATGGCAATGCCGGTGTCGGCACGGGTGAGGGCGGGGGCGTCGTTGATGCCGTCGCCCACCATGGCCACCTTGCCGCTGGCCTGCAGCTGGCGGATGACGGCCTCCTTGCCATCGGGCAGGACGCCCGCGATGACCTCGTCCACGCCCGCCTGCCTGCCGATGGCGTCGGCGGTGCGCTGGTTGTCGCCGGTGAGCATCACGACCCGGATGCCCATGTTCTGCAGCTGACGGATGGCTTCGGGGCTGTCCTCCTTGATGGTGTCGGCCACGGCGATAACGCCCAGCAGACGGCCTGCGCCGCCGAAGAAGAGGGGAGTCTTGCCCTCAGAGGCCAGCTTTTCAGCCTGCTGTGCCAGTGCGGCGGGCAGGGTGAGCTTGGTCTGGATGAAGGCGGCATTGCCGGCATAGATGTCCATGCCGTCCAGCTTGGCCGCCAGACCGTTGCCCGGCAGGGCCGCGAAGTCAGTGACTTCCGGGGGAGTGATGGCCTTTGCCTCGGCGTCGGCCAGAACTGCTTTTGCCAGAGGGTGCTCGCTGCGGCTTTCCAGCGCGGCGGCCAGCGTCAGCAGCTCCGTCTCGGTGATGCCCTCGGCAGGCAGCAGGTCGGTGACGCGGGGTGCGCCCTCGGTGATGGTGCCGGTCTTGTCCAGCGCCACGATCTGGGTGCGGCCTGCGGCTTCCAGCGAGGCGGCAGTCTTGAAGAGGATGCCGTTCTTGGCGCCGAGGCCATTGCCCACCATAATAGCCACAGGCGTTGCAAGGCCCAGTGCGCAGGGGCAGCTGATGACCAGCACGGAGATGCCGCGGGCCAGCGCATAGCCCAGCTCATGGCCCAGCAGCAGCCAGACGATGGTGGTGACGACGGCGATGGAGATGACCGCCGGGACGAAGAAGCCCGACACGGTGTCGGCGATTTTGGCGATAGGGGCTTTGGTGGCGGCGGCATCGCTGACCATCTTGATGATCTGAGCCAGCGTGGTATCCTCGCCCACGCGGGTGGCCTCGCAGCGGAGGAAGCCCGACTGATTGGTGGTGGCAGCGCTGACCTTGTCGCCGACGGCCTTGTCCACCGGGATGCTCTCGCCGGTCAGGGCGCTCTCGTTGACTGCACTGGTGCCTTCCAGCACTACGCCGTCCACCGGGATATTCTCGCCGGGGCGGACCACAAAGACGTCGCCCTTCTGCACGTCGGCGATGGCCACGGTCACTTCCGCGCCGTCCCGCACCAGCGTGGCGGTCTTGGGGGCCAGCTTCATCAGGCTCTTGAGGGCGTCGGTGGTCTTGCCCTTGGAGCGGGCTTCCAGCATCTTGCCCACCGTGATAAGGGTCAGGATCATGGCGGCAGACTCGAAGTAGAACTCCATCATATAGTGCATGACCAGCTCGTCGCTGCCGTCCACCTGGGCGCGGGTCATGGCGAACAGGGCATAAGTGCTCCACACGAAGCTTGCCATGGAGCCGAGGGCCACCAGCGTATCCATGTTGGGTGCGCCGTGGATGAGGCCCTTGAAGCCGTTGATGAAGAACTTCTGGTTGATGACCATGACGATGCCCGCCAGCAGCAGCTGGACGAGGCCCATGGCGACGTGGTTGCCGTCGAACCAGTGGGGCAGGGGCCAGCCCCACATCATGTGGCCCATGGAGAAGTACATCAGCACCAGCAGGAAGCCCAGCGAGGCGATGAGGCGGCGCTTGAGCTTCGGTGTCTCGTGGTCAGCCAGTGCGTCGAGGTCGGCGCTGGCGTCCGAAGTCTTACTGGCAGAGGCATTCTTCGGGCTTGCGCCGTAGCCTGCCTCCTGCACAGCCGAGAGGATGGCGGCAGGGGAGGCTGTGCCTTCCACGCCCATGGAGTTTGTCAGAAGGCTCACCGAGCAGCTCGTGACGCCCGGCACCTTCTTCACGGCCTTTTCCACCCGGGCAGAGCAGGCCGCGCAGCTCATGCCCGTGACATTGTATTGTTCCATTGCGGATTCCTTTCCCTCATATAGGATGCCCGGAACGGGGTCATTTCATGAGCCGGGGCAGCAGCTGCAGCAGTTCGTCCAGCTTCTGCGTCCCGCCGGCTCTCAAATCGTCGGCCACGCAGGTGCGGACGTGCTGGCTCAGCAGCTCTTTGGAAAAGCCGTTCAGTGCAGCGTTCACCGCAGCCACCTGCACCAGAATATCGGCGCAGTAGACGTCCTTGTCCAGCATCGCGTGGATGCCGCGCACCTGGCCCTCGATGCGGCTCAGCCGGTTGGCGAGGGCGCGGTACTCCTCAGGGGTACGGTCCTTGTGGCGGCAGCAGGAGGGGGCAGTGTCCTTTTCGGCAGGCTCAGCGGCGCAGCAGGGCTTTTTTTCAGCATCGGTCATAGCAGATGACTCCTTTCCGGGTGTATCAGTGTGAAGAGGAGATGTACCCTGTGGGGGTAAATCTCCCGACACTCTGATTTTACCACTTAGGGGTATCTGTTTCAAGTGGGCAGGAAACGCTAACTGTGAAAATTTTGTGAAAGCGAAAGCGGCGAAATGCAGAAACGGGAGCCTCCCGGTAAAGGAAAGCTCCCGTTTCTGTTTAGGATAGGAAAGAGAATGTCATAAATAGGAGGGAGGGGGGTCACAGATTGGTGTAACCCATCAGATAGCGGTCCACCTCGGCGGCACATTCCGCAGCGTCCCTCTTATATGGTATAACAGAAAAGGCGTCCCAGATGGGTCGGCGAAGACTCATCTGGAACGCCCTTGTTCCGGATAACAAGAATATTATACAAAGGCGCTGAAAAAGATTCAAGTGACAGCTGCACCAAATGTGGGTACACCGGCCCTCTTTTTTCTTGTTCAAAACAGACACACCCGGTGGGAAAAAGTATGGCTTTTTGCAGGCTGCCCCGCCGGGCCTGTCGCCGGGCATAAAAACACCCTTTCTTTGCCTTGACCGGCAGGGGAAGGGTGTTTTTGCATTTCCGGCTCGACAAAAAGTAAACAAATAAAATGGCGAAACTTTGTAGATTATTGCTATTGAAAAAGGT
>OAWP01001256.1_pt1 | contig 16549 bp, 10 predicted proteins | sample 1517081 | NCBI WGS metagenome assembly OAWP01 (sample SAMEA2580167, study PRJEB22360) | human gut metagenome | biome: human gut; feature: human-associated habitat; material: faeces | place: Denmark | collected 2008/2010 | reverse complement strand
GGAAAGGCCAGCCGGGTGACACCCGGCCCACCGCCGATGCCATTGGCCGGCAGGCGGGCGTGGACGAGGTCATTGCAGGCGTTCTGCCCGACGGCAAAGAGGCCGTGATCCGCAGGCTGCAGGAAAGCGGCAAGGTGGCCATGGTGGGCGACGGCATCAACGATGCCCCCGCCCTGACCCGCGCGGATACCGGCATCGCCATCGGTGCCGGTACCGATGTTGCCATTGACGCAGCCGATGTGGTCCTGATGAACTCCCGGCTCTCCGATGTGCCCGCCGCCATCCGGCTGAGCCGCGCCACCCTGCGCAACATCCACGAAAACCTGTTCTGGGCGTTCATCTACAACATCATCGGCATCCCGCTGGCTGCCGGTGTGTTCATCCCCTTCGGCCTGACCCTGAACCCCATGTTCGGGGCTGCGGCCATGAGCCTTTCCAGCTTCTGTGTCGTGAGCAATGCCCTGCGGCTGAACCTGTTCGACCTGCACAGCACCAAACACGACCGCAAACCCAAGTCTGCCGCCCTGCCCGCTGCCCCCGTGCAGCCTGCAGCGGCTGAAAATACTGCCGAACCCGTTTCGGCTCCCGTTGTCAAGGAGGACAATGCCATGAAAAAGACCCTGCATGTTGAAGGTATGATGTGCTGCCACTGCGAAGCCCGCGTGAAAAAGGCGCTGGAAGCCCTGCCCGCCGTGGACGCGGCCGTGGTCAGCCACGAGGCCGGTACCGCCATCGTCACCCTGAACGCCGAAGTTTCCGACGCAGACCTGAAGAAGGCTGTTGAGGATCAGGATTACAAGGTGACCGGCATCGAATAACGGATGCGCAAAAAGCAGCGCCCTGTTTCCCATTACGGGAGACAGGGCGCTGCTGCTTTTTCTGGATTCTTTGGGGATTGGGATCACACCCAGCTGAGGATGCTTTTGTGTTCAGACTCGTACTGCTTCAGCGCAATGGCCTGCTGGTAAGCATCCAGCACCTGCTGGGCGAAATGCTCTGCCGAGTAGCGGGCCGCGGTGGCCAGAGCGTTCTGGTGCAGCTGCCCGCGCAGGGCGGGGTCCGAGATGATGGTGTTCAGTGCCGATGCAAACTCGGCTTCGTCCTTCCACTGCCAGCCGTTGAAGCCGTTTTCCACCACGCCATCCAGGCAGGGGTCCGCACGGCAGAGCACCGGCAGACCACAGGCCATGCCCTCGAAGTAGGTCAGACCCTGGGTCTCGCTTTGAGAGGCGCTGACGAAGATATCGCCCACGCGGTACCACCGGGGTACCTCATCGGGCTTGACCATGCCCACAAAGCGGACGCGGTCGGTCAGCTTCAGCTCCTTTGTCAGTGCTTCCAGGTCAGGCCGGGCTGGGCCGTCGCCCACGAACACCAGCCACGGGCGGTTCTCCTCCGGCTGCGCGGCCAGCAGACGCACCAGCTGGGCGTGGTTCTTCTCGGCAGCCAGACGGCCCAGCGAGAGGAGGACGGTATCCCCTTCCGGGATGCCCAGCTCTGCACGCATCCGGGCCTTTTCCTCGCCGTTGTCCTGCGCCGGGCCAAAGGCGGTCAGGTCAATGCCGGTGGGCACTGTGACCACCGGGCAGCTGACCCCGTAGCGGTTGAGCATGGCGCGCACCTTTTCGGTGGGGGCCAGCATGAGGGAGCAATAGCCCGAGAGGATGCGGGTAGCCTTTTCGGCGGTCATCCGGCCCAGACGCTCACTGAAGAAAAGGTACTGGGTATAATCCTCGTAGACAGTATGGTAGGTATGTACCACCGGGCAGTGGCACCGGCGGGCCACCCGCTGTGCCAGCATAAAGGTAGAAAACTCGCTTTGCGTATGGATGACCTCCGGGCCCCAGGCTTCCAGCTCGTCCAGCCAGTGGGAGATGGGCAGAGCGCCCGCCGCACTGATCCGCACGCCCGGGTAGACCCGCTCCGCGCTGATGCTGCCCACATACAGGATGCCGTTTTCCTCATGGGAATGGCCATTCTGGGCAAGGGTCACCACCCGCACGTCATGGCCCAGTGCCAGCAGCTGGTGGTACAGCAGCTCCACCGAGCGCACCACACCGTTGACCATTGGGGACCATGTATCTGATGCAAGAAGAATTTTCATTGGAACACCTCAGATTACCGCATAGAATAGGGGTTATGTTCTCTGTTCTATCCTTAATACGTTTCAGAGCCGCAGAATCTTGCAGATCCGCCCTGATTTTTTCAAAATTTTTCCGGTTTCACCACCGAGACCGTCTCCACGCCGTAGGCTGCAAAGAGCTCCAGCGCCGCCGGGCCGATCACCTCGCCGCTGACCACGATGGGGATGGCGGGCGGGCAGGAAACGGTGGGCAGAGCGCAGACCCTGCCCAGCGCAGACCCTGCCGGGAATGGTCTCCTGCGGGGCAAACACGGCCTGCCGCACAGTCAGGCGCGGCTCCGCCTGCCGGGCCAGCGCACAAAACGCCTCCCGGTACTCGGCAGGGGATTCTGCCGGGGGGATGCCCCGCGCACAGAGTTCTGCCAGAGCCGCCTCCAGCCGGGCCATGTCCTCCGCCGGGTTTTCCGGGGTGAACATCAGCACAAGGTAGCGGGGGTCGGCATATTCGCACTCCATCCCGTTTTGCCGCAGATGGTCGGCCAGTGCCTGCCCGGTCAGGCCCAGCGCCGCTGCGTCCAGCGTCAGCTTCATGGGTTCCCGGGCGGAACCGTCCAGTGCCAGCGGCAGGGCCGTGCCCTGTGCGGCAGCCAGCGCGTTCAGGCGGGCACGCAGAGCAGCCAGCCGGTCACAGCATTCCTGCAAGCGTGCCGGGTAATCGGTGGAAAGCAGCCGGTTGCAGGCATCGAGAGACTGCAGGATCAGATAAGACGGGCTGGTGGAGCCGAACAGCGCCAGTGCGTTGCGCACGGTACTTTCCTCCTGTACGGGGGCCTTGGGGCCCAGATGCAGGTAGGCTCCCCCGGTGAGCACCGGCAGGGTCTTGTGGCCGGAGTCACAGCAGGCCGCCGCGCCCAGGTCGATGGGGTGGCGGCTCCCGCCGGGCAGAAAGCGCAGGTAGGCCCCGTGGGCGTTATCCACCAGCAGGGGCACGCCCTGGGCATCGCAGACGGCAGAGAGGGCCGCGATATCCTGCATTCCGCCCAGGTAATCCGGGCTGGTCAGGTAAACGCCGAAGGGTGTTCTCCCCTGCCCGGCCAGCTCCTCAAGGGCGGTGGAAAGGGCCTGCACCGTTACCGGGCAGCTGCACAGCGCGCCGGTATCCTCCGGCGCGGGCCAGAGCCACCAGATGTCGAAGTCCAGCAGAGCCGCCGCATAGAGCAGGGCCTTGTGGGCATTGCGGGCCGCCAGCAGCACCGGACGCTTGCCGGTGCGGGGCGCACCCTGCAAAGCAAGGCAGAGCATGGCCCGGATGCACTGGGAAGAACCCTCGGTGCTGTAATAGGTGTGGGCCGTGCCGAACAGCCGGGTGGCGTTGGCCTCGCTCTGCGCGATGATGCCCTCGGCCTCGTAGAGCTCATCGGCCCCCCGGATCTCGGTGATATCCCACGGCTCACAGCCCAGCAGGCTCTGCCCCTTATGCCCCGGCATGTGGAGCCGGGCAGTGCCGGACTGGGCGTACCGCCGCACAAAATCGACGATGGGGGTGGTCATTTATTCGCAGGCCTCGCCGTCGGCGCAGGCATTGCAGGTGGAGCCCAGCTGGATGGGCACTTCGATGCCCTGTGCAGCCAGCTCCTGATTCTGAGCCACCTGGATCATAATGGCGCACTCCATCCGCTTGCGGAACAGCTCACAGCCGTACTCGTACACGCCGGTGATGCTGCCGGTTGCGTGATAGGAGTTGGCTGCACAGCCGCCGGAGCAGTAGAGCTTTGCCCAGCAGTCCTGGCACTCCTTGCGGGCGTAGGCGTTGCAGTGCTTGAACTCGTCCCGGACTGCCGTGTTGGTGACACCCTTCCAGATATCGCCCATCAGGTACTTGGGATCGCCCACGAACTGATGGCAGGGATACAGATCGCCCCAGGGAGTCACAGCCATGTACTCGGTGCCGGAACCGCAGCCCGAAATGCGCTTGTAGATGCAGGGGCCGCCGGTCAGGTCGATCATGTAGTGGTAGAAGGTGAAGCCGCGGCCCTCACGGTTCCGCTTGATCATCTCCTTGGCCAGGATCTCATACTGCTCCTTCAGGATGGGCAGATCCGCCTCGGTCAGAGCACTGGGGTCGCTGGGGTCACAGACCACGGGCTCCATGCTCAGCTCGGTAAAGCCCAGATCTGCCATGTGGAAGATATCGTTGGTGAAGTCGGTGTTGTAGTGGGTAAAGGTGCCGCGCATGTAATAGCCCTTATCGCCGCGCTTCTTCACGAACTCCTGGAACTTGGGCACAATGGCATCGTAGCTGCCATGGCCGGCGTAATCCTTGCGGAAGCGGTCGTGGACTTCCTTGCGGCCGTCCAGGCTCAGGACCACGTTGTGGCACTCCTTGTTGCAGAAGTCGATGACATCATCGTCAATGAGCATGCCGTTGGTGGTCATGGTGAAGCGGAAGTTCTTATTGTGGATCTTCTCCTGCTCACGGCAGTAGGCCACCAGCTTCTTGACCATATCAAAGTTCATCAGAGGCTCGCCGCCGAAGAAGTCCACCTCGAGGTTGCGGCGGCTGCCGGAATTCTCAATGAGGAAATCCATTGCACGCTTGCCCACCTCAAAGCTCATCAGGGCACGCTCGCCCTGATAGCGGCCCTGCGAGGCGAAGCAGTAGGAGCAGTTCAGGTTGCAGGTGTGGGCCACATGCAGGCAGAGGGCCTTGACCACGGTGTTGCGGTTCTTGAAATCGAACGCGAGGTTCTCATAGGTATCGGGGCTCCACAGCTTGCCGGATTCCTTCAGGCTTGCCACGTCATCAATGCACTGGCGCAGGTCGGCCTCGGTCACGTCCTCACGGTCGCCGTACTTTGCCATCATGGCGGCAACGATCTCGTCGGCGGTGTGGTCGGGGTACATGGCAATGACATCATACGCCACCTCATCCACCACATGCACCGAGCCGCTGCAGGTATCCAGCACGATGTTATAGCCGTTCAATTGATACTGATGTACCATTTTATTCTCCATTCCATTGTAACATAAAAAAATGCCGCCCGGCAAAGGCGGCATCCGATTTGCAGAAATTACTTGTTGCTGTTCTCGCACTTCTGGTTAGCCACGCCGCAGGAAGTCTTGCAGGCAGACTGGCAGGAAGTCTGGCACTCGCCGCAGCCACCGGTCACAACGCTCTTGGTCAGGTCACGAGTAGCGATCGTCTTAATACGTTCCATAATTAAAAACCTCTCTAGCTCCAAATAGTTGATACGCAGAACCACCTGCGCATTGTTATCTTGATATAGGATAGCACGGTTCAGGGATTCTGTCAAGATTTTTGTCGCATCTTCTGCGGGCAGTATTTTGTAGGCTGTACAAAGACGAAGCCTTACCCCACCGGCTGATACTTTTCCAATATTGTATGCAGCCCCAGCTCCCGGGCCTTTCCCAGCAAGTACCGGTAGCGGGCCAGAAGGGCCTGCCGCTCATAGATATGCTGTTCGATGAGGTCGGTGTCCACCTCAAGGTCGAACATCATCTCGTTCCGGTGCAGGCAGAACAGGCACTCTTTCAGCTCCTCCTCCAGCTCCGGGTGGTAGCGCTCGTGTTCGGTGTCCCGCGGGATGCGGGGCGAAAGCAGGGTCTTTTCCTTTTGCGTGGTCTGGGTCATAGCAGTTCCTCCTCTTTGTGCGTCTTTGCTTCTTCTGATTTCCAGTATATGCAAAGAGCATGAGAAGGATGACGGAATCGGGAAGCCGCCAAAAACTCCCGCGAAAGTGCGTCTCTTTTCCGGTTTCTGCAAAAAATTTCAAAAAAGCGCTTGACAAAACGGCGCTTTTTCCGTATAATAGCACACGTTGAGCGGCTCACCCCGCAAGACAGACCCAAGCTGATGGGGATTTGCATAGTGGTAGTGCGGTAGACTCTGACTCTACTTGTGGGAGTTCGATTCTCTCATCCCCAACCAAAAAGACATCCGAACACTTCGGATGTCTTTTTTTGTCGTATCCGGGTTATGGAGTGCACTCCGCCCTTGCACACGAGAGGAGTATTGGACATGGAAAACATCAAGAAAAACTTCGGTTTTGGCTGTATGCGCCTGCCCTTGAAGGATGGTGAGGTCGATCTGGCCGAAACCAGCCGGATGGTCGATTATTTTCTGGAGCAGGGCTTCAACTACTTCGACACGGCCCACGGCTACCTTCAGGGCCGGAGCGAGACGGCGCTGAAGGCCTGCCTGACCAGCCGCCACCCCCGCGACAGCTACATCCTGACCAACAAGCTGACCGGCACTTTCTTCAAAACTGAGGCTGACATCCGTCCCTTTTTCCAGAGCCAGCTGGAAGCCTGCGGTGTGGACTATTTTGATTTCTACCTGATGCACGCCCAGAATGCAATGTTTTACCAGCATTTCAAAAAATGCCGGGCCTATGAGACCGCCTTTGCGCTGAAGGCCGAGGGCAAAATCAAGCATGTGGGCATCTCCTTCCACGATCATGCCGAGGTACTGGAGCAGATCCTGACCGACTACCCGGAGATCGAGGTGGTGCAGATTCAGTTCAACTATGTGGACTACGACGACCCTGCCGTGCAGAGCCGCAAGTGCTATGAAGTCTGCCGCAGGCACGGCAAGCCCGTGCTGGTCATGGAGCCTGTGAAGGGCGGCAACCTGGTCAACCTGCCCGAAGAGGCCCGGAAGGTGCTGGACGAGCTGCACGGCGGCAGCCCAGCCAGCTACGCCATCCGCTTTGCGGCGGGCTTCCCCGGCATGATGATGGTGCTCTCCGGCATGAGCAGCATGGAACAGATGAAGGATAACCTCAGCTACATGAAGGACTTCCAGCCCCTGAACGAGACCGAGCTGGAAGCCGTGAAGAAGGTGCAGTCGATCTTCCGCGGCATGAACCTGATCCCCTGCACCGCCTGCCGCTACTGCACCGACGGCTGCCCCAGGCAGATTGCCATCCCCGACCTGTTCGCCGTGATGAACACCAAGCAGATCTATCACGACTGGAACGCCGACTTTTACTATAATAATGTCTATACCGGCGCAGGCCGCCGGGCATCTGACTGCATCCAGTGCGGCAGGTGCGAAAAGGTCTGTCCTCAGCACCTGCCCATCCGCAAACTGCTGACTGAGATCGCCGCGGAATTTGACAAGCAGTAAATAAAAAGAGCGATACAGCAAACGCTGTATCGCTCTTTTTTCGTTAACGGTAATTAGTAATTCAGACCGAAGCCGCTGCGGTAGTAATTGCCGTCGGCATCGCAGTAGGCGTAGCTGCCGCCCTTGACGTTGGCGAGGATGGCGGGATCGATGTACTGATCCTTATCGTAGCCGGGCACGTCGTTGGGAGAGGCGCAGATCTCGCGCACCACACCGTCGATCTCCTGCTCGGTGATGGCAATGACGGCGGGGTCAGAGACCATGGTCAGGCTCAGCTTGCCGGTGGGGGCAAAGTCGCCGCTGATGACATCGACCTGAGCGTTCAGGGCGTTGTTCAGGGCAACGGCGCTGACGGTGTACTGGATGGTCAATGCGTCGCAGTAGGGCTCCAGCTTGTCCAGCAGCCAGGGGTTGCAGACCACGCAGGTACCAACGACCTTGCCGCCGCGGGCATGGATGGCATCGGCCAGTTCCTTGATCTTCTCCACGTCCTTCAGGGTGACAACGGTGACCTTGTTGCCGGTCTTTTTCTGGCTCTTGTTGCGCTCGCGCTCGTCAGTGACGATCTCACCCATCTCGATGACGGGCATTGCGTACTGGTTGAACACCAGACCGTTGCTGATGGGCCAGACGTGCAGGTAGAGCACATCGGCTTCCTCCGGGGTGGCCACCACAGTGTAGCCCTTCTTCTCAAAGGCTTCCGTCAGGGTCTTGCGCAGAGCGGCATCCTCGTCCGTGTTGCCCAGACCGGCACCCATGGCCTGTGCCATCTGTGCAAAGCCGGAGTCCACACCCTTGAAGGTGACGATGCAGACCTTCTGGCTCTTGGCCAGAGGCAGGAGCTTCTCGTGGTTCTTGACCAGAACAACGGCCTTCTGGTTGGCCTCGTAAGCCTTCTTCTTGGCACCATCGAAGTTGTCCACACGGGCCTGATCGGCCTTGTCGGGGTCGAGGTAGGGGTTATCCACCCGCTTGGTGCGGAACAGGCTCAGCAGACGGTTGTAGCTGGCGCGGTCCAGATCCGCCTTGGGCAGCAGACCGTCCTCCACAGCCTTGACGATGTTCTCGGGGTCGGTGTTGCCGCCGATGACATCGGTACCGGCAGAGATTGCCTTGGCGTAGCGCTCAGGCTCGGTGAGGTTCTCCACGCCGTAGATCTGAACGGTGGTGATGCCGGAGTCGGAGTTGACATAGCCGTCAAAGCCCATCTTGTTCCGGGCCAGATCGGTGATCAGCTCCTTGCTGTAAGCGCTGGGCACTTCCTCGGTGCTGGTGATCTCGCCCCGGTAGGTCTGGGGCACGGCACGGCCATCGGTGGCAATACGGGAGTAGTCCGGCATGATGGAAGAGACCTTGTGGTCAAAGGCGCGCTGGAACGGGGGCAGATGATACTTTTCCATAGAGCCGGGGGTGCGGTAGATGCGCCACTGGCCGATGGGCACATGGGGCTCAAAGCCATTCTCAGAGGGGGCATCGCCGGGGAAGTGCTTGATGGTCAGAACAACAGAACCCTCGTTCAGGCCGTTGTCGCCATCCTGATAGCCCTTGACCAGAGCCTCGGCAATATCGCTGGTGACATCGGGACGCTCGCCATAAGTACCGGAGGTACGGGGCCAGCGGGGGTCAGAGGTCACATCGACCTGAGGGCCGTACATGATGTTCAGGCCCTCGGCCTTCATCATCTTGCGGTCGGTCTGGGCCATCTCATAGACCATGTCGGTGTTGCCGTCGCCAATGACAGCCGCGCCGATGCCCAGAGAGTCCGGGTAACCGATGTTGATGGGGTTGGTGTGGAGAGAGTACGGAATGGCCACGCCGCCCTTGCAGGCCTCGTATTCCAGCATCTGAGTGCCGGCGTTGTGGTACAGGGCCACCATGCCGGCCTCGCAGCGCATGTCACCGCGGTAAACACCGGCGGCAATGTGCTTTTCCAGAACGTGGCTGTCATCAATGCTGACAGTCATGCCGGGCAGAGGGCCGGGCATGGGCTTTTCACCGGGGTTGTGGTGCTTGTAGATCTTGCCCAGCTCCAGCTTGCCTTCGGCGTTGGTAGCCTCGGCACGGGTGGGCACCACAGGGCTGTTGAACAGGGTGTTCAGCACAAGGCCTGCCTGCTGATCCAGCCGCAGATGCTTGACCATATCCTCAGCGCGCTGCTCAGGGCTCAGCCGCCAATCCTTGTAGGGGGCCAGCTCGCCGCTGTTGTCCAGATCCTTAAAGTACAGGCCGTCCTTGACGATCACGCCGCAGGTGGTCACACCGATGTCGGGGCCGTTGACGTTGTGGAAGATGACCGGCTCAAGATACTGGTCAATGATCTGCTCGCCCTCTTCCAGAGCGTAGGGTGCAGGGATCACGCCGTCCTTGGCATCTGCCCACTGGTCGGCGCTGGTATATCGTGTCAGCATAATGTTTCTCCTTTGTCTCTGTGCCTGCAACAGCACAGCTGATATATTACTTGCCCGTTTATTATACTTCCAGCGCAGATCGTTCGCAAGCAAACAAATAAAAAAGTCACAAACTTTGGCGTAGTATACAAGGATGCTCTTCCGGATTTATGCAACTTTCCCCTATCCTGATCCACAAACTAGGTTCGTTTCCTGCTGACAATGCTGCTTAAAAATAACCCTCTCCGTCAACGCCGCAGGTTTTGACAGAGAGGGTTGTATCCTTAATTTACCAGATCATCTGGATGCGGCCTGCGCCGTACGGATCCTCGTAGTTGAGCAGGTAGCCGGGATAATCGGCCAGCGGGCTGTTGGCGCTTGCCAGATGCGGCAGACCGTTGGCATCCACGCCGCCGAACATGGCTGCGTAGCTGGACATGACAAGGTAGTCCTCAGAGACATAGTCCTTGATGAGAGTCGCGCCATCGAACATGGCAAAACCATCGCCCAGGTTGCGCAGGGTGTAGTTCATGCCGGCCAGAGCGTAGGTGGCGTTCGGGTCAAGGGGCTTATAAGTACCGGTGGTCTTGTCGTAGATCTCCACATTGCTGACACGCGGGGTGGCGGCGCTGCCGGTCCAGACATTCTTGTCGTTGGTCTGAACGGTGTTGGGGGTCCCAGTGTGGATCGTGTACCTTGCACCTGCCACCTGCAGGAAGCCGCCGTTCTCCTTGCCCTCAGCACCGGCAAAGCGGGCACCAAACTCCAGAGCGTCCTGGATCTGCTGGCCGGTCACGGACATCAGGCAGGCCACGTTGCCAAAGGGGCTGACGGTCTTGCAGGTCTTGAAGCTCCAGGGGCCAGCCTCCACATCGGTGCGGATGCCGCCGCCGTTCATAATGGCGACATCACAGTGGAGCTCCTCGATCTCGTTGAAGTAGGTATAGATGCCGTCGGCCACGAAGTCGCCCAGGTTGGTCTCGCCAGAGCGGATGCGGCGCTTGCCGGTGGCGGGATCGTTGATGTAGAATTTGGTATCGCCCACTGCGATCTCCTCGCCCAGCATATCGTCCACTGCGCTGATCCAGTTGGAGGCGGTGGCGGCCACGGCAGCATCCAGACCCTCGTAGGTGTCGATGAGCTCAGTGGTGATGGTGCCGTCTGCGCCCACGGTCATCTTGCCGATGTTCTTGAAGTAAGAACCGGTCTGGGTCAAGGTGACTGCCTTGCCGGAAGCATCGGTGACCTGCTTGTTGGCCATTACGGTGTGGGAGTGGCCGTCGATGAAGGCGGTGAAGCCGTGGGTGTGTGCAATGACTTCCTCACTGGTCCAGGGAGAGGAGGAGGGGTCAACGCCCAGATGGCCCAGACCGATGATGGTGTCAGCGCCCCAGAACTCAGCCTTGTCGATGGCTTCCTGAACGGCATCGTAGAGCTTCTGGCCGTCCTCGCCGCCCAGAATGTCGTAGATGTACTTGGTCTGTGCATCGTTCATAAAGTAGGCCGGGGTGGACTTGGTGAAGGTCTCGGGGGTGGTCACGCCCACAAAGGCGATCTTGCGGCCGCCCACAAGGAAGAACTTGACGCTGGGCAGGACGTTGAAGCCAGTGCGCAGATCGACCCAGTTGCAGGAGACATAGGGGAAGTCGGCTTCCTGGAGCACAGCCTTGGCGCGGGCCATGCCGTAGTCGAACTCATGGTTGCCGGGGGTGGCCAGATCGTAACCGGCCTCGTTCATCAGCTCGATGATGGTAGCGCCGTCATCCATGGAACCGTAAGCGGTGCCCTGGATATGGTCACCTGCATCCACCAGCAGCACATCCCGGCCGGTGTCCTCGATGCTCTTTTTCAGGGCAGCAATGGCGGCATAGGTGGGCTTGGGGGACTTGTTGTCGATATAGGTGTGAACATCGTTGGTGTAGAGGATGGTCACATCCGCTTTGTCACCAAAGAAGCAATTGGTCTCCTCCGCAAAGGCGGCGGGTGCACCGACAGAAACTGCGGTCAGTGCCGTGGCAGCACCGGCAGCCTTGATAAAGCTGCGGCGGGTAATGAACTGTTTCACAGGGAAAGACCTCCTTTTTATCTTGGGTGCTCTCGGGGTGAGCACATTCTTATTTACAGCTTAACACAGTTCCCCATTTATCGCAAGAGAAAACTGTAAATTCTGTGTCAAGTTCTTTCACAAAAGAGGTTCAGTTTTGGGCGGTTTCTCGCAAAATGGCAAAAAAAGGGCAAAGGGCTGTCACTCACCCTCTCAGTCTCGCTACCGCTCGCCAGCTCCCCCAAAGGGGGAGCCAACGCATCTCCAAGGTCAGCAAAAGCTGAATCTGGGAGAGCAATTGCCTCTCCCCTCGGGAGAGGTGGCATTGCGCAGCAATGACGGAGAGGGCTTGCAACAGCCCTTTGCCGCATTCAGAAAAGAGGGTCAGAGGATCGGGGGACGATTCTCAGACAGCATCAGATGGCATGGTATTCCTTGAGGAACTTCTCAAGGTCGGTGCCCTCGATCTTCTTGAGCACTTCCTTGAGGGCCACCCGCTGGATGAAGGGCAGATCCATATCAGTGATCTTCTTGCCGTCACGCAGTTTGACCGTTGCATCGATCAGGCTGCGGACATCATAGGTGCTGCCCCAGACCTCGGGCACGCCGCGGTCGATGTTGAGCAGGGTGTAAACCGCTTCCATACCGGTGCGCATGGAGTACTCGGTGGTGAAGATGGTGTCACGGCCGGTCTCGGCAAACTGGCCCAGGAAGGCGAAGTTGACAGCGCCCTGGGGCACGATATCGGGGCGGTCGCCGAAGGCACGGGGCATGAAGAAGGCATCGATATAGGGCATCATCACAGGGACAGTGTTGGCGCTGTGCTCAGCCAGCTCGGCAATGTCCTCCTCGGGCACGCCGATGTGGTACAGCCACTCCATGCATATCTCGCGGCCGGTGCAGTCGCGCATGGGCTTCTTGACGTAATCGCCGGGCTTGTCGCTGAACAGGCCGTAGACCCAGACGCAGAGCTGGTTCTTGGGCTGGTCACGGAACTGCTGCTGGCGGTTCAGGGTCCAGCTGAGCAACCAGCTGGAATCCTTGACCGTGACGATGCCGCCGGTGACGGTGTGGCCGCTGAAGGGGTCACGCTTGCAGATCTTCTTGATATACTGGGGGATCTTGTCGTCCAGGGTGGTGATGGTGGCGCTTTCCCAGTTGGACAGCTCCGGCTGAGAGCAGAACTTTTCGGGATGGCCGAAGGAGGGATCCTGTGCAGCGATCTTCTTCCACAGATCCCAGCCGTTGCCCGGCCTGATGGTGGGATCAAAGCCTGCGGCCTTGTCCTGAGCGCCGATGGTGCAGCTCTCCACGCAGCCGCCGTTGGTGATGAAGAGCAGGTCGTTCTCGGTGAGGTCGATGGTCCTGCTCTCACCCTTGTGATCCACGGTCACGCTGCTGGTCTGCTTTTTGCCGCCCTCGATCCGGAACTGGACATCGGTGACCTTGGTCTCGTACTGGAAGTCCACGCCGTGATCCTTCAGATAGGTGACCATGGGCAGGATGATGGATTCATACTGGTTGTAGCGGGTAAAGCGCAGGGCGGTGAAATCGGGCAGACCGCCGATGTGGTGGATATAGCGCTTGAGGTAGAGCTTCATCTCCAGCGCGCTGTGCCAGTTCTCAAAGGCGAACATGGTGCGCCAGTACATCCAGAAGTTGGAGGAGAACACCTCATCGTCAAAGATATCGGTGATCTTTTTATCCTGCAGCTGCTCGTCCGGGGTGAAGAAGAGCTTCATAATCTCCATGGCACCCTGATCGGAGATGGCGAATTTTCCGTCGGTGTGGGCATCCTGGCCGCGGTTGACAGTGGCACGGCAGAGGGACTTGTTGGGGTCCTCCTTGTTCAGCCAGTAATACTCGTCCAGCACGCTGGCGCCCTCGGTCTCCAGCGAGGGGATGGAGCGGAGCAGGTCCCACATGACCTCAAAATGGTTGTCCATCTCACGGCCGCCGCGCATGACATAGCCGATATCGTACTTGTAGCCGTCGCAGGCACCGCCGGGCAGCGGGTCCTTCTCAAACACATGGATGTGGTCGCCCTGCATCTGGCCGTCACGGACCAGGTAGCAGGCGGCAGTCAGGGCCGCCAGACCGGAGCCGATGAGGTAAGCAGATTTATTGTCAACGCCCTCAGGCTTTTTGGGGTGTGCAAATGCTTCGTAGTTGCCACTGGAATAATACATACTGGGAACCTCCTGTAAATCGTATTGGGAAGACCGCGTTCATGGTTCTGTGTCGTCTTCTCTTTCGTTGTGCCTAGTATACCCCAGCGGTTTTTTCAGAACAACAAACAAATCCTGAACAGTGTATAAAATTTATACAAAACACAACCATTGTCGGAAATATGACGAAACTGTGTATCACCCCCCAGTCACCTGCGGTGACAGCCCCCGCTAATAGGGGGGCCTTTGGCATTGCATAAAGCTTTGCAAGTCCCCCTTTCCGCACAGACTGCACCATTATGCCAAGGGCTCCCTGGCGCAAAGCGCCTGAGGGGTTTAGTCCAACAAAAAAAGCGCTCACCCTCCAGGGAAGGTGAACGCTTGCGTTTCTTTATCCGTTATTTTGTTTCGGGTGCCACCTCAAAATCGACCTTGCCAAGGTTGATATCGGCGCGGACGATGGTGATCATCATGCTGTCGCCCAGGCTCCAGGTCTTGCCGGAGGCGGGGTCAGAAAGGCGGATGCCCTCGGTGAGGGTGATGCCGGTGGCGGTCAGGCTGGAAGCAGGCACAAAGCCCTCCACGCCGTTCTCCAGCTCCACGAAGATGCCGCGCTGGGTCACGCCGGAGATGATGCCCTCGTAGCACTCACCCAGATGGCGGCGGGCGTACTCGGCCTTGTAGTAATCCTCGGCCTTGCGCTCGATCTGAACGGCCAGCACTTCCCGCTCGCTGGACTGCTTGGAGGCCTTCTCCGCGAAATCGGTGTAGCGGACGATCATGGTCTCCTTGTCGGTGCCGCTGAGCAGGTCGGTCATCATGCGGTGGATGGCCAGATCCGGGTAGCGGCGGATGGGGCTGGTGAAGTGGGCGTAATCCTTGAGCACCAGACCATAGTGACCCTTGGGCTTTTCCTCATAGCAGGCCTTGGACATGCAGCGGAGCATTCCGGTGTTGACGATCTGCTCAAACGGGGTGCCGCGCACACCTTCCAGAATGGCGCTCAGCTCCTTGGGGGTGGGCACTTCCTTGGCAAAGTGGTCGTTGATGCCGCAGGCCTGCAGCAGGCTGTGCAGGCGCTCCAGCTTCTCGCCGTTGGGCTCCTCGTGGACACGGTAGACAAAGGGGATCTGCTTGACCCGGGCAAAGTGAGCGGCGCACTGGTTGGCCAGCAGCATGAACTCCTCGATCATGGCCTCGCTCTCGCCGGAGGTGCGCTTTTTCACATCAATACAATGGCCGTTCTCATCCAGAATGAGCTTGACTTCCCCGCTCTCGAAATCGATGCAGCCGCGCTCCTTGCGCAGGCGGGCGCGGTGGGCGTACAGCTCCTTCATGGCGGGCAGCTGATCCAGCACCTCGGCGTACTTGGCCTGCGTCTCGGCATCGGCAGTGCCGGCCAGCAGGGCGTTGATCTCAGAATACACGCCCTTGACCCGGCTGCAGATGATGGATTTGACGAACTTGTAGTCGGTCAGATTGCCGTCCTGATCCAGACGCATCAGGCAGGAGAACGCCAGGCGCAGCTCCTTCTCGTTCAGGGAGCAGATGCCGTTGGAAAGGCTCTTGGGCAGCATGGGCACGACCTGATCCGCATAGTAGACCGAAGTGGCGCGGTTGAAAGCCTCCTCGTTCAGCTCACTGCCGGGCTTGACGTAGTGGGAGACATCGGCGATGTGAACGCCCAGCTCATAGCCGCCACCGGGGAGCCGGGTCAGGCTGACAGCATCGTCGATATCCTTGGTCTCGGCGCTGTCGATGGTGAAGATGGGCAGAGCGCGCAGGTCCATGCGGCCCTTGCAGTCCTCCTCAGACACGGTCATGTCCTCGAACTTCTTGGCCTCGTCCCGCACCTTCTCGGGGAAACGGGTGTGGATGTCCTTGGCATAGAGCAGGGCCTTGGCGCAGCGCTTGGCCTCCTCGCAGCTGCCAAAGCGCATGGAAACGCCCACGCGGTGATCCTCCTGCCGGGTCCCGCGCTGCAGGATCTCCACAGCCACCTTGTCGCCGTCCTTTGCGCCGCCCTCGCAGTCGCGCTGGATGGTCATGGAGATGGCCGGGCAGTCATCGGGCACGAACTTCAGGCGGCCCTCGATGCGGCGGACAGTGCCCACCATGTCGTTCTTCTGCTCGAGCACGGCAAGGATCTCGCCCTCATCGCTGCCCTCCACCCGGGGGTGGGCAAACTTTTCCACCAGAACGGAATCGCCGGGCATGGCACCGCGGGTAAAGCGGCCCGGGATGAAGATATCGCCGGATTCATCCTCCAGCATCACAAAGGCAAAGTTCTTGCCCAGCTTGACCACCTTGCAGAGCAGGGCCTTTTCGGCACGGCCGGAGCGGGCAGTGAAGAACACGCCGGACTTCTGGCAGACCACAGCATCGTGCACCAGCTCGTCCAGAGCCTCCATCACCTTGCGGTCCGCGGCACGGTCGCCGCCGAACTTTGCCTTGAGGTCCTTGACCATGCAGGGCTGGTTCTGGATGGCATGTTCAATTTTATCGCGTAATGACATATTTTTCTCCTTAACACTTTTCCGGCATTCTCCAATGGAACCCGGACAACTTCTTTCCCACGAGAGGTTTAGACAGAAAAACAGCCCCGCCTTACACGGGGCTGTACACGGGTGCTCAGGCCAGACGGCTGGCGAACACACAGGCCAGGATAGCCACCACAAAGAACACCATGCCTGCAATGCGGGGCACCCTATCATACAC
>OAWP01001242.1_pt1 | contig 16674 bp, 13 predicted proteins | sample 1517081 | NCBI WGS metagenome assembly OAWP01 (sample SAMEA2580167, study PRJEB22360) | human gut metagenome | biome: human gut; feature: human-associated habitat; material: faeces | place: Denmark | collected 2008/2010 | reverse complement strand
GGAATACCGTTACTTCGGTATCCACATTCGTTACATAGTAACGTTTCATCTCCTGTTCCATGCCGGCTGCATAATAGATTGCCCGAAGCAGAAGTCTGCAGTTCTGGGGAGAATACGGAAGACCTGCAAAATATACACTGTGTCCTCTGCCATATTCGTTGACCACCAGCTGGCTGTATTCCCCATCCATCGCGAGGATCTGATAATGTCCGCCCTGTGCATAGACGCGGCTGGTGCCCTCACCGAAATCCAAGGCTCCGTCAATATCCTCTAAGATAAAGTGATCGTCATTTTTCTCATTGTATTTGTCCGTGCTGAGAGAGAAGCACATCTCGCGGTCTACGCCGAGCACATCGGACAATTGGAAATATCTTCCCTGATACTGATAAGCAGTAGGCTCACCCACACCGATGAAGCCGCCTCCCTGATCCACAAAGCGTCTGATATTGGTCAGGACCTTTTCGTCGATCCAGTTCTCCGCGCCGCTGAATGCGGTGTACGCATCCCCGACATTAATGATGACCTTGATCTCCTCAGGAATACCGTTTCTGACATCATCAAAGGAAATGAACTCGACCTCAAAAGGCATTCCGCTTAAGCATTCCAGTACTCCCTCTGCGGAATAGGTTTCCCTGTGCCAGATCGCATGATGTACCTGATTGGACATCCACCTTCTCTGACTACCCCAGCAGTTCAGGATCGCCACCTTGAAAGGTGCCACATAGGAAGCTGTCCCCTGCATATTTTCATGGATCTCCCGAAACTGTGTTACTACATTTTGTATTTCATCAATGAAACCGGGCCAATTACTTGCCAGCTTCAAATAACCGCCATATCCGATCCTGTCCAGAGGAGACCTGAGTAATGCACGCCTTGCTTTACGCCAGTTATCCCTTGCCTCTCCGATCGGGTCACCGCCCTCACAGAACACATCCGGGAAAAAGTAAGGCAGCAGCCGTCCTTCGGTATAATCCACTCCCTTGATATCAGAGATCATTCGGAGTGTCACACCGCTTCCGACAGAGCCTACCACTGCATCCAGCCCGATGCCTGCGAAATATTTACCGTAGGGCTCTGTTCCGATCCAATGATCTCCGAGGAACATCATCGCTTCCTTGCCATAAGAATGTACAATGTCTACCAGCTCCTTCGCCAGCGCACATACCTCGATCTGCTGGAACTCTATGAAATCCAGGAACTGTCTGCTGGGAACGCGGAACATGCAGTTGTGATATCCCTGATCCACAATGTACTCCGGGCGGAATTTGTAGCCTGCCCATTTCTCAAACTGTTCCAGGATATAGGGGCTCACACTTGCGCTGTATCCGAACCACTCTACATATTTTTCACGCTTCTTGTCATCGAAGGTCAGTGTGAACTGATGGAAAAATGTAGTGAAGCGGACCACGTCGATATGAGGATTGTCCTCACACCATTTTCTCAGCTTGTCTTTCACATACTGTTTGGTCTTGGGCTGTCTCACATCGTAAGTCAGCTGATGCGGTGTATCCTTCCAGTCATTCGTGATGAAATTGTACATGTGCACCGGATCCCAGATCAGAAATGCCAGGAAGCTTACCGTATACTCATGATAGGGGATCGTACGGATCTCCACTTCACCGGATGCCTCATCAAATTTCCATGCATCCGTCGGCACTACCTCACCGGTCGTTCTGTCGATCACTTCCCACCAACGCTTCGGATCGTCCAGCGTGTTGACCTTAAGCTGCTCCGTATGAAAGCCTTCCATCAGACGGATGCGGAGTGTTTCCCCTCTGGCGGTGATGCGGTTGCTGATCAGGTATTCCTGCTGGATCTCCTCCGGATGCTTCATCGCCCACGCATTATCCTTTCTCGTGGTATAATAAGTCGCATATTTCTTCACCGGCTCTGACAAAAGTGCTTCCGGCATCTCGGTTCCGTCACAGTCTCTTAACGCGTCTGCGCCCAGAAGATTTTTTAACCGTATTGTTTCGTCAATGATGTCTGCATCGGTCGGCAGCGTCAGTCTTCCTGTCATCGCATGTTTTCCTCCCCATCGCTTTTGTACTATCTTGCAGCTGATGACTAAAGTATATCGGCTTCCGGACCTGATATCAATTTCTTTGTTGCTTGTTTTATTATGTTTATTGCTATTTTGTTACTAAAATGGTGGATTTTTTAAAATGATTATGTATAATATGCTTATCAAGATCATACATATTTTTATTTTTTCGTCTTTTTTACGAATGTTTTTGTGAAATGTTGTTCTTTTTATATATTTAATATAAAAAATACGATAGATTTGAAAAAGTGCACAATAAAAATAAGATAAAGAAGGTATCTATTTATGAGTAATGAATTTATCAATATCGGCTCCGCAAACAGTTCTCCGGAACAGTTCCAGCTGCGTTACATCTCCATCTCCAAATACGAAGGTGACTGGCAGTCTCTTCCGCATACCCATCACTTTTCAGAACTGTTCTATGTCCTGCGGGGTGAGGGAGCCTTCTATATAGAGAATGAAAAGGTGCCTGTGAAGACGGACGATCTGGTCATCATCAACCCTTATGTAGAGCACACGGAGAAAACCCTTCCCAACGATCCCATGGAATATATCGTATTCGGTGTGGAAGGGCTCGCATTTTCCTTTTCCGGTGCGGGGCAGGACAACCCGAAGGGCTACAGCTTCTACAGCTACGGATCTGATAAAAAACAGTTCATCAACTTTGCCCAGCTGATGATGCAGGAATTCCGCGACAAGCTTCCCGGTTTTGAACAGGTATGTCACGGACTGCTTCAGGTGCTCCTGGTATATATTTCCCGGAAGCAGAACCTGTCTGTCATCTCCGACTCCTCCTTCCAATTATCCAAGGAATGTGCTCTGGCGAAACGCTATATCGACTCCAATTATTCCCAGAACATTACTTTGGATTCCCTGGCGGAGATCACGCATATCAACAAATTCTATTTGGCACACTCCTTTACCGAATGTGTCGGACAGTCTCCGATCAATTACCTGACAGACCGGAGGCTGGAAGCCTGTAAAGAGCTTCTGGTATCCTCCAATCTGTCGGTAGCGCAGGTAGCCACCAGTGTCGGTTTTTCTTCGCAGTCTTATTTCTCACAGATCTTCCATAAAAAGACCGGCATGACACCGCGCCAGTACCGGAGCCGGTATGCCCGGAAATAAAAATTTTTCTCCTACAGCCGGATCTTCTTCAGACGGTCCACTGCCTCTACGGTATTCTCGTAGCTTCCGAAAGCCGTCAGGCGGAAGTAATGCTCACCGCTTGGTCCGAATCCGGAACCGGGGGTACCTACCACGTTGACATTCTCTAACAGATAATCGAAGAACTCCCAGCTGGTCATGCCGTTCGGCGCCTTCAGCCAGATATAGGGAGCGTTCACACCGCCGGATACGGTAAATCCCGCTTCTTTTAAGCCGTTCAGGATATAATGTGCGTTGTTCATGTAATAAGCAACCTGCTCCTTCAGCTGTGCCTTACCTGCCGCAGAATATACGGCTTCACCGGCACGCTGTACGATGTAGGGTGCTCCGTTGTATTTGGTGCCGTGTCTTCTCGCCCACAGTGCATGGAGACTGACATCCCCGCTTTTTAAATCCTTGGGGATCACGGTGAAGCCCAGACGTACTCCGGTAAAGCCGGCATTTTTGGAGAAGGAACGGAACTCGATGGCGCAGGTTCTGGCTCCTTCACATTCATAGATACTGTGAGGCACATCCGGCTCGGAAATATATGCTTCATAAGCCGCATCATACAGAATGACAGCACCTACTTTATTCGCATAGTCCACCCACTCCTGCAGCTGCGCTTTGGTAATGGTGGCACCGGTAGGGTTGTTGGGAAAGCATAAATAGATCAGATCCGGTGTGGTCTTCGGTAGCTCCGGTGCGAATCCGTTCTCTGCCAGACAGGGCATATAGATCACATCACTCCAGGTCTCGGACTTCGGATCGTAAGTGCCGGTTCTGCCTGCCATGACATTGGAATCCACGTATACCGGGTATACCGGATCACATACCGCGATCTTATTGTCCAGGCTGAAGATCTCCTGAATATTGCCACAGTCACATTTTGCTCCGTCGGATACAAAAATCTCGTCCGGCGCAATATCGCAGCCTCTTGCCTTATAATCATTTTCGGCGATTGCGTTGCGCAGGAACTCATAGCCAAGGTCAGGAGCGTAACCATGAAAAGTCTCCGCTTTTCCCATCTCATCCACCGCACCGTGCAGTGCATCAATGATGGCAGGTGCCAGAGGCTGCGTCACATCTCCGATTCCCAGACGGATGATCTTCTTATCCGGGTGTGCTGCGGAATACGCATTTACCTTTTTACCGATGGTGGAAAATAAATAGCTTCCGGGAAGTTTTAAATAGTTGTCGTTTACTTTAAACATAGTACGTTCTCCTCTCTATTGTCCTTTTCTATATCAGTCGATGGAGTCCGGGTCGACTTCACCTTCAAATACAATCTTCGCAGGTCCTGTCATATAGACCAGGTTCGCCTTCCGATCCCATCTGATGTGCAGTTCACCGCCTAATAATTTAACCGTGATTTCATCGTCCGTCAAACCATTCAGCACGCACGCCACCGCCGTAGCGCAGCATCCGGTACCACAGGCCAGGGTCTCCCCGGTGCCTCTCTCCCAGACGCGCATGAATACATTTTTCCGGTCCAGGATCTCTACGAATTCTGTGTTCGTCCGGTTCGGGAAGCAGGAATGGTTCTCGAACTTCGGTCCGATCTTCTCAATGGCGAGATCCTTTACCCCGTTCATAAATACAATGGCATGGGGATTGCCCATGGAGACACAGGTCATACGGTATTCCTCGCCGTCCACCGTGATCGGTGCATCCACTACGGCTGGCCCCACCGAGGTCTGCTGTGTCGCTTCCGCTATCACCGGTACCTCCATAGGTGCCAGGACCGGCTGTCCCATGTTCACCTGTACCATAGTTACATGCCCTCTGTCCGTGGCGGTCCTGCCCTCCACGGTAAGTTTCAGGTATTTTATTTTTCCGGCGCTGACGATGGTGATGTCTTCCCGGTCCGTCAGGCCCTTATCATAGACGTATTTTGCCACGCAGCGGATACCGTTGCCACACATCTCTGAGCGGCTGCCGTCCGCATTGTACATCTCCATCTCGAAATCCGCTTCCTCTGCCGGATTGATGAAGATCACACCGTCTCCGCCGATGCCGAAATGCCTGTCACTTAACTTTCTTACGATCTCAGGCTTCTCCTGCGGTGAAAGCTTTTCCGTAAAGCCGTTGACATATACATAATCATTGCCACAGCCCTGCATTTTTGTAAATTTCATGTATTGCTGCTCCTCCTGTTGTTACTCTGTCATCATCGACAGCACCATCTGTGCCGTCTCCACCAGATTCGTCCCACTGTCCATACTGGTCTTCTGAAGATACCGGTGGGCTTCTTCTTCCGTCATATGATTTCTTGCCATCAAAAGCTCCTTGGCATCTTTGATTGCTTTTTCATCCGCTGCATTGCGGGTCTTCGGCTGCTTGCGCCGTTTTCTTCTGCGGCGCTCCACACCTTCTACCATCAGGTTCACGGTATTGATCAGATCCTGCACCTTTAACGGCATGGAGAGGCATACGATGCCGTTGCCGTAGCATTCGCTGATCAGATTCTGGGATGCCATCAGCAGCATCTCAAAGCCCTCCGGCAGATCCTCATGCAGTTCTGTATATATCATATCCGCCAGCTTATAACTGCAGATCACGATTCCTTCATTCAGTCCGTCCGCCTGGCTGATCGCCTGGGTACCCGTAGTACAGATACCCGTGACCTGGAAGCCGCTGCGGACCAGGATACTTTTGACTCCCTTGGCTTCTTCCAGCTTCGGCAGCACGACAATAATGTTCGTCATTCGCCCACCTCCTTTCTTCTGTGTTTTTTCTCTATCATTACAAAAGAAAGGATTTTATCAATACTTATACAGATACTCCTGAATCTCCCATTCGGATACCTGGGAGCGGTACTCATGCCATTCCTTGCGCTTGGCATCGATGTATTTCCCGGCAATATGGTCGCCTAAGACATCCTGGATAAAGGTATCCTTCTCCAGCTCTTCCACTGCCTCCAGCAAAGTGCCCGGCAGCTGGTCGATGTTCAGCTCTTTCCGCTCTTTGGCGGTCAGTGCAAAAATGTTCGCATTGATGCTCTCGGGGGGCAGGATCTTCTCCCGGATGCCCTGTAAGCCGGCGCTTAAGCAGACTGCCAGCGTCAGATAAGGGTTCGCTGCGGAATCGGGACTGCGCAGCTCGATACGGGTACCCTCTCCGTCTGCGGTAGCCGGAATACGGATCAGGGGGCTGCGGTTCGTTGTGCTCCATGCGATATAGACCGGTGCCTCGAAGCCGGGTACCAGGCGCTTATAAGAATTCACCAGCGGATTCGTGATCGCTGCCATTCCTTTGATATGCTTCATGATACCACCGATGAAATAATAGGCTTCCTTACTCAGTCCGTTAGGATCGGAAGCATCCTGGAAAATATTTTTACCGTCTTTCTGCAGAGACATATTGATGTGCATACCGGAACCGTTGACGCCGAACTTCGGCTTCGGCATAAATGTTGCGTGCAGACCGTGGCGTCTTGCGATGGTACGCACTGCCATCTTGAACGTCATGATATTGTCCGCAGTATGTAACGCTTCATCGTATTTGAAATCGATCTCATGCTGCGCCGGAGCCATCTCATGATGGGATGCCTCTATGACGAATCCCATATCCTCCAGGTTCATGACGATGTCACGACGGGCATTCTCACCGAAATCTAACGGTCCGATGTCGAAATATCCGGCCTGTTCGTGGGTGCTGGTCGTAGGCATGGTATTTTCATCGGTATTGAACAGGAAAAATTCACATTCGGGACCTACCTCGAACGTATATCCCATATCCTCAGCCTGCTGCACCGCACGCTTCAGCACATAGCGGGGATCGCCTTCAAAAGGCTGGCCGTTGGGGCGATAGACATCACAGATCATACGCGCCACCTTGCCCTGCTGGGGTCTCCAGGGGAAGATCTCCAGCGTAGACAGATCCGGATACAGATACATATCGGATTCCTCGATCCGGGCGAAGCCGTCGATGGCGGAGCCGTCGAACATGCATTTATTGTTCAGTACACGATCCAGCTGGCTGGCTGTCACTGCAATATTTTTCAGATTGCCAAACAGATCCGTGAACTGCAGACGGATGAATTCCACATCCTCTTCTTCCACAAGACGGATGATATCTTCCTTGGTATAATTGTTCATCGTTACCCTCGTTTCTGCGCCGCCTGTCTGCTCCTTTTCCACGGGGCGGACGCATCCGTGAAAAATACTTACACTAACTATAGCAATGCCTGTTTTGTCTTGTCAATGCGAAGTTCTCCTCATTTACGGTACTACGTGGGAGGTCCTGCGCATACTATTTATAAAGATCATCCCATCATTCCAAGGAGACTTAAGAATGAGTGCAAATACAAAGATCGTCGTACTTCGCAGAAAAGAACTGCTCTATACCGGAATCTTCGCCGCGCTGGGGGTGTTGTTCATCATATTACTGTTAATGCTGTTGTTGCCGGGCAAGGATACGGATGCCTCCTATGGGACACCGGATTCCCCTGACGATACTGCTGCTACCGAAATGCCGGACAATGTGGCGGATGTCTCCACCGGGGCCGTTGCCGATACCGGCAATACATATATCCCCGGAATCTATACCACGGAGCTGATCCTCGGCAATGAGACCGTCAATGTGGAAGTCATCGTGAGCGACCACGCCATCACATCCGTCACCCTCGCCGATCCGAGCGAAACACTTACTACCATGTATCCACTGCTCGAGTCCACCATGGAATCCCTGAATGACCAGCTCTGTGAGATGCAGGATCCGGAGCAGGTCACCTATTCCGCAGAGACCAGATATACTTCGCTGGTGCTGCTGGAAGCGGTGAAGGCATCCCTGGAGAAGGCAAAGCCTAAGGCTACGCCGGAAGCAACGGATGCAACGAATGCACCGGCAGCTTCCCCGAATGTACCGAAAGCGGATATCAATCCTGCGGCATAAGGGACTCAGGTGCCGTGCATAAAATTCAGTGCTGACGTAAAAAAGGGTGCATGCCTCCCGGCATGCACCCTTTTGTGCGTTTTATTGTAATATTTTGTTTGCAACACTGGGTTTATTTTATACTATTTGCGGTGGAGATGCAAGGGAAAATTACTTCTCTTTTTTCTCTTGCTTCTTTGCTCTTGCTGCTTTCAAAACATCAGCAAGATTATCGCCATTAAGCACTCCCGGATAATTTTCCTGAAATCCCACTAAAGTATCTTTATTTTCCTGCTCACTTTATACTCCAATATCCGCCTTTACTCGGGCCTTCATATTCGATTATTCCACTAGTCTTCAATTTATTTATTGAACGTTTAACCGTACTGAGTGAAACCTCTATCTGACTCGCCATTTCCTCTCGTGTTACATACTTATTCATTCGTATCAACTGCAAAATAGCATCCTCCACTGATGTCGCATTTTGGGGTTCATTTTGGGGTTCATTTTGGGGTTCACCTTGTTCCATTAAGAAATCCGGATGAATAGGTATCTCAACAGTAACTGCTCTTCTTTCATCATCCGTTTCAAATGTCGCTTTAGGAGAACCATTATCTCTAAGTTCCTCTTGTATAGTAGGAATTCCTGTAGATTTTCCTTCTGTCAAATCTAACTCCTTCAAAAATTCTCCCAATCGTTTGTTTCTATAATATCGAGATTTGAATCGTTCTCCCTCAGCAATTGTCTTTTGCGAGATTGAACGGTCAATACCTGGATAACTAATAATTCGAACACAATCTGGTTCAATCTCTATGATTATTGCCTGATAGGATTGATAATCACGATGATAAAAAGCATTGACCACAGCTTCCTCTAACGCCTGATACGGATAGCTGTACCGGCGAATGGCTTCCATCTGATAATCTACTTTCGTGACCTTTTCCTCAATCACCATGTCCTGTAGCTTTTCCATAGTTCTTTTAATCATTGTCGGCACAGAGCCTTTGATAACCGGCACTTCAATAAAATTATTTGGATTTTTAATGCTACCTTCCGGAAATTTTGTAATTTCAACCTGCGTATATGGAAAGAATTTGTCCAAATGCTCACAAAACATCATCAGTGCCGCATTAGATATACATAGCTGCTCCGGTGGTCCTACAAGAAGCTGCATGTCTCCAAGCACTTCCATAACACCACGTTTTCCAATCTGCTTTGCCAGCTTGCTTTTGGTTGTATTGAGATGGTCCGTTAACAACGCAACCGATATGTCTGACTCTGTAGCCTCAAAATTAGGTCTCGTGTCAAACGGTGCGTAGTTTGTCATATTAATTAATTCTCGTTCCTGCTCCGCATTTGCACGAACCGAACTTGTCGCATACCGTATATAGTAATAATACTTTTTATCCTTCTTAGCAGTAACATGCTCTGGTGCCTTATACGGTCTTTGCACTCCAGGTGTCACCCACAATACAACAACATTTTTCCCATCAACTTGTTCAATGATCACACGTGGAAAATATGCCGGAATCATTGTATTATTATAACCCAAAAGTTCCTTTTGTATGGTATCCAACTCATATTCTTCCAAACCCTTTACCGGGCGAACTGCAACACCGTTTTTCTCCTCGACACCAATCAAAACATATCCGCCACCAACATTGTCAAAATCATTGGCAAATGCACAAATGCTATGATAAATATCATCCGGATTCCACGATGCTTTAAATTCGATCCTATCAGATTCCACTCTTCGCTTATTTAATAAATCTTCTATGCTAAGCTCCAATTCCATTTACTTCACCACTTTCATAATTTAGGACTGCCCATCTCTTTCTCAGCATTCTCTCGTTTAATCCGATAATCCGAAAGCACTTTCAGTATTTCCGGGTCAGTTACATTGGATTCATAATCTGAAAAATCATTACTTTCAATTATTGGCTTAATTTGTTTCATCATTAACCATAATTTATCGTAACAAATCAATTTGCCCCTCCCAATAAGACGAAAAACACCAAATAATTCTACCACTTACCTTTTAGCAGTTTCAACAAAAGCTTTCGTTTTCCACTCAAAACACCTTCGTCGGAGAAAGCATTGCTTGCTGCTCTCTAACCTACGAAGATGCCGACAGCGGATATCAATCCTGCGGCGTAAGGGACTCAGGTACCGTGCATAAAATTCAGGGCTGACTCAAAAAAAGGCGCATGCCTCCCGGCATGCACCCCGTTGTGCGTTTTATTGTAATATTTTGTTTGCAACACTGGGGCTTTTTTATACTATTTATGGGGGAGATGCAAGGGAAAATCATTTCTCTTTTTCTCTTTTATCAGCAGACATTTCGCACCTCATTTTCTACAATATTAAATCGTATAAATTCCGGTATCGCATTTGCAAGTGCCTTTTCTTTTATACGTTCATCTCCCGTCGCTGCATATGCCGCTTCAACACCTGCAGAAAAATATAATTTTTCAAGCTTCTGGGAGCGAATATCATTATAATTTGTACAAAGAGGTACATCGTTCATCCTGGACAAGTAATCAATCATAGCCAGCAGATACATAGCTTCTCTGCACCATCTGCGCTCATAAAGCTTTCTTACTTCATCCGTCTCAAGTGTTTCGATAATAAAATCTATATCACCCATATCCTTTACATGATGGCATGTATTACTTTTAAATGTTTCAAACGAACATCTATAATCTACATTATCTGCGCTATTATTTTCCAATATTGCGTCTACCGTTACATTAAGCACCTTGGCGATTTTATGCAGAGTTCCTGCCGTGCATTTATCAAGGTCTGCTTTTCCATTACAGATATCAGTAATTGTTGTCATTGCAACTCCGCTTTCCTTGCTCAAACGATACCTCGACATTTTTTCTTTTTCAAGTAAATCATTAATTATCATCTGCTTCCCTCCTATTTATTAATATATCGGTCAGCCGAACCACTGTCAACATTATTATTTACAATTGATATATCTGAGAATTACTGGATCAAAAGCCGTCTTCATTAAAAACATTTTATTCAAATTGATTTTAATAAAATTCTTCTGAATAAAATTCAACATGAACTCTTATGTTTTGCAATCTTTTACCATTTTTGACAAAATAGAAAACGCTTATGCTACGAGATTCCTATGGAATTAATTTGGATGATTTAACAGTAAAAAACATAAAAGAAGCCGGTGCAAGCACCGGCTTCTCTTGTATTACGTTAGTTATGAACCTTTTACAGAGATTACTGTAACAGAGACAGTACGCCCTGGTTGGACTGGTTAGACTGAGCCAACATAGCCTGACCTGCCTGAGCCAGGATGTTGTTGTTGGAGTACTTAACCATCTCAGTAGCCATATCAGTATCACGGATCTGGCTTTCTGCGCTGGTGGTATTCTCAACTACGTTGTCCAAGTTGTTGATGGTGTGCTCAAGTCTGTTCTGAACAGCACCAAGCGCGGAACGCTGGGTGGAAACCTTCTGGATAGCTTCCTTGATGGCATCAATAGCAGAAAGTGCATTGGTATCATCAGTTCCGTCAACCTTCAGACCATTTACGCCAAGACCCTTAGCGGACATAGCGTCGATGCTCAATGTAATCTGATTGTTAGTAGTAGCATCAGCACCAACATGAAGAGACAGTGATAAGGAAGCTGTCAAATCCTTAAGATTTGCAATAACGTCCTTGTCTGCGTCTACCTTATTTCCTACTGCATCATATAAATCAGGTGCATCTGCCTTAGGCTCAACTGATCCATCAGACTTAGTAGTAAAATACTTGTTCAGAGCATTCTCAGAAATAGCATTTCCATCCTTATCAAAATACTTCGCTTTTTTATCAGCATCAGAATCTGCTTTAATAGTCGTAGCAATGACAGTTGCTGTCTCTGTTCCAATTGCAGTATCATGTCCACCACTTACTGTAATTGCAGCAACAGCCTGTCCTGCTTTGGTAGTGATATTAAATTTACCTGCTTTTGCATCATCTACAGTAATGGTATATTTGTCTGAAATAGAGCCAATCAACTCTGCATTGTACTTTTTATTTGCTGCATCTGCTTGTCCTGGAGTAGTTGTATCCTCAGGAATTGTAAGAGACAGCTTAATTCCCTGATCTCTCAAAGCCTTCAATAACTCATTTGCAGCATCAGAATCAGCATTAGTGTCAATCTTAACACTAGTTGTTAATGTAGTGGTTGTATCTGTGCTCATTGTGGCGTCACCCGTAACAGCCTTTGCATTCTTATAGCTATAAGTATAACCTTTTTCCAGGCTCTGATCACCTTTCAGCAGATAGGTCTCGTTGAATTTAGTGGTCTCAGCTACACGGTCGATTTCAGTGGTCAGCTGATCGATCTCGTTTTGGATGTAGCTTCTGTCGTCTTCAGAGTTAGTACCGTTAGCTGCCTTAACTGCCAGCTCGTTCATTCTCTGCAGCATATCCTGAACTTCGTTCAGAGCACCTTCAGCGGTCTGTACAGTGGAGATACCGTCCTGTGCGTTGCTGGAAGCCTGTGTCAGTCCTCTGATCTGCTTTCTCATTTTCTCACTGATGGAAAGGCCAGCTGCATCATCTGCTGCTCTATTGATCTTGTATCCGGAAGAGAGTTTCTCAGTAGACTTTGCCTGAGAAGCAGTGGTCAGACCTAACATTCTGTTAGAGTTCATAGCTGTAAGATTGTGTTGTACTACCATAATATATTCCTCCTTGAATTGACGAGCGCTTCCCTGCGCTCCGTTATTTGCTTTGGCAATGTCAGCTTCAAGTTCGCACATCCTGTCACTTTCATCGCCATTGTCTTCCGTTTCTCCGGCGTGCGAAACCTTTAATTCAGAAGAATGGTTAGTTAAGCAATTGTTTCATTTGCTTTACTTGTTAAGTATATCGGAGAGGATTTTAGAAACTTAACCCCTCTTTGAAAAAAAATTTGACTTTTCATTCCGGCATTTTTCGAAAATACGATATTCTTAAACATTTACATCATGATCTGCTCAAATTTTCCCATGTCACAGAAATCCTGAATTTTCATGTTTTAATGCTGCAGCAAACTCACTTTCGGCTATTACATATTCTGCTCATTTTGCCGAAATAGATAGCAACAACATAATGAAGCGGAGGGTAATTATGCAAGTAAAAAATTATTCCTATTTTGTAAGGGAAGATCAAGTACAAAACAGACGTCATTCTGTATCAGATGGCAAAAACGGCAAAGCAAAAAACGGTGGTAAATCCATAGATGCCCGCAGTATGGCTTCCGTCACCGATCCGATCGCTGCAAAGAAGGCTCAGGTTCGGAAAAAAGCTATGAAGATCATCGGGGATGCCTTTGCCGGAGAGAGTAAGATTGATGACGATATGGCAAATCGCAGAGAAAAAATACGCTCTCTCACCGGGGAAATCGGTGACAGCACAAAGGCGATCAGTGATATCGAAGCCTCCAGAGCCGCCCTGCAGGATAAATTCGGTGTGTCCTCAGACAGCCGGGAACAAAAAGATCTGGAACTACTGGCAAAAGGCGTAGAGACCGGCTTCTCCGGTTCGGATGTCCGCTTAACGAAAGAGGAAGAAGAACAGATTGCCAAAATAAAAGCTGCCGGATTAACAGAATACCAGCAGCAGTCTCTTGCCTTAAAAAAATCAGAAGAATCCTATGTCAACGAACTTGCCGACGCCAGGAATGAGATTCAGACAGAAAATGCCGTGATCCGCCAGACGAAGATTGAACGGTTAAAATCCAATTCCATGGGAGCTGCATTTGAGCAGGCAGATGCAGTAATGGGCGCTGCCAGCGACGAGATCATGGGCATGCTGATTGCGGAAGGCAAAGACCACATCGACGAGAAGCAGGAAGAAGAGAAGAAAACAGCCGAGGAAGCTGCAGACAAAAAGAAGGAACTGGAAGAAAAACTGCAAGCCAGAAAAGACGAAAAGAAAGAGCAGGAAGAGCTCACAAAAGATATCGTGGAAGCTGCGAACAAGCAAGCCGGTGGTGCAGACAGCGTAGCCCAGGCCCAGAAGGAGATCAAGGATATGATGAACAAATTGAAACTGATCGAAGATGATGTCAAAGGTGCCGCGGTCGATCAGGGAATCTGACTATTCTGCCATTCATCAACAACGTATGAAAATTTGCTTTCGCTATTGCCAAATTCACTTCTAAAAATCGCGCCCAACATCCGATATCGAATGGTGGGCGCATGATTTCTTCCGTTATTTTTCTTGTATAATAGTCCTATACCAAAGTGAAAAAGGGGAAACGATTCCATGAAAATTGCAATATGCGATGACGATAAGAATGAACTGTTCCGGATACTGTCTGTTCTCGCAGATTACCAGACACAGCGAAACATAGAATTTTCCTACAAACCTTTCGACAACAGTACGGAGCTGGCGTCGAATCTTTTACAGGAGCATTATGATATTTATCTGTTGGATGTGGTGATGCCGGGACTGAACGGCATCGAACTGGCCAAAGAGATCCGAAGCAGTGACAAGGCCGCAGACATTATTTTCCTGACGTCTTCTCCCGAATTTGCGGTAGAGAGTTATACCGTGAAAGCTTCCAATTACCTGGTGAAACCCGTTTAAAGAGACCGGCTGGTTGAAGCTCTGGATGACATCATGCGTACCAGAACCGAAGACCGCGATTCCTGTCTGGTATTGAAGAGCAGCGTCGGCGTACACAAAGTCCATATGTCTGAAATCATTTATATTGAAGCCTTGAACCGAAAAATCATTTATTACCTGAGAAACAACAGTCAGATCACCTGCGTGGAAAAGTTTGCTTCTGTCTGCGACCAGTTGCTGCAACACCCGGAATTTCTCCTTGCACACCGCTCTTTTCTGGTCAACATGAACTATATTCGCAGGATCGACGCAGCCGACCTATATCTGGCAAACGGCAAGTGCCTTCCGCTTGCCCAGCGCAGGATCTCGGAGATCAAGAGACTCTACCTTGCTTTTCAAATGGAGGAATCCATATGAGTGAATTTGTATCCCTTTTAGGACTTATCAATTACGGCTTTGTCCTTTTCTTTGGTATCGTGATGTCTCTCTACCTGGCAGATATCCATTTTGAGGACAATAAGATCCCTTATATCATCACGATCCTTGCTTTGGGCGCAATACAGCTTCTGTCTTACCTTATGATGGGGGAGAATCTGCTCTATAAATGCTATCCGCTGCTCATACATCTGCCGCTGGTCCTCCTGATCCGTTTTGCCTTTCACCGGAATATCTATATCGCGACGATCTCTGTGCTGTCCGCTTACCTGATGTGCACTCCCAGAAAATGGTTCGGCACGCTGGCAGCCTTCTTTTTCGACGGCAGTCCGGTTGTAGCCAATCTCGTCTCTATCTGCGTGACGATTCCGCTGCTGTATCTGGTCATCCGCTATATTGCGCCTTATATCATCCGTCTGCATTATGAGAATAAGAAGACTCTGTTGCTCTTTTTCCTGCTGCCGCTTTCCTATTACATTTTGGAATACACTCTGACCGTTTACACAGATCTCTTGTATACCGGTGGTCCGGTCATTATTGATTTCATGGACAGCTTTCTTGTGCTCTTCTTTTTTATCCTGGCTATGGTGTCGCTGGATTTTTCCAATAAAAAAAGCACGGCGGAACGTGAAAATCTGCTGCTTACCACCGCAGCCGCACAGGCGTAGAAGGAGATTACACAGTTATCCACTTCTCAGAAGCAGGCGTCCATCTATCGTCATGATCTGAGACATCATATGACCTTTTTGCAAAACTGTATTGCAGAAAATGAGTTGGAACAGGCTTTGGAATATATTCACCAGATCTGTGCCGATATCGATAACAGCCGTGTGATCAGATACTGTGAAAACGACGCTCTGAACCTGATTCTCTCTTCCTATGCCGGTCAGGCGTCAGATGCCGGAATCGAATTGCAATTTACCGTGACTGCCACCGATTTTACACGCTTTCAGATCACTGATTTGTGCAGCCTTTTTGCAAATGCTCTGGAAAATGCGATTTACGCCTGCGAAAAGATTCCTGCTCCTGAGAAACGCTATATTACGCTGAAAGTTTATGAAAAAAATAACCGGATCTGTATACAGATAGCAAACAGCTATCTACAGGAGCCGGTATTTGAAAATGAGATTCCCATCTCTCACGAACCCAATCACGGTCTCGGCACCAAAAGCATGATCTCCGTTGTAGAAAAATATCACGGAGTGTATGGATTTTTTGCTGAGGATGGGAAATTCCGGTTTCAGGCATCACTGTAAACAGTCTGGTTTACGTTCCTTTACGTATTTTCTAATATATATACGTAATGAGCATGCCACTTCTTACAGTAACCACAATTTTTCTAATCCGAATGCAATATTTTTTTATTTTTTATTTTTTTCTTATTTAGGGATAAAGACGTATACGCAAAAACATTTTTGAAATTATAGGTCCCTGTCTGATATTCAGGCAGGGACTGTATTTTAGATCATCCAGACCGGTACGATATAATTGTCTCTGTCAATCGCACTAAGTCCCGGTTTCATGCAGATAACTGCGCCCTTCGCACGAGGCGTTGATGCCTTGTCGAGTAATTCAAATACCTTTACCAGCTCTGTTCCGGGATTTG
>OAWP01001238.1_pt1 | contig 16728 bp, 13 predicted proteins | sample 1517081 | NCBI WGS metagenome assembly OAWP01 (sample SAMEA2580167, study PRJEB22360) | human gut metagenome | biome: human gut; feature: human-associated habitat; material: faeces | place: Denmark | collected 2008/2010 | reverse complement strand
TACATGGTTGATGATGATCTGTGCTGTAAATGCTCTTCTTACAGACCAGTCCGGATATGCTGCTTCCAGTGCTTTTTCGATTCCACTGATATCCTCGGCACGACTGTCGTTAAATGAGGTACCAAAACTTACTACAAGAAGTTCATTTTCTCCAATATTATCTTCATTTAACGGATCATCCTTTGAGGCATCTCCTGTATCTCTTCCGAAATAATCCGGATCTGCGTTCTCGCCGGAAACTAATTCCTTCTGTGCATCTGTCAATGCATCCCATGCCTCTTTTGCCTCTGCACACTGTGCGTCCGTATCATCATTTCTTGTCTGAACATAGATCGCATCGATCAGTTCTGCGACGTGATCGGCTGCCGCCTGATCGTCAACTTCCGTGCTCTCTACGGTTTCTGTTGCCTCTGTTTTCTCTGAAGATACTGTCTCAGAGGTTTTTGCTGTGTCTGTTGCTGCTGTGTTGCTGCTTCCGCATCCGGCGACCATACCTGTTGCAAGCGCTAATGTGGTAAGTAACGCGATAGTTCTTTTCTTCATAATGCTCTCCTTATTATAATATAATGTATCGTTCATAGTACACAGTGGAATTTTTCCACACAAAGAAACACTCCGCCTTATTTGAGGGCGGAGTAATAAGTCTGCATAAATAAGCTGACAATCTGACAGCCTACATTTACGGTACGACCAATTACTCGTGATCCGGGAAATATTTCCCTGTACCAGACAACTGGCAGGTTTCCTGGCTGAAAGATCATCACACAGATTCCGCCTTCCCAACATACTGCAAAGTACATCAGTGACTTATCTTTGGAATCTGCACTCCCTAATCACAGTGACGAGATCGTACAGGAATCGCACCTGTTTCCCTTTTAACCAACCTATTTTTAATATGAAAAATATACTGTACTTTATGTACTGCTCCATTTCCCGGATAAAAACAGCCGGCACCAATTATCTTCTCTATGAAACTTTTAATATACTAGCATATCCACTCCCTATTTACAACAACCACTTTTCTCTTGCAAATCATTCAAAATATGGTATACTAATCAAGTATTTGCAAAAACATATCTGGAGACGTATCGAAGTGGTCATAACGGGGCGCACTCGAAATGCGTTAGCCCTCCGGGGCACGAGGGTTCGAATCCCTCCGTCTCCGCTCTTCCAAAAGGAAACACAATTTGCTTTATATTCGTGTTTCCTTTTTCTTTTCACACTTTTTCGTGATTACCCACAATTTCATAGCTAAAGTACCATATTTTTTTTAATTTATGTCTACCATTTTTTGTCAAAAAATAGTAAAATAAGTGTAATTAACCTATAGGAAAGGGAGCTTGATATCCATGAAAAGCAAAAGCGTAAAAAATTCACTGACACTAATGTGTCTTATGATTGTTCTTGTATCTGTCATAGTCATTGGCGGTATTTCAATTTCAAATATCAGCACTATGACTTCCACGGCAAACAAGAATTATGAAAATGCCAGGTTAGATGGATACAATACTGAGATCAAAAGTCAGGTACAGTCTGTCATCGCTATTTTACAGGCAGAATACGACAAATCCCAAAACGGTGATCTGACTGAAGACGAAGCAAAAAAAGAAGCAGCAGAGATCGTCCGCAACATGCGTTACAGGGATGATGAAAGCGGCTATTTCTGGATTGATGATACCGACTACAACCTCATTATGCATCCGATCTTAACCGATCAGGAAGGCAATAACCGTTACGATCTGACTGATCAGAATGGCGTCAAGATCATTCAGGAGATCATGAAGGTCTCGACCGGTTCTGACGGCGGCGGCTTCAATGAATTTTATTTTACGAAAGCCGACGGTGTTACCGTAGCACCAAAGATCGCGTACTCTCAAATCTTTACCCCATGGAACTGGGTTGTTTCCACCGGTAACTATGTAGATGATATGGAAGCGGAAATGAATAGTTCCAAAAACGAAGTTCAGGCGAAATACCATACTATGATCACAGTCATAATTATAATTGATCTGATTTTTACAGTTATCGTATTCATTGCTTCCCGTATTTTCGGTAATACGATCTGCAAACCTTTGATCGAGATTCAGAATTTTGCAAACAGGATGTCGACCGGAGACCTGACTACCGGAGTCAATGTTTCAAGTAAAAATGAACTTGGAAAAACAGCCGGTGCACTTGATCTTGCACAGCAGGAGGTTGTCGGACTTATCTCCAACATTGATGGAGTTTCCTCTCATTTACAGTCCGCCGTTTCGGATTTCAAAAAGAATTTTGACAGCATGAACGAATCTATCCAGAACGTTTCGACTGCAATCAATGAAATTGCCCAAAACAGTAACTCTCAGGCAGCATCAACTTCAAGTGCCTCTGAAAATATTGCTGAGATTGCCGATGGCATCGCAGATACTTCCTCAGAAATGGAATCTCTTGATCAGAATGCACAGCTGATGCAGGATCGTTCCAATAAGTCCATGGAAACTTTACACAGACTGATTGATGTCAATTCTACAACCAAGACTGATATTGATTCTATGTATAACCAGACTGCCCAGACAAATGATTCCGTCAACAAGATCAGTCAGGCAGCTACCCTGATCAGCGAAATTGCATCCCAGACCAACCTGCTTTCCTTAAATGCTTCCATTGAGGCAGCAAGAGCCGGTGAAGCCGGACGTGGATTCGCGGTTGTTGCAGAAGAAATCGGTGGACTTGCCACCCAGTCTGCGCAGACGGTCAGTGAGATCAACAATATCATCAGTGAATTAAGCCAGAACTCTGAAAAATCTATGGAGCTTATGAAGAAAATGAGCGAGGCATCTGACGAGCAGGTTGCAGCACTTGAAAGCACACAGCAGATGTTTGAAGACTTAAAAGGTGCTCTCGATTCCTGTATGGCGTCCATCCAGACCATTACAGGAAAGATCAAGAATGTCAATTCTCAGCGTGAGCTTGTCACAGAGAGTATTGATACTCTGACACAGCTTGCAACCGACAATGCATCCTCCACAGAAGAAACTTCCGCAATGGCAACCGAGCTCGATGCCGTTGTCCGGAAATCTTCGGATCTGGTATCTGCTTTAGCAGATGATATTGAAAAGCTTTCTGCAGATATGAAACAGTTTAAGCTGTAAATCATATGAACGATATACAAATTAATATATGATCCAAAAAACCGTGCGGTAATTTTAATCCGCACGGTTTTTATAACTAAAAAGCAGAACTGCACCCGTGCAGCCCCAGCAGTAAAACGAGTGGAGCAGGCTCAATGCCGCTTCCTCTTAAGCAAAACATTTTTTGATCTGTTCTGTGATCTCACCGTCTATCCATCCCTTTTGCACCATATTTTCCAATATCTCACATGCTGCCTCGTGCGTCATTCCGGATTTATACGGTCTGCTCTCCGTCAGTGCCTGATAGATATCAATGCACGCCATGATACGTTCCTGCCTGTTTAGCTCGTCGGCAGTTTTACCGAACGGATACCCGGTGCCATCGAGTTTTTCATGGTGGAGCGCCGCCCAGTCACGGATATCTTCCATTCCTTCTGCCTGTGATAAGATCAGATATGTGTATCCCGCATGATTTTTCATTTTAGAAAACTCCTCGTCCGTCAGGCGTCCCGGTTTTTCTAAGATATCATTTCCGATTGCTGCTTTCCCGATATCGTGCAGTGCGCCTGCCAGGTACATTTTCAGCACCGTCTCCTCGTCATCACCGAGATATCTGGATAATCTGGCTGCATTTTCCGCAACACCGAGTGAATGGCGGCTTGTAAATTCGGATTTATAGTCGATGATCTTTGCAAACAGATTGGCAAAATTTTTGCACATTTCATCGCTTAAATCCCGCTTTTTTCTCGGAACAATATTCCACAGCCGTTCTTCTAAATCTGCATCTCCAAGACTCAAAAAATGTTCTTGCCCAAACACTTCCAAAAAAGTATCTACGCATGCAGTATCAAATTTTGTCCCTTTATTTTTCAAAAGATAATCTTTCGCGCGCTGCCACACGGCATCATCAAATACCGGCGTCCGGCAGAACGCATCTAAAATATCACACAGATGAATGATCCTTGCAAAAAGAGGGATCTCTTCCCACGTTTTTCCAAATGGTCCGCTTCCATCAGCATTTTCATGGTGATATAAAATCACATTTTTCACATCCGTCAGAAACGGGTACATTTTTAAGTTTTCCTCCCCGTAAATGCAGTGGATGCCAAGCTGCTTTGACGTTATATTTTCCGTATTATTTTTTGTAAGGTCATTGTGAAATTCCTCATAAATATACTGCGTCAGCGCATTGTCGTGCAGCAGCGAACACGCCGCGAGATCCTGCAGGGCATCTCCTGTAATTCCCATTTTTTGTGCTGTGCATACGCTCATATATGCAACTCTTTTTCCATGTTTTGTCGCAACATGGGTCAGTTCCGCTTCGACACAGTCGAGTGCATAAGAGCATGCACCAAGCAGACCAATAATGTCTAATTCCATTTCCCATTCACTTTCTTTTTTATTTTTTTCTATCTTAGCACACTAAAATCACTTTTGATACCACAGAATTGCTTTTCATTTCAGAAAATTATTTCTGCGGGTGAACGCCGTTTTTCCACCGTGCTCTGACAGCATGAACGGCTCATTTTCCAGATTTTCAATTTCAATCTTTTCTTTTACGCAAAGCGGATGTGCCTCCGGCAGCACGACCATGTATTCATCCATTTTTGACATATCACTTTAGCAGCTTCTGCCACACACTCTCACTGTGACCGGCATCTTTCTCATACAAATTGATATACTCTCCCGCCGTGCTGCGATCCTTAAATGCCGGGTACAAAAATCCGCTCTCCGGCACGCCCGGCTCATACTCGCCCTCTAACGGACTGACCACACAGATCAGATATTCGTACACTTCCTCTGAGCCCTCCTGCCATGCCTTATCGGTCCCTTTGACCGGGACATCGTATCTCCCGTGGAACAAAAAACACGCATATGGGCACCCCGGCTGATATTTCTCTCCAAGCAGCTCATAGAAAAGATCCGGGAATGCATCGTCTTTCAGACCTGTCTCCCTGATCCCGTCAAAGAGCTGCCAGATACTGCCCGGCTTTCTTTTTTCTTCCGGGATCCGGTATTCTCTTAACTGTTCATTTGTTTTTGAGATCAGCACCGTCTTGGCAAGTTCTAAGTTTTTGGCTCTTTCGGATGCAGACAGTTTTAAGAAATGCGTATTGAATGTTCCATCCACATATCCCTCTTCGTCAAAATATGCGCCTGCGATCCGGTCTATGGATGCCCGTGCGGGAGTCATGCGCCTGGTCAGTTCTAACATGTCGTCGCGATTTATCATTTTGGTCCTTTCATTCCCGTAATTTATTCCATTAAATTTACACTATTTTTACACTATTTTTCACTATTCTTTCACTATTTTTTCTTAATTACTTTCCTTTTTTACACCAGCCCCTGAATCAGGATAAACAGGATCAGCAGCGGCAGTATAAACTGGAAATACGGCTTTAACTTTTTCGAAATCTTAAGGCCCTCTCCCGTATTTGCCTCGTCAATATATTTATCAAATCCCCAACCCCACTTTGTTACGCTAAACAGCAGATAGATCAGTGAACCGACCGGAAGAAGCAGGTTGCTGACGATAAAATCCTCACTGTCGAGCACATCACGGCCGCCTATCAGATGCAGGCTGCTCCACACATTGTAACCCAGTACACATGGAAGACTTGCGAACAGGATGATCACTCCATTGATAAATGCAGCTTTATTTCTGTTCCAGTGAAACATATCCATACAAAATGACATAATGTTTTCAAACACTGCCATGACCGTCGAAAAACTTGCAAAGGTCATGAAAAGGAAAAACAGACATCCCCAGATCCGCCCGCCAGACATATTGACAAACACATTTGGCAGCGTGATAAAGATCAGGCTCGGTCCGGCATCCACTTCCACTCCATAGCTGAAACATGCCGGGAAAATGATCAGTCCAGACATGATCGCCACAAAGGTGTCAAGACCGCAAATTCTTGCGCCCTCACCGGCAAGCGAGTGATCTTTACCCATATAACTTCCGAAGATCTCCATTGCGGCAACGCCAAGACTCAGTGTGAAAAATGCCTGATTCATGGCTGCCGTGATCACATTTTTAAGCCCTGTCTCTGCAACCGTGTCCAGATTCGGGACAAGATAAAACTTCACGCCTTCTGCTGCGCCCTGCAGTGTAATACTGTGCACCGCAAGAACAACAATCAGAATCAGCAGCGCACTCATCATGATCTTGCTTATTTTTTCCAGTCCGTTCTGCAGTCCCCTGCTGCACACAAAAAATCCCAGTATCACGGTAAGTATCATCCAGAACGCCATCTGTCCCGGATCTGCGAGCAGATTAGAAAATACTGCCGCAGTATCGTCCGCAGTCATGCCGGTCTGGAATTCGCCTTTTAAAAATTTAAAGAAATACGATACCATCCAGCCTGATACGGTCGTGTAATACATCATCAGCATATAGCAGCCAAACATTGCGATCCAGCCGTGAATATGCCACTTGCTGCCTTCTTTTTCGAGTGCTTTATAACCTAACACGGCGCTTTTTCTGCTGGCGCGCCCCACGGCAAATTCCATGGTGAGCACCGGAAGTCCCATTGCTATTAAAAATATCAGGTAGAACAGGACGAAGATGCCGCCGCCGTTTTGTCCAGCCACATAGGGGAATCGCCAGACGTTTCCGATTCCGATGGCGCAGCCGGCGCTTACGAGCAGAAAGCCCAGGCGGGATTTGAAGGATTCTCGTTTCATTTTTATTTTGCTCCGTTTCTATTTTATTTTTTACTTGGTGGATTCAAATTCTTTTAGGGCGCTAAGTGCCTGACCACCAAGCAAATACAATATTCCGGTGTTGAAGATAGTCATCAGACCGATTCCGACGTCGCCGAGATCCCATACGAAAGTGTAGGCAGCGATTCCGCCGATGAACAGCATAACCAGTGCAAGGATTTTGTACAAGGTCTGAAAGATCCATTTATCTCCAAATAAATAGGCGACGTTACTTCTGGCATAGAAGAGGATGCCTAAGAATGTGGAGAAACTGAATAAAAACAGTGTCACTGCGATGAATATGACGCCAAATTCGCCCAGGTGATAGCGCATTGCGGACTGGAGAAGATCCATGCCTTCTTTTCCTGCTACGATATTTTCCGGTGCAGTGAGCATGATCATAGCAGTGCAGCTGCAGATCACAATGGTGTCGACAAATACGCCAAGTGCCTGTGTCAGTCCGGCGCTGACCGGTGTCTCACATTCGGCTGCTGCGGCTGCACAAGGAGCAGAGCCGGAACCGGCTTCGTTTGAAAACAGTCCACGCTTGATGCCGTTCATAAGGACAGCGCCGAAGCCGCCGGAAACTGCCTGTCTTAGCCCAAACGCCTCCTCAAAAATCCGACCAAAAACCGCCGGGATGCTTCCAATATTTTTCAGGATAATAAATATCGTGATTGCAAAATAGCAGACCGCCATAACCGGTACGACCACGTCAAGCACTTTTACCGTCGCATTTTTCCGAAGGACGATCACCGCTGCGATCGCAACCAGTACGATCGTTGTGTAAAGTGGCGGGATGCCAAATGCATTTTCAAAGGAAGATACCACGGAATTGCTGATGACCTGGCTGATGCCACACCAGCAGATTAGTCCTGAAATTGCAAAAAGTACCGCGATCAGCACATGCTTTTTCTTCTTTTTCAATTTTTCTTCACAGAAATGATGGATATAATATGCGGGACCTCCGCGATATCCGCCATACAAAGGATCTTTTTCCTTGTGTAACTGTGCGAGCGTCCCCTCCACAAATGCGGTCGAGGAACCGATCAGCGCAGTCACCCACATCCAGAACACAGCACCGGCACCGCCTGCCGAGATTGCCGCCACAACGCCTACCAGATTTCCCATGCCGACTCTGGTAGCCGTCGAGACGATCAGCGTCTGAAATGTGGAAAGACTGTCCTTTGTTTCCTTTTTTGCCATAAGTGCTTTTATCATATCCGGGAAAAGCCTGACCGGCAAAAATCTTGTGCGGATCGTAAAATAGATTCCTGTCGGAATCAGAAGAATTACAAGTAAAGAAATCCCTATGCTGCTTTCCTGCGGCAAAGGGATCGTAATCAGATCTCCCCATAAAAATGCGTAGATCTTTTCAATGACCGAGACTATCATAGTATATACCTTTTCCATCCTTAGTTTGTACTTTCTCTATCATACTATAGATTGTCTCTTTCATGCAATAAACAAGTGATAATTTAATGTAATATAGTTGAAATATTTTTATTCTGTTACATTTTCAGTTTCCGGAATTTTAAATTTCTGGATCATTCCCTGCAGACTCTCTGCCTCACTGCTCATCTCCTGACTGGCAGCCGCACACTCCTCAGATGTTGCAGAATTTGTCTGCACAACGTCATTGATCTGCTCAATTCCCTCATTGATCTGCTGGATTTCTGTTGTCTGTGTCTCTAATGTATCCGCAATATGTGTAACGTCTTCCGTAATCAGCTTGGAGTTCTCTGCTACCTCCTCCAGCTGTGCCGCAGTCTCTTCCGCGATTATCATACCTTTTTCTACCGCATTCACAGATGTTTCAATCAGTGATGCTGATTCTTTTGCCGCCTGGGCACTCTGTTCAGCTAATAAATTTACCTGATTCGCTACAACTGCAAATCCTTTTCCTGCCTCTCCGGCCCTTGCCGCTTCAATAGAAGCATTCAACGCCAACAGATTTGTCTGGGAAGCAATTTCATTAATTGTTGCAATAATCTTATCAATCTCTTTTGATGCCTCATTAATCTCATGCATAGAAGCAACCATTTCATGCATCTTACCATTGCTGTCTGAAATGGCATTTCCAAGTTCATCCACTCTTCCACTGATTGCTTTTGCAGATTGTGAATTTTTTTCTACCTGTTCAGAAACCCCGGCAACTGTAGCCGTCAGTTCTTCTACAACCGCTGCCTGATTCGTAGCTCCATCTGCAAGATCATTGGAACTTGATGCCACCTGGTCTGCTGCACTTGAAACCTCACTCGAAACATTTTTAATTCCTTTGATCGTTTCTGCCATACTCTTCTCAAATGACATGAAAGAATTTAAAATACCGACAAAATCTCCCTTCCACTCTACTTCCGGCTGAACATCAAAATTTCCTTCTGAGAACAGTTTCATTGCACGATCAATATCATCTACATAAGTTCCCAAAATACGAATTGATTTGCGCATACTGTGCGCCAGTCTTCCAATCTCATCTTCCGAATGATATTCCAGCGCACTGTGTAAATTTCCTTCTGTCAGTTCCCTTGCAACGTCTTCCACTGCACGTAACGGATCCAGAATTGTTTCAAGTACCTTTTTACTTATTACCTTAGCCAGTGTGCATGCACAAACCAGACAGATAATAATACACACCATTCCTGCAACAGCAAAAATAATTGTAGTTCTTGCAGACTGCTCACTTACTTCATCTGTGATCTCATCTAATCTTATGGCAATTTCCACAAGTTTATTTAATGCAGGTGTACAACTATTAAAAATTTCATCAATCGCTTTCTCTTTTTCGCCATTTTTAATTTCTTCTATAATCGAATAACCAATGTTTCCCCAATCAGAAAGAGCAGATGCATACTCATTATATTCCTCATCCGGTAAGACTTTGGTTTTCTTTAATATTTCCAGCTGCGAATCCACTTCTGTAAGCAGCTTTTTTACATTCTGCTCATAACTGTCATAAGCAGATGTATCATTATTTAATGCCATTTCCCTGATATTTCTCGCTGACGTATTCACATTGATCCTGCAGATTTTTACCGCCTGATCCGCAGCATTGACATCATCTATATAATGTAACATATTAGCAAATAACACACCTATGACCACAATAGAAAACAGACCCAAAATCAACATCATACTAATGACTTTTCCGTAGCCATAGTTTATCCTCTCCTGCAGATGCATATTTTCCAATTTGTCTTTCATTGTACTCTTTTGTGACAACATAGATTGTTATTTCCTTTCTCTATTGAATTTTTGAATTTTTACTCTTATATACCAAATTCCATTTTCAAAGTCAATACGGTTTCGGTTCAATTTTTCATATTCTACTTTTCGCATAATATTCAGCACATCCCACGCAAAAAAATTCAGCACTTTTACTAAAAAAGAAAACCACCACTCCCCGGCTCCCGGTTTGTGATGGTTTCCTGCTATATTATTCTGTCCACTTCTTAAATTCTTCATCCGTACATTTCACATAATGTGTCCCGGACACCAGATGATCCGTTCCCTTATTATAATCAATGCCGGAAGTCTTGTAATCGTAGCTCAGTGCCACACGATTTTTTTCCACGACCGGATTCGGTGCAGGTATCGCAGAAAGAAGGCTCTTCGTATATGGGTGGATTGGATTCTCAAAGATTTCCTCCGTTGTTCCGGTCTCTAAGAGATGTCCCAGATGAAGTACCCCGATGCGATCCGAAATATATTTGACCATGGAAAGATCATGTGCGATAAACAGATACGCGGTTCCTGTCTCCTGCTGGATATCCTTCATCAGGTTAACGACCTGTGCCTGAATGGAAACGTCCAGCGCAGAGATACACTCATCTGCAATGATCAGTTTCGGGTTCATGATCAGCGCTCTCGCAATTCCGACACGCTGTCTCTGTCCACCGGAAAACTGATGCGGATAACGGCCCGCATGTTCCGGCGCAAGTCCAACTTTTGCCAGGATGTTTTTGATCTTTTCCTCACGCTCTGCGCGTGTCTTGTACATATGATGGATATCTAACCCCTCGCCGATGATATCGCGCACCTTTTTTCTTGGATTTAAGGATGCCATCGGGTCCTGGAAGATCATCTGCATCTGCGTGCGCAGTGCCTGGCTGTTTGCCTTATTGATCCTGCCGCTGATGTCCATTCCATTAAAATTGATCTCCCCGGCGGTCGGATCATAAAGTCTTATGATACTTCTTCCGATCGTTGATTTTCCGGAACCGGATTCCCCGACCAGACCATATGTCTCACCCGGATAGATCTGAAAACTTACGTTTTCTACCGCATGCACGGTATATGTATTACTTACCTTAAAATATTGTTTCAAGCCTTTCACGGTAAGAAGAGGCTTACTGTTTTCATTCACCGTCATCGATCTTAGCCTCCTTCTTCATTCGCGCAATACGCTCTTTTAATTCAAGCGGCATCTCTGCCTTCGGTGCCCGCGGATCTAACAGCCAGGTAGCCGCATAATGTGTATCTGTCACCTGAAACATTGGTGGATCTGCCTTGTCGTCGATCTCAAGCGCAAACTGGTTACGCGGTGCAAACGCATCGCCCGGTTTTTCGTTTAACAGGTTTGGCGGCGAACCAGGGATCGTGTAGAGTCTCTCATCCGCAGTGTCAAGATCAGGCATTGCAGAGAGCAGTCCCCAGGTATACGGATGTTTCGGATCATAGAAGATCTCATTGATCATACCTTTCTCAACGATTTTTCCGGCATACATGACATTGACGTAATCTGCCACTTTGGCAACCACGCCGAGGTCATGTGTGATGTAAATAACGGAAATGCCTCTCTCTTTCTGTACCCTGCGGATCAGCTCGATGATCTTTGCCTGAATCGTAACATCCAGTGCAGTCGTCGGCTCATCACAGATCAGAAGATCCGGGTTGCAGGCAAGCGCGATGGCAATGACCACACGCTGTCTCATACCACCGGAGAGCTGGTGCGGATAGTTTTTCATACGTTTTTCCGCATCCTCGATACCAACCTCTTTTAACAGTTCTACTGCCTTATCCCAGGCTTCTTTCTTCGGTGTCTTAAAATGCCAGATCATACCTTCCATGATCTGTTTTCCGATCGTCATGGTCGGATCAAGACTCGTCATCGGATCCTGGAATACCATAGCAATTCTTTTTCCATTGATATGTCGTCTGATCCACTTTTTATCTTTTGTTAAAATGTCTACCGTCTGCGGTGTTCCATCCGCATGATGATAGGAAAATTCTATAGTACCGCCCGTTACTTTCGCATTGGATGCCAAAATACCCATGGCAGCTTTCATTGTTACGGATTTACCGGAGCCGGACTCACCAACGATCGCAACTGTCTCGCCCTTCATCAGGTCAATATTGACTCCACGGATGGCGTGCACGCTTCCTGCAGTCGTCTGAAACGTAATATCCAGGTCCCGTATTTTTAAAATCTGTTCTTTTGTCTCTGACATATACGAATCCCCTTTCTTACATTTCTTTCAGCTTCGGATCTAATGCTTCACGTAAACCATCTGCTACAAGGTTAAAGCTTAACATCAAAAGAGCCATTACAACGATCGGCGGAATGATCTGGTACGGATGTGTGGTAAAACTGTTAAATCCTTCGGAGATCAGTGAACCAAGTGAACACTGCGGCACCGGAATACCAAGACCTACGAAACTTAAGAACGCCTCGGTAAAGATCGCCGTCGGGATGGAGAACATTACCTGTGTAATGATCGGTCCAATGATATTTGGCAGAACTTCTTTAAAGATAATAAAGAAATTTCCTGCTCCAAGTGTCCGTGATGCAAGTACAAATTCCTGCTCTTTTAATTTCAGCATCTCAGCTCTTGCGATACGGCTCATGCCGACCCACTCCGTCAACATCAATGCAAAAATAATGGTAAGCATACCCGGCTGCAGTACCAGTAACAAAAGTGTTACGATTACAAGACGCGGAATACCGTTCGCGACCTCCAGAAACCGCTGCATGAACATATCGACTTTCCCGCCAAAATATCCGGAGATCAGTCCATAACTCATTCCGATCACCATATCGATGATAGCGGCTGCTACGGCGATAATCAGGGAAACGCGTGCACCGGACCAGGTACGTGTCCAGATATCACGTCCGAAGTTATCACTTCCGAACCAGTAGTAAAGATCATCCAGACCTTTTTCTTCATAGTAATTGATCTTTTTGGTTCCGGTCGTTGTCTTCATACCTTCACTACCATCAAAGATACCAAGTTTTTCAAGACCTTTTACCCTTGGCGCAAAGTTTTTCTGTGTCAGTGACTGTTCAGAGTAACTGAAATCATTCATTCCCGGACCAATGATTGCAAATACCGTAATGATAATGATCAGGATCAGACCGATCACTGCACTGATTTTTTTGAAATAGCGGATCAATACGTCTTTCCAGAAACTCTGTGCTGCAAAGTTATCATCTAACGCAAGTTCGCCATCCGTATGTTTAAATTTAAAATCTGCCTCGACCGGTATGTAGCCGGCAGCATCATTTCCCACATTCATGGTATTTTCCTGTGACACCATATCAGTCTCCTTTCTTTGCCAGACGAATTCTCGGGTCAATGATTCCGTAAAGAATATCTACCACAAGCATGATGGCAATGTACATTGCAGAATAAATAAAGCTTAATGCGATAACCACGTTGTAGTCGTTCGACTGAATGGCATTTACCAGAAGACTTCCGACACCCGGTATTGCAAATATTTTTTCAACAACCAGAGAACCGGTCATCAGATCGACGATCAGCGGTGCAAGCACAGTGATGATCGGGATCAGTGCATTTCGCAGCGCATGTTTAAAAATCAGCGCCGAACCCGAAATTCCTTTACTCTCCGCAAGCAGCATATAATCGCTGCCGAGTACTTCAAGCATTTCACTTCGCGTAAAACGGGCGATCGACGCCATCGTAAACATCGAAAGTGAGATACTGGGCAGCACGCTTGATCCGAAAATATCGCTCTCCGAAAACAGCATCGGGAACCATCCTAATTTAAATCCGAAGTTATAGCTGAGTGCCAGCGCAAACACATACGATGGCACCGACACACCGATAACCGAAATGATCGTCGCTAACGAATCCCATATCGTATCATGCTTTAACGCCGCAAGAAGCCCGAGCAGAAGCCCGACCACGGCACCAATTAACACCGCATATCCTCCGATACTGATGGAGATCGGAAGTCTTGTTTTTATCAACTGGGAAATTGGTGTATTCTTTGAGATATTGTAGCTTACGCCAAGATCTCCCTTTAACATATTGCCTACATATTTCACAAACTGTACCGGCAGCGGCTGATCCAGTCCATATTTCGTATACAGTGCTGCTCTCTGGTCTGCATTTAACTTCTCATCGTTGAATGGAGAACCCGGCATCAGCTGCATCAAAATAAACAGAACGAGTAAAATTGCAAGCAGCGTAAACAGAGACGTTACGATTCTCTTAAGTGCATATTTTTTCACGTTCTAATCCTCCTTGTTTTCCGAAGGAAAATGCGACTGCCTTTGCAGGAGCAGAGGATTTTCCTCCTTGTTTTTCCGTTCACGACATAGGAAATTCCTGCCTCATTTCCTATAGCGTCAACAATATGATGAAATTGCCGCACCAAAGTTTTGCACTTTAGTGCGGCTATATTCATTTTCCTGTAAAACAGGATTTCTACTGTCTAAATTTCTTTATTCAGTCTTTACAGCATCTTTGTATACACGGTTGATAGCTACCGGATGATACTCAACGCCTGTTACTTTAGAAGAAAGCATCTCTGCGTTGCACTGTGTGTAAAGCGGATAAATAACTGCCTCATCCATAACGATCTTCTCAGCATCGTAAAGTCTTGCCCAGCGTCCCTCTGCATCTGTGCAAAGATCACCGGTTGTACACTCATCAATGATTGCATCGTAATCTGCGTTGCTCCACAGACCGTAGTTGTTAGAGTTATCTGTTACCCACATTCCAAGATATGTCATTGGATCTGCGTAGTCCGGTCCCCAACGTGTTAAACCTAACTGGAAGTTACCGTTCTGCATGTCTTCCACACGCTGTTTCTTCGGCTCAACAACCAGGTTTACGGTCAGTCCCGGAAGAGCTGTCTCCCACTGCTCTTTTAATACCTGCGCTACTTTCTGAGGTGCGTCATCTGCATCTACTACCATGTCTAAAGTGATCTCAGATTCACCAAGTTCCTCTAAACCTTTTGCCCAGTAATCTGCTGCTTTTGCAGTATCATAAGCACATACATCAGAGAATTTTGTCTGATCTTCGGAGAAGTCAGATCCGTCCGGACCTGCTGCGAACTGCATTGGAACTGCTGTGTATGTAGAAGCAGAACCATCTTTTAATACATCTGCTGTGATGGAATCACGGTCGATTGCCATTGTCATTGCAAGACGGATATTTAAGTTTGCGAGTTCAGGAACAGAATTCATATTCGGGCTGACATACCATAAGTAACCGGCACCAACGGTTGTGAATTCAGGATCATCTTTTACCTGATCAACCTGCTCACCGTTTACTAATGTTGTATCAAGCGCTCCTGTCTGGTAGCTCATTAATGCCTGCTGTGAATCCTGGATTACCTGATAACTTAATCCGGAAAGTTTTACTCTGTCGGTATCATAGTAGTCTGCATTTTTTGTTAAATGGAATGCAGTTGCTGCCGGCTGATAAGAATCCAGCACAAATGCACCGTTTGATAATACTGTCTCAGGACTTGTTGCAAATGTATCTCCACAGGAAGTAAAGAACTCCTCATTTACCGGATAGAAAGTCGGGAAATACATCAGAGAAGTGAAATAGCTGACTGGTACATTCAGTTCAACCTGAAGTGTATTGTCGTCTACTGCTGTCACACCAAGTTCACTCTTGTCTTTCTCACCTGCGATGATCTCTGCTGCATTTTTAATCTGACCGATATCGCTTAACATATATGCATACTCTGATGCGACATCCGGATCAACAGCTCTCTGCCATCCGAATACGAAATCTGCTGCGGTAACCGGTGTGCCGTTGCTCCATTTTGCATCGGTACGAAGATGGAATGTATAAGTTAAACCATCGTCTGATAAATCATAGCTTTCTGCGATTGCCGGAACTGCCTGTCCGTCTGCATCCATCTGCATCAGACCGTCGGTGTAATCAGCGATTACCTCAAAGGATGTTCCGTCGGTAGCCTGCTGCGGATCGAGTGACTCGACCGGAGTTTCAAGCATAACATTCATGTCTGATGCGCTTGCTGCGGCATCTGTTCCTGCAGCATCACCTGCTGCACTGCCTGTCTCTGTGCCTGCGGTTGTTCCCTGTGTTGCAGAAGAACTGTTCCCGCCACAGCCTGCAAGACCAAGCATCATTGTTCCGGCCATCAAAATAGCCAAAACTGCTTTGGTTTTTTTCATAATAGTAATCCTCCTTGTTTTGCGGAGCAAAATGCGACTGCCTTTGCAGGAGCAGAGGATTTTCCTCCTTGTTTTGCGGAGCAAAATGTCTGCTATGCCTGCATAGCATGTGCCTCTTGCAGGAACAGAGGATTTTCCTCCTTAATAAAAATGCGCAAAGATGGCTCTTTTCCTCTGCGCCCCTTTACGCTGATAACACTTTAGCACATCACATTACAAAATGCAAGTATTATGTTATACATTTTGTACTTTCGTACTATTTTTCCGTTAATATAATGGGTGAATAGCTTTTATTTTCCCTCACTCAAACAATCATGATTTTAAAATTTTTTGCCACCTTAATCCTATGATGTTGAGCTCAAATAGTGCAGTTTGTCAATCAAAAATCTTGCATGTACTATTGTCATCCTATAAAGATTCGGGTGTCAAAAGGTGGTTTTCAATTTTGGGTCTGTCAAATTGCACAAAACCGAACTTGTTTTGTTCCGTTGTCCGAAAATAAGAAAA
>OAWP01001224.1_pt1 | contig 16922 bp, 9 predicted proteins | sample 1517081 | NCBI WGS metagenome assembly OAWP01 (sample SAMEA2580167, study PRJEB22360) | human gut metagenome | biome: human gut; feature: human-associated habitat; material: faeces | place: Denmark | collected 2008/2010 | reverse complement strand
GAAAATGTGAGAAAAAGCGAGTTAACAAGAGAAAAACAAAGATTATTATGGGAGGCAATTATGGGAAATATTGTTGTTCGTTTATCATCATTAACTTTAAAAAATATTAAAAATGTAAAGAATGGTATTATTATAATGCCGCTTGCTAATGAAAGAAAATTTGAATGTAGTAGAGCTGAGATTTTGGGAATTTATGGACAAAATGGATCTGGTAAAACAGCAATTGTCGATGCACTTTATTTTTTACAAGATATTATTACTGGTGAGGAATTAGATCAAAGGATTATAGATTATATCGATACAGATTCAACAAATGCAGAGATAAATGCTGAATTTAAAATATTTGGAGATAACGTACTGTATGAGGTAGGTTATCATATTATTTTTTCGAAAATAGATGATGGCGTTATTATTGAAAGAGAATATTTGAATTGTGCAATAAATAAAGATGGCAATAGAACGAATAAGAATGTTTTTATGGATTATCAAAGAACTCAGACAGATGTTGTTTTTAAACCATTGAAAAGAGTTGAAGAATTAGTTGGGAAAGATAAAAATGTAAAAATGGATCTTATTGTTGCACGAAAAATAGCAGAAAAGAGTAATTGCTCTTACATTTTTGGAAAAGATAGTAGAGAAATTTTCTTTAAAAAGAATAGTGAATTTAAGAATTATTCCATTGTTATTCATGCATTGTTTGATTTTGCACTTAAAGATTTGTTTGTTATTAGAAGTTCTCATTCTGGTTTGATTTCTGCAAATTTCTTGCTCCCAATGGCTTTTCGCATTGAAAAGGAAAAAACAGGAATGAAAGGGGATTTTGCAGTTCCATTAATGGAACCAGTTATTTTAGATATTAAAAAGAAAGATATTCTTAATGAGATTGTAGATCAAATCAATACTGTTTTATATACAATTATTCCGGGAATGAATATTGAAATAAAAGATTATGGAAAGCAAGCAATGGATTCTGGTGAAGAAGGCTGGAAAGTTGAGCTTATGTCGAATAGAGAAGGAAAAAGAACGATTCCGATTCGTATGGAATCTGAAGGTATTATTAAGATAGTATCTATTTTAAATGTTCTAATTCAAGCATTTGGAAATTCTTCTATCTGCTTAGTTATTGATGAATTAGATGCTGGAATTTTTGAGTATATGTTAGGAGAATTATTAGATATTTTCAATAAGAGTGCAAAAGGACAATTGATTTTTACATCTCACAATCTACGTGCATTAGAGATGTTGGATAAAGATAGTATCATGTTTTCTACTGCCAATCCAAATAATAGATATATTCACATGAAAAATGTGAAAGGATCTAATAATCTCCGAAGTATGTATATTAGAAGTATTACTCTTGGTGGACAGGAAGAAAAAATATATGAAGAAACTGACAGCTTGAAAATTGCGAGAGCATTTAGAAAAGCAGGAAGGAGACTGCGAAGTGAATGAAAAAAAGGTAGTTACGGTTATTGTTGAGGGACCTAGTGATGAAAATGCTATAGGTGGAATATTGAAAGAGTTTTTTTCTTGGGAAGAAGTGCAATTTGCAGTTGTTCATGGAGATATAACATCTAATTATAGTACAACAAAAGAAAACGTAGTGTCAAAAGTAGGTGCTTTAATAGAGACTATCAAAAGTAAGTACGGATATAATTGGGGAGATTTTGTAAAAATTATTCATATAGCTGACACAGATGGTGCATTTACTAAAAATTGCATTAAGGAAGCAGAAGTTGAAAATATTCAATATTATGAGGATCATATGGAATATTTTGACATTGAAGAGGTTGAAAAAAGAAATGCACATAAATCAGAGATTATGTTTAAGTTGTACACAACTGGAAAAATCCGCAATATTCCGTATAGGTTATATTTTAATTCATGCAATTTAGAACATGTTTTATACAATGAACTTAAAGACTTTTCAGATGATGAGAAAGAAATACTTTCGGATGAATTTGCTGAAAAATATGAAGGAAAAGTTTTGGAGTTTATAGATTTTATTTCAGATAAATCAGTTTCCGTTGAAGGAACATATAAAGAAACGTGGAAATACATAGAAAAAGATAAAAATTCACTTGAACGTCATTCAAACATGCATTTGATTTTTAAAACAGATTAGTAAGCACGTATATATTGATATTTTATCAATAATTTTACTAATAAAAAATAGAAAAAAGTCATAATAGAAAGAGGGCGTGAAAATGCAATATATTTCAGGAGAGGCACGTAAACCATCAATATTTGTAAGTTCTACATGTTATGATTTAAAACAGATTAGGCGAGATATTAGAGAATTTATTGAAGCGGATTTAGGATATGAAGCCATATTATCTGAATACGATTCTTTTCCAATAGATCCGGATAAAGATACTATAAATAACTGTCTTCGAGTCGTAGAACAAAGAGCTGATATAATGGTACTAATCGTTGGCAGTCGATATGGGTACATAACAGATCATGGAGAAAAATCAATTACTAATTTAGAGTATTTACGGGCAAAAGCAAAAGGTATCCCGATTTTTGTATTTATAGATCAAAAAGTAAGTAATATTTTACCTGTTTGGAAGAAAAATAAAGAAATGAATTTTTCAGATATTGTAGATTCGGAAAAAATATTTGAATTTGTAGATACTTTAAGAAACAAAGATAGTAATTGGGTATATGAGTTTAACACAGGTCAAGATATTATAAAATGTCTGAAAAATCAATTGGCTTATTTGGTCAATGATAGTTTATGTTTAAGAAAACATTTTTCAAAAGAAGGGGTATCGCCTAAGGTGTTAAAATATTCCGGGCGTGTATTTGAATTAGTGGTTGAAAAACCGGATTTGTGGGAGTACTTATTATTTGCAGAGGTATTAAAAGATAATTTGAATAAACTGGATGATTTGCGATATGATATGAAATACGGCATTTCATTTGAAAGAACAGTTTGTTTTGAAAATCCTATAGAAATTTTTGATTATGTTCAGGCAAAAAGTAAAGAACTTATTCGGAAAAATGATATTCTTTGTGTTATACTTAATAAGGCTCTTAAAGAAGCACTTGGTGAACGTGGAACGCCAGGAAATGCTGCGTATATAATTTATGTAGCAGAAAAATTGATTGAAGTATATAAAAGCGATCATCTTTGGGCAGTAGATTTTAAATGTATTAGTGTTCCAGAAATGTTCGAAAAATTGATAGAATATACATCAGAGTTGAGCAAATCTATAATAGAAGATATTGAGAATTTTATAGATGATTATCATAAACGAATTAATGAATTAGCTTATGGTTTAGAGGATATTTCTGGAGAAAAAGTAGTATCTTTTAACCTTGAATTACGCAGTCCAGATATGAATAAGATTGATGCAGAAATTAAGCGGTTAGAGGAAATATTATTAAATAATTAAAAAAGAATATACGTGCCTTACATAGTCAGGATGGTTCCAACTCAAGGAATCACCTGGCTATTTTCACGCCCGGATATTATCCTCAATAATATCAATCCAAGGCAGGGAAGGAGATGAAAATTAGTAAGCGCCAAATAATCCCGCTGCTAGCCAACAAACGCCTCTAACTTCATAATCATAGTTAGATTATTTTACTACAACAACTACAATTATGGAGGACGACATCATGGCAAACACCAGAAAATCCCGAGTTCCAAAAGAAGAACAGTTGAAACTTATCAATGAATGCCGGACCAGTGGCATGACAGATATTGACTGGTGCCGCGAGCACGGCATTGCTGTCAGCACCTTTTACTACTGGGTAAAGCAGCTTCGAAAGGAAGCTGCCCAGATACCGGCACCTGCCTATGGTCATTCTGAGAATCCCCGACCCAAACAGGACGTGGTTCCCATTGACATAGTACCGGAACGCTTCCCGGTACAGCACACTCCGTACCTTGACAATCCTCATACGTTAGAGATCATTCTTGGATGACATTTTGATGATAATCATATAGTTTGTGATGAAAATAATAAAAGGGTAAAAGCTCCATAGCAAGTACCGTGACAGCTATAATCCGCTTTTGGCGGCCTACTTCAAATTTTATTTTCGAATGTTTCCCGAAAAAGATGCACTATTGTATTGGAATAGTCACTCATAGGATTAGTTGCTTATCTACATAAAAAATAACTTGAAAGACGAGGAGAAAAGAAGTAATATATAATTAAAAGAACATACATTCGAAAAAATGGGGGACTTTATGGGGAAATTATTATTAAAACAAGATGAAATGATATTATTAAAAAATAGTGAAGCAGTGAAAAATATAGAAACATATGGGAATATGTATGACTGTGTAATGCCGTATAAAGTATTAAGCGAGATTGACCTTCAAAAAAATGAATTGTTTAATACAAAGGCAAGGGCTACAATTTTAGGTAATAAGAATTTATTATTTCAAGAAATTAAGGATGAATGGTATGCAATTGGATGCAATGATGAAACAACAGAAGAAGTGCACTGTCAATTATGTGGAAGGAAGAATAAACGTATTTTCTATATAAAAAATAGAAAAAATAATAATGAGTTGCATGTAGGATCAGAATGCATAAAGAAATTTCCGGATATTGAAAATATCAGTGTTATAAGAAAAACAATGCGAGAACAATTATCTTTGCAGAATGAGAACAAGAGACGAATTCAATTTTCGGAGATAGAACTGGACAATGTTGATTATATAAAGAATGCTGAAAAGTGGTTTTCGGATTTTCGTATTTTATTACCAGCAGTGTTATACAATAATATAAAAATGGTTCTGTATAATCTGAACTCCTTAAAGACAAATTATGTTAAAAAAGGTGGAAAGATTGAAGACATAAGGGAACAGTATATAGCATATAAGAAATTATTTGAAAAGTACAAAAAGGAAGCTCTTCAATTTTATGAGACAAATAAAATGAAACCTCTTATTTGTAGGAAAAATTTAGCTGACTGGTTGGAAACGGAGCATCTAAATGTGTGGAAACACGTATTAGAGAATGGAGGTTTTTTAGATAGAGAGACCTTAGAATATTGTTATCAGACGGAGTATGTAAGAGCACATCTAAAACAATTTAATATGAAAATACGAGATGATAATATTCAAATAGTAGGAATGAATGGCCCCTTTATACGTTTTCAACTCCAAAATGAGGACTATCGATTACCAGTTTACCTGCTGGTTAGTACTAAGGATTTTATGAAAAACATAGGGTGTTATTGCTTGACAAATAAAAAATATAGTTATAGTAAACATGACTTAGTTGGAGCAAAATTTGAAAAAAGTAATTCAAATTTTGAAGCTATATGTAATCGGATGAAAAGTGCGATGGAGAAAAGTGGATTACGTATTGAAAAGGCAATATATACGGATGATAAATATTATGTTAGATTACCTCAAGTTATTCGTGCATCGAAATGGAGTACTCAAAAGTCGATAACAGAGATTGGATATAAAAGAGTTGCAGAAAATAATTTATATGAAATATTTGATAAATTGATGTTTGCTACAGACGGAGATATTAGTAGTACTTTTGGAAAAATAAGAAACAAATTGGATGCAACACAAAAGAAATGGATTTCTCAGGGCGAAAAAGATAACTTAGAAGAAATTTCCAAGGCGATGTCAGTACAAAAACAACGTGAATTTGTACCGTATGCATAATTAAAATTCATTGGGGGAGATAAGGTGGATATAGAAAGAATAAATCGTGTATATCGATGGATGGTTGATGTTTCACAGCAATGGTTTACTAGGAATGGAAATGTAGCTGCTTCGCAAAACGATATTGTTGGTGTGAAAAATGATTTGTTTTTTATTTGTCAAGATACACAAAAAACTTTTCCATTGATAAGTAGTGAACTTTTTAGGCTAAAGGATACTTTATTTTTAGCTCAGGGAAGAATTAATCCGGTTATATTTGGTGAAGTGATTTCTTGGTTAAGGTTTTTAGAAAATACAGCAGACAACAATGATTTTTGGAATATGATTCACCCAACGGTTGAGCAGACATCAAGAAAATTGTTTGAGGATGGGCATTATGCTAATGCATCTGAAGATGCTTTTATAGAAATAAATTCCAGAGTTAAAAAATTATATACAATTATAAATCCTGAAAGTGATAGAATACCTGATGGCGTTGAGGCTATGAATACAGTATTTTCAGCTAATAAGCCGATGATTCGACTTGCGGACAATACTACGGATATTGGAAAAAATATACAGAAAGGATATATGCAGATGTTTGTAGGGGCTATTTCTGCATTAAGAAATCCGAAGGCACATGAAAATATTAGGTTAGATAGAGAAGAGTGTAAGAAAAGACTTGTTTTTGCTAGTATGTTGATGGACAAGCTAGATGAAGGAGTAAGATATATGGGGATATTGGAAGAGGATTAAACGTTAGATCAGTGTATTGACTTGTACTTTGTCAAGAACCAATTGCTTTACTATAGAGAAGGCAAGTTGTTTTACTAAAAATATACATTGAAAAAACAATTTTTCGTAGGAAGTATGTACTGAGGAATTCAATAGAATAAAATATGGCATATTATCCAAATTCATAAGGTACAGATTTTGCTATTTTGCTACATTGACAATTACATATTTCTTTGTTATTCTCTGCTGGTAAGCAGATTTTTTCTATTTCAAATTTCTAAATCAGCGTAAGTTGATATCTGTGACTTCAGAGGAATTCCTGCTTATTTACCCCATTTAATACAATAGAGTAGGAGATGATGAAGGACAGAGCGTTTGTTCTACGTATTGCCGTTGTTTATTCTCCTGCAGACGTGTGAGAGGAGAACACGAATGGCAAAACGATATGAGGAACTGACGATTTCGGATGATTTTATGTTTGGTAAGGCGATGGGAGATAAAGTGCTTTGCCGGGATGTGTTGGAACGGCTGCTGGAGGAAAAGGTAGGAGAGTTGGAGGATGTCCAGCCGCAGCGGGAGTTCCGGTATACTTCGGGTGGCAAGCCGGTTCGTCTGGATATGTATACGCGGGATAAAAAGCGTATGTACGATGCAGAGATGCAGAATCTGAACCATCAGCCGGTGGAGAAGCTTTGACCCGTTTGGCAAGGGATATGCGAAGTATTCGTTCTAGAACTTGTGTAAGGAAGACAGAGAGCTGTACCTGAAGGATGGGACGGAGAAGATTTTTTATAACTGTGCTGCAGATCCCAAGAAAGTGCCGGAGAATCTGTGGGAGTTATATGAGTATATCAGAAGCGGGAAGGTCGGAGGAGACCTGAGCCGGAGGATAGATGAAGCGGTGCGTAGAGCACGTAAGAATGAGGAATGGAGGTCGGAGTACATGAAAGAACTGTTACATGATGACGACGTCAGAGAAGAAGGCAGAGAAGAAGGGGTTGAGTTATAATAATGACAGGTCAGACGAAACCTAGTAAAATCAAGGGTTTCCGTGATACTGATTTAGTCCTACTACTTGTGCTAAATGCTTCAAATAGCGTACAAATGGATAGGATGGCGCCATTTTATACTCAATACTGTCTATGAAAAGTAAATAGCCGGGATCTGCCAGCATAGGGTTTGCTGGTAGGTGTCGTTATACCCAAAACAGGGCTAAATCTATATTTCAGAAATGGAATGGTGGATTTAGTCCTGTTTTAATTTTACCCGAAAGGAGGCAAGTGCCTAACCCTGTTTTTTATCCAAAAACAATGTAACCAATAACAACAATTTTAACAAAGAAAGGAAATGCAAATATGTGCAAAGTATGGGGAGTCGCGACAAGAAAAGGTGGTGTGGGAAAGACCACAACTTCGACCACCATGGCATATCTGCTGGCCAAGGCAGGCTACAAGGTGGCATTGATCGATTTTGACGGACAGCGGCATTCAACGAAATTAAGCGGAGTCATGTTGCCAGAAAAACTGCCAATTACAATTTATGAGATCTTATCATCATTAGTAATGGGCGAGGAATTGCCAGAAATAGAGACATACATCATTCACACAGAGTCGGGTGTGGATCTGATACCAGCAAATAACAGACTGGATTATTTTGACAAGCTGATGTGCAATACAGATTTTGCGGAATACAAATTAAAGGAATATGTAGATACCATCCGAGACAGATATGATTATATTCTCATTGATGGTATGCCAAAGATGGGTACTGCGATGATCAATATTATGATCAGTTGTGATGGCTTGATTGTTCCGGTACAGTCGGAAACACTTGCAGTGGAGGGAATGGGCGAGTTCATGCGTGCATTTCATCGTATTAAGACACAGGCAAATAAGAATCTTGAAATTGAGGGCATTTTAATCACGATGGATAGCGAACGAACCAAAGTATCAAAGCGTGTAAAGGCACAGCTACAGGAGACTTTTGGAGAAAAGGTGCGTATATTCTCAAACTGTATCCCACGTACAATCCGTGTGCCGGATGCCGCAGACCACTGTATGACCATATGTGAATTTGAGCCAGATAACCCAGCATCGATTGCCTATCAAAATGTAGTAAAGGAGTTGACAAAACATGACAAGAAAACCGAAAATACCGGAAAGAGGTTCATTGCTTAATAACAGCATGGATGGAATGGATGAGCTGTTCAATTTCCAGACAAAGGAAGAATCAGCAGCGGAAAAACAAACGGAAAAAGTGTCTGGAGAAAACACGTTAGTGGAAATGGAGTTTGCCTATATGAGTGCATTTCCAGACCATAAATTCAAGTTATATACAGGACAGCGTTTAGATGATATGGTCAGCAGTATCAAAGAGTATGGTATCTTAATGCCGGTTATTCTTTGGCATCATGAAGGATTGTATATCATACTCAGCGGCCATAATCGTGTCAATGCAGGAAAGATTGCAGGACTTACGAAATGTCTTGTTATCATCAAAGAGAATCTTTCTTATGAGGATGCAGTACTGATTGTAACGGAGACCAACCTTCGTCAGCGTTCCTTTGACGATTTATCGCCATCGGAGAAAGCATATTGTCTGAAACAGCATTACGAAGCAATCAAGTGTCAGGGCAAGAGAAATGACCTATTAAATGAAATTGAAAACCTCTTAAACCCCAGTGAAATCAAGGAAAACGAGACACTGTCTGAAAATCAGAAAAGGTTGCGTTCAGACGAAAAACTGGGTGAGGAATATGGTCTGAACAGAGATAATGTTGCCAAGTATTTGAGGATAGCAACTTTGGTTTCACCGCTTTTGGAAATGCTGGATGAGAAAAAGATATCCATGAAATCAGCATATGATCTTTCTTTTGTAAAAGAGGAATTCATGCAGACCATGATTGCAGATATCTTAGTAAGTGGAGAGGTAGTGCTTGATACAAAAAAATCTGCACTGATTCATGATTATGCAAAGAATAAGACATTGACAGAGGAACGTATTGAACAGATCTTAAAAGGTGAGAAAACGAAAAAACCTAAGAGCACCGCTCCCCAGCCCATTAAAGTAAAGGGAAATGTGATCAGCCGCTTTTTTACCAAGCAGGAATCGAAAAAAGAGATCGAGGAGACGATAGAGAAAGCATTGGAACTATACTTCGCCAGAATGAGTGAAGAGAAGGAGCAGTTGGTTGGGTAAAGCCACATATCTTGCTGACCTCTATCAGAAGTCAGTTGAAATTTTGACACAGAACCGGACAGAGTGGATGGGACTGTTGTCCAGTGTGTCAAAGTACTATAAGTTATCTTTTGATAAGAATGTACTGATTTATGTCCAAAGACCAGATGCAGGACTGCTTGCCACCAAAATGGGATGGGAAAAGCAGACAGGGAGATATTTAAAGGCAGGATGTAAAGGCATTGGTGTTGTAGATATGGATAATCCAAAGGCAACACTGACCTACTATTTTGACCTTGCAGATACCCGTGGCAGTTATGATGGGTTCCGTGCCGCAATGAACGCAGTATGGGAACTGGAAAGACAGTATCAGCCAGAAATCATGCATCGTTTTCATATACAGTTTCGTACAGACACGACAAGTATTGAGAACTGTCTGTGCCAGCTGGTGCAGATGCAGGGCAAGGCATATATGGCAAAATACAATCCTAAGCTGGAAGTAAAGGATGAGAACAGTGTCTTGTATGGACTGCCTGAAAAAGCGGTACAGGAAGAGTTCGCAAGGCTTGTATCGGACAGTGCAGCCTATATTGTATTCAGAAAATGTGGTATCCAGCCAGATGTTTTTGAGGAAACGGGAGCATTTCAGAATATCAGTCATTTTAATAGCACTGAAATGTTCATGGCACTGGGGTATCATGCAACAGCGATTGCGAAACCTGTGCTGATGGAGATCAACAGACAGATTGAGGAAATCAAAGAAGAGAGGAGCAGGCGATATGAACAGAGAACCATTAGTGAAGATGGAATATATGACAGGAGCAGACGGAATGCAGTATCCGAATCTCCAGATATCGGCAGACGAGAAGTTCGACAAGAAGGAGACAGGCCGGTTCGGAAGCCAGTGGAAGGAGTACATGAAGGAGAAACATCCACAGAGACTGTCAGAACTGATAGCCACGGGGATGATAAACGAGATGATCTGCAAGGTGGACGAGGAAGCGGAACAGAAGAAAGAAGCCCTGATCCAGCAGTTATTGAATCTACAGCCTATGCCAGAGACAGAGGACACATTGACCAGAGCAGGACACATGGAACTGATAACCAGACAGGCGGAAGAAATCATACTGGAAGAAGTGATCTATCAGGTCCGTTAAGTCAATCGAATAAGGAAACAGAGAGGGAACCCGATACGGCAGATGCTGTAGAGGGTTCCCTTTCTGTTTCCCAAGACGAACAAAATGCCCCAGCATTGGATTATACAGAGCCATCCGAAAGCGTAACAGCTGGTCAGCCACATAAGTACAGTGACAGAGAAATCAGATTATTTTATGAAAGTATGCTGACAGATACAGAACTGTATCCGATAGGACTGTACGATGCAATTAACATCATTTTTGCTGAGAACACATCGCTGAAAGAAAAAGCGGAAGAGGTCAAAGCAGTTTATGAAGAGTATGGGGACAGAAGAAATACAGCAAATAACAGTTGGACGGTGTTAAAGCCGGAAGCGATTCTGTTTCATTTTGGAGAAGGCGGTTTTACCCAGCTTACATGGTATGAGGCAGCCAATGTCATTGATATGCTCAGAGAGGCAGAGGAATATGTGCCTTATGAGGCGGTCACAGAAGAGGTCGATGAGATTGGAGATTTTAATATCCCAGATGAAGTTGCCCAAATGCAGCCTTCAGACAGCCAGCGTACAAGAATGGGACAGCTCAATCTGTTTGAAGCCTATCCTGCCCAATATGATACCGATGAGACAGACGGCACGCAGATCATAACAGACGAGCTGGACAGAGAAGAAATCAAGTCAGGTTATCTTCCATTTCCAGTAGGTACACATATCAGCTATGATGACCGAAATTTTGAAATCCTTGGGTATCTGGATGACAACCACACTGTTGAATTAGGGGATATCGAGCAGAGACAGGGACTGGACAGTTATAAGATACGGGAGCGCATTCCTGTAGATTTCATCAGATCAGCAGAGGTATTGAAAGAAGCTCAGACAGAAGAAAAAGAAAATGACCATGCCACAGAAATATTACAGAATACAAGTCAAAATGAAGCAGAGAATTATCACTTTCTTCCGGAACATCATTTATATGATGGCGGGCCCAAAGCGAAGTTTCGGAACAATGTAGAAGCCATCCGATTACTGAAAAGCCTTCAGGAAGAAAAGAGAATGGCAACCAGAGAGGAACAGCTTGTACTTGCAAAATTTGTGGGCTGGGGCGGTCTTGCAAATGCACTCACACCAGAGAAGGAAGGCTGGGAAAAGGAGTATGAGGAAATCGAAAGCCTGCTATCCGAAGAAGAAATGCAGTCGGCATCCGCATCCACCCTGACTTCCTATTATACAGACCAGAACGTGATCAATTATATTTATAAAGCCTTGCAGAACTTTGGCTTTCAGTCAGGAAATATTCTTGACCCAGCAATGGGAACTGGAAATTTCTTTTCCGCACTTCCAGAGAGCATGAAACAGTCAAGATTGTATGGTGTGGAACTGGAACCGATTGCCGGGGAGATCGCAAGACAGCTATATCCCAAGGCAGATATTTTGGTAAAAGGGTTTGAAGATACTCAATTCTCCGATAGCTTTTTCGATGTAGTGGTAGGAAACATTCCATTCAGCAGAATCAAGGTCAGTGACAAGCGTTATGACCGTCACAACTTCCGCATCCACGATTATTTCATAGCAAAAAGTCTGGATAAGGTCAGGGCAGGCGGTATCATTGCAGTGATCACGAGCAAGTTTACCTTGGATAAGGAAAATCAGTCTGTGAGGAAATATATAGCACAGAGAGCAGAACTGATTGGAGCTATCCGCCTGCCGGAGAATGCGTTCCGATCGATTGCTGGAACGGATGCAGTAACAGATATCCTTTTCTTGAAAAAGCGTTCACAGGAGATCATACCGGATGAATGGAACACACCATGGCTGTCCGTAGAAAAGGATGAGAACAACGTACCTTATAACAGTTATTTTATCGACCATCCAGAAATGGTACTGGGAACGATGGTACAGGAATCAGGCATGTATGGAAGCAGTGATTTTGTAAGCTGTAAGCCATTTCCAGATAAGGGATTGGGAGAACTATTAGAAGATGCCATTGGAAATCTTCATGCAGTATATGAAGAACCGGACACAGATCTGGCAGATGATAAAGATACCATTATAAAAGAGTGGCTGCCTGCGACACCAGATGTCAAGAATTACAGTTATGCAAAGGTAAATGATGCAATCTATTATCGTGAAGATTCCAGAATGTACCGCCAGGATATCACAGGGAAAAAAGCGGAACGTATCAAGGGCATTTTGGAAATCAAGACTGCGTTAAGAGAACTGATGGACTTTCAGCTTTATGGAGAACCAGAAAAGGATGAAGTAGAAGAGACGAAAGGATATGATGAACATCTGGCTGAATTGCTGGGAAATCTGAATCAGAAATATGATTCCTACACAAAGAAAAATGGATATCTGAACAGTCAGGGAAATGTCATTGCCTTTGCAAAAGACTGTGATGCTCCACTGCTCCGGTCCATAGAGGATGAAGTGAAAGATGAGACCGGTAAGAAGATAAAGGGCGAATACAAAAAAACTGCGGTATTCTTTAAAGCAACGATCAAGCCAAAAGAGATACCACAGACGGCAGATAATATTGAAGATGCCCTTCGCATCACGATGAATGTCAAAGGACGTTTTGACTTGGATTATATGCAGTATCTGTATCGGAAGAATGGCGGGATCACTACGAAATCGACAATCATCGAGGAACTTGGGGATAAGATATACCAGGACCCGGATAAATGGGAACCGGGAAACTCAGATACGGGATGGGTGCTTGCAGAGGAGTATTTAAGCGGTCATGTAAAGGACAAGCTTGCATCTGCAATCATCGCTGCTGACAATGCTCCAGACTTATTTCAGAGGAATGTGGAAGCGTTAAAGCAGGTACAGCCGGAACCATTAAAACCAGAGGATATCAGTTTTGTACTTGGTTCTACATGGATACCGGTCGAGTATTACCAGGACTTTATGTATGAGAAATTCCAGACCAGTACATCCAATAAGAAAAGATATATCCATATTGAATTTGCAGAATGCACAGGAACCTATTTTATTACGGAAAAAGGATTTGAAAAAGGTTCCATAGCAGCGAACACGACATATGGAACAAAACGCATGAATGCCTATGAGATTTTGGAGAATACCCTGAATCTTCGTTCAGTGGAAGTCAGAGATAAAGACGAATATTATGACCCTGACAGCGGAGAGAAAAAGATAAAATATGTGCTGAACAGGCAGGAAACGCTTCTGGCAAGAGAGAAACAGGCGCAGATAAAGATGGAGTTTGATAGCTGGCTGTTCGCTGATCCAGAACGAGGTACGGCTTTGACGCAGCTCTATAATGACCGTTTCAACAATATCCGTCCCCGTACCTTTAATGGAGATGACCTGATACTTCCAGACATGAATGAGAGCATTACATTAAGAAAACATCAAAGGGATGTGGTCGCAAGAGGAATCTATGATGACGGTAATTTATTAGTAGCACATGAGGTAGGCGCAGGTAAGACCATGACGGCCTGTGCCATTGCGTATGAAAGAAAAAGGCTTGGTATCTGTAATAAACCGATGATTGCTGTGCCAAATCATACATTGGGACAATGGGCAACCGAGTACATGCGTCTGTATCCCAGTGCAAATATTCTGGTGGCAGGAAAGAAAGACTTTGAAAAGAAGAACAGAAGGCGTTTTGTCAGCAGGATAGCAACAGGAGATTATGACTGTATCATCATGCCGCATAGTTCCTTTGAATTAGTGGGATTGTCAAGAGAACGTCAGCTATCAGCCATGCAGCGCGAGATAGATGAGGTCACGGTACAGATTGGCGCGACAAAGGCGATGGAAGGGAAGAAATGGTCACTAAAGCAGATGGAGATATTCCGTCACAATCTTCAGACCAGATTTGATAATCTGTATAACGCTGAAAAGAAAGACGATACCATCATTTTCGAGGAATTGGGCGTGGATAATCTTTTCGTAGATGAATCCCATACCTACAAGAACAATTTCAGCTACACAAAGATGCAGCGTGTGGCAGGTGTTGGTGGAAAGAACAGCCAGCGAGCCATGGATATGCATATGAAGTGTCAGTATATCAATGAGATCACCAAGGAACATGGAGTGACCTATCTGACAGGAACCCCGGTAACAAACTCCATGGCAGAATTATATGTCATTCAGAAAACGTTGCAGCCTACAGAAATGGAACGCAGAGGACTTCTGATGTTCGATGCATGGGCGAGTACCTTTGGCAGAGTGGAATCAGCACTTGAAATCAGACCCGAAGGATCTGGTTATCAGATGAAGACACGTTTTGCAAAGTTCCATAATATTCCAGAACTGTTAGGAATGCTTTTTATGGTCGCAGATATCAAGACATCCGATATGCTGAACCTTCCTATCCCAAGATTGAAAACAGGAAAGTTTCAGGTAGTAAAGACACGTATCACACCAGATCAGCAGGATATGATGGATGAACTGGTAGAGCGTGCAGAGGCAATCCGTAATCATGAGGTGGACAGCACAGAGGACAACTTCTTAAAACTTACCAATGAGGCAAGACTTTTGTCCGTTGATCCCCGCATTTTGGATGAGAGACTGCCCAGTGATCCGGATACCAAACTAAATACCTGTGCAAGAATTGTAGGGGAGATTTATAAGGAATCCACACCACAGGCATCTACACAGCTCATCTTTTGTGATAAGGGAACACCAAAGAAAGACGGTTCCTTTGATTTCTATCATGCATTGAAAGACGAAATGATTGCACAGGGAGTGAAGGAAGAAGAAATATTCTTTATACATGATGCAGATACGGATACCAAAAAGGCAGAACTATTGGAGAAGGTCAGAAATGGTACGATCCGTGTACTGATGGGAAGTACTGAGAAGATGGGGACTGGATTGAATGTGCAGGATAAGCTGTTGGCACTGCATAATCTGGATGCACCATGGAGGCCTGCTGACCTCACCCAGCGAAACGGACGTATTCTAAGACAGGGCAATGAGAACGAAGAAGTCTCTATTTTCAATTACATTACAGAAAAGACCTTTGATGCGTACTTATGGCAGATCTTAGAGCAGAAACAGAAATATATCAGCCAGATCATGACGGGAAGGTCCGCAGCCAGAAGCTGTGAGGATGTGGATGAGGTAGTCCTTCAGTATGCAGAGTTCAAAGCACTTGCGGTATCTGACCCAAAGATCAAGCGGAAGATGGAAATAGATAATGAAATCTATCGTTTGCAGACAGTAAAATCCGCATGGAAAACAGAACATACCAGCTTACAGGAAAAGATTGTAAGCCATTATCCGAATGCAATCAAACGCTATATGAACCGAATTGAGAAAGCAAAAATGGATGTGGAACTATTCAAAAGAGAGAAGCCTGCAAGTTTTTCCATGATATTAAATCATCGCACATTTGAGGAAAGAGTGGCAGCCGGGGAGTATTTGAAGATGATGCTGCCTAAGCTGGGAGGGAATGCCGGAGACATTTTGCAGCTTGGCAGTTATGCTGGATTTCAACTATTTGCAGAGCGTGACACGGCATTTAAAAAGGTATGGCTCTGCATACAGGGAGAAGGAAAATACAGTGTAGAAGCTGGAGATTCTGCTATTGGAAATATTACAAGGCTTGAGAACCTTGCAGACCGAATTGAGTCGGAGATGAAGATAGATGAAAATGATCTGGAAGAGACCAGACAGCAGTTCGAAGCTGCCAAAATACAGGTGGAGAGACCATTTTCCGAAGAGGAACGATTAGCAGAGCTATTGCAGGAACAGGTACAGCTGAATCTGGAATTGGAATTTGCAGAGGATGGAGGAGAATCAACAGAGAATGAAAGTGTACGGAAAGAAGGCAAGCTATACCGAGGGCTGCATAAACAGTTCCCGGAGATATTCAATAATACCTATACCTACATGAAGTTCAAGTCGTATGGTTTTGATGATCTTGTCTTAGAGAAGATTCCGGGTGGATACAGCATGGCACATTATTACAGTCAAAATGGCGATGCAATGAGAGACCCAGAGATCACATTTGACATGGATGATGAAAACAGACTGGTAAAGCCACTTTCCTTTCAACAGGATAATATGGGAATCTATTACAGGACGTGTGACCAACCAAAGGAACGTGTGGACGATTTAGTAGATTTCTGGAGTCAGTGGCTAAAGAATATCAGTGAGCAGGGATTTGAACTGTATGAGGCTCATGGAGCAGACACACAGTATCGTAATGCATCGGATATAGAGGAAGACTAACTATTAAAAGTCAAGTATAAAATCAAAAAATTTTTGAATGAATTG
>OAWP01001185.1_pt1 | contig 17450 bp, 12 predicted proteins | sample 1517081 | NCBI WGS metagenome assembly OAWP01 (sample SAMEA2580167, study PRJEB22360) | human gut metagenome | biome: human gut; feature: human-associated habitat; material: faeces | place: Denmark | collected 2008/2010 | reverse complement strand
AATTTCAAAATCTTCTTATCTTTTTTCTTTCTAAACCACTTTTCCTGATTGAACAGCTTATATCTGATCACTGAATTCAGCATATATCTGGACATCCAGACTCCTGCAAGCAGATTGATGATAACACCTGTCAACAGGGTATATCCAAAACTTAGCATTGTACCTGATCCGAAGATCATCAAAATCCCCGCTACTGCCGCAGTGGTGACATTTCCATCTAAAACAGATGAGAATGCACGCTTATATCCATTCTTAACTGCATTTCTGACGGAATTTCCTTTTTTCAATTCTTCACTGATTCGCTCACTGATAATAATATTCGCATCTACCGCCATACCGGCTGATAAGATCAAACCTGCAATTCCCGGCAGCGTGATCGTGTACTGCGGAACTGAAATAACAAGAATCTGAAGTGCGATCTGAAACGTCAGTGTCAGACAGCTGATCACTCCCGGCAGCCGGTACCATATGATCATAAATAAACAGATCAGCACCATTGCGATTTCCGCTGCCAGTGCCATTGCATTTAACGCTTTTCCGCCAAGTGTCGGGCTGATCGTACTGTAGTTAGTCGTCTTCATGGAAAACGGAAGAGAGCCTGAATTAATCTTATCAGAAAGGCTCTGTGCCTCTTCTTTGGAAGACATTCCGGTAATCTCTGCTTTTCCTCCTGTTATCTTGGCATTGACTGTAGGATTGGAGATCAGGTCATCATCCATATAAATTCCCATTTGCTGTCCTACAAGCTTCTCTGTTGCATCCGCAAATTTCTTCGCACCTTCGCTGCTAAATTCCAGTTCTACGACATAGTTTTTCTGCTGGTCTACTGCAACCTGACTTCTGGAAACATCCGAACCTTTGATGTAAACTGTATTATCCGGTCCGCGAAATGTCAGCTCGGCCATCTCACCCAGTTCCTGGATCGCTGTTTCCGGATCAAAATTCTTTTCATCAGATTTCCATGGGAATCTGACAATCACATCTCCTGCTTTCTCATCCACCGTTACTTCACGATCTAATATATTCTGTGAATCCAGACGAGTTTCGATGACCTCTCTTGCTATCTCCAACTGTTCTGCTGTCGGCTTTTTCTTCAAACCTGACGGTTCAAAAACCGCCTCTACGCCTCCGCGGATATCAATCCCAAAACGCATGTCGCGAATTCCTTTAATATCCTCTCCGCATCCAAAAACTGCAATGCACACAAAAAAGACGATTACTGCAAGAGCAATCCATATATGTAATTTTTTATTTTTCATTTTTCCCGCTTTCTTTCAATATTTCATATTTTTAGATTCCGAAAGCAAGATCTCGTTTTTTTCCATCCTTCTCCAATAGGATATCGTATTCACACAGAAATCGCGTGAAAGGAAGTGTATAGAATTGAATGCACGAAAAAAAGACTCTCTTTAAGCATACCACAAAAGAGAATATCAGAAATAAAAGCAGTTCCATCGGCAATCTCTGCGTGCTCTTACGCTGTTCCGCACTCTGCGCAGAAATTGCTTCTCTTGGATTCTCCAAACGCAGATAATTATCATGAAGAACTTTCTTTTCTATGCCATCGGTATACTGTGCCGTCATCTGTATACTTGAGCTTTGTTCTTTCACAAATCTATCTGCATTTTCAAACTGAAAATCAGAAGGAAGCAAGATGCCGACAACCATGATCAAAACAGCTGCTAAAACAGATCTTACTCTATGATTCATTTTTCTTCCTCCTGTTTCTTAAAAGTATATTGAGAGTAACACTAAATTCTTCATATGTCAATATATGATTTGCTTTTCAGATTTTACTCTGTCAAAGGCTCTGCCGACTTTAATCTGTTATCGTGATTTTCTCGATGACCGGTTGATTTTCAGCCTTGACTGTTCCATTATCATCTTCTACAGGAACATCCTTGCAAATCTGATCCACGATCTCCATGCCGCTTGTCACATGCCCAAACGCTGCATAATTCCCATCCAAATAGTCACTGTCCTCCTGAACAATAAAAAACTGTGAACTTGCACTGTCCGGATCCTGCGCCCTGGCCATAGAAATGGTTCCTCTTGTATGAGAAATCTCATTTTCTACTCCATTGCTGGAAAATTCCCCTTTGATCGTCTTGTCTACACCACCGGTTCCATCTCCATTTGGATCTCCTCCCTGGATCATAAAACCGTCCATGATCCGGTGAAAAGTCAGATTGTCATAAAACCCTTCTTTTGCAAGATTGACAAAATTGGTCACTGTAATCGGTGCTGTATCTGCATCTAATTCCACCGCAATCGTACCGTAATCCTTTACCTGAATTTCCACATGATGAGTTCCGCTTAACAAATCCTCCGAAGCTTTTTCCTGCTTCTGTTCCGGCTCTTTTGTCGGTTCTTCTTGTTTCTGACAGCCTGTCACAGCTAAAAACACCAACATAAACGCAGCCACAATTCCTAATTTTCTTTTCATTTTTCCATATTCCTTTCAGACAAAAGAGGTTCTGCCCGGTATATCATATACCGAACAGAACCCCCTTTTATATTACATATTGATTTTCAAACGTATCGCACCAATTATGCGTTTTTCGCAGATATTGCGGCTTGCGCAGCAGCAAGGCGAGCGATCGGCACACGGAATGGTGAGCAGGATACATAATCAAGACCAAGTTTGTTGCAGAATTCAACAGAGCTTGGATCTCCACCGTGCTCTCCACAGATTCCTACGTGCAGGTTTGGATTTACCGGTTTTCCTAATGCGATTGCCATATCCATGAGTTTACCAACACCTGTCTGATCCAGTTTTGCAAATGGATCGTTTTCAAAGATCTTAGCATCATAGTAAGCATCCAGGAATTTTCCTGCATCATCACGAGAGAATCCGAATGTCATCTGTGTCAGGTCGTTTGTACCGAAGCAGAAGAAGTCAGCTTCTTTCGCGATCTCATCAGCTGTAAGAGCAGCTCTTGGGATCTCGATCATTGTACCAACTTCGTACTTGAGGTCGATGCCTGCAGCAGCGATTTCAGCGTCAGCTGTTTCAACAACAACCTTCTTAACGAACTTGAGTTCCTTAACATCGCATACGAGCGGAATCATGATTTCAGGTTCAACTGTCCAGTCTGCGTGTGCCTTCTGAACATTGATAGCAGCACGGATAACTGCCTTTGTCTGCATCTTTGCAATTTCAGGATATGTTACTGCAAGACGGCAACCACGGTGACCCATCATTGGGTTGAACTCGTGGAGTGAAGCGATGATTGTCTTAATGTCTTCAACGCTCTTACCCTGAGCAGCTGCGAGCTTCTCAATGTCAGCTTCCTCTGTAGGAACGAACTCGTGAAGCGGCGGATCAAGGAATCTGATTGTTACAGGATTGCCTTCGAGTGCCTCATAAAGAGCCTCAAAGTCGCCCTGCTGATAAGGAAGAATCTTGTCAAGAGCAGCTTCTCTTTCTTCAACTGTATCTGAGCAGATCATCTCTCTGAATGCAGCGATTCTGTCCTCTTCAAAGAACATATGCTCTGTACGGCAAAGACCGATACCTTCAGCACCGAGCTCACGAGCCTTCTTAGCGTCAGCAGGTGTATCAGCGTTTGTTCTAACCTTAAGAGTTCTGTACTTGTCAGCCCAAGCCATGATTCTGCCGAACTCACCTGCGATTGTAGCGTCAACTGTTGGGATAACGCCGTCGTAGATGTTACCTGTAGAACCGTCGATTGAAATGTAGTCACCCTCGTGGAATTCCTTGCCAGCGAGTGTGAACTTCTTGTTAGCCTCGTCCATTGCGATGTCGCCGCAACCTGATACACAGCATGTACCCATACCACGAGCAACAACGGCAGCGTGTGATGTCATACCGCCACGAACTGTGAGGATACCCTGTGAAGCTTTCATACCTGTGATGTCCTCAGGTGAAGTTTCAAGACGAACGAGAACAACCTTTTCGCCCTTAGCGTTCCAGTTTTCAGCATCTTCGGCTGTGAATACGATCTTACCGCAAGCAGCACCGGGAGAAGCGCCGAGGCCCTTACCGATTGGTGTAGCAGCCTTAAGAGCAGCAGCATCGAACTGTGGGTGAAGAAGTGTGTCAAGGTTACGAGGATCGATCATTGCAACAGCTTCTTCTTCTGTTCTCATGCCCTCGTCAACGAGGTCACAAGCAATTTTAAGAGCAGCCTGAGCTGTTCTCTTACCGTTTCTTGTCTGGAGCATATAGAGCTTCTTGTTTTCAACAGTGAACTCCATGTCCTGCATATCTCTGTAGTGGTTTTCGAGTGTCTGACAAACATTCTGGAACTGCTCGAAAGCTTCCGGGAACTCTTCAGCCATCTTAGCGATTGGCATAGGAGTACGAACACCTGCAACTACGTCTTCGCCCTGTGCGTTGATGAGGAACTCACCCATGAGCTTCTTCTCACCTGTAGCAGGATCTCTTGTAAATGCAACACCTGTACCGCAATCGTCACCCATGTTACCAAATGCCATTGACTGTACGTTAACGGCAGTACCCCATGAATAAGGGATATCGTTGTCACGACGGTAAACGTTTGCACGAGGGTTGTCCCATGAACGGAATACAGCCTTAACTGCGCCCATGAGCTGTTCCTTAGGATCGTCAGGGAAGTCCTGACCGATTTTCTCTTTGTATTCAGCCTTAAACTGGCCTGCAAGCTCCTTAAGATCGTCAGCTGTAAGCTCTACGTCATAAGTAACGCCTCTCTCAGCCTTCATCTTGTCGATGAGCTCTTCAAAATATTTCTTACCTACTTCCATAACTACATCGGAATACATCTGAATGAATCTTCTGTAGCAGTCCCAAGCCCAACGAGGGTTGTTTGACTTCTTAGCGATAACTTCAACAACATCTTCGTTAAGACCGAGGTTAAGGATTGTATCCATCATACCCGGCATTGAAGCACGAGCACCTGAACGAACTGAAACGAGGAGGGGGTTCTCCTTGTCGCCGAACTTCTTGCCTGTGATCTCTTCCATCTTCTCGATGTACTCGTTGATCTGACCCTGAATTTCAGCGTTGATTTCTCTGCCGTCCTCATAATACTGAGTACAAGCTTCTGTTGTAATTGTGAAGCCCTGTGGTACAGGAAGTCCAAGACCTGTCATTTCTGCAAGGTTGGCACCCTTACCGCCGAGGAGCTCACGCATGTTAGCATTACCTTCTGTAAAAAGGTAAACCCATTTGTTTGCCATAACTGGTAATCCTCCTAAAAATAAATTAAGATATACGGCTGTGGCAGACTTACCCCTTGGTAAAACCTGCCTGCTTGTATAAGCCTATCGAATATTATAACAAACTTTGGTCAAAATAGCTATATTTTTTTCAAACTTTTTTCTTATAAAAAACGAGTTTTATTTTCGACAATATTGTATAAATCGTTTAAAATGCCTTTTTTTGCCCGATTTTTGTAATTTTCTCTTGAAATTTGTGATTTTTGTGAGATAATATTATGGTATGAACGAGTGCCTTGTGACAGGACTGTCTGCATCTTTGTTGTTTTGTCACAGATAAAAGGAGAAAAAATGAAGAATTGTGCCGTTATCCTCGCAGGCGGCGAGGGCAAAAGAATGAAATCCGACAAACCGAAAACATTGTCGGAGGTGCTCGGCAGACCGATGCTCTGCTGGGTTATGTCGGCTTTAAGGAAAGCCGGTATTGACGACATCTGTGTTGTCAAGGGCTTTAAAAAAGAGTGTGTCGAAGAGTATCTTTCAACCCTCGATTTTTCCGTTGAAAGCGTGTTTCAGGCTGAAAGACTCGGAACAGGTCACGCTGTGATGATGGCAAAGGATTTCCTTAAAAAGCACAGCGGCAATGTTGTTATTCTCAACGGCGACGCTCCGTTTATGGACAGCAAGACTATTGAGGATTCTCTGAAGGCTCATATTGAGAACGGTTGTGCCGCAACGGTTATTTCCGCAAAGGTTGACGATCCGACAGGTTACGGCAGAATTGTCCGTGACGAAAACGGAAATCTGCGTGCAATTGTTGAGCAGAAAGACGCTGATGAGGAAACTCTCAAAATAAATGAGGTAAACTCGGGCGGTTTCTGGTTTGATTGTCAGCTTCTTCTTTCGGTTCTCGACAGAATCAAGTCGGATAACAGCGCAAAGGAATATTATCTTCCCGACGCAATCAAGCTTTTGCTTGAGGACGGAAGAAAGGTCGGAGCATTCACGGCTCAGTGCAGTGATACGGTTCTGGGTGCAAATGATCCGGCTCAGCTCGAACAGCTTAACGAAATTGCAAGAGCAAAGGGTTACAGCTGTTAATTGCTCGGTTAATCATTGGTAAACATATACTACACACATTAAAATTCAAAGGAGTTATTGCAATGAATTTTCACGGTAAGGACATTAAAATTTTCACCGGCAGTTCAAATGTTGATGTAGCTCAGGGAATTGCAGGCTGTCTCGGTCTGCCGCTTGGTAAGAGTGACTGTACACAGTTCTCAGACGGCGAAATCTCTGTTTCTCTTCACGAATCTGTTCGTGGCAGCGACTGCTTTATTGTTCAGTCAACCTGTGCTCCCGTCAACGACAATCTTATGGAAATGCTCATAATGATTGATGCCATGAAGCGTGCATCTGCTGCAAGAATCACAGTTGTTATGCCATACTTCGGCTATGCAAGACAGGACAGAAAAGCTAAGGCAAGAGATCCGATCTCGGCTAAGCTTTGTGCAGACATCATCACCTGTGCAGGTGCTGACCGTGTGCTTACAATGGATCTTCACGCAAATCAGATTCAGGGCTTCTTCAACATTCCTGTTGACCACCTTCAGGGCGCATCACTTCTCGCAAACCATATGAGAGAGAAAATCGGCGGCAAAAATGATGATTATATCGTTGTTTCTCCTGACCTCGGTTCTGTAACCCGTTCAAGAAACTTCGCATCAAAAATCGGCACAGGTCTTGCTATTATCGACAAGAGAAGACCAAAGGCTAATGTTTGTGAGGTTATGAACATCATCGGTGACGCAAAGGGTAAGAAGGTTATCCTCGTTGACGATATGATTGACACAGCAGGTACTCTCTGCAATGCCGCTAACGCTATTGTTGAAAAGGGCGGTGCAACAGAAGTTTACGCTTGCGCTACTCACGCAGTTCTTTCAGGTCCTGCAATCGAGAGAATCCAGAACAGCGCAATCAAGGAAGTTGTTCTTCTTGACACAATTCCTGTTCCGAAGGAAAAGATGATTGACAAGTTCACAATTCTTCCTGTTGCTCCTACATTTGCAGAGGCTATCGCAAGAATCTACAACGACAAGCCGTTCACAGCCGCTTTCGGTTGATAAGCGAACAATTTAATTATGTAATTAAACAGGCGGGTTTTAACTAACCCGCCATTTCGCTGTTTTACTGCAAATTTTTCAGGAATAAAACGGTACAATATGTGAGGGTGATTTAATTTTGTTTGGTATAGTTTACGGCTCCGATTCAGATAACAAAATAATGAACCGCTTTGTCGATGAGTACGAATTGTGGTGCAATGAGGGCAAAAATCCGGATATTGCGTCAATCGACCTCGACTTTGCGCTTGACCTACAGAAGAAAAGACTTGACGAAAAGGGTGTAAAGATTCAGACCGCTTTTACCGATAAGGAAACGGTGAAGAATGAAGTACCCATAAATGCTTGTACTGCCTACGATATGGGCGAATGTAAGAGTAACATTGCGTCAAAGACATATGAGGTTACGGAGAAATACTTTAAAGACGGAAAGAAAAAGAAAAAAATCAAGGACAGATTTTTCTTTTACACAATGATTACAAGGCTTGAAAACCAAAATTCCGAGGTTGCGTGTTCGTGTCCGAACTGCGGTGCGGTAAGCAGTGTAAGAGAGCTTCTCAACGGTTGTAAAAACTGCAAAACTCGCTTTATTATGGACGATTTGTTCCCGAAGGTTACAAACTTCTACTTTGTAAAAACCTATTCGCTTGCGAACAAGTCAACGAAAAAGGTGCTTGCTCCGTACCTTCTCGGCGGAATTGTCGCCGTTGCGGCATTTACGGTATGGGTGGTTGTAAAGGACGGAACTTTTGATCCCGCAACCGCAAATATGGTCTATGAAATCGGCGTAAGAGCAATCCCCGTACTGCTCGGCGGACTTTTGGCGGGGTACCTTGCATGGGCATTAAAAACGCTTTTTGGACTTTTTGTCGGTGCGGCAAAGAGCATTCCTATGATAGGTCCGCACTTCAATTGTCAGAAAAGACTTCCGTGGCTTATGAAAGAGGTTAATCCCAACTTCTCATATGAATACTTTATCGGCAAGGTGCTTGCTTTGCTCAAGATTATGATTTTCAGCGATGATTACACAAACCTCGCAGTCTATGAGGGCAATCCGATGAAAAATCCTTTCGTAGATATTGTTGACATCAAGTACAGAGGAGTGTCAAAGCTTAATTCATTCAATGTCACAAACGGCTGTTGCTATGTTGATATGACCGTTTACGCAACAACCGTGAAAAACAAAAATTCTTCATTTAGGGTTAAAAACGAAAAGTTCAGACTTACCGTTTGCAGAAGTGTGAACGCCATGGATGACGGAGTTTTCACAATGAAAAAAGTAACCTGTAAAAGCTGCGGCGCAAGCTTTGATGCAACAAGAGAACGCAACTGCCCGTATTGCGGAAATCCTTATCATCTCGGCAACGATGACTGGGTTGTTGTAAGCTTCGGAAAAGGTTAATTTAAATTTCAGAATACATATAATATAAATAAGAGGAAAACTGATATGTTCGGAAAAAACAAATCAACGGGTTCAATCGAGTACATTGTAGTGGGACTCGGCAACCCCGACAGAAAATACGAAAACACACGCCACAACGCAGGCTGGCTTGCAATTGACCGCATTGCCGACAAGCTCGGTTGTGATGTGAACAAAATAAAATACAAAAGCTTTATCGGCACTTGTACTGTAAATGGCGCAAAAGTTATGCTGATGAAACCCACAACATATATGAACAACAGCGGTCAGGCAGTTGTTGAGGCGATGAACTTCTACAAAATCCCACCCGAAAATGTCATTGTAATTTTTGATGACATTTCGCTTGATGTCGGAAAAATGCGTATCCGTTCAAAGGGCAGTGACGGCGGTCAAAGGGGAATGCGCAGTATCATCTATCTCAGCGGAAGCGATAAATTCCCCCGCATCAAGGTTGGCATAGGCGCAAAGCCAAATCCCGACTGGGACCTTGCCGACTGGGTGCTTTCAAAGTTCACTTCCGATGAAATGAAAAAGCTTGATGAAATTTTTGACAATGCCGAAAAAGCAATCGAGCTGATTATTGACGGCAAAACCGACCGTGCTATGAATTTGTTCAACTGAAAAGGGACAAAAAAATGAATAATCTCAACTTTCTTGTTGATGTCCTCAAAGAGTCACCCGTTTTCAAAACGCTTGAAAAGAATGTCAAGCCGGGCAGAACGGTCTGTGCTTCGGGACTTTCAACAATTAACAAATCAAATATCATCTATGCGCTGTGTCGCCTTAAAGGCGTCACGGCATTTTGTCTTGCCTCCGATGAAAAAGAGGCGCAGACTTTGTGCAACGACCTTTCGTGCATGGGACTTCGTGCCTATGTTTATCCCGTGCGTGACTTCAACTTTCTTGACTTTCAGAGCCGTTCGCACGAGTACGAGCACGCAAGACTTAAAGTTTTGCTCAAACTTATCAATCACGAATGCGATGTTGCAATTGCGTGTGTTGATGCGGCGGCACAGCTTACCGTTCCGAGAAATGTGCTTGAACAGTCGGTTATTGAATTTGAAGAGGGCAGGGAGCTCTCGCTTGAAAAGGCGACAAAGGCGCTTACTCTGCTCGGCTACGAACGCTTTGATGCGGTAGAGGGCAGCGGTCAGTTTTCGCTGAGAGGCGGTATTCTCGACTTCTTTATGCCCGACAGCGACTATCCCGTGAGATGTGAATTTTGGGGCGATGAAATTACCGACCTCAGCTATTTTGACATTGAAACACAGAGAAGATTTAAAAAGGCTGACAAAATTACGCTTTCGCCCTCAACCGAAATCGTAATTGAGGACAGAGCCGCCCTTGCAGATAAAATTGAACACAAGGCAAAGCTCCTCCGTTCCAAGAACAGCGCCAAAGCCAAGGAAAAACTTTTTTCAGAGGCAGAGCTTATCCGCAGCGGTGCAATGATTGCCAATGCGGACAAATTTATCAATCAGATTTACGATAAACCCGAGTCGCTTTTTGATTATCTCGACAGAAATACCCTCGTTTTTGCGTCTGAATTTACTGCAATTCAGGAACGGGGAAAGTCAATGGACTTTATCAGCAATGAAACCCTTATGCAAGGCTTTGAGGACGGAACTCTTTGCAGAGGTTTTGACCGCTTTGCGCTCACATTCAACGAATGTACCGAGTTTTTGCAAAGTCACGGAACAATCGTGCTTGAAAACTTTGTTCACGGAAGTATGCCTATCAAGCTGTCGGAAATCATCAGCTTTTCAACAAAACAGCTCTCGGCATGGGGCGGTTCGTATAAACAGCTAAAAGAAGATGTTGACGGACTTTTTACCCCCGAAAGCAAGGGTGTTATATTTGCAGGAACAGAAAGAGCCGCCAAAAATCTTTGTGACACCTTTAACGCAGACGGCATAAACGCTGTTTACAGCGAGGGTGCGGATAAGATTTCAAAGGGCGAACTGCTTGTTATGCAGGGTGCATTGAGTGCGGGCTTTGAGTATCCGTCACAAAAGTTTTTTGCAATAACCTACAGTCAGGTTTCGTACCGTCCCGAAAAGTCCAAAAAGAAGAAGAAAAGGGCGGGACAGGAAATTTACAGCCTTTCCGAGCTTGCCCCCGGTGATTATGTTGTACACAATGTTCACGGTATCGGTGTGTTCGGCGGTATAAGAAAAATTGATACTCACGGAGTTATAAAGGACTATATCAAGATTGACTACGCAAAGGGCGATGTGCTTTATGTGCCTGTCACACAGCTTGATATGGTTGCAAAATATATAGGTCCGAAAGAGGATTCAAGGGTTAAGCTAAACCGACTCGGTTCGGGTGACTGGCAAAAGGCAAAGGCAAGGGTTAAAACCTCTGTCAAGGACATTGCCAAGGAGCTTATCGAGCTTTACTCACAGCGTATGAAAGCCAAGGGCTATGCCTTTTCGGCTGATAACGAGTGGCAGAGAGATTTTGAACTCAGCTTTGAATATGACGAAACTCCCGACCAGCTGCGTTGTTGTGAGGAAATCAAGCATGACATGATGCGTTCGTCGCCGATGGACAGACTTCTCTGCGGTGATGTCGGATTCGGCAAAACAGAGGTTGCACTCCGTGCCGCCTTTAAGTGTATTGCAGATTCAAAGCAATGCGCATTGCTCTGCCCCACAACAATCCTCGCATGGCAGCATTATCAGACGGTAATCAAGCGTTTTGAGGGCTATCCCGTTCGTGTGGAACTGCTTTCAAGATTCCGTACAGCAAAACAGCAGAAAGAAATTCTCCAAAAGCTAAAGCGAGGAGAAATTGATATGATTGTCGGAACTCACAGACTTGTGCAGAAGGATGTTGAATTCCGTGACCTCGGACTTGCGATCATAGATGAGGAACAGCGTTTCGGTGTTGCCCAAAAGGAGAGGTTTAAGGAACTGTGCAAAAATGTCGATGTGCTTACGCTTTCGGCTACTCCTATTCCGAGAACCCTCAATATGGCAATGAGCGGTCTGCGTGATATGAGCGTTATCGAAGAAGCTCCGACAAACCGTCAGCCTGTTCAGACCTATGTGCTTGAACACGATGATGCGGTTATCAACGAGGCAATCCGCCGTGAGCTCCGCCGTGGCGGTCAGGTGTTCTATCTTCACAACAATGTTGAAACAATTTCTTCATGTGCCGCAAAAATTCAGGAGGCTGTTCCCGAGGCAAAAATCGCAATCGGTCACGGCAAAATGAAAGAGGGCGAACTCAGCGAAGTTTGGCGACAGATGCTTGAACAGGAGATTGATGTGCTTGTCTGCACGACAATTATCGAAACGGGTGTCGATTTGCCGAATGCCAACACCCTTATTATAGAAAATGCCGACTGTATGGGACTTTCGCAGTTGCATCAGCTCAGAGGCCGTGTGGGCAGAAGTTCACGAAGGGCATATGCCTACTTTACCTTCAGACGGAACAAGGTTCTCACGGAGATTCAGCAGAAAAGGCTTGCCGCAATCAGGGAATTTACAGAATTCGGCAGCGGCTTCCGCATTGCAATGCGTGACCTTGAACTGCGAGGTGCGGGCAATATTATGGGCGCACAGCAGCACGGGCATATGGAATCGGTCGGTTACGATATGTACCTCAAGCTTCTTGATGAGGCAGTAAGCGAGGAAAAGGGCGAGCAGAATGTCACAAAAGACCTCGACTGTCTTATTGATATTTCGGTTGACGCTCATATTCCCGAAAGCTATGTTGAAAGTCTTACACTTCGTCTTGATGTTTACCGCAGAATTGCCGATATCCGCAGTAACGAGGACGCAGACGATGTTATTGACGAGCTGCAGGACAGATTCGGCAAGATTCCGAACTCGGTTCTCGGACTTATCGACATTGCCCTTGTGCGTAACAAGGCTTACTCAATGGGTATTTACGAAATCAGACAGAACGGCACAACGCTCATGCTCTTTGTAAACGAACTCAAATCCCCTCAGGTTGCCGACTTGCTCATTGCTTTGGGCGGAAAGGCAAAGCTTGTTGCCGGAGCAAAACCTTGCGTTGCGGTTGAGTGCAAAAACAGCTCCGCTCCGCTTGAAATCCTCACCAAAATTTTCGGTGTGCAGTAATTTTACGGCATGAAACCGTAATTTGTTAAGAAAAAATCCCCCGAAAGTACAAAAACGCTGTTTTTCGGTGGAAATTCTCAACAAAATTTTATAAAAATGTAGACAATGACGATTTTTTTGTGTATAATCGTAAGGTACATTATCCTGTGAAAGTGTGTTTGCAGGACACTTTGCATTTAATTTTTCAGAAGGACGGTAAAAAACTATGAAGCCTAATATCAAGGTTGGTTCATTTTTACTTGCAATTGTTATGATGTTCTCAGTTTTTGCAATTGCAGGTTGTACACCCACAACTCTTAACAAAGAATGGTCGTATAAGACAAGCGATAACGAGCTTGCCATCGGCGTTTATATCTACTCACTCAATGCAGCTTACAGTCAGGCTGAGTCATTTGCTAAAAAGCTTGACGATTATGATTCGACATCTGACAAGTGGCTTGATGAAAAAATCAAGGACGATGACGGCAACGAGCAGGTTGCAAGAGAGTGGATTAAAGATCAGGCTAAGAAAATGTGCCTCAGCTACCTCGTAGTTGACGAACAGCTTAAAAAGGAAAATGTAAACATCGGTCAGGCAACTCTTGACTCCGCAACAAGTCAGGCTGAAACATACTGGAATGTCGGCCCGTATGCGTCACAGGGTTATGTAATGCCGATGAAGAAGCAGTATGAAAAGTACGGCGTTTCACTCGACAGCTTTGCATACTGCACAACTCTCTACAACACAAAGTATGAGGCTCTCTTCAAAGCAGTTTACGGCAAGGGCGGTTCAAAGGAAGTTTCCGACGCCGACCTTACAAAGTATTTCAAGGAAAACTATACGGACTACTCATATCTTCCCGTGAACCTTTATACATCAACAAAAGATGAGGCAGGTTCATCAAAGAATGTTGCAATGAGCGACAAGGAAATCAAGAAGGTTGAGGATCAGCTTAACGGCTACAAGAATGACCTTAACAAGGGCGGTTCTTTTGATGATGTTATTGCATCATACAAGAAGTCAAGCGGTTCGGGAACAGATTCTTCTGTTTCAAATGTAGAAGTTCTCGACAAGAGCTCAATCGGTGACGAGCTTAAAAAGGCTATCGGCAAGCTTAAAACAGGCAAGGCTGAAACTCTCAAGGTTGGCAGCGGCGACAGCGCAATCTACTATCTCGTTTATAAGAAAGACGTCAACAAGGATGTTGACAGCTATATCGGCAACGAATCAAACAGAGCCGGTGTACTTGCGTCAATGAAGTCAGACGAATTTTCAAAGTACATTGACAGTCTTGCAGAGAAACTCAAGTATGAAGAAAACACTTCGGTTATTGACAAGTATAAGCCCGAACTCTTCTTCGTTGCGGTTGAGCCTACAACATCGGCGTCAACAACATCGGCATCCGATAAAAGCTCAAAATAATTGATATCGGACATACAACAGACGCATTTTCAGATTATTCTGAAGAAAGGGGCTTTTATGAAAAAACATTCAAAGCTTTGCGCAATTTTTCTGACGGCACTTTTGAGCATTTCTGCTGTGAGCTTTTCCGTATCGGCAGTCGGTGAGGAGGTTGATCCCGGCGGAGATTCAAGCGTTATTGTTGATCCCGTAGAGCCGGAGCCTGAGCCCGAACCGGAACCGGAACCATCACCGGAGCCTGATCCGCAGCCGCAGCCTGATCCTGTGTATCCGGATTCTTCGGACAGTTCATCATATGTAGATCCCGGCTATTCGTCAAGTGATTCGTCATATGACAACAACTATAACTATGACAGTAGCTATGACTACAACAATAACAGTTATGACAATAATTACAGCAGCAGTCAGACTTACTACTACTCTGAGCCGTCATATGTAGGCGGCGGTCAGTCCTATGTTGCTCCGTCAAATACTGCTCCGTCAGCGTCGCTCATCAAGTCTGACGATAACATTGACGAAAAAACTCTTTCAAGCAACGACTGGTCGGATATCGCAAAAAATCTTAAAAATACCGACACATCGGGTTCTGACGGTGATGACTTTAACTTCATCAAGAACAATAACAGCAAGGGTGACAACGGTCATTGGATGTTCTATGTTTCACTCGTTTTACTCTCACTCGGTGTTGCAGGCATTGCGTACTTTGTAATTTCAACTGTTCTCAACAGAAAGAAGAGAGTCACAGTCGGCGGCAGAAGTAACGCTCCAAAGAGCAAATCTGCACAGCCACAGCGTTACGGCAGTAACGATGATTATGCCGATGATTACTCATCTTCAGGCAGAAAGTCAGAAAGACGCAGTAAGTACGATACTGCCGAAATTCAGCTTCCAAAGAACAGCCAAAAGGGCGGAAGAAGATACAAATAATTAGATAACTTTATAAAACAAAAGCAGTTCCAAAATCGGAACTGCTTTTTTGTTTGACTGTGTAATTAAATTTTCGCATGACTTCTGTTTGAATGTCAAAATCAGTTTTTGTCATACGGCTTTTTGTATGCCTCTTTGAACGGTTTTACAGTGCCGTCCTTTTCTTCAACGCTTACATTATCAAGTGTGCGTTGAACTGTGTGCGGATTTCACCGAGATAAATTTTGTACAGCTCTTTCTGTTCTTTTTGCTCAGCCTCGGTAAGTCCCTGTTCCTTTTTCTTTTTTGCAAGCTCGTTAATTCTGTCAAGCATCTTTTTATCCATAAGTCAATCCTCCCGACCGTTATTTTGGTTTTGAGAGCAATCTGCTCCAAAGCTATGATATCACACAATCAGCCAAAGTGCAAATTTTCGATTTGTCGGTTGAAAACAAAAAATTTTTGTGCTATCATTCAATTAAAGCCGTTACACGGCAAATTTTTTCGGCGGTGAATTATGGGAAATTTCAGCTTATTACACCCGACAAATTCAAATGCATCCTACAGAACTCTCAACAAAGAGGCGCTGAATGATTTGTCGGTTGATTATATATGTGACGCTCTCACAAAAGAGCAGTATGAACGCAACAGCATAAAGCAGCTGCTGATAAATATTACGGATGACGAGGAAGTTATAAAATATCGTTGCGATGTTTTTGAGGATTTTCTTCGTTTTCCGAAACTTCGTGATGATCTATCCGCACTTCTTGTAAAGCTGAACGATTTGCGTGAAATTGAGCGCTTTCAAAAGGATACCGAGGCATCTTCCTTGTGGCAGCTTGTAAACCGACTTCGTGAAATGGACGGCTATGTCGATTGCATTACAAGAATAAAAAACACGCTTGAAACAATTGAAGTAAAGTCGCAGGGCCTGCTTGAGCTCAAGAAAAATGTTCAGTCAATTTACAATGACAGCGGTTTTCCCGAACTAAAAAAGGATATAATAGATACGCTTGCAAAGGCTCAAAAGCTCAAGAGCATTACACTCGGTGTGAATCTTGACGATTTGCTCCGCCCAAAGAGTGTGGGTGTAATCTCACTCAATGACAAAGAATTTACCGACAGCGGTATTCTCAAAAGATTTATGAAGTTTACAAACCGTGGCAGCGAACTGCATCACGGCAACGATGTTTCGGGATTTTTGAGCTTTCATCCGTCCAATCCGTCAACCTCGCAGTTCGGGCTGGGACAGTTTGTTGTGGGCGCTCAGCAGGATGTAAACCACACTATGAACAGCTCGCTGACCGGCGCAGATCCTATGTCTGATGCACTCAAAAATGTTGTGACCGATATCCTCCGCAGAACCGTAAATGACATAAAATCAATGCTCAACAGATATGTCAATGTCAACGGTTACTCGTTCGTTTCGCTTATGCCCGAAATCATTTTCTATATTCGTTTTGCAGAGCTTTGTGATAAGATGAAAAAGAAAAATCTTCCGCTGTGCAAGGCAGAAGTTTTGCCGAAAGAGGACAGAAACTGCTGTCTTAGAGATGTTTACAACCTCAAACTCGGCATAAAATCGGCAAACGGTGAGAATTTGGATATTGTCACAAACGATATTGATTTTAACGATGACAGGCGAATTTACATTCTGACAGGTCCGAACCGTGGCGGTAAAACCACGATTACTCAGGCGGTCGGACTTGCGTTTCTGCTTGCTCAGAACGGAATATATGTTCCTGCAACGCAGATGAAATTCAGCCCATGCGACAGCATTTTTACGCATTTTCCTGCCGATGAAAACGATACCGTTGACCTCGGCAGACTCGGTGAAGAAAGCAAAAGACTTGCCGAAATTTTCTCCTCGGCAAGCCGTTACAGTCTGCTTTTGCTCAACGAAAGCCTTGCAACAACCAATGTTGCCGAGGGCTTGTACATTGCCCGTGATGTTGTCAAATCAATGCGATATCTCGGCACAAGGGCGATTTTTAATACCCATATGCACGATTTGGCTCGCAATCTTGACGAGGTGAACACAACCGTAAAGGGCGACAGCAAGGTTGAAAGTCTGGTAACAGGTGTTGAAAACGGACAGCGTTCGTTCAAGGTTTTCATCGCTCCGCCTCAAGGTGTAAGCTATGCCAAAGACATTGCCGAAAAATACGGTGTAACCTTTGACAAAATCAAAAAACAGATTGATCGGCAGCGTGTCGCTGCACCCGGTTCGGGAAGATAGTATGTAATAATAAAAACATATTATGCCCGAGCGGAAGTTTTAATTAAATGTAAAGTTGAAAATGGAAAATTGAAAATTGCGGTCGGGCAGACAGTTTGCAAAATGC
>OAWP01001181.1_pt1 | contig 17463 bp, 15 predicted proteins | sample 1517081 | NCBI WGS metagenome assembly OAWP01 (sample SAMEA2580167, study PRJEB22360) | human gut metagenome | biome: human gut; feature: human-associated habitat; material: faeces | place: Denmark | collected 2008/2010 | reverse complement strand
GCTGAAGCGTAAAAAAGGTCAAAGCCGCTATGGCTTGCCCTGTTGAAATATGTCGTCTGAAACGGTTCAGAAATCCGCGTTAATCGTCGCGTTCCTCGCATTCGCCTTCGATAACGTCGGGACGCTGGTTCTTGATTATCTTGATAGCGGTGATAGCAGTGATGAGATTCAGAATGCCTTCTGAAAGTATCGAGATACCGAGAAGTATCATAAGAAGGTTACTGCCCGCGCCGGGCCTCAGCATGAGCGCCAGACCTAGTAAACCGGTAATGACCGCCATCGCGAAAATCAGCCACCATCTGCCGAGCCCGAATTTCTTGGCTTCGAATGCGGTCTGGATTTTCAGAACGCCGTCAAGCAGGAAGAACAGACCCATGGCGCTGCACACGAATATCATCAGGCTTGCGGGGTTTATCAGAACGATGACGCCAAGCGCGATAAGGATAATTCCCGAGGTGAGGTCGTGCTGGAACGCCAGCCGGTAGAGATCCTTAGAAAAATCCCCCGCCATTCTGACGGCTCCGAAAACTATCAAGATGATTCCGATGAGAACGCCGATAAGCCCCGAGAAAACCTCAGGCAGGCAGATTAGCAGAATACCCAGCACGCACAGCGCTGCGGACATCACGATATAGCCGATCTTTGCGGCTCTCATAGGTAAAACAGATCGCATACAAATCCCTCCAGTAGGTATTTAAGCCGCACCGGAAACCGGTGTGCCTTTATTCTTACTGATATTATATCACAAGTTTACAGGCATTAAAACGGTCAATTTTTCCTGAATGGGGGGAAAACGCGCGGCTCCGGGGTCAGGTAAGCCCGCAGAGGGCTTCGGTATCGTCGAAACCGTCGTAGGACACCACGCACACCCGGAACTTCTCCTGAAGCAGCGGGATAACCTCGCCGAAGTTCGTTTTCCAGTAGCAGCACGTTCCCGGGAGCAGCATTATTGCCGGTTTTGTTTCATCGCCAAATTCGTATACTGTCATTTCCGGATCTCCTTTTAACCTTATAATATGTTAGATATGGCTAACCATGCTTTATAGTCATTCACAACATGATTATATCACACAATTTTCATTTTTGCAACCCTTTTAATTGTGAAAACCACATGAAATGTTAAGTGCCTTCAAACCGCATAGCAATGCGATTTTCCGCGCTGTTATGCGGTTATGGTTTTGTAAACAAATTAATATGGTTAAATTTGCTGAAAACGGCTTGACAAATGGGCTAAAATATGTCAGAATAGCGGGTTTACATTAAAAAAAATATGTACTATAATAATAAGGCAACTAATCAATGCGAATGGCATGACAGACAACAACACAAGGAGGAATAAAAGCATGTTAAAAACACTTGCGGCGCAGATAAAGCAATATAAACGATCGACGCTGCTTACCCCCCTATTTACAGTGCTGGAAGTCGTGATGGAGGTACTTATCCCGTTCGTCACGGCGGCTATAATCGACAAAGGCATTAACGCCGGAGATATATCCAAGGTGTACATTTACGGCGGCATTATGCTCGTCATGGCGTTCATGAGCCTTACATTCGGCGTACTCGCCGGCAAGTTCGCTGCGAACGCTTCCGCGGGATTCGCATGTAATCTCCGTGACGCAATGTTCACCAATATCCAGCAGTTCTCGTTCTCAAACATAGATAAGTTCAGCACCGCCGGTCTCGTTACACGTATGACCACCGACGTCACCAATCTCCAGAACGCGTTCCAGATGATAATACGCATTGCTGTAAGAGCTCCTATCATGCTCGTAAGCAGCATTGTAATGTGTATGTTCATTAACGTGCGCGTCAGCCTGATATTCCTCGGCGCGATGGTGGTTCTGGGAACCGTTCTTGCTATCATCGTTTCCAAGGCTACCAAGGTGTTCGACAAGGTTTTCCCGAGGTACGACGACCTCAATGCCAGCGTTCAGGAGAATATTTCCGGTATCCGCGTTGTAAAGGGCTTCGTGCGCGAACAGCACGAGAACGAAAAGTTCGTGAATGCTTCCGGAAGTCTCTACAGGATGTTCATTAAGGCGGAGAAGATCATATCCTGGAACAATCCGGTTATGATGTTCGTTATTTACGCGTGCATTCTGCTGATATCCTGGTTCGGCGCGCAGTTCATCGTAGGCGGCACCCTCACCACCGGCGAGCTGACCTCACTGTTCAGCTACATCATGAGCGCGCTGATGGCTCTGATGATGCTTTCGATGATCTTCGTTATGATCACCATGTCGGTGGCGAGCGCACGCCGTATCTGCGAGGTGCTCAACGAAAAGTCCGACATCACCAACCCGGAGAACCCCGTTATGGAGATCACAGACGGTTCCATCGACTTCGACCACGTCAACTTCACATACAAGCACAAGTCGGATCAGCTCAAGGCGAAGAAATCCGACCTTGACGGCGGCGAGGAGATACTCAGCGACATTGACCTGCATATACATTCCGGCGAGACCATCGGAATCATAGGCGGCACGGGCTGCGGCAAGTCCACATTTGCGAGCCTCATCAGCCGTCTGTACGACGTAGACAGCGGCTCTGTCAGAGTAGGCGGCGTAGACGTTCGCAAGTACGACCTCGAGCTGCTCCGCGACAAGGTAGCCGTAGTGCTCCAGAAGAACGTGCTGTTCTCCGGAACGATACTCGACAACCTCCGCTGGGGCAACGAGAACGCCACCGAAGCGGAGTGCGAGGAAGCGTGCAGACTTGCCTGCGCAGATGAGTTCATCGAGAGAATGCCCGACCGCTACAGCACGATGATAGAGCAGGGCGGCGCGAACGTATCCGGCGGCCAGAAGCAGAGACTCTGTATCGCAAGAGCGCTGCTGAAGAGCCCGAAGATACTTATACTCGACGATTCCACCAGCGCGGTCGACACCGCGACCGACGCGAAGATACGCCAGGCGTTCGCCGAGAAGATCCCCGGAACAACTAAGATCATCATTGCGCAGCGAATCTCCAGCGTTAAGGACGCAGACCGCATAATCGTAATGGACGACGGCAGTATCTGCGGATTTGCTCCGCACGACGAGCTGTTAAAGACCAACGAGATCTACCGCGAGATCTACACGCTCCAGACCCAGTCCGGCGGTGATTTCGACAAACCTAATGAATAAGGAGGCGGAAACAGATGGCAATGGGAAACAGGCGTCAGCCTGCTGCGATAAATCGCAAGAATATGGATTTCAAGGTGCTGGGCAGAGTGCTCGGCTATATGATGAAGCGCTATAAGTTCCGCTTTATACTGGTTCTCGTATGCATACTCATCACGGCTGTAACCACCCTGGTGGGAATGCTGTTCATGCAGAGCCTCATCGACGATTACATCACGCCGATGCTGAATGTGGTAAACGCCGGCGGCACCGCGGATTTCGCTCCGCTGCTCGGGGCGCTGGTGCGTATCGCGCTGATATACGTTGTGGGCATTATAAGCTCCTTCACTTATAACAGGCTGATGATCTACATTACCCAGGGTACAATGCGCGACCTCAGAAACGACATTTTCACGCACATGGAATCCCTTCCGATAAAGTATTTCGACACAAACGCTCACGGCGACATCATGTCCATCTACACCAACGACGTGGACACCCTCCGCCAGCTTATCAGCCAGAGCATTCCGCAGATGGTGAACTCGCTCGTAACGCTGATAATCACATTTGTCAGCATGATAGTGCTGAGCATTCCGCTGACCGTTCTCACCGTTGTTATGGTGCTGGTAATGATGTTTGCAGCAAGCAAGATAGGCGGCAAGTCCGCAAAGTACTTCGGCGCACAGCAGAAGGACCTCGGTATCGTAAACGGCTACATCGAGGAAATGATGGAAGGTCAGAAGGTAGTAAAGGTATTCAACCACGAGGAGAAGAACATGGAGAGCTTCAGACAGCTCAACGATCAGCTCCGCGTTTCCGCAGACAATGCGAACAAGTTCGCGAATATCCTCATGCCTGTCAGCGCGAACCTCGGAAATATCAGCTACGTGCTCTGCGTTGCAGTAGGCGCGGTGCTTTCTCTGGTGCTCGGCTCGGACGTGACCGGACTTACCCTCGGTTCGCTGGTCGCGTTCCTTACGCTGAACAAGAGCTTCTCTCAGCCGGTGATACAGGTCAGCCAGCAGCTCAACGCAGTGGTTATGGCTATGGCGGGCGCGAAGCGTGTATTTAAGCTGCTTGATGAAAAGCCCGAGACCGACGATGGCTACGTTGAGCTTGTAAACGCAAACATCGCCGAGGACGGCACTATCACTGAGTCCGAAAAACGCACCGGCGTATGGGCGTGGAAGCACCCGCACACCGCCGACGGCACCGTGTCCTACCGCAGGCTGGAGGGCAGCGTTGTATTTGACGGAGTAGACTTCGGCTATAACGAGGACAAGATGGTGCTCCATGACATCAAGCTCCACGCGGAGCCCGGACAGAAGATAGCGTTCGTAGGCTCCACCGGCGCGGGCAAGACCACCATCACGAACCTCATCAACCGTTTCTACGACATTCAGGACGGCAAGATACGCTACGACGACATCAACATCAACAAGATAAAGAAGGCGGATCTCCGCCGTTCACTGGGACTGGTTCTCCAGGATACACACCTGTTCACCGGCACGGTAATGGACAATATCCGCTACGGACGTCTTGACGCCACCGACGAGGAGTGCATTGCGGCTGCAAAGCTCGCGAATGCTCACAGCTTCGTTAAGCGCCTTCCGGACGGCTACGGCACCATGCTGACCGGCGACGGCGCGAACCTCTCGCAGGGTCAGCGCCAGCTTCTTGCGATAGCGAGAGCGGCAGTCGCAGACCCGCCCGTGCTGATACTCGACGAGGCTACGTCCTCCATCGACACAAGAACCGAGCGCCTTGTGCAGGACGGCATGGATAAGCTCATGAGCGGCAGAACAACGTTCGTTATCGCGCACAGACTGTCCACGGTACGCAATTCCGACTGCATAATGGTACTCGAGCAGGGCAGGATAATCGAGCGCGGAAGCCACGACAAGCTCATCAAGGAGCAGGGACGCTACTATCAGCTCTACACCGGCAAGCCGGCTAAGAAAGCGGCTGAGTAAGTCAGCAGAATAACACAGCGGCAGGTCACCTTATCGCCCTGCCGTTTTGCATTATTTTTGAAGTACCTTGTAGTACCAGTCCGGAGTATCTCCGAAATCCTCCGCAAGCTTGTCGCCGTATTCGTCGCGAATCTTGGCGCAGAGCAACGCGAATTCCCGGAGGATAGGCTGCGACTCGCCTTCCTTTTCCATTTCGTAATCCTGCTCGGCAAGTGTGTGGATATCAAAGTTGCAGCCGCTTATATCCAACCACACGCGGAACCTGTACCCATCGGAAAGTTTCTGAATATACGCGCGGTATGTGTATCCGTGGCTGTCGCGGCAGTCATATTCGCCGAGCCAGCCGGGATTCCCCTTTTGGTGCGTGAATCCCGTTCCGGCGAACGCCTTTTTCATTACCGGGATATCCGCAAGATGAGGGATCGGCTTCTTGTCGCTGTTGTATGTATAACGCTTTGGCACGGGAAGCATTTTTTTTATAATCCCATCAAGATACTTGAAGTGATTCGTTTTAAGCTCTGTGAATCTATTGTTTTCTTCCCTGGAGAAAACGCATTTCGTTTCGGCTTCAACAGGATTTCCGAGATAGGGTATCAGCTTTTGGATAACAATGAAGGAATCACGCGGTTCGGGGTCGGCTGTGACCTCGATACAAACCGAAATCATAACGCGTTTCAGACCATCGTCATAGCATCGTTCCTGCGCAATATAGTTCGAGAAAAAGTGAACGTTTGTGAGTTTGGAAATATCAGCATTTTCCCATAATAAGTCTGGAGCGGGCGCGGAGTTTTCTTCACCGAGCCAGTTTACGCCGCTGAGCAGGACGTGCCCGAACGGAATATTAAAAGGGCGCGGTATTTTTGAAAACACTGCGAAGATATGGTCATAGTCCGATTTATCGGCGAAAAGCTCCCCGGATAACCAGTTTTCCGTGTAGCTGCATATCATCGGTTCATCTTCTGCTGATTTGAAGTACTTTTTAAGTTCCGGTAACTTTTCAAGCACATTTGATATAGTCCTGTCCCCGGACACGGTACTTGCTGCAAATGCAAGGTCAGACCAGCCAAGCCCAAGCTCCGAAAGCATATTCTGAATATATGACTGAGCGTCCTTGAACTTTACTTTATCCGCGATGTTGAACCTGTATATGTTGAAAACTCTCATGCTTACCTCTCAAACCGCTTGATTTTGTTTGTGATGATATCAGTATAGCATAAGAAGCAGAAAATGTCAATAGAAAAAGGGAGAACCTTTCGATTCTCCCTTAGTGCTATTCTGATAATCACATCTGCTTGCGTACCTTGATGTGAACCTCGCGGAGCTGCTGCTCTGTAACCTCGGTAGGCGCGCCGAGGAGCAGATCCTGCGCGTTGGAGTTCAGCGGGAACGCGATGACCTCGCGGATACTCTCCTCGCCGGTGAGCAGCATGATCATACGGTCAATGCCGGGAGCCATACCAGCATGAGGCGGAGCGCCGAACTTGAACGCGTTGTAGAGCGCGCCGAACTTGCTTGCAACGTCCTCTTCGGTGTAGCCTGCGATCTCGAACGCCTTTATCATGATGTCGAGGTCGTGGTTGCGGACAGCGCCGGAGGAAAGCTCAACGCCGTTGCATACGATGTCGTACTGATAAGCGAGTATATCCAGCGGATCCTTGTTCAGCAGTGCGTCCAGACTGCCCTGCGGCATGGAGAACGGGTTGTGCGTGAAGATTATCTTACCGGTCTCCTCGTCCAACTCGTACATCGGGAAGTCAACGATGAAGCACAGCTCGAAGCGGCTCTCATCGATGAGGTTCATGCGCTTTGCGACCTCGGTGCGGATCTGTCCGGCGAACTTCGGAGCGTTCTTCTTGGTGTCGGCGATGAAGTAAAGTACGTCGCCTTCCTGGAGCTCGCAGCGTGTCGCCAGTTCCTTGCGCTGGTCGTCGTTGAGGAACTTGTCGATCGGGCCGTTGTACTTGAACATGCCGTTCTCGCCCGGCTCAACCTTGAAGTAGCCCAGACCCTTCATGCCGACTTCCTGTACTGCGAAGTCCTCCATGCTCTTGAAGAAGGTCTTGGACTGCTTAGCCATTCCGGGAACGCGGATACCGCGTACGGTCTTGTTGCTGAATGGCTTGAAGTCGCTGTCAACGAACAGGTCGGAAAGCTCCTTGATGACCAGCGGGTTGCGCAGGTCGGGCTTGTCTGAACCGTAGGTGAGCATTGCTTCCTTGTAGGTTATGCGTCTGAACGGAGCAGGGGACACCTGCTTGTCGGAGAATTCGGAGAAGGTCGCGGAAAGGACTTCCTCAGCCACTGCGAAAACGTCCTCCTGGGTAGCGAAGCTCATCTCAAAGTCGAGCTGATAGAACTCTCCGGGGGAGCGGTCGGCTCTTGCGTCCTCGTCGCGGAAGCAGGGAGCGATCTGGAAGTACTTGTCGAATCCGGAAACCATGTAGATCTGCTTGAAGATCTGCGGAGCCTGCGGCAGAGCGTAGAACTTGCCGTGGTGCTTACGGCTGGGGATCAGGTAGTCTCTTGCGCCCTCAGGGGAGGAGGTGGACAGGATAGGAGTCTGAAGCTCCAGGAAGCCCATGCTGCTCATCTTGTTGCGCAGGAAGCTGATTATCTTGGAACGGAGCACGATATTGTCGTGCATTTTCTTGTTTCTGAGGTCGAGGTAGCGGTACTTCAGGCGGACATCCTCGCGGGTCTCGCGGGAGGTAGCCACTTCAAACGGAAGCTGCTCCGTCACCTTGCCGAGGATACGTACTTCCTCAGCCTCGATCTCGACTGTACCGGTTTCGATCTTGTCGTTGTAGGTGCTTTCGTCGCGCTTTAAAACGGTGCCTGCGATGGAAACCGCGCACTCCTTGTGAATGCCCTCAAGCAGCTTCTCATTGTGGAACACTACCTGAACAACGCCGTAGTGGTCGCGCAGGTCGACAAACATGATACCGCCGTGGTCGCGGATATTCTCTACCCAGCCGGCAGCCCTTACCTTTTTGCCTATATCGTTTTCAGTCACCGCGTTGCAGTACTGCGTGCGGTATTCGTTTTCTCTGAACAATTCCTTCAATCCTTTCAATATATAAATTGTCGCCGCCTGACAGGCGGAAAAGTCCTCAGCTACGGTCACAGCGATTATGACCGGCATTGTTATGCCGCATTATATCACAGCCTTTCGGCAGGGAGTTCCCCCTCGCCACATAATTCAACAATTTATTATATCACTAAAATGCGGAATTGTCAATAATTTATGCAGATATCCCCCGCAATTTTTGCTGAACTGCGGGGGATAGTTCCATTCATGCGCGGGAGACGTACATCCCGAACTTATCTTTGATGGTGAACACATCATAGTCCATGCTGTACTTGATGTCATATTTCGTGCCGTCCTTCATGACCAGCACGCCGTCTGCCACGCCGCCTTTCCATACTGGGGTGTCGGCTTCGTAGTTCAGCTCGGCGCCCGTGACTGGTATCACTCTGCCGTTTATTTCAACGCGTTCCATCCAGGCTGTCGGAACTATGTTGCACAGCATGAATGTCAGCGCCGCGCCGAGTATCGCCAGTATCGCGCCGCATACAATTACGGTTGCTTTGAATCCTGTTTTGTTCATATAATTACCCCTTTCCGCCGTCTTCCGCTCTGCGGAAGTTCCCCCGGCGATGATCCTGCGCGTTGTGCGCTCTGACGCAGGTCAGGAACGCGTCGCGTGTATTTCCCCAGTATCCGAATATGTGCTCATGTCAGCCGTCTTAATCCGGGAGTGATTATCTGGCTGCTGGGAATAAGCGAGTAGTCGTACATCACCTTTGAATGGTTATCCAGCACCAGTTCCCGGCGGATTATCCGGCGTTCCCGGTCGAGGGTGACGCGGTATACCCGGCTGACCCGGAAGAACTCGCCGTCCTCCTCAATGTAGCCCTGATCTTCCTCTACGTGATAGCAGGCTGGCGACAGTTCGCAGAACAATTTTCGTTTTTTTATGGCTGACACCTCCGTTTCACGACATTCCCTATATTTATTATAGCAGATTTTTGCAGGAAGTCAATTACAGTTATATTACGATTTGGTTACAAAACGGTTACAAACGTTGTGTATCATAAGAATTAAAAACCGGACAGCCTTGCAAAGCTGTCCGGTGAGCGGTGTTCAGTTCTGGAAATAAACGTCCTCCTGCTGGAGCATGGGGTATCTTATCAGCTCCCGGCTGTCAAGGTCGGCGCGGTGCATGTCCACGGCGCTGATTCGGCGGTTGAGGTAGGTCGTGTAGTAGTAAACTCCGGTCTGGGCGTTCCAGCAGGAGGTGTAGATCGTGATCTCAAACTTTCCGGGCGCGACCTCGCAGCAGCCGCGGGTCTGCTCAACGGAGCCGAGAATATGGAAAAACTGCCCTACGCTCTCCGCCTCGGAGCTTCCGGAGCGGGAGTTGTTCCGCGTGAATGCCACCCGCGCGAACCTCGAAGCGGACGAAAGGTCGCCTGGAAGCCCGACCGCGCCCATTCCGCGGCTGTAGCGGGTGAGCTCCAGACCTTTCGCGAAGGTATTCTGCGGATCCCTCGGGGAAAGCCCCATGTAGTTGTTGAGCATTGCCATCTGCTGCTCAAACGGGGGATTGTTCGTCAGCACTCCCGCCTTGTTTTCGTGTATCTGAAGCCCTTTTTCGGTGGACTCCACCACGATACAGCCGGATCTGTCCGCGATTATCCAGTGGAGCTGAGCGGTTGGGAGCTGTTCGCTGAACGGAGTTCCGGTGAGATTCATGCCGGAGATAAGCTCCCGAGCCTGGGAAAGCTCCGCGCACTGGGAAAGTATCCAGGGGATAAATTCGAACTGCGCGACGTTCCGCATGCCTTCACGCGGCTGGGCGTACTTCGCGTTGCCCACGAAGTTCAGCCCCGCCATGCCGAGACCCTTCTCGTTCACGGCGTCGTAGTAGAGCGGGTAGCCGCCCGCAGCGTGAGCCATTCCGATGATCGCGTAGTGATTGGAGAGCGTTCCTCCATGCCGGAATTCAAACGGGAATTCCCGCGGAGTTATCGTGATCTCCTCGCCGTATGAAAATTCGTAATCCAGGGTCCTTCCCATGTAGAAGCATTCCGTCTGGTAGGTCGCCGCAGTGCACATTTTATGTTCCTCGCTTTCATGTTGTTGGAGATATTATGCCCATTCGTGCAAAAAGTATTATAGCACTTTTGCCGCCGGCGGTCAACAGCTATGGACGATAAATCATCAAATTATCACAGTTTTGCATGAAAATATTTGTATGAAGTTACAATTATACATCACTTGACAATTTACGCGCAAGGTACTATAATATAATAGTTAAGCTGTGTCCGATGAAACAGCATTTAAAAAGTTAAAAATAAAATTTCCATCAGGGGGAAAACGATATGAAAATAACCGTAGCGGGAACAGGATACGTCGGGCTTTCTATGGCAGTTCTTCTGTCGCAGAACAACGACGTCACCGCAGTAGACATAGTTCCGGAAAAGGTGGAGCTTGTGAATTCCAGAAAGTCGCCCATCGCTGATAAATACATCGAGGAGTACCTCGCAGAAAAGCCGCTGAGCCTCGCCGCCACCACCGACTGGCGCCCGGCGTACGCCTCGGCTGACATCGTGGTCATCGCCACCCCGACTGACTACGACGCGGAGAAGAACTACTTCGACACCTCGTCGGTGGAAAGCGTTATCGAGCAGGTATTCTCCGTGAACGATCACTGCACCGTGGTTGTGAAGTCCACCGTGCCTGTCGGATTCACTGCGGGACTGCACAAGAAGTACCCGGAAAACGCGCACCGCATTATCTTCTCGCCGGAGTTCCTCCGCGAGGGTCAGGCGCTGTACGACAACCTGTATCCCTCCCGCATTATCGTGGGAGCGCCGCAGGAGTGGGCGGATTCCGTGGAGCGCGCGAACGTATTCGCGGAACTTATCCAGCAGGGTGCGATAAAGCAGGATATCCCGACGCTGCACCTGAACCCCACCGAGGCCGAGGCGGTCAAGCTGTTCAGCAATACCTACCTCGCGCTGCGCGTGGCTTACTTCAACGAGCTGGACACCTACGCTGAGATGAAGGGACTCAACGCCCGTGAGATAATCGACGGCGTAGGTCTCGACCCGCGCATCGGACCGCACTATAATAACCCGAGCTTCGGCTACGGCGGATACTGCCTGCCGAAAGATACTAAGCAGCTGCTGGCTAACTATGCAGATGTGCCGGAGAACCTGATCGAGGCTATTGTCGAGAGTAACAGAACTCGTAAAGATTTCATCGCTGACCGCGTCCTAAAGCTGGCTGGTTATTATGGTTATGACGAGGATAACGAGTACGATAAGGAACAGGAAAAATCTGTGACCATCGGTGTGTACCGCCTGACCATGAAGAGCAACAGCGATAACTTCCGTCAGAGTTCTATTCAGGGTGTCATGAAGCGTATCAAGGCCAAGGGTGCAACGGTTGTGATTTATGAGCCGACTCTGAAAGATGGTGAGACATTCTTCGGATCAGTAGTGGTTAATGATCTGGATAAGTTCAAGGAAATGAGCCACGCCATCATCGCAAACCGCTATGACAAGTGTCTGGATGATGTGAAGGATAAAGTTTACACGAGAGATATTTTCCAGCGAGATTGATAGAGGTTATATAGGATTAAGATAGGGAGAAAGTTATATATGTACGATTATTTAGTAGTAGGTTCTGGTCTTTACGGGGCGATTTTTGCCCATGAGGCGAAGAATCATGGAAAATCTGTTTTGGTAGTGGACAAGCGTCCGAATATTGCGGGTAACATTTATACAGAAAGTGTTGAGGGCATCAACGTTCACAAATACGGCGCTCACATTTTCCATACCAACAATAAAAAGGTTTGGAGTTATATCACACAATTTGCAGAATTCAACCGCTTTACCAACAGCCCCGTGGCTAATTACAAGGGTGAATTGTATTCGTTACCGTTCAACATGTATACCTTTAACAAGATGTGGGGTGTTGTGACCCCGGAAGAGGCTGCCGCCAAGATTGAGGAGCAGCGCAAGGAGATTACTGGCGAGCCACAGAATCTTGAAGAGCAGGCCATTTCACTTGTGGGTCGTGATATCTATGAGAAACTTATCAAAGGCTACACTGAAAAGCAGTGGGGGCGCGATTGTAAAGAGTTGCCATCTTTTATTATTAAGCGCCTTCCAGTTCGTCTGACTTTTGATAACAACTATTTCAATGCACTTTATCAGGGTATTCCTGTTGGTGGTTATACGAAGATGATTGCAAATCTGCTGGATGGTGTTGAGGTTCGTTTGAACACAGACTATCTGGAGAACAAGGCCGAGTTGGATGCATTGGCCGATAAGGTTGTGTACACTGGACCGATTGATGCTTATTTTGATTATAAGTTGGGTACGTTGGAATATCGTTCGGTTCGCTTTGAAACGGAAACATTGGACAAGCCTAATTTCCAGGGCAACGCAGCAGTGAACTATACCGACCGCGAAACTCCGTGGACTCGGATTATTGAACACAAATGGTTTGAATTTGGCAAGGATGAAAATGAAAACGATCTGCCAAAAACAATCATCAGCCGTGAGTATAGTAGCGAGTGGAAACCGGGAGATGAGCCGTATTATCCGGTTAATGATGCTAAGAATAGCTTGCTTTATTCTGAATATAAGAAGCTGGCAGACGCAGAAGAAAAAGTAATCTTCGGCGGTCGTCTTGGTGAGTATAAGTACTATGATATGGATCAGGTAATTGCAGCTGTATTGGATAAATGTGCGAAGGAACTGGGAGAGTAAAAATGGCAAAGAAAAAGATTTTAATGGTCTGTGAAGCTTTTGGAGGTGGCGTATTTACTTACGTATCTCAGCTCTGCAACGATATGGTGGATGAATTTGATATTTATCTTGCATATTCCCTCAGACCGCAGACACCTAAGAATTACAAAGATTTTCTGGATCAGAGAGTACATCTGATTGAAATGAAAAATGTTGGAGTCAAGGGTTTGACCAACTTTAAGAGTGATATTGCGGCAATTAAGGAACTGCGTCAGATTGAAAAAGAAATTCAGCCAGATGTGATTCATTTACATTCCTCTGTTGCAGGTGGCTTAGGTAGACTGGCTTATAAAGAAAAGAATAATACTGTTGTGTATACGCCTCATGGATATGCACATATTCTTATGGGACCGGGGAAGAAGAGCAAAGTCTACAAGTTTGCTGAAAAGGTTCTCGGAAATCGAGCACTTACACTTACCTGTTGCGAAAGTGAAGATGAAGAAGCAAAGAAATTCTCCAAGAGAACAGCCCATGTTGAAACGGGTGTGAATCTCTCAGATCTTTCTGCATCCCTTGATGGTATTAAGTCTGTAAAAAATGATAAATTCACGGTCTTTACGCTTGGCCGTGCCTGCGTTCAGAAACAGCCGCAGCTTTTTAATAGAATTGCTGAGCTGGTACCAGATGCAAGATTTATCTAGATTGGTAACGGAGAACTTGAAAGTGAGTTAACTGCTCCCAATATTGAAGTGACAGGATGGAAACCTCGTAAGGAAGCTTTGGCAATGGCCAAAGGTGCAGATGCATTTATTTTGTGCAGTCTTGGTGAAGCCATTGCGATGAGCCTTATTGAGAATATGTACATTAAAAAGCTGATTCTCGTTAGCAATACAATGGGAAATAAGAGTGTTATCAATGATGGCATTAATGGGTATGTATGTGATAAGGCGGAGGAGTATGCTGAACATATAAAAGCGGCTATGAAGGAATTTCCAAAAGAACTTGCAGAAAGAGCCTATCAGGATGTCCTTGAGATTTATAACACCGAAGCTATGAAGAAAAAATATATCGCATTCTATAATAATGTTATTGCGGGAAAGTATAGAAGGTAAGAAAATGACTCCATTTTTGAGTATTATAATACCTATTTACAAAATCAAAGAAGAGTATCTACGAGCATGCTTTGACAGTTTGTTAAAGCAAGATAATGATAATTTTCAGATTATTGCCGTTGACGATGGTTCCCCAGATTGTAGCGGTGAAATATGTGATGAATATGCTAAGAAAGATAACAGAATTATTGTAATTCACCAAAAAAATGCAGGAGTATCTGTTGCAAGAAATAATGGTATTAAAGAGGCAAAAACTGAATGGATAACATTTGTTGATCCAGATGATTGGGTTGAACCCACGCACGTTTCAACGCTGTATAATGCGCAGAAGAAAAATAGAGATATGGATATATTTCTATTTGACTATATTCAGGAATTTGATGGGAAAACAATTGTTAAGCATTTGAAAAGTGATAGCGGAATTCTTGATGAAGAATGGGTTCATAATTTAAGAATTGCGCCATTTAACTTTCTTGTTGTTAATGGAAAACCATATGAGTATGAGACGAATGTTATCTGGAACAAAATGTATCGTACATCCTTGCTAAAAGATAACGATATGTGGTTTGTTCCAAAGGCAAGAAAAGGTCAAGATGTGATTTTTAATGCAGAATGTTTGCAATTGACGGATAAGTACTTTTATATCCATAAAGCATTGTATCATTATCGGTATTTGCAAGAATCGGTGACCAACAGATTTAATGAAAAAGCGCAATACTATAACGAAGTAGCTTTTGAAAATTACGAAAGAATTATAAATAAGTTCTTATTGTCTGAAGAATACTGGAATGCTTATTACGCACGGGTGGTTACAAGATTGTACTCGTGTATGAGACTATACTATTTTCATCCAGATAATAAGAAAGATAAAAATACAACATATACAGAGTTGGATGATACGCTAGATAAATATCCATATTGTGATGCTTTGAAAAAGGTTGATGGTTCTTGCTTGACTAAATCTCAGAAAGTTTTTGTATATTTTCTGAAAAAGAGAAATTATGGAATGCTGAAATTCTTAGTTGATGGGAGAATTTGGCTGAAAAATATAAAGGGTGCGAGACTTAAGTAGGAAGAGAGTATGTTATGGCGATAAGAGTGTTGATTCAAATGCGTGATCTTAGAGTGGGAAATGGAATTGCAGCCTGCATTATGAACTACTATGAATACACAGTAAAGCATGGGTACCAAATAGATTTTCTTTTGAACAGAAATATTGATTCACCATATGCTGAAACGGTAAAGAAAAATGGTAGTAATATTTATACGCTCCCATTTGATACTAATAAACCAAATAAGGAAAATTGGAGCTATATAAAAAAGATTATTGATAGAAGATATGATATTCTTCATGTAAATTTAAGTGGATTAAACGCATTAGAAGCTCTTAAAGCTGCTAAAGAGTGTGGTGTAAAAATAAGAATCTATCATGCTCATAATCCAAAAGAAACATCGTCGTTAAAAGCAAGGATCAGATCTTTTGTTTATGAAATTCCCAGTGTTTGGTTGGCCAATCGATATGCAGCCTGCTCAAGTTATGCAGGAGATTCTCTCTTTGGAAAAAAAACATATTTAGTTATAAAAAATCCTATTGATACAAGATCTTTTATTTATGATGAGACCGCTAGAAAAAGGCTGAGAGAGACGCTCGAAATAGAAGATAAATTTGTTGTAGGTGTTGTAGGCCGATTAACAGAACAAAAAAATCCTTTTTTCATTATAGATATTTTTGAGAAGATAAAAAAACATGTAGATAATGCCTACTTGATTTGGGCAGGAGAAGGCAATTTGAAAACTGCCGTCGAAAAATATGTAAAACGTAAGAATTTGATGTCATCCGTAAAATTGCTCGGAATACGGGATGATGTTAATAAATTGTATTCTGCAATGGATGTCTTTTTATTACCATCTAAATTTGAAGGGTTTGGTATTGTTTTCGTTGAAGCACAGATGTCAGGTCTACAATGTTATGGGTCTGATAAGGTTCCGATTGATGTTCAGGTAAGTGACAATATGCATAGAATACCGCTTAATAAATCTGCGAGTGAGTGGTGCAATGAAATTATTAAAAATAATGGTTGTGTAAAGTCAAAACGAGAATCTCTTGCAGGGACTGGATTTGAGGTTGAAGGATTAGTAGAATCTCTTGTGAAATTATATAAATGCTGATCCGAGCTAATAGGAGATAAGGATGACAGTTTATATTGTTTTGATGTTACTAGCATTGGCTGGGTATGCGTTTAGTGCTAATGCAAGTGAAATAAATAGAAAACGCTATTTGTGTTTGGTTTTTAGCGCAATTGTAATAGTTGCGATGCTGAGAAGTGATCAAATTGGAATTGATTTGAGTCATTATTATAATAAGTATTATCCATTATTTAAAAACGTATCTTGGGATAAGCTTCAAAGTGTTACGATAAGCGGAGATTGGGAACTTGGATTCTGTGCATTTTGTAAAATAATAGGTCAGATTTCAACAAGTACACAGTGTTTTGTGATTTTTACAAGTTTGTTCTCAATAATTCCATACGCACATTTTATATATAGAAATTCAGATGATGTTGTGTTTTCTACAGTGTTTTTTTTGGGTTATCATATATTTATGATGAGCATGAATGTAATTCGTCAAGCGATGGCTGTAGGAGTTATTCTACTGGGATTAGAAGCGTTAAAGCGAAAACAGTATGTGAAATTTGCAATCTATGTTGTAATAGCGACATTCTTCCACACATCTGCAATCATTGCACTACTTTTTATCTTATGTGATATATTAACATTCAAAAAAAATACTGTTTACATTTTGACGATTGTGACAGTTGGATTCAGTCTCGTTTATAGATTTTTATTTGAAAAAATTATAAGTATTTCATCGCTTTCTAATTTGTATGGTTTATATAGTGCATCAGGGGCGGGTGATTCAGGCGGATATATAACGTTTCATACACTTGGAATGTTCGCCATCGCAGCCATTATTTTTGTATATTGTAGTGCTGTATATAATTGCGATGTTATTTCATGTCGACCGTATCGTTGTGGAAAATATGGAAGAACTACATTTTCGATAAAAGGGGGTGTTATAAAAATGCACAGAGTAACGCCAGATACTACGGTATACTGGAGTGAAAGTATGCTGATGTATTCTGTTTATCTTGCAGTATTATTTAGATTCAGTGCATTTATCATTAATGTTACAGCACGATTTTCGTTGTATTTTATACCATTTTTAATGATAGCATTTCCACACGCCCTTAATAAGGTACAAAATCAGAATAACCGTAAGTTAATGAAAATAGGAATGATTACAGCCATTATATTTTTTTTCCTGTATTTGGGATTTACGAGAGCAGGAGCAATGTGGGGAACGGTTCCGTATAGATTTTTTTGGAGTAAAGTTTAATGAATAGAAATAGTATTTTGATTGTAGCAGCTAGGTATAGCAATAACTTGGGTGATGATGTTATTTATGATACAGTATCCGAAGCTTGTAAAATTGCAAGAGGAGTAGAGCCTTTT
>OAWP01001143.1_pt1 | contig 17896 bp, 10 predicted proteins | sample 1517081 | NCBI WGS metagenome assembly OAWP01 (sample SAMEA2580167, study PRJEB22360) | human gut metagenome | biome: human gut; feature: human-associated habitat; material: faeces | place: Denmark | collected 2008/2010 | reverse complement strand
TCCAGACTCTCACGAAACTTTTTGTTAATGCGCAGGTTCACCTTATTTAAATGGATGGAAGGAGAACGAATTTCTTTCTTCTCCATCACCGGACGGTCACATGTCAGTGATAGGGAGAAATGTCCGATTTCCCCGACTTCTACGGTCCAGCCTTGCGCGAGCCAGTGTTGTAGCTCATCACTGACGGCTTGCAGGCAACCTTCTATCGTGGCTGGACTGAAGCCGTTGGATTTGGATACTAGTTCAATGAACTTATCGGCATCAATGGTGCCTGATGGAATAACACGTGCATAAAGTGCCTGTTGTTCCTCCTTTTTCTGTGGATTCCCACTCGTGTATAAATCGTAATAAACGCTCATAGTTACTTTATATTTTTCTTGTTCTACAGATAATTTCTTTCTCTTCATAAATTAATTCGTTCGCCTATAGGCAAACGCAACATCGCCTATAGGCAAACTTGCGTCCGGCTATAGGCGGATGAAAGAATGCCTATAGCCGGACGAATTAATTTATGCACTCAAAGGTATTACTTTTTTCGGAGAAGGGGCTTAGTTTTTTCAGTTGAACGCTTAAAGTTTGATAGATTACTTGAAAATGAGATTCTTATCTTGCAGATATCATTTTTGCAGAACTTTATTTTGAGAATGACCAAATCTTTGCCTTTATTGGACGGTATGTTTCATCTTTTTCAGTTTGATATACCTATATTTGTATATCACTAAATGATATGGTTTGTGCCGGGATTCAGAGATTGTTTAAGCTGTGATATAACTTTATTATTTAGATTAATCGATAATAGGATAGATAATATATGATAATTTGATATTGATAATGAAGCGATTAACCTTTGTAGTGCTTTTTCTGATACAAATATTGTTTGAGTTACAAGCACAAAGTTATGAAGAACTAGGCGATATTTTTGTTCATAGTGCTTATACCTTAAGTCGAAATCAAGTGAAGTATACACAACCTGCTGATTTTGATTTAGTACGGTCTGGAAAAGACTATTTGGAATGTTTTCATTCGGAGAAGTATACTAGTTTCAATCCTGCTTCTTTGACTATTTTTGTAGATAAACTTATTTCAAAGGATAAGAATTTCGTTGTATTTATTGAAATACCTCCTGTTTTTAGTCGGGATTCTGTGTATATAGATGCAGACCTTTTACCTGATCTGAAACAGGAAATAAATACGAGTCATTGCAAGGATATACGATTTGATTTCCGTTGGAATACAGGGCAGAATCTTTCATTGGATCAGTGCCCAATCAGCTATAAATCTTCTGATTATGCCCGAAGTGCATTTAATGCTGATACGGTACTTACTTATCCTCTGAAAATATGGAAGAAATATGAAAATAAATATAATAACTGTCAGGCAATGGTTATACAGAAAAATACTCGGGGGTATATCTGTTTGTATATTTTCTACAATGATAAAGGGAAGAAGAATTTTGAATACTATATGAAATCACTTAATGGAGTGTTTTGGTATCGTGATCCTAAGGATTATATTGAGTTTGTTGAACCGAAACAGGATTCTATAATTTATATTGGTCATCGTAAGGAGGTTGATGCTCGGGTTTATTATTCCGCTCACAATGAAATTACTTTAGAATTGATGAATTTCCGGTATGAGGAAATAGTGTCTTTATTGGATCGAGGGAGCTTTATTAAGTTTTATAAAGCTGATGAACTATATAAATTGGATAAGATAAAGAAATATGAATTAGTTGCAACTGACTCAATGAATGTGCTTGCTAAAATAGCTTCCGGTAAGGTTTATTTGCTAAAATATAAAGTGGATGCACCGGATTATCAGAAAGTATATCTGCAAATGAAGTATTCACGTAATTTTGTTTCTCCTCCAGCGGATTGCGACTGGAAATGTTATACTGATACATTTAATATTTTGCCCTATAGAAGCAGGAGAACACGCTTAGATGAAAATATGATTGTTCGAAAAGAAAAATTGAGCGGTGAACATGTTTATGATAAATTAGAGTGAATGCCGGAATTTCCAGGTGGAGAACAGGCATTGCTTCATTATTTAGCGGAGCAGACAAGTGTATATGCCTCATCACATGAACAAGAATATTTATGTGTAAGAGTAATTGTAGAAAAAGACGGAGAAGTAACACATCCTTATTTTATTTTGGATAGGAATCCTTTAGGTAAGAATCCTTTTTTTCGAAAAGCGGCATTAGAGATTATTCAAAAAATGCCTAAATGGAAACCTGGATTAAAAGATGGTAAGGTAGTACGTTCTTATTATACTATACCTATTATGTTTAAATTGAAGTAGAGTGTTTAAGGTTAGTGATTTTGAAAGAGAAATATGCGGTGATTTTCAATTAGGATTTGAATATGAGGAAGATGAAAAAGATAATTTATCTATTACTAGTTTCACTTTTAATATTGTCCTGTGGGATGAGAAATAAAAAAGAAGTAACTCAGCAACTGCCAGTAAGAGAATTCACTAAATTGGAAGAACTTTGCTTGCTGCCTTATGATTCAGTGTTGGATTATTGTGACTTGTCGGATGATAGTATTGTAGATTTTATAGTGCCAAAGAATTACGTGTTTTCATTTCTTCTGTCATAGAAAATCACTATTAGTTATTACTTTACAAGTTTTTATTCTACAAAAATGAGTGTTTCGTCCATAAATCACAATAAATTGTGACTTATATTGCTTTTTCCATATCCGAAACTCTATTTTTTTAATTTCCGATTTGTAAACTTGAAACCTTTTGTATTTACGAACACTTCTTATAATTTGTATAAATAGTAATTTGTCTCTATATTTATGAATTGTTTAACTTTTAAATATAATTGCTATGAGACAGAATTTATTTTTAGGATGGAACATCCTCTTGGCAATGTTGTTTACGTTTTATTCATGTAGTAATGAAATGGATAGCGATTTTGAAAGTGATGAAGAGGCTGTGAATTTGAAGTTGAGTACGGACAGTGTATTAACAAGAAGTAATCCATGGGATGAGGAAGAAACTCCTTTAGAGTGGGCTGAGAACGAGGATGGAACTGGACCATTTTCTGCTGGTGTATTATATTTTTATTTTGATAAGAAGCCTGGGAACCAAGATGAGGATCATTCTGTATATTATACATATTTTGATTGGGGAGCGGGCTTTGATAGGGAAGATGCTGGAGATGAGGTAGCGCAAAAGTATTATATACAATTTCAATGGAGTCATAGTGATTATTTCCCAGAATGGCATTACATCAATATGCCAAATAATGAATATGGACTTGTAAAAGTACTTCACTCTGATGTTCTTGAGGATATTCCCGCATATGCTTTCCCATATAAAATAAGCGGAGAACCTATTTATGTGCGAGTGAGGTCGGTTCATAAAGATTTTATAACATCAGCCCCAATACCAGAAACAGAGATCCGATATAAATATGATCGTAATTTATTTTCGCCTTGGAGCTATCCGCCTGTTCCCATAGATGAATATTATAATTATTGGGGATATGGTAGACCACAGCCAGAACCTAATGAAGGTGATGATAATGAAGAGGAAATTCAGAATGCTACTATTGTTGTGAGAGTTTATTTACCTTATGAAATAGGTTATCCTAAGAAATATACATATACATATGAGATAATGAATATGACTGGAGGCTATGTGCAGTATCTTACTGGTACACCTAATGCAGTAGGAGTCAGTAAATCTATAGCCGATGTGGTAGGGGAGAAAGGAGGAAGTATGGAAGTTTTTGCTACAAGGAGAGATAATTCGACAAATGAGAATGCTTATTCTAGTCAAATGATTAATTATGGTACAGGTGAAAGAGAAATTGAAGTATTTTTTACGGAGTCTGATTTTGAACGTTGATGGATTCTTATGCATTTAACTGAATAGAATAGCAGGTAGCCATTCAGCTACCTGCTATAATTACTTATATCTTTTTTATTTTATTAAAATTGATGATGTAGTATATGAGAATTTCTAGTACTTATTGTTATGTCTTTTGGGGTATGAAATAATTCATCAGATTGGTTTTATTATTAACTTGTTTGATTTGTTTGTACTAGGCAATGTAATTTCTAATAATCCTTGATGGTAAACCTTGCTTTCCACCACTTTCCCATTGAAAGCAACCTGATAATCTTTCTCCGGATTCATGCAAACAAGAATTGTTCGCTGATGAGGAACTGTTGAATCATCAAAAGCTATTTCTGCCTGATACTGTGTATAATCATCATTGAAATGACTGTTGGAAATCCACACTTCGAAGCCGGTTGAAACTTTCCCTATCCGGTAGTATGCAGCAAACCAGTTGAGTATGGGAGATGATAAACCAGAGAATTGATGCCATCCGGCTCCACGTTGTGAGGAGATTATAAAGTGTTCGAAGGTGTAATAACTCTCCTTACATTCTTTCTCCCATGTATTTAATGCTGTAGTTGCTAATTGATAGGCTTTTTCTCCTTCCCCAAGGTCCAGCAAGGCTTTCCACACCATCCATTGATGAGGAAACCAAACGGCTCCATTCCAATAACCGTCTGTACGATAATATGGAGCAGACTGGTCCACTGTAGAAATTCCTACTTCTGTCCACATTTCATTAGGAGAAAATACATGGTTTATCATCCTGCTTGTTTGCTCTTTGGAGGAGATGTTTGCAATAAGTGGGCTTACTCCGTCCAGTCCCTTATTAAAGTTAGAACCATCTTTATATCGATAGATGCCTTTAGGTTTGCCATCTTTGTCATGCATTACATATCCGAAATAACCGGTTTCCTCATCCCATGAATAGGTTTGTAATGCATTTGACAGTTGTTTGATGGTTTGCTCATACTCTTTTACATCTTTTTTAAGCCCTAGTTCTTTTGCTGCTAAACGTAAAATTTTAGCAGCTCTGATATAATAAGCCGAAGATACTACCGGAGTAACAGAAGCCTTGTCACGTAAAGCATGTTGAGGAGGATAATCATCCCATCCTCCTGAATTATAGAAGTAATCCCATGTTCGTAGCAGACCAGAACCTTTCATTCGGGTTGTGGAGTAGGGATTCTTACCTGTCATAAAATCAAAGAACTGCTTCAGTCGTGGGTATAGAAATTGCAATGCTTCTTTTGACTGTGTATTATTCCATAAATCGTAATAGGCATACATCTGTATGGGCAATGGAGTGCCATGATGAATAAATGCGGATTCACTGCCTACAGGAGTTGTATAAGCTCTGATACACTCAAAAGCCTTAGTAATATCCACATCTATTAATCCCAGAGCTATGAAACCGGAATCCCATGTATAAAGGCTATTCCAATTTTTGCCGGGCGTAAAATGCCGGATATATTGCCCTTGGGTATGGACGGGATAAACAATGTTGGATAATAATGCTGATTGCAGCAAGCGACGTCCGAATTCATACTTTTTGCCATCTGCTAATATTCTGTCTTCAGAGTTATTCGAATCCTTTTGTATTAATGAAGTCAGAGTTTCCGGTGTGGAATGAAACTTTTGAATCTGTTCATTGACTTGTTGTGATGTTCCGGTACAGACTAAGGCGTATATAGTCTGTTCGGAGTGAGGTGCCAAGACAATTGGGCGTAGAAAAGCATTAGAATAATGCCACTCTCTGTTTCCTATTAGTCTCGATGATACATGGTCGTGAGTCTTTTTGCGGAAGAAAGATTCCAGATTGTTATCCAGAACTTCCCGAATCTGAGATTCTTGGTAATTCCATGCTATTCCATAATAGTTATCACATTCCGGATATTTTAAGATAAAATCTTGTTTCGTTTTTCCCAATTTAATTTCGGGAATAAAAGAAAGCTTCCTAGGCAGTATCTTGATTTGCTTAATATCTTCTTCGCTACCGATAAAGAAACCATCTAAATCAGTACTGTGAGTACCCTCTGAAATTAATTTTAGCGTATATTTTCCTGGTTCTTTGCAAGTATAGGGGATTGAGACTATGTTATATTCTCCGGTGCCTTGTAGCTCTAGGCGGCTTTCGGTTATTCCTTTTACTTGAAAAGTGCTTGTTTTTCCTTTAGGAGTATTGTATCTAAATCCTATCATTCCTTTTTCTTTTCCAGGTAGAATATTTATTTCATAGTTTACTTTGTCTCCCTTATCTTTTCCAAATCCTTTTCCTAGAACAAAACCACTGAGTGATTGAGAAGTTCGCATTTCGTTCCTTTTCCATCCGTCGTATACTAAATTGTACTGTGGAGATTTGCGTACAGGTTCATTTGATATATAATTGATTGCGTTATGCCACTGTATATTTGAATCTTTAGGGATTTTGAACTGAGGTTGTTCTCCTTCATAATCGATATATGCCATCAAATTGAGAACGAGATTTTGATTAACAGCGGTATTATTGACACAATTCATGCCTACCAGTGTTCGGTGTTCATCTAATATATAATAGGTGACATCAGTAAATACTCGGTCTTTCCACTCCATTTCATAGCGGTATGTGATGTGGCTCATGGATGAATTGATATCCCATGGGTAATAAGATGATTCGAAAAGCACATGAGGAACCAGTTGACGATTGCGGTAATAGCCTGGCATTACAGAGAAATCGAAACGCATCCCGGCTTTCATATCGGGTATATGTGAGATTCCTGCGTATCGCTTAGAGTAAGGCCCCCAAGCTTGCAGTGAGGTGATGTCGTGACTATCGGTAAAACATGATGGAGGGATCGTTGGCTGTCCCAATGCAGATGTTATCCAAAACATAATCATTAGTAACATCATTAAAGATTGCTTAGTTTTCATATTAGAGTTTAAAATGGTTCGTTGTAACAAAGGTAAGACTTTTGATTTTTTAGAAAGATAGAAACTGTTCAATAAAAAGTATAAATTGTCCATAATGCAAATAATTGGTCATTATAATTTAGTGAAGTCTTTCTTATTAGTTGTTAAAAACGCTTTGGGACTAATTTTCCATTTATTGACCTGTTTGTATCACTCTAAATGCAACAGAATTTCTACTTTTGTGTCGTTCATAAAAACTATTATGGTCATTTTATGTGAGTACTTGATAAAATAAAATAAAGAATATAACGATTGTTTTTTGAAGTATAGTTAAAAAGAATGTTTGAAGGATAACACATTTATTTTTTAATCATATGTCGTACAAGGAGCTTGTATTGAGTTCCAACTTAAATCTTATGAAATGAATAACAAGTCAATTGAAAAAACAAGTATCACTCGTCGTACACATCGTTTTATATATATGCTGACAGGGATACTTTTGCTTCTATCGTGCGGATCGGATAACAATAATCCGACTGAGGATCCGGGAAATACTACGAATTACTACCTACAATTACAACCGAATGGTCTGAATGCAATTAGGGTTTCTTGTACAGAAGAAAACTTTGTGTTTCCTTTCCAAATCAAGGTTATAGGGAATGGAACTAATAAAGGGTTTAAAGCTCAAATAAACCCATGGAGTGAGGATGAACTGAAAGCATATAATAATAAGGAGAAAACTTCTTATGTACTTTTGCCCTCATCGTTGTATTCTCTGACTTCTACAGAACAGGTTTTCAAAGAAGGAGTTTCAGTTATGGATGTAGAGGTTAGCTTTAATCCGTCTAAAGTATTTGCTGAATTTAGGGAAAAAGGCGCTGAATATGTCATTGCTTTAAAACTTAGTAGTGATAAAATTCAGGTACGAGATAGTCAGAGCGAAATATTACTTGGCATTTCTTATGATTATCCAACAGCTTCTTTTGCTACCTCTTTTGTAGAGGTTAGTGTCAATAAAGATGTGATTCCTGTATCTATTGCTGCATCACTTGATTATACAATAGATGGGATACCAACAGCTAATCCTTGGGATTTTGTCTGTGGTTTCGTTCTGCCATCTAATGCTGAAGAATTGGTTGCAGAATATAATAAAGTCTATAAAACTTCATATCAACTTCTGCCCGCAAGTAATTATGATTTAGGTGAGGGTGTGTCTTTTAAGGCTGGTGAAACTCAAGCTAATGGAGAAATTACAATTAAGCGTGAAGGAATGGCTGTTGTGGATTATTTATTACCATTGCAACTTGGCGAGTGCTCTAACAATGGAGTTATTTGCCAGGAAGAGATATGCTATCTTAAGGTAGGGCGTACATATACTAATCCAATTATATCAGATAAAAGTGTACCGGACCCTACGGTAATTCGCGCTAATGACGGGTATTTTTATTTATATGCTACTCAAACTAGCACTTATTGGATGCCGATTTATCGTTCGAAAGATCTAGTAAATTGGGAATATCAAAAGACAGCCTTTACACAGGCTACTAAGCCATCTTTATCAGGTGGAGGTGCTTTTTGGGCTCCAGAAATGACATATATTAATGGGAAATATGTTCTTTACTTTTCATGGGCTAAGATGAATGGAGCGGATGTTAGCTATACGGCTGTAGCTGTTTCTGATTCTCCTTTAGGTCCTTTCCCGAACAGTAAGGCGTTAATTACTAATGAAGAGTTTGGTTCTAATGTAATTGACCAGTTTTATTATGAGGAAAATGGAAAGAAATACATGTTTTTTGGAAGTTTCAAGGGAATTTATGTAACGGAACTTACAGATGATGGTCTTTCTGTTAAACGTGATGTGGATGGTAAGCCTGTTTTGAAGAAACAAGTTTGTGGTAATGCATTTGAGGGGACAAATATTTATAAGAAGAATGGTTATTATTATTTATTTGCTTCCATTGGTAACTGTTGTAATGGTATTAATAGCAGTTATAAAGTGGTAGTTGGTCGTTCTAAAGATTTATTAGGTCCTTATGTAGATAAGAAAGGAAAAGGCATGCTTGATAATAGTTGGGAACTTGTGTTAGAAGGGGATGGACAGAAATGGATCGGACCGGGGCATAATTCTATTATTATACAAGATGATGAAGGTACAGACTGGATGATTTATCATAGTTATATGAAAGATGCAAATGGTGGCGTCGGTGGACGCTTGGGAATGCTAGACCGAGTATTGTGGACTAATGACGGTTGGCCATACATCAAGAATTGTGTTCCTTCTAATTCAGGATTGATACCGGTATTTAATTCTAATAATTGAAATCGAGATATATTTATTAACATTTAAAATCAATGTATTATGAAAATGAAAACAAAGAATCATGTTTGGCATTTTTTGTGGGGATTGTTGGCATTGGTTAGTTTCTGTTTCGTCAGTTGTAAAGATGATGACGAAGGAGGAGAACAGCCCTTTGACCCAAGCAAGCCTGTAGTTATTTCTGATTTTACTCCAAAAGAAGGGGGCTTAGGAAGCCGTTTGGTCTTATATGGAGATAATTTTGGAAATGATGTTTCAAAAGTAAAAGTGACGATTGGTGGACAAACAGCAAGCGTGATTGGAATCAAAAATCATAATTTGTATTGTTTCGTTCCAGCAAGGGCTTATGATGGAGATATTGAAGTGAGCATTTTGGATGATAGAGGTGAAGAGATTGCCTATGCTGAGGCAGAAGAAAATTTTGTCTATAAGAAAAAGATGTTGGTAACTACACTTATAGGTGAAACAGACCCGGAGATAGCGGATGAAAATAAAAATTTTGATGTAAAAGATGGTCCATGGGGCGATTGTGGAGGTTTGGAAAAAATGGAATGGATGGTTTTTGACCCTAATAATAAGGATAAATTGTATGTTTGTGGTGGGGCAAAAACACATCGGGTTGTTGATTTTTCAAAGAAGACATTAGGAACCATTGCGTTTACAGGTGAGGCGGCTGGAGAATGTAATATTTTGAGCTTCAGTAATAATGGAGAGTTAATTGTTGTTCGGAATATAACGACAGACAATAAAAATGGTATATTCTTTTATTCTCCTGAATCAAATTTCACTACACAAACAAAGGCTCTTTATGCTCGAGGATGTAGAGCGGCAATTCCTCATCCTGTGAATGGAGAAATATACACATCTAGGTATGATAAAGGGTGGATTGGTAGATATGATCCAGAAACGGGAGAGTATAATCCAAGTTTCTTACAAATGTATCGTGCTAGCCTTGACTTATATGTTGTAATACATCCAACAGGGAACTATATGTATATCATGGTGAGAAATAGACATACCATTTATCGGGCGGATTATAACTGGGAAACAAAAACATTTGGGACTCCTTATCTAGCTTGTGGCAAAGATGGTACATCGGCTTGTGAAGATGGAGTAGGTAGTATGGTTCGATTAAACCAACCTCAACAAGGATGTTTTGTAAAAAATCCTGATTATGAGGGGCAGGCGGATGAGTACGATTTTTATTTCGTAGATAAGCAGAATCATTGTGTTCGAGTTATGACACCGGCTGGAAAAGTAACTTTGTATGCCGGACGTCCGAATGGGGATGGAACTAAAGGATTTAATGATGGAGATTTGCGTACACAGGCTCGTTTTAATTATCCAGCGAGCATTGTATACGATGAAGTGAGGGGATGCCTCTTAGTGGGAGACTCTAATAATCACCGTATACGTAAGATTGCTTTAGAGGAGTAATAATGATAAACACATATAATATAATGAAACATTTTTTATTAACATGTTTGTTGTTGCTAGGATTCTCTGGCTTTGTTTTTGCACAAGAGAATATTGTAGTAACAGGTATCGTGACTGATACGAACAAAGAACCTATGATTGGTGTAAATGTATCTGTTGCAGATATGCCTGGTTTGGGAGCCATTACAGATATAAATGGAAAATATTCGTTAAAGACACCTCCGTATCATAAAATCGTGTTTTCATATATCGGTTATGAGAAGTTGGAAGTATTGGTAAAAGAACAGCGTGTAGTTAATGTTGTAATGAAGGAGTCTAGTGCTACATCTATTGACGAAGTTGTTATTACTGGAACCGGTATACAAAAAAAACTTACGGTCACGGGGGCTATTACAAATGTTGATGTAGAAGAGCTGAAAACAACTCCAAGTACATCTATGGCAGATGCCTTAGCAGGAGTTGTACCGGGTATTCAGGCTATGCAGGCTAATGGACGCCCAGGTACTGTTTCAGAGTTCTGGATACGTAGTATTTCTACATTTGGTGCTAATAGTTCAGCGTTGGTTTTAGTTGATGGCTTTGAACGAGATTTGAACGAAGTTAATGTGGAGGATGTAGAATCATTTAGTGTATTGAAAGATGCTTCTGCCACCGCAATTTATGGTAGTAAAGGTGCTAATGGGGTAGTTTTAATCAATACTCGTCGTGGTAAAGAAGGTAAAATTAATATTAATGCAAAAGTGGAGGGGTTTGCATCCATGCCTACTAAACTTCCTGAATTTGTGGATGGATATACTTATGCATCAATGGCAAATGAGGCAAAATTAGCACGTAATGAAGAACCTCTCTATCAGCCGGAAGAGCTAGAAGTTTTCCGTTTAGGGCTTGATCCGGATTTATATCCAGATGTAGACTGGATGGATTTAATGTTACGTGATGTATCTTATAGTTCCCGTGTGTCACTGAATATGACTGGTGGAGGTAAAACTGCTCGGTATTATGTAGGAGGTAGTTATCAAAATCAACAGGGTATATACAAGACTGATAAATCATTGAAAGACTATAATACCAATGCAAACTTTCGGAAATGGACCTATCGTATGAATGTGGATATTGATATAACAAAAACGACTCTTTTGAAAGTTGGTGTTTCTGGATCATTACGTCAACAGAATGATCCGGGAGTAGGGACAGATGCTATATGGACAACATTGATGGGCTATAATTCTATTATGATGCCAGTGACGTATTCGAATGGCAAGATCCCTTCTTGGAGTGAGAAAGAAGATAATATAAATCCATATACTCAGGCTACACAAACAGGTTTTAATGAGAGTTGGAAAAATAATATTCAAACGAATGTGACATTAGAACAGAAATTAGACTTTATCACTAAGGGACTTAGGTTTATTGGAAGGTTTGGATATGATACGGAAAATTCGAATTGGATAAAGCGAGTGAAATGGCCGGAGTTATGGAAGGCTCATTCATACCGGAATTCTGATGGAACATTAGAGTTTGATCGTGTTTCACCAGAAAAGAAAATGACTCAAACATCCGGGTCGGACGGTATACGGAATGAATTCTTCGAATGGGAATTGCATTATGAACGTGGATTTAACAACCATCATACTGGAGCCGTAGTGAAATATACACAATCCTCCAAAGTCTCTAATCAAAATATCGGTACTGAGCTAAAGAATGCTATTGCCCGTCGTAATCAAGGACTTGCGGGGCGTGTTAATTATAATTGGAACTATCGTTATTTTATTGATTTTAATTTTGGATATACAGGTTCTGAGAATTTTCATAAAGATCACCGTTTTGGCTTTTTCCCTGCTGTTTCTGGCGCATGGAATATTGCGGAAGAAACTTTTATGAAGGGATTAACATGGCTTAATATGTTTAAAGTCCGTTATTCTTGGGGTAAAACAGGTAATGATATCTTGAAAAAAGATCTTCGTTTTCCTTACTTGTATACAATCGAAACTATGATGACGGATGAGAATGAACCTAAACCTACAGGAGGATATCAGTTTGCGGATGTCGGTTATGACAGATATTATGGAGGTATGCGTTATTCATCATTAGCCTCGACTAATGTCTCATGGGAAATTTCTACTAAACAGGATTTGGGTATTGATTTTTCACTTTTTAATGATAAGTTGACAGGTGAAATCGATTATTATAAAGAGAAAAGAGAAGGTATTTATATGGAGCGTGCCTATTTACCTTGGATCGTTGGTTTGGAAAGTAAGCCATCTGCTAATGTTGGAGTAGTAAAAGCAGAAGGATTTGATGGTCGTTTTACTTTTAAACAAAAGGTTGATAAGGTGAACCTGACAATACGCGGAAACATGACTTATGGTAAGAATGAGATCGTGGAACGCGATGAAGAAAATAGTATCTATTGGTACAAGATGCAGGAAGGACATCGTGTGAATCAGGCAATGGGACTGGTTTCACTGGGTCTGTTCAAGGACTATGAAGAAATTCGTAATTGGCCAAAACAATTTGGTGAGGTTATGCCGGGTGATATTAAGTATAAAGATATTAATGGAGATGGTGTAATTGATGATAATGATAAAGTGGCTATTGGATCTACTACAAAGCCTAATTTTACTTATGGTTTTGGTGCATCTGCTCAATGGAAAGGGTTGGATGCGAGTGTGCATTTTCAAGGTGTAGGCAAATCTTCTTACTTTATAAACGGTTCCACTGTCTATATGTTTTCTGGTGGTGATGGTTGGGGAAATGTATTGAAGGAAATGGCCAATAGTAACCGATGGGTTTTGGGAGTAAATGAAGATCCGAATGCCGATTATCCTCGTTTAACTTACGGGAATAATTCTAATAATAATCGTGCTTCTACCTTCTGGCTTAGAAATGGGTCTTATCTTCGTCTGAAAACCTTGGATGTAGGTTATTCACTTCCAACGGCACTAGTACGTAAGGCTCATTTGAATAAGGTACGTTTCTTTTTTACCGCTACAAATCTGCTTACTTTTTCAAGTTTTAAGCTTTGGGATCCTGAAATGGGAAGTTCGGATGGAAAGAAATATCCGCTTAATAAAACTTTCTCTTTAGGAGTATCTGTTAATTTATAAAAATGAACATGTATATGAAAAAACTGATAGTAATTTTATCCTTTACAGTAGGATTGATTTCTTTGGTAGGATGCTCTGATTATTTGGACTCAGATTACATCTTTGATGAGCGTATGTCTATAGACGATGTCTTTCATAATAAAGATTATACTAATAATTGGTTAGCAAGAGGTTATGCTTTTCTTGCTAATGGTTATTTGCAAGATGTTGGTAGTAAGAAGAATGTTCCTTTTAATTTTGCAGATGATATGTATTATTGGGAGGATTCTGATGCTAGTGGTTACAGAAAGTGGAAAAGTGGGCGATATAATGAAAATGGGGTATATGGTTCGAGTTCGGGTATTTGGCAGAACGCTTATAAGGGAATTCGTCAAGTATCTATCTTTCTGAATAATATTGATAAAAATGAATTGTTTACTCCGGAAGAAATTTCAGACTTTAAAGGGCAAGCTCATTTTCTCAGAGCTTATTTTTATTGGTTGACACTTCGGGCGTTTGGACCTGTGCCAATTATTCCGGATGAGGGAATAGATTATACTCAGGAATATGATGAGCTAGCCTATCCTCGTAATTCTTATGACGAATGTGTGGAATATATTACTGACGAACTAACGAAAGCTGCAAGTGTTTTACCTCTTCAGCGAGGAGTTCAAGAGATTACTCGTCCAACTCGTGGAGCTGCATTAGCTTTACGTGCTAAAGTTCTTCTGTATGCAGCTAGTCCATTATTTAATGGTAAGGCTCCAGATGTTGTATCATCGGCTTTGATAAATAAAAATGGAAAACGTTTGCTTCCGGAATCCTATGATGAATCTAAATGGGCAAAAGCAGCGGCTGCTGCTAAAGATGTGATGGATTTGAATATCTATGGATTACATGTGGCTAATTATAATGCTAGTGAAGGAAATATTGCTTATCCCAAAACAATAGCTCCGCCGGCTGATGGTGATTTTTCCGAACAGGATTGGCCAAATGGTTGGAGAAACATAGATCCTTTTCAATCGTATCGTGAATTGTTTGACGGCTCTATCATAGCCAGTCAGAACGAAGAACTGATTTTTACTCGTGGTATAAATCAGGGTAATGAAGGAATAGGTATTATGGTAGTTCATCAGTTACCACGAAGTGGTGGTGGGGGATATGGTTCGCATGGTATGACACAAAAACAGTGTGATGCATATTATATGAACGATGGTGAAGATTGTCCGGGTATGAATGATATGTATAGAGGCTATGCAGGATATGAAGGACGTTACAACACAGATCCTAGACCGGCAGGTTATGTGGAAGCAAGTGAACTTGCACAGTATCCGGAATTAGGACCGTTAGGTGAGGGTGTATCCAAACAATATGTGAGGCGCGAACCACGATTTTATGCTTCAGTTGCTTATAATGGAAGTACATGGCACTTTCTGAATGCGGAGGATAGTAAAAACGAGGAAAAGAATATTCCTATATTTTATTATCGGGGAGGCTATAAAGGGTATAACAATGGATATACAAGTGGTTATACTCTTCAGACAGGTATTGGAGTAAAGAAGTATGTGCATCCGGATGATATTAGTTATACGGAGAAAACCGCTTATGATCAAACTCGTCTAGAGAAGAAAACAGATCCGGCTATTCGTTATGCGGAAATTCTAATGATTTATGCGGAGGCCCTAAACGAATTAACGGGATCTTATGACATTCCTTCATGGGATGGAAATAAAGTTCATTCTGTTAGTCGCGATATTAATGAAATGAAAAAAGGTATTCGTCCGGTTCGTTGTCGTGCAGGATTGCCTGATTATAGTATGGAAGTATATAGTAGTCAAGACAAATTCCGTACTAAACTGAAACGTGAATGGCAGATTGAATTTTTTGCTGAAGGGCATCGTTACTGGGATTTGCGTCGCTGGATGGATGCTCCAGTAGAAGAGGCTACTCCTGTGTATGGTTGCAATATGTTAGCTACGGAAGCGATGAAAGATCAGTTTCATACTCCGACAATGTGTACGACATTGCCAACTATTTTTGCTACCAAGATGTGGCTATGGCCGATTAATCATGAAGAGCTAAAACATAATATAAACTTAATTCAGAATCCGGGTTGGACAAATCCTGAATAATCTTTTTAAAATCAGAAAGATGAAAAATATATATTATCTATTTTTAGGGTTGATGACCATTATGGGGTTCGCAGCCTGCAATAATGAATGGGAAGATGAGCAGTATTTATTACAGGCATCTTTCAAAGCGAATGTCACTGACCAAGGTGTGACGACAACTTATGTACGTTTCAATTCTGGTGGAGTAGTCAAATATAACCTTCCGATTTTGATGAGTGGTTCAACTGTAAATACACAAAATCGAACTATTCATATTGGTTTGGATCCTGATACATTGGCAGTACTGAATGAAGAACAGTATGGCCATCGTGAAGAACTTTATTTTCGGCAGTTGCCCAATCAATATTATAATATGCCGGAAACTGTGGAAATGTTAGCTGGAGAATCATTGGCGGTACTTCCTGTTGAGTTCACATTGGATGAGTCATTAGATCAGTCGGATAAGTGGGTGTTGCCATTGCAGATATTGACAGATCCGTCTTATGATTATCAGGTCAATCCTAGAAAGTATTATCGGAGAGCAATGTTGCACCTTCTTCCATTCAATGACTATTCGGGTTTGTATGATGCAAGTCAGTACAAGTGTTATCTAGAAGGAGATAAAACGGTTCCTTTGACTGTTGAGTCAACACGGGCATATGTGGTAGATGATAATACGATTTTTATTTATGCCGGAACGAGAGATATTGATTATTTGGATCGTAAACAATATAAGGTTTTTATTCGATTTACGGACGAGATTGTCGATTTGCAGACTAAAAAACTGGAAGTGTGGTCGGATAATGATGAAATAGAATTGACTACTAATGGGATACAGAGTTATTCAATAAGTGAGGAAATGGATCCATTGAAGGTTTATCTGAAGAAAATATTTATTACTCTCAACTTGAACTACTCTTTTAAGGATATTACTCAGATTCCGGGATCGTCTATTAATTATCAGGTAGAAGGATCATTGTCGATGTTACGTCAGCTTAATACTTTGATCCCTGACGAAGATCAGCAAATCCAATGGTAAAAACATGGAATTTTAGACTTTGTTGAATAATGAAGGAGGACTCGTTGGAAGGAAGAGTCCTCCTTATAATATTATGAACTATATGCGATACAGAATATGTTTGAAAATGTGGTTTATTTTAGGTGCTATATGTTTAATGTCATGTAGCGGTGGTAATGATTCATTGGCTGATACAAATATAGAAAAAGAGGATGGACAGAAAACTGTAATTATAGAACCTATTTCAGGTTTTGTAGCAAAAGAAACTAATAGAGCAAATGAATTATTATTAGAATGGAAGAATCCTTCCAATATTGCGATTGTTGAAATACTTTATTCTCTGAAAGGAAAAGAGGAACTTTCTGAAGCTATAAATGTACGGGTATATGGTGAGAGAAACAGTTCATATACTCTTAAATTAGTGGAATATGGGATTTATCAGGTTAGTGCCGTGGCTATTGACAATTATGGGAAGCGTTCTGAGAAAGTAACTATATTGGCTACTCCAGCTAAAGAAGATACAATTGATCCGGATATTATAGTAGAAAATAAATTGCCTATTGCTGACCCTTTTGTATTGTACTATGAAGGTAAATACTATGCATATGGCACTCGTGTTAATGGTTTTGAAGTGTATATCTCTGAAGACTTGAAACAATGGAAACGAAATGATATTAAAGCTTTGTCACCGGAAAATTCTTGGGGAACGAGATGGTATTGGGCTCCGGAAGTGTATTATGTGAAGTCGAAGAATCTATTTTATATGTTTTATTCAGTGGATGAACATATCTGTGTAGCTACTTCTACTAGCCCGGAAGGTCCATTCGTACAAAGAGAAAAGAAACCTATTGTAGCGGATGAAAAAGGAATTGATACTTCGTTTTTCATAGATGATGATGGTACTCCTTATCTCTATTATGTGCGTTTTATTGGGGGAAATGTAATTTGGGTAGCAGAAATGAATGATGACCTGACCAGCATAAAAAAAGAAACATTGACTAAATGTATAAGTGCTACTGAGCCTTGGGAGAAAAAACAAGGAACGATTGCCGAAGGTCCTTCGTTGTTGAAAAAAGGAGATACATATTATTTAATATATTCGGCAAACCATTATGAAAGTAAAGATTATGCTGTGGGATATGCAACGGCTAGTTCTCCTAAAGGACCTTGGACCAAGTAT
>OAWP01001097.1_pt1 | contig 18496 bp, 16 predicted proteins | sample 1517081 | NCBI WGS metagenome assembly OAWP01 (sample SAMEA2580167, study PRJEB22360) | human gut metagenome | biome: human gut; feature: human-associated habitat; material: faeces | place: Denmark | collected 2008/2010 | reverse complement strand
GAGCATTGTAGGGATGGAGCAGAAAAGAACGCCCATCATCAGTACACCGTAATCTACTGTATATCCTGCTGCAAGGTTTGCAATAAGCATTGGCATTGTGATAGCAGCAGGCTTATTGAGGATTACCTTTGGCCACAGGTATGAGTTCCATGCATTCATGAATGTAATAACTGCAGCTGCTGCATATGTTGATTTCTGTACAGGCATATACATCTTAAAGAAAATACCAATCTCACTGAGTCCGTCAATTCGTGCCGCCTCCATTATATCGATTGGGAAGTTTCTCGAATTCTGTCTGAACATCATGATGAGGAACGGCGTTGAAATAGCCGGGAGCATGAAGCCCCATACCGTATTTATAAAGCCGAGCTTTGACATCATCTTGAACAGAGGAATAAGTGTAGCTACCTGCGGAATCATCATGGCAAGAAGTAAAACTGAGAACAGCTTATCCTTTGCCTTGTCATGATAGAGCTCAAAGCCGTAACCGGCAAGTGAGCAGACAAGCAGTGCTATAATTGTCTGAACTGTTGCATTGATAAGTGAGTTTTTCATTCCAAGTGCAACGTTCTGTGATGCAAACAGTTTCTTTAAGTTCTCAAGGGCATAGCCACCAAATGCAATTCTACCTCTTGCAACGTCAATAGACTTGTTGGTCGCTGCCGATATCATCCAGAAAAACGGAAATACTGAGATGAACGAAACTATTACAAGAAAAATGTATGAAGGTATAAGCCTTTTTTGTATTGATGATCCATGTTTTTTCTTAGTCACGCTTGTCACCTACTTTCAGATTGATAAATGCCAGTATAGCAACCATGATGAATACGATAACAGACATTGCTGATGCATATCCAAAGTTTGCAACGCCTTCACCAAACGAGCCGTTATAGATATAATGTGACATGGTGATTGTCGCATTTGCAGGTCCACCCTTTGTCAGGTTTACAGACTCGTCGAAGAGCTGTAATGTACCGTTTATTGACATGATAGTTGTCATAACAATTGTAGGTTTAAGAAGAGGAACCGTGATAGACCAGAAGGTTCTCCAGCCGCTTGCTCCATCTATCTTTGCCGCCTCGTAAACAGAGTACTCAATATTCTGGAGACCTGCTAAAAAGAACACCATATTATATCCTGTCCATCTCCAGATAAGAGCTACTATGATAATAATCTTAGCACTCCAGCCTGTACCAAGGAAGTTAAAGTTGTTCTCTAATATTCCAAGTTTAACAAGGATTGTATTGATAAGTCCCTGTGTTGCAAAAAGCGATTTAAAAATCAATGCATATGATACGAGTGATGTTGCACATGGTAAGAATACACATGTACGGAAAAGTCCTTTAAATTTAAGGTGCTTATTGTTAAGTAACTGTGCCAGTAAGATTGCCAGTACAAGCATGATTGGCACTTCGATAATTAAATATAAGAATGTGTTTCCGATAGATCTCTTGAAAACCGCATCCTGAAACATTCTTGTGTAGTTGTAAGTAAGTGGATTTGCCCACTGCATATTTGCGCTTGAGCCGGTTTTAAAGGATGTAATAACAGCCTGGATTATAGGCCAGAAGCTCATTATGAAAATGAGTATTGTTGCCGGAGCCAGATACATCCAGCCGGCTGCCCTTTGTTTACCGGTTATGCTCATTCCTTTTTTCTTATTTTTCACTGTAAAGGCCTCCTAACTATAAGTCTTTGAGAAAAAACAGGGAGCCATTTAATGGCTCCCTGTACATTTGCCATCAAGCTAACAGATTAAAGTCCCATTGTGAATTTAAGGTCATCCTCTGCTGTCTTTATCTCTGAATCGATATCTGCACCATTCTGAGTAATATTGATAAGTGCTGTAGCAAGCTTCTTACGTGCATCGTAGTGGAAATCGCTCTGCTCGATTATCTTAACATTTGCACCCATCTCAACGATCTTAGCGTAAATTGGCTGGTTGTTGAAATACTCAACACCCTCGTTGTAAACCTCTGACTTGCCTGCAGGTGTATATGTAGTGATAACACCACCATTCTTAAGAGCATTGTCATATGTCTCAGATACACCCTTGTCTGTATAAGATCCGCCACCGAATGTATATGCTAAGAATTTCTTAGCAAGGTCTGCCTGCTTGCAGTTGCTTGTGATGTAAAGTGAAGAACCACCGTTTGATGCATAGCCTTCACCACCCTCAAGTGTTGGAAGAGATGTAATCTCCCACTTTCCACTGTTGTCTGTAACCTTCTCGATTGTAGGAATGATCCAGTTTCCGTTCATAACGCCTGCAACCATGTCTCCCTGAATAACCTGATCTGTGTAATCTGACCAGTTATTTGCAAGGTAAAGAACATTGTTGTCGATCATATCCTTAAGTACCTGCATGATTTCTTTTAATTTAGCATTGTCTACAAATTTTGGCTTGCCATCCTTGAACTGTGACTCACCCTCTGCCTGAAGCATCATGTAGAATAAATCGTTTCCGTCTCCATCCATGCAAAGTAAGTATTTTCCTGTCTTCTCGTATACTTTCTTACCTACCTCGATGAAATCCTTCCAAGAGATACCTGTCATATCATCGATTGTGTATCCTGCCTGCTCAAGAAGATCTGTTCTGTAAGCAAAGATTACTGTTCCGTTATCAACAGGGAATCCAAAGTGCTCTCCGTCGATTGTAGAGAATGATAACTTCTCCTGACTGAAATCATCCCACTTAACATCTGCATCATTTGCTGATACCCATGCATCAGGATAATTTGTATGGTACTGCCGGAAGTAGTGATCCTGGAATAATACGATGTCAGGAAGTGTACTGTAATCCCCAGCTGAGCCTGCTGTTGTAATTGCTGTCTCAATGTCAGATGACCCTGACTGCTCCTCGATATTGAGTACAAAATCAGGATCTACATTTTTCTTGTAATCCTCTGCTGCTGCTTTGAGTGCCGGAATATTGAAGTTTGGATCCCAAGCCCAGGCTGTAAGTGTATGGCCGTCATCTACTGTCTCTACCTTCTTACCTGTCTTTTCTGTGCCATCTCCTGATGAAGATGAGTCTCCACATCCGGCTGCAAGTGAGGCAACCATTGTTGTTACGAGTAATAATGAAACTACTTTCTTTTTCATTTTTCTTCCTCCCTAATAAAATGATGTTTTTGCAATACTCCGTTTACAATTCATTCATAATCATATTATTTAAATTGGGCATTTTGACTACGAATATTTGTCCGTTTCTTGATTACATAGTCATTATAACCATATACGGTGTTTCTGTGTTAACAAATTCCACACAATTATATGCATATTCAATCATAAATGTACAAAATTATACGAAAACTTGTATTTTCTACCATCCCTTTAGTGCAGATATCCTAAAATTCAGCAGCTTATGCTCATAATTTTCAGGATTTATCTTCCACTGATATGGCGAAGTGTCCAAAAATTTGCGGAAATTACGGTTAAAAGTTGACTGGGTTGTGAATCCACACTTTTGTGCAATAAGCTCCATAGGCTCATTTGTTTTTTTCATAAGCTCGCACGCCTTCTGTACTCTTATCAGATTCAGATACTCCATAGGCGGCATATTGATGTATGATTCAAACAGTCTCCTGAAATGAGTCTCGCTCATGTTGCATAGTGCCGAAAGTTCCCCTGCCTTTATCGATTCGCTGTAATGCTTATTCATGTAGTCAAGTGCTGTGGCTATCTGTGACATATTGGTACCCTTTACGATATTATTATCCTCCTCCGGAAGCTCATCATACATGCGCAACAGCTCTATTACAATTCCCTGCACAAGGAGCTTTATCGTCCTTTGGCAATAAATCTTGTGCTCACTGGTTTCCCTGATTATGGCATTTATATACTCAGCCATAGCCGGGCTCTGATACACGTTGGTCATAAACGCTTTTTTTGATATAGTCGTAACTGCCTCATTCTGGAATGCCGCATTGTTTGGGAACATCTCTTCTATCACAGAATGTATGTCAATAAAAATGTACTCCCAGAAATTCACCACCTCACCATAGCTGACTGTAACATGTGGAAAATTCTCAGGTATAAATGTGATATCGCCGTCATGATACTGGTAAATATCCTCATCCAGATACATATTTCCATCTCCCTCGCGGCAGATGCCGATTTCAAGCAGATTATGGAAATGCAGGTGAAATTCCTCATGACCATACACTCTCTTCCAGGATTCTCCGCACAGCACAAGTGCCGATTCTCCCTGTGGCAGCTCATAGAATCTGAATTCCATCGTGTCTTTTTTTCTTTTCGCCATATATACTCTCCTTTGCAGCGAAATGCCAAATACGCTGCTGCTATTATAGCAGCAGCGCACCAATCACTACTTTAATCAAAATCGAACTTGTCGAATCTCTTGTACATAGCCTTGTACTTCTTGCGGACATCCTCGTTGCCCTGAAGCACCTCTTCCTCTGTACCTCTGAATTGACAGCGTATGCAGCTATAAATACCCGTTTCCTTATTATAGAACATATCAATATCAAGATCCCTCATAAAACATAACGGACATCTGTAATTTAATTTGCCTTTTCCAAGTTGAGCCATGTTGCAAATACCTCCTTGTCTTTAATCTGTTTCTTGTAACCAAGCTTGAACATTGGAGAGAATGCATATCCTTCCTCAATGTATCCCTCTGCCTTTGCAGATGGTGTGAGTGAAACCTTTGTCTGAATTGCAGGAATTACTGCGCTTACTGCAGTTGCTCCGTCAAGCTTTGCATCACGACACTTGTACTCATAATTTATGCTCTGTTGGTTTTCTCCCTCACATGTAAGTGTGATGCCTGTCATATCCTCTGGATACTCTGTTGTTCCGTAACATGCTGTGATGTACTCATCGAGATAAACCTCTGCATTTGGATCACTCATGCTAAGGATATTACGCTCAATCTTGATGTTTGATGAGCCCTCCTCAAAGTATTCCTTTGTCTGAAGAGTAAGCTTAACATCATAAAACTCAATATCTACAGGATCAAGTGTAAGGATTCTTGTCTTCTTGCCATCAATAACTTCCTCTGAAAAATGGCTGTGTGTAGGGCAGAGACACAGGTCAACCTCCTCACCGTTGTGTGAAAGCTTGGCACTTCTTACTGTTCCAGCTCCTGCATAGTGTGTAAAGTATCCTGCTCTGTATTTCTCCTGAATAAGGAATGGATAAGATGCATCCTGTACATGCTTTGTTCCTATTCCTACAGGCCACTCAAGTTTTGCAACGTATGGACGAAGGTCTACGATTGCTCCACCCTGATCCATGTTTACGCATGCTCTCATGTATGGGTCACAGTACCAGAAGAGCTGCTTGTCTGAGCCGTAAAGGATATCTCTCCATGGTGCACACTCAGGCTCATTGTAGTTACCTGCGTTGACCCCCTTCTTCTCTCTGAAGTAATCAGCGAACTCTGACATTGTCATGTCGATGAGCTTACCCTCTTTCTTTAACTTGCCATAGTAATTACAGCCGTCTGTGTATGACTTTAAGAGAAGCTCATATGGCTGCTCCCAGCGTCCCATCTTATTCATCCAGCCAGGTCCTACGAACATCATGTTGTATGAATATCCGTTATTGTATTTTGCAAGGTCTCTGTACTGGTCGATGAGGTTGTAAAGATATGGATACTCCCATGTCTTTGTATCATAAATCATTCCACGAAGCACGTTCTGTGGATGTGTTCCGAAGTTTGAGCCGTTTCCGTCATAGCATGCAATAAGGTCCCGTGAGAGATGTGGAATTGCTACGATTCCGCTATCCTCTTCCTTATTTGCTGCTGGCGCATGTGTGTTCTGCTTTGATGGAATCCATGGTGCCCATGGGCCTCCGTCGAAGAGTGTGTACCATGAGTTGTTACATGTGTGGTATGCCTTAGGGCCCTCCTCCCAGCATGTTGCAACTGCACATTTTACCATTGGGTATTTTTCTTTGATGTAGTTTGTAAGGTCTGCATCCATATAGTACGAGCCTGTTGACTCAGGATAGAAACCGAATCTGTCATGGAATTTCTCGAAAACATCATTTACGATAGCTTTCTTGTCCTCCATTGAGAACATCCAGATACAGAAATCCTTTGTCTTATACTTCTCTCTAAACTCCTCACATGGAAGTCCAAGGAGTGAAAGTGCTATCTCATCACCGTATTTCTCGTGATCCTGCTTTGCAAGCTCTACTGCCTCATCATTAAAAAGCGAAGCATATGTCATCTGGATTGTAGTTTTGAGTCCCGCCTCATGTGCAAGTCTCTGCTGTGTCTTGAAGATGTCGAGTGACTCTGTGATAAGCTTCTTATCTCCAATATCCTCTTCTTTTCCCTGTCCTGTCACTGTTGCTGAGTACTCAGGCACCATCTCAGGACGGTGAATGATGTTAACAATAAATTTGTCCATCCGTTGTTTCCTCCATTTGCTTGTAATTTAATTTATTTCTTAGGTACGTTTTTTCGCGCAACCGTTTGTTCTAAACTTAGTATATTACAGTATTATGATTATGTCAATGTGCAATTTCGACATTTTTAAATTTTTGTTTTCAAGCATTTTTCACAAAAAAAGGATTAGGTGCGCGTTTCTGTGCGCAACTTTTGCGCATTGGTCGCAGGTCGGTACGTAAGCCGTGGACTGTTGGGGAGACACGCACTTTCGCCCTCGCTACGCTTCGCGACTAAGATTCTATACGAAATTATGCTTTTAGGCTTTCTATGCACGACGAAACCGTCGAAACTTATACAAATGTATATGCTAGATGGTTTGCTATAATCTCACAGTTTATAGTTACTGCTTCATTGTGTACGCTTTGGCGGTTACAAATGACACGCTACTCACAAGTTCTAGTACACTCCACAGTAGTTAATTCTCGACTAAGCCATCAATACATGTCTATAAGTCCATTTTTATGAGGCTTCTGGCATAATGTTGTAAGCCCAACACCATTATGCCAGAAGCCTCATTTTTTTAAGCTGTTTTGGGATTTATAGTGATTTCAGCTACTTTTTGCCGGGTCTTTGCTGGCTTTTTTCTGGCTTTTGGGCTGAGTTTGGGTGCTGTTTTGGTGATTTCTGCAGTTTCAGCTACTTTTTCTCGGCTTTTCTCCGGCTTTTGAGCTGAGTTTTGGAAGCTGTTTTGGGGGTTTTTTCAGTTTCAGCTACTTTTTTCTGGCTTTTCTCCGGCTTTTGAACTGGGTTTGGGGTGCTGTTTTGGTGATTTTTACAGTTTCAGCTACTTTTTGCGAGGCTTCTGGCATAATGTTGTAAGCCCAACACCATAAATTAACAACAACATATTGAAAAAAACACTTGTGTCCTTTAATGTATTAACTGCGAAGAAAAACACAAAAAGAGTATTCAAAAGTGGCTTCAGTTAATACATTATTCAAAAGTGTCCTTAATGTTAAAACACAGTTATAAAAAATTGTAATCTTTACTCTGATAAGAAAGGATGATCCTGAATTTGCCTATTGTAAAAGCAGCTAAAGCTAAGGCGTATGAGATAAAAGGCTCTGCTTACGCATTGGGAACAGCTCCGGTTATTACTAAAGCTTACAAACGTAGATGAAGATGAGGATGAACTCAAACGCTGGCTGTGGAAAGCCAGCCACAGCAGGATACCTGCATTTAAATGTGTCACCGTTAAATCCTATGCTCATATTTTCTCCAATTAATTATAATCTATATAGAGTATGTTTGTGAACTACTCAGCTATTGAATAACCCAGCAGTTCACTATTATCATATTCTATATCTCCTGATCTCCGTACGGATTTCTGTAATACTGGTATTTTCCGAGTATATAGTTACTTCTTGATTCATTTAAAATCTGACTTCCTGAGCAATTCTGTATTTCCTGCCCATCAACCATATTATTAGTAGTTATGCATTCAATAAATCTGTCTATGCACTCCTGCTAAAGCGCATGTGTCCCCTCAGTCCCCGGCTTACGTATCTTACGTTGTGGCAGAAATTTAAATAAATGTTTTTAATCTTGCGCTTATTATGTTATGATTAAAATAAATGAAATATTATTGAAATTCAGTAAAACAGGCAAGTGAATTATGATTAAAATAGCATTCTTTGATGTGGATGGCACCCTGCTTCGGCTGGGACATAAAGAATTATCAGCAAACACTGCTGCTGCACTTAGGCAGCTCCACCAAAATGGCATCATCCTTTGTATGGCTAGGTGTGCCTCATTTTGATGGAATTGATTTTGATGTCCTGCTCACCTTTAACGGCTCATTCGTCACCAAAGGCAATGATATCATCTTCAAAAATCCTATTAATGAGTACGACAAATATCAGATAATTTCCAATCTAAAGCAAATGAACCGCGCCATTGCAATCAGCAACGAGCATATTATTGTCACAAACGGTACCGACCCTGATTTAGAGCAGTACTTTGCCTTCGGCAGTGAAAAGCTTAAAATTGCTGACAATTTTGACGACATAAGCAAAACTGATATCTATCAGATTATGTGCTCCTGCCAAAAAGATGAGCACTCACAGATTCTATCCGGCGCGCCCCACTCACAGATAACTGCATGGTGGGATAAGGCCGTTGATATTATTCCGCTTAACAGTGGCAAAGGCAATGCTGTTGCTGCAGTGCTTAGGCATTATGGCTTCTCAAAGGATGAAGCAATTGCTTTCGGTGACGGACATAACGATATTGAAATGCTTGAGGCCGTAGGCATGGGTATTGCCATGGGCAATGCAAAGGACGAAGTCAAGGCTAAGGCTGATTTTGTATGCAAATCGGTTGAGGATGACGGAATATATCATTACTGTATTGAAAACAAACTGATTTTTTAGAGAAATATACTTATGAACATAGACAACAATTTACGACAACTACTCGAAAACGAAACCAAAATACATCTCGCGGAAATCCGCTTTCTCTACCAGAAGCTCGACAGACAGCTTGGGCTTAACGGTGCAAGGGTTCCTATCACCTTTGGCTTTGATACTGACAGGCTCGGTGCATACACTCCGGGCTTTGGGCAGGATGAAGAAGAATTTCATTTTTCGCTGCTTTTCATCGGCTACTGTGTGGCAAAGCCCTTGTCAAAGGATGACAGGATGGATTTATATAAGCACGAATATGCCCACTATATGCAGTATAATATGGACATCCCTGACAAATACAACTGGCAGCCCGGCATCCACGGAAGTGCGTGGAAATACTGCTGCTCACTTATCGGAGCAGCTCCCACTCCTTACTACAAAGCCGGTGAAGGACTTATTAAGCACGATTATGATAAGGTTCTCAAAAAGAAAATTACTGACAAGAGTATTCCTATCCGCGACACATATTCACGCGAGCAGGAATACCGCAAAAAGAAAAACAGTACTGTAAAATTTAATATCAATGACGATGTCAATCATCCAAAGTTCGGCAAGGGCACCATTGAACATATCGAGCAGCTCGAAGGCTCAGTTCGGCTACACGTCAGATTCGGTGAAGATCTTAAGAAAATTGATCAGAAATGGCTGCTTCAGGCAAACTTGAAGAAAGCAGGTGCATCAAGACACATATAGCGTTATGCTATCCTACATTACATTATTTCAAGTTCGTGAAAAATCCTTACTATCTAAAAATCATGGGACTGCAATATACCGCAGCCCCATGATTCTAATTATGTCTTATATTATTATTTTAATAAGTATTTAAGCCACCCGAGAACAAGAAAATCTACAGCTCAATTGCAATCGTATATGACTTCTCAAATTTCTCACCCTGTGCCAGCGAATTACCATACTCCCTGTCCTTTAATTCTCCGGCAAAGCCTACTCTGTCGCATCGGCCGTACCACGGTTCAATACAGATAAACGGTGCTCCCATTCCTGCCGGTGACCACAGACCAAATAAAGGCGCATCAAAGGACACCGTAAGGTATGGCTTCTTATCCGGTGTACACAGGCTCACCTTTGAAGCCTGTCTGTTTTCTATTATGAGCGCATCCTTATCAAACATATGCTCATCTATCTGACAGTATCCATCCGCATCCACCTTAAGCAGATTGTCATCCTTATCTAAAAGTCCTCCGTCACAGATAAGTCCGTAGGTGATTGCTTTGTCTGTGTCAAGCTTCAGATAATAGTCTGACTGCTTTCCCAGCTCTGCGACCGGACACATAAATGCCGGATGACCACCTATTGAGAAAAGTAAATCCTTTTTCGCAGGATTTGTCACCCTCCAGGTCACTTTTATCTCACTGCCAGAGAGCTTATAGCCGATTTCGAGCACAAACTCAAACGGATATTTTGCAAGAGTCTCATCATTTGATTTAAGTGAAAACCATGCCTCATCCTTTGTCTGTGACACAAGCTCAAACTCCATATCCCTTGCAAAGCCGTGCTGTCCCATCGGATAATCTGTCCCATCAACGGTAAACTTCTTGTCCTTTAAGCTGCCGACAAACGGGAAAAGCACCGGTGCGCTTCTCTTCCAGTATTTCTCATCGGCATCCCACAGATACTGTGTACCTGTTTCCTTGCCGGTGATGCTTTTAAGCTCTGCTCCGAAGCTGTTTATCGTGAGCTCAAGTGATTCATTTTCCAGTTTAATCTCCATCAAATATCTCCTTTAAAGTATTTTAAACAAAAGTCAGTTTTTGTTACATTAGCAGAAGTCCAATAATTCTTACAATAAATGCTGCCACCCATGCAATCGCACACTGCAAAAGCACCACGCTGACTGCCCACTTTGCACCCAGCTCTCTCTTTATGGATGCTATAGCAGCCACGCAAGGACTGTAGAGCAGCGAGAACACCAGAGGAGATGCAGCTGAAAGTGTTGTGAGTGCTGTCGTAACCGTTCCGCCAAACAGTATCTCAAGTGTTGATACCACACTCTCCTTTGCCATGAGTCCGCTGATAAGTGACGTGCATATACGCCAGTCGCCGAGGCCCAGAGGCTTAAAGACAGGCACGATAACACTTGAAATAGCGGCAAGCATGCTGTCCTTTGAGTCTGTTACCATGTTAAAGTGTATGTCAAAGCTCTGTAAGAACCATATAAGCATTGTGGCAATAAGTATTACTGTAAATGCCTTCTGCAAAAAGTCCTTTGCCTTTTCCCAGAGGAGCTGGCACACATTCTTGGCACCCGGCATCCTGTAGTTTGGCAGTTCCATGACAAACGGCACTGCGTCACCCCTGAACAGAGTCTTTCTGTAGATAAATGCGAAAAGTATTCCGACAATTATGCCAAGGAAGTACAGTCCTCCCATGACAAGTCCGCCATGCTTCGGGAAAAATGCACTAACAAAGAATGCATAAATTGGCAATTTTGCCGAACAGCTCATAAACGGTGTGAGGAGTATAGTCATTCGACGGTCTCTCTCACTTGGCAGTGTACGTGTCGCCATGACAGCTGGCACCGTACAGCCGAAGCCTATGAGCATTGGTACTATGCTTCGTCCGGAAAGTCCTATCTTACGAAGGAGCTTGTCCATGAAGAATGCAACCCTCGCTATGTATCCGCTGTCCTCCATGAGGGATAAGAAAAAGAACAGTGTCACGATAATCGGCAAAAAGCTTAATACGCTTCCGACACCCTGAAAGATGCCGTCTATTACCAGTCCGTGCAGCACCTCATTCACGCCTGCCGCTGTGAGTGCCTTATCCGTAAGCGCGGTCAGTGCTCCTATGCCCTGCTCCAAAAGCCACTGAAGGCCTGCTCCGATTACGTTGAAGGTGAGATAAAATACAGCAAGCATTATCACTATAAAGCACGGTATTGCCGTGTATTTGCCTGTAAGAACACGGTCGATGCGCTCACTTCTGATACGCTCCCTGCTCTCCTTCGGTTTTACCACGGTGCTCTCGCATATTTTCTCAATAAATGTAAAGCGCATATCCGCAATTGCAGCGCTTCTGTCAAGGCCTCGCTCCTTCTCCATCTGGACAATCAGATGCTCTATTGCCTCTTTCTCATTCTCATCAAGATGAAGCTGCTCTAATATAAGTGCATCTCCCTCGATAATTTTGGTAGCAGCAAAGCGAATCGGAACTCCGGCGAGCTTTGCATGATCCTCAATCAGGTGGCTGACCGCGTGTATACATCTGTGCACGGCACCTCCAAAATCATTCTCATCACAGAAATCCTGTCTGCCTGGGCGCTCCTGGTACTTTGCAATGTGTATTGCATGGCGCACCAGCTCATCAACACCCTGATTCTTTGCGGCAGAAATCGGTACAACAGGCACTCCTAAAAGTCCCTCTATTTTATTTACATCGATTGAGCCTGAGTTTGCCGTCACCTCATCCATCATATTGAGTGCAATAACCATCGGTATATCCATCTCAAGAAGCTGCATGGTCAGATACAGGTTTCTCTCGATATTTGTCGCATCTACGATATTTATTATGGCCTTTGGCTTGTTATCGAGCACAAAGTTTCTCGACACGATCTCCTCACTCGTATATGGGCTCATTGAGTAAATGCCCGGTAAATCTGTGATTGATGTATCCGGATGTTCTTTAATAGAGCCATCCTTTCTGTCCACCGTCACTCCCGGGAAATTACCCACATGCTGGTTTGAACCTGTAAGCTGGTTGAAAAGTGTTGTCTTGCCGCAGTTTTGGTTTCCCACAAGTGCGTATGTGAGCTTCTCACCATCCGGAAGGGGATTGCCGCTGCCCTTCACATGGTATTTGCCCTCCTCACCAAGTCCGGGATGGGCTGTGTTGCTTATCTTTTTAGGGCCCTCATGCTTTCTTGAACGGCTGTCAATTAATTCTACCTCAATCTGTGCCACATCATCAAGCCTCAATGTGAGCTCATAGCCGTGCACCTGAAGCTCCATCGGGTCTCCCATCGGTGCAAATTTGATTACTGTCACTTCGGCCTTTGGAATTACTCCCATATCCAGGAAATGCTGGCGCAGTGCGCCCTCACCGCCTACTGTAAGTATTCTGGCACTCTGTCCTATGCCAAGTTCTTTTAGTGTCATTTTATCGCTTCCTAGTGTATTTATTGATAATTTTTCTCAACTTATCACAAATATCTTACCACAAAGCGTGTGCCACTGCATTCATTTTTTTCATTTAATACATCTTTTTTACAATCCTCCACAAGGATATATCCATTGTCATGACGCACAATTGCTTCCGCGAGCGAAAGTCCTATGCCGATGCTGTCTGCCGGCTGTCCGCTGCCGCTGTAAAAACGCGTAAAAATATGCTTTTTGTCCTCATCACTTATGGCTTCTCCATCGTTTTGCACTGTTATCTCTGCATACATCTCATACCTGTAAAAGCCTATCTTTACCTCACTCTCTGCATGCTCCACTGCATTTTTTACTATGTTTGTAATGGCCTCACACTGCCAGTATGCATCAGCATGTATACAGGCATCCTTATCAGAACCTTCATCTATGGACAACCTTATGTCTCTCAAATCGCAAAGTGCCATAACATTATCAGCTGCCTCAGACACAATTTCAGACAGCAGCGTATCCTTCTCATCAAACTCCACAACATCCGCTTCAAGCCTTGAAAGCTTTAAGATAGCCTGCACCATATGCGATATATTGTCCACATCGCGCTTTGCCCTGCGCATTATCCTGTTTCTGTTTTCAGATGCCATATCAGGATTTCCTTCCAGATTTTCCAGATTTATCGAAAGTGATGTGAGCGGAGTCTTAAGCTGGTGCGATATGTCAGAAAGCGCATCCTTTAGCAAAAGCTTGTCTGCCTTTGCATTTTCCGCAGACTCCCTCAAATAGATTGCTGTCTTGTAAAGCTCTCCCTTTAGTATAGAAATCTCTCCCTCTGTGCTATCTGCCATAACAAGTCTGTAGTCTCCCTGATTTATGCGGCGCAGATAATCCGCAGCCTGTCTGACCTGTCTTTTAAAGCTAAATCTTATAAGCACAATGTAAAGGCAAAAGCCCCCTGCAAAAAGCACAACAAGAAATATGTCTAGCCAAAGCGCTCCTTTAAGCGCTTTTTCATTTGACAAAACCGCAGAATCCTTTTCCATATCAATGCCGTATTTTTTTAAGAGCGTCTCTGCGCTTTTTAAATTTGTATAATCGCTGTCGAAGCTGCTGTCATTTAGAATCGCGGCTATGCTGCCATCTGATACATCGGGATATTTTTCATGAATAAGCGCACATAGCTTAGCCACTGTGATGTTATAGTTTTTCGTATATGCCCTGTACTGGAAAAAAACGGTAAAAGCCATAACCGTCACACATATACATGTATAAATTATCGCAAAATACACAAAATGTTTTCTGTTCTCTAAATTATATTTCTTCTTTCTCATGCTTTCCCCCGGGAACTGTCTCTGTCAGCCGATACTGTTTAAAGAGCTTCATCTGAATCAACACGATACCCGATTCCCTTCACAGTCTTTATCACATCCTCACCAAGCTTTGCCCTGATGCGCTTCATATAGACAGTCACTGTATGGTCATACACATCGTTGCCTGTCGCCTCCCAGATGCTGTCAAGCACGGCATTTCTGGACACAGCCTTGTCGTGATTAGTAAAAAGCAGATCAAGTATACGGTTTTCAAGACTTGAAAGAGCAATCACCTGTCCAGCCCTTCTTGCTTCCTTTTTGTCCAAATCATAGCTTATGCTTCCTGCGTGTATGACAGATGAGCTGTCATCACTTTTCCTTCGTAAAAATACGCGGTTTACTCTCGCCACAAGCTCTCTTACTGAAAAAGGCTTTGTGATGTAATCCTCCGCTCCAAGCTCAAGTCCCTTTACTATATCATTTTCCTCATCCCTTGCGGTAAGAAAAATCACCGGTGTTTTTTCTTTTTCCAGCCGTTCGCTGTAAAAATCAAAGCCGTTCCCATCCGGAAGCGACACATCAAGCAGCACAAGGCCGGGGTGCTCACTCAAAAGCGCCCCAGCCTCCTTTAAACTGCCTGCTGTCAAAAGCTCATATTCAGGTTCTGTAAAGGTATCACACATTCCCTCTGTTATTCCTTTATTGTCCTCTATGAGAAGTATTTTTTTCATATCAGCTCCCGCATTTCCTACAGATTTTCATTTTTGATTGTCTCAATAATGTTATTGTGTCTAAGCTTCGTCATTGATAGTTTCATGATAGCATAAATCAGCATTATTACAACCACTATACACAATATAATTGCTTTATACGGCGGCTCATAAATGATTGCGTCATCCATCCTGTTCATCATAACACATAAGAGATAGCTTATTAAAATACCAAGCGGTACTCCTATTGCAAGTGCCTTCACAGATATAAACACACTCTCGAGCCTGACCATTCCCACAAACTGCTTATCTGTCATTCCAATGCTTCTTAATGTGGCAAACTCGCGGCTTCTAAGCTCCATTCCGGTACTTAAGGTATTGATGATATTTGTGATTCCTATTAAGGCAATGACTACAATAAGTCCGTATGCAAATACTCCAAGCAGTGTAAAGAGTGACTTTTCATCGCGCATCTGCTTATCTAGATTGCTGACATAAAAACTAATCTGCGAATACTCAGGATTTCCTTCCGTCTCCTTTTCGAATGTATCCTGATATTCATCTGCATTTTCTGCAACCACATATGCCGAATATGACGCATATCCCGGTTTAATCTCATTACCGTTCTTACCGTCACCCCATAGGCTTTCAAAGCCTTTTTGGTTCATAAACAAAAGCGTGTTGCTGTAGCCCTTATAACCTATTGGTACCTTGTCTGTGACACCTGCAATAGTTACATCCACAGTCTTTCTGACTCCGTTATTTATTGTTTCCTCGTCAACGTATCCACTGTTATCCTCTGTGCTGCTTTCAGTACCACCTTCCACGGCATTATCATCAGAAGAAGCATCATCATACACATTGTAGCCACACTCGATTGTATCTCCTGCTTTATATTTGTACAGCTCCATCTCTTTTTTGGCGTATTTAGAGCTGTTCTCATTATACACATCAAATGTGCATTTATTCACAAGAATTGCTCCTGCAGCTGCATTTTTTATGCCTGCGTCAGACGCATACTTATCATACGATTTGTCATCCAAAACCGTGATTAAAAACATTTGCGAGACATCCTCACTGTCAGCATAAAGCTGCCTGCAATACTCTCCATACTCCTTTGTGTACTTAGGCTTACTGACATCGAAATCATAGCCTGCTCCAACCAGATAATCATCAACTCCTTCAATACCGCTCACAAGCTTAGTGAGCTTTTCGATATCAATGTCTTTTTTACATGACATATTTATTCCGATATTGTAATCTGTTGAAGCATATGACATCCCAACCATGCTAAAGGCCACAGACATGAAGTATGATATCACAATAAAGGTTACCGAGCAGATGACAATAGACGTCACTGTGGTTCTGTACTTTTTGTTGTTCCTCTTTATATTCTTATATGAGATAACACCTCCAATGCCCCAGATTCTGCCTATAATCGCCGGTGTCTTAAGCTTTGCTGACTTTATTTTAATCTCCTTTGTGTTTCTTATTGCTTCAAGCGGTGTGACCTTTGCAGCCCTTCTTGCACTGCCTGTTGCTGAGAAATAAATGGTTGCTATACTCAGTATCACAGCAAGAATAAGTGCAGGCAGTGATGTGTGAAAGCTCAAAGCAACGTTAAGCCAGCCTGCTGACAGCGCATTTACTACATTGACAAGTATAAGCGATGCTAAAATACCACTCATGGTACCCACAGGAATACCAATCACTCCAAGCATTGCTGCCTCTGTCTTAACGCTGCTTTTTATCTGGCGCCTCGTAGCACCCACGCTTGCAAGCATGCCATACTGCCTGATTTTTTCAGTGATTGATATGTTGAAGCTGTTTTTGATACAGTACACTGATGTCAGTATGATTATCAAAGCCACAACAGCAGCCACTGTAAACAGTGCTTTAAATGAACCGTCAATCGGGAAAACGCACTCATAGTTTATAAGGTATCCATTCATATATATATCATATTTTGCATTTTCCATCTCTTTAAGGAACCTGTCACTTTCCTCAGAAGACATTTCAACAGATGAATTATTTGCTTTCTCAAACAGCTTTTCATCCACACCAATTATATCTGCAGTCACAGCATCCTTATTTCTTAAAGCCTTTTGAGTGTATCTGCTGTACACTGTGAGTGTAGTGTCAGCTTCGCTTGCCTCACTCTTTGTGCCGTTATCAATTGCTGCCAGTTCATCAGAGTATGTGACAAATGTATATCCGGCGGCACTATAGTCCTCCATTCCATAGCCCGGTCTTTCCATGATGCCTACCACCTTGTAGTGCTTTGTCACAGTATCGGTAAGTGTCTCTGCCTCATGCTCATATGCGCAGTTTTCCGATATGACACCTTCGGTGTTTGAATCATATCGCTTTCCGACATCCAGTGTTATCTCATCTCCCACCTTTATGTCGATTCGTCCGTTTGTCTTTAAGTGCCTTGGAATGACTATCTCATCCTCATTTTTTGCCATGCGGCCCTCTATCAGTTTAAAGCAGCCTCTCTCAAAGCCGGCCTCATCTGTTGCCATGACATATGCATACGGCTTATCCTCATTCTTGCAGCCGTCTAGCTTTGCAAAGCCCATTCCCATTGTCTCAAATGTGCTTTCAATATTTCTGTTGTTTTTAAACTCCGAAAGCTCAGACATTTTCACATTCGAAAATTTCACATGAAAGTCGCCGTCCTTTTGCTTCTGGTATTCAATCATACTGTACTGAAAGCTTGACACAAGTGTGACAAGCGCCGACAAAAGCGCTGTTGCAAGAATTATTCCGACTATCGTGACAATAGTTCTTTTCCTGTTGAGCTTTAAGTTTTTTAATGTGAGTGTCTTCATCAAATTCATCTGATTTTACCATCCTCTATCATTATTGTGCGGTCAGCCGCTTTTGCAAGCTCCATATTGTGTGTAATCATAATGATTGTCTGGTTGAGCTCACGGTTTGAGGTCTTTAAGAGATGCATAATCTCGTTGCTTGCCTTGGTATCCAGGTTTCCGGTCGGCTCATCCGCTAGCACTATAGACGGTCTCGTAATCAGGGCTCTTCCTATAGATGTGCGCTGCTGCTGTCCTCCTGAAAGCTCATTTGGCAAATGAGTACGTCTCTCTGTAAGTCCAAGGCGCAAAAGCATGTCATCCATCTGTGCTTTTTCCACCTTTCTTCCATCAAGCTCCATCGGAATTGCCATGTTTTCCTCCACATTTAATATAGGTATCAGATTATAAAACTGATAAATGATACCCACCTGTCTTCTTCTGAATATGGCAAGCTCATCATCATTCATTGCAAAGATATCAGTGCCGTTTATATACACCTTTCCGCTTGTTGGTCTGTCAACACCTCCAAGCAGATGAAGCAGTGTGGATTTTCCGGAGCCGCTCGCCCCGACAATTGCCACAAACTCTCCCTTTTCCACGCTCAATGACACATCGTCCAGAGCCTTGACCTGATTTTCTCCGGCTCCGTATATTTTTGATAAGTGTTCTACTCTAAGCAGTTCCATTTAATTCTCCTTTTCTTCTCTATGCATTTTTGAGTGCTGTGC
>OAWP01001089.1_pt1 | contig 18653 bp, 15 predicted proteins | sample 1517081 | NCBI WGS metagenome assembly OAWP01 (sample SAMEA2580167, study PRJEB22360) | human gut metagenome | biome: human gut; feature: human-associated habitat; material: faeces | place: Denmark | collected 2008/2010 | reverse complement strand
GGGTTGGCGGCAAAGCCGCCAGGACGTGCACGCGGCTGGGATGTTCGGCGGAAAAGTCCCAACGGGACTTTTTCGACGGTTTCACGGGCAGGCAATGCGCCTGCCCGTATTTTGCATGCCGTCAGAACGGAGCCTGATTACAGATGTTCCGGACAAAAAAGCTCCCCGGGAAGTTCCCGGGGAAAATATATTCAGTAAGGAAAAACCGATGACAATGCTGCGGGGAATTACTTGATGGCTGCGAATGCAGTGTCGAGAGACTCAATGAGGTCATCGATGTGCTCGGTGCCGATGGAAAGTCTGATGGTGTTGGGCTTGATACCCTGTTCGAGAAGCTCGGATTCGGTGAGCTGGGAGTGAGTTGTGGAAGCCGGGTGGATAACCAGGGACTTAACGTCGGCAACATTGGCAAGCAGGGAGAATATCGGCAGGTTGTCGATGAACTTCTGAGCGTCCTCTGCGGTGCCCTTTCCCTCGAAGGTGAAAATGGGGCCGCCGCCGTTCGGGAAGTACTTCTTGTAAAGCTCGTGAGTAGGCTCGGAAGCGAGGGAGGGGTGATGTACAGCCTCTACCTGCGGGTGCTTGCTGAGGTACTCAACTACCTTCAGCGCGTTGAATACGTGGCGCTCAACACGCAGCGAGAGGGTTTCCAGACCCTGGAGGAATATGAATGCGTGGAACGGAGAGATAGTAGCGCCGGTGTCGCGCAGGAGGATAGCTCTGATGTAGGTCACGAAAGCTGCCGCGCCAACTGCGTCCGAGAAGCTGATGCCGTGGTAGGAGGGGTTCGGCTCGGAGATCCATGCGTATCTGCCGGACTTCTTCCAGTCGAAGTTGCCGCTGTCTACGATAACGCCGCCGATCGCTGTTCCGTGGCCGCCGATGAACTTTGTAGCGGAGTGTACCACGATGTCAGCGCCGTACTCGATCGGGCGGAGCAGGTAAGGAGTTGCAAAGGTGCTGTCAACTACCAGCGGGATACCGTGCTTGTGAGCGATCTTCGCGAGGGTCTCAATGTCGGCTACGTTGGAGTTCGGGTTGCCCAGGGACTCAACGTACAGCGCCTTGGTGTTCTCGTCGATAGCCGCTTCGAAGGAGCCTTCAACATAAGGATCTACGAATTTTGCGGTTATGCCGTACAGCGGAAGGGTGTGTTCCAGCAGGTTGTAGGTTCCGCCGTAGATGGTGTTTGCAGCTACGATGTTCTCGCCCTGCTTTGCAAGAGCCTGAATGGTGTAGGTGATAGCGGCAGCGCCGGAAGCGGTAGCCAGTGCAGCTACGCCGCCCTCGAGAGCTGCGATGCGCTTCTCAAATACGTCCTGGGTGGAGTTGGTGAGTCTGCCGTAGATGTTGCCCGCGTCAGCAAGTCCGAAACGTGCGGCTGCGTGAGCGGAGTTCTTGAAAACGTAGGAAGTTGTTGCGTATATCGGCACTGCGCGTGCGTCGGAAGCAGGGTCGGGCTGCTCCTGGCCAACGTGGAGCTGTAAGGTCTCAAATCTGTAGTTCTTGTTCTCTGACATGGTGTTTATCCTCCAAATTATAATTAATTTCGTTCGTTTGTGTTGTTCAGGTTGTTCAGTTTTTTGGTTTTTCTTTCGCGTCCGTGTTATCGGGATCGTCTTCACATTCGTGACATTCGTGCTGAGCTGCACATTCGGTCGGTTCTTATGGCTTTCATGATTTCTTTCATTTCAGCACCTCCGTGTTCTTCTTTCTGTACTAAGTATATCACAACGGTAGGTATTTGTCTAATCCTTTATTTTTATAGCTGGATATAAATTCAATTTATAACTGGCTGCTTGACAATTTTCGCGCCAGGCTGTACAATATTAATATAAATCTGAAAGGAGCACAGCCATGAAGAAACTGCTGCTTCCCCTGGCGGGAGCATTACTTATAATAAGCGGGCTGAGCGGCTGCCAGTCCACCGAACTTGTTTCAGGTCTGCCAAAGCCCTCCGTGGTGACGGAATCTACAGCCGCTGACAGCTCCGGGGAACCTGGAGCAACTTCCGAAAATAGCGAAGCTGACGGGCAGATCCAGTCAACTGAACAATCAGTGACCGTGGAATCTACCGCCGAAGACTCCGGAACCCCGGAACAGCGCGCAGCTGAGATACTCTCAGGAATGACCGCCGCCGAGAAAGCGGGTCAGGTAATACTAGCAAGGTACCCGGGAGAAAACGCGCTGTCCGAGGCACAGAAATACCACCTTGGCGGTTACGTGATGTTCGGCGTGGACTTCCGCGGCAGCACTCCGGAGGAGATAACTGCGGAAATCGCGGAGATACAGAGCGCGTCGAAGCTGCGAATGCTGTTTGCGGCGGACGAGGAGGGCGGCACGGTGGTGCGTATCTCAAAGTACCCGCAGTACCGTGCGGAGCCGTTCCCGGCACAGGCTGAGGTTCTGTCACAGGGGCTGGACGCGGTGAGTTCCGAAGCGCAGGAGATATCCGGGCTGATGAGCTCCCTGGGGCTTAATATGAACCTCGCGCCGGTGTGCGACCTGCCGCGCTCCGAGACGGATTTCATCTACGACCGCGCTTTCAGCACCGATCCACAGCAGACCTCCCTGGCGGTGGGCGCGGCTGTGGAAAGCTACGGGCGGAGCGGGCTGATATGCGCACTGAAGCACTTCCCGGGCTACGGCAACAACCTGGACACTCACACGGGGATTTCAATAGACGAGCGCCCGCTTTCCGAGATCACGGAGCTTGACCTGGAGCCGTTCCGGGCGGGTATATCCGCAGGCGCTCCGGTGGTGATGGTGTCGCACAATATCGTTAACTGCATAGACGACAGCCTGCCAGGGTCGCTGTCCGGGAAAATGTATGCGTTCCTGCGGGAGCAGGGATTCACCGGCGCGGCGATGACCGACGATCTCTCAATGGACGCAGTAGGGGAGTACAGTGGTGAAAACGCGGCGGCAGTCACGGCGCTGAAAGCCGGAGCGGATCTCCTGTGCTGCACCGACTACGCTTCCGCGGCGGAGGCTCTGACGGCGGCGGTGGAATCCGGCGAGATACCGGAGGAGCGAATCGACGAAGCGGTCACAAGGGTGCTGCTGATGAAACTCACCTACGGAATAATAGAATAAAGGAAGTGTACTATGAAATACTACATATTTGACCTGGACGGAACCCTCGCGGACAGCATGGGCTACTGGTACGGAAGCTTCCGGGAGGACGAGCGTTACGACCATGAGCGAATGCAGCAGGTCCGCCTGGCGATGAAGGAGAAGTACGCGGAGATCATTCAGCTGCGCCCCGGAGCGCTGGAGCTTCTGGAGCGGCTTTACTCAGAGGGCGCCGTGATGTGCATTGCGAGCGCTACCGACCGCTGGGTGTCCGAGCCGTTCATGAAGAAATTCGGGCTGGACAGGTTTTTCCGGTTCTACCTTGACTGCACCGAAGCGGGAGCGCACAAGGACAAGCCGGCTATTTTCCTGCAGGCGACTCAGCGGCTGGGGGCTTCCATAGCTGAATGCACCGTGGTGGAGGACTCCGCCTACTGCGCGGAGACTGCGCATAACGCAGGCTTCCGGGTCATCGGGATATACGACCCGAACACCGCGCCCCGCGGGGACGTTTCGCAGTTTGCTGATGTGTTTATCAGGGAGCTTGCGGAGTTCCCGGATTGATTGCTGAAATAAAAAAGTGCAGACCAACGGCCTGCACTTAATTCTTAATTAGAAACAAAGTCCGGGACTGCAATCAAGCAGCCCCGGACGTTTACTTATTCCTTAAAATATTTCTTGATGAAATCCTCAAGCAGGTCTACAGAGCCTTCAATGCCGAGCGCGGAACTGTCGAGACACAGCTCGTAGTTCTCCGGAACGCCCCAGCGCTTGTCGGTGTAGTAGTTGTAGTAGGAGATACGCTGCTTATCCATGCGCTTTACGTACTCCGCAGCGTGCTTCTCGCCGATACCATAGGCGTTTATAGCGCGATTTATGCGGTCCTCCAGGGGAGCCGTGATGTAGATGTTGACCACGTTGTTGAAGTCCTTGAGGATTTTTGTGGAGGCCCCGGGGGGCATAGCCCCCCCCCCTGCCGATGATAAGGCAGGATTCCTTCGAAGCTATCTTCTGAATAGCGTTCAGCTGTGCAAAGAACAGCGCGTCGTCAAACGGAACTCCACCCTGACCGTAGGTGGTCGAGAGCAGATACAGGAAGCTGTTCGTGCGGCGCTCGTCGCTTTCCTCGAAGTGAGTCTTGTGTATGCCGCTGTCCTTTGCCGCAACGTCCAACAGCTTGTTATCCCAGAAGCTTACGCCCAGCCGCTTTGCGAGGGTCTCGCCGATTTCTCTGCCGCCGCTTCCGTATTGTCTTGTGATGGTAATTATCTTCTTAGCCATGATGGATCGCCTCCGTCTGAGTAGCTTCACCTTTTTACGGTGGTGTTTCCGTTGATATAAGTATATCACGAACGGACGGATTTGTCTACAGTTTTCACAAGAATTTTCCCGTGGTATTTACATTTTTGTGTAATTTCACTACTATGCCAACTGGATTTTAATTGAAATTGCCCACACTCAACCCATGATGATCTTTTCCAGCTCGGCGGCGTCCTTTGCAAGATATGTAGGGTTCATCGCTGAAAGCTCCTCGTAGCCGCGGAAGCCCCACAGTGCTCCGCAGACGTCTATGCCGGCGTTGTGACCGGTCTGGATATCAACGTTGCTGTCGCCGACGTACAGCGCCTCTGAGGGCTGAACTCCCGCACGGCGGATAAGCTCATGCGCGGCTCCGGGGTCGGGCTTGGCGGGGAAGCCTGCGCCGAATCCGATAACGTCGTCGAACTCGTCGCCGAAGCTGAGTTTTATAAGCTCCTGCGTGAATTCATGCGCCTTGTTGGAATTAGCCGCGCATTTTATTCCAGCCGCGCGGAGCTTCCTTATAAGCTCCGGAATGCCGGGGTAGGGCTTGGTGCGGTCGCACTTGTGGGCGGAGTAGTACTCCATGAAAATGTCGTACGCCTTCTGCTCGGTCTCTTTGTCGTGACCCGCCGGGAGCATTCTCTCGATAAGCTTCGGAATGCCGTTTCCTACGAAATGCCGGTAGCTTTCCTCTGTGTGCTGCGGAAATCCCATGACCTCCAGCGTGTGGTTTCCGGCGGCGGCGAGGTCGCCTATGGTGTTGAGCAGGGTTCCGTCAAGATCGAAAATTACAAGTTTATACATGTCGTGCCTCTTTTGTTCGTTGTGTATTTGTGTATTTCAGATTTTTTTCGCGAATACGAGCTTGTCCTGCGCGCTCAGCGTGATGACCTGCCCGGTGTACAGCAGGAAAGTACCGTTGGGGCGGATTATCGCGAACAGCGATTCGTCCGGCTCCAGCTCGATGTCTCCGGGAATGCTCCCGACGTACTCGGCGGGGGTGTTCATCGTGGTGAATTTCACCGGATTGCGCTCGAGGAAAACCTCGGTCTCGCTGCTGACGTCCTCGATGGCGGCGCATGCGGACTGCACGGTAAGCCTTGTCGGGCAGACGGTGTGTATCCCGAAGCCATTGAAAACGTCCACCTTGTCCACGTCGGAGATACGTGCGAACACACGCTGCACTCCGAATATCTCCTTAGCCATCTGAGCCGCCATGATGTTCAGGTCGTCGTCCTGGGCGACGGCGCATACCGCGTCGCAGCTTTCTATTCCAGCTTTTCTGAGCACGTTCTGGTCGATGGGAACTCCGGTCGTCGTGAACCCGGAGAAATCCCCCGGGAGCCTGTCGAAGTTCTCCGGGCGGCGGTCGATAACGGAAACGTCGTGGCCGCGCTTGTCGAGAAGCTCCGCAAGCTCGCTGCCGACGCGTCCGCAGCCGATTATCAGTATATTCATGTTAACTCCCTCCGGCGGCGCTACTTTCCAACGCAGAACCGCCTGAATACTTCGTCTATAACTTCATCGCCGGCGCGCTTTCCGGAAAGCTCGTATACTGCGTCGAGAGCCTCCTCGAGCATAACGCCTACCGCGTCGGGAGTCACCCCTAGCTGCGCGGCTTCCAGCGCCGAGTTCAGCGCACGGTCGGCGCGGATAATGCAGTCGCGCTGGCGCTCGTTTGCGAGGAATCCTGCGTCCGGGTCGAGCCTGCCGAGATCCAGCTTTTCGCTGACCGCCTTTTCAAGCAGTTTCGCAGGCTCGCCGGAGTTTTCACCAGATTTCGCGGAGATTACTGCCGGGGCTCCAAGCTTAGCTGAAATTTCATTAAGCTCAAGCTTCTGCGGAAGGTCGGATTTGTTCACGACCGCCACGGTCTTAGCCGGGTCGAGAAGCTCCAGAAGCCGCCTGTCCTCGCCGGAAAGCTCCCTTGAGCCGTCGAACACCGCGAGAACTATATCCGCGTTTTCAAGCTTTTTCAGCATGATATCCACGCCGATTTTTTCAACTGCATCGTCAGTGTCGCGGATACCCGCGCAGTCCGCTACGCGCAGGACTATATCGCCGAGGGCTATCGTTTCCTCGACGATATCCCGGGTGGTTCCCTCAATGTCGGAAACGATGCTCCGCTGCTGACCTGCAAGGCTGTTCATCAGCGTGGATTTCCCGGCGTTGGGCTTGCCGACTATCGCGCAGGAGATACCCTCCCGGAGCATTCGTCCGGCGTCGTATCCGGAGAGCAGGCGGGCGAACATTCCGCGCACCGCCGAAAGCTTTTCGCAGAGCCATTCCTGAGTTACTACCGGAGTGTCGTCGTCCGGGTAGTCTATCCATGCGGAGATCTGGCTGGATACCTCCATAATGCTGTCGGCGCACTTTTCCATGCGGCGGTAGAGCGCTCCCTCGCGCTGACCGTTGGCGCAGTTAAGGAGCTGGTCTCCCTGGGCGCTGATGATATCCGCTACGGCTTCCGCCTGGGTCAGCGAGAGCTTTCCGTTTAACAGCGCGCGTTTGGTGAACTCTCCGGGAGCCGCCGGCTGCGCTCCCGCCTTCACGCATGCGGAGAGCACGCGGCGGGTGACGTAAATTCCGCCGTGGCAGGATATCTCGGCGGTGTCCTCGCCGGTGTAGCTGTGTGGAGCGCGGTACATCAGCAGCACTCCGTCGTCAAGCTGCTCGTTTCCGTCGAAAATTCGTCCGTATGCCGCGCGGTAGCCCTGCATTTCCCGGACTTCCTTACCGGAGACCGGACGGAATACCTTCGCGGCGATATCTGCGGCGTTTTCCCCGGATATCCTTATAACTGATATTCCTCCCGCAGCGGGAGGGGTCGCTATTGCACAAATCGTTGACATTACTTGTTTGTTACTTCTTTCCGAAAAGCTTCGCGAAGAATCCCTTCTTCTGCGGCTTTTCTTCCTTATCGGCGGGAGCTTCCTTCGGCTTGCCGTCGGCTATTTCCTCGTTATCGGTGAAAACGCTGAGCAGCAGCGGCTTGCGCTTGAATTCCTCGCCGGAATCGTTCAGCAGGTAGGTGTAGGTGCGGCTTGGCATGAGCGGCTGGTAATCCTCTAGAATATCGAATTCCAGCAGGGCTTCCAGCTTTTCCGCCATGCGGTCGGGGAGGCTCTCCGCCGCGCCCTGGTAGTATTCCTCGCAGGCGATGTTGTACTCCTCCGCAGGATTGCGCCCTGCGATCTGGGTGAGGTGTATTCCCTCGCGGAGGTACGCGGTGTAGTCGAGGTAGTCGCACCAGAATTCGTTCAGCAGAGCCGCAAGAACGATGTTCTGCTTCTGCTGGAGCTCTTCCTCGCCGAATTTCTCAACAGCCTTCTCCCAGAGGTCGGGGGCGTGCTTCTGCCAGAGGTCGCTGGAGTAGGTGCCGTCAAGCAGGGCGGTGCGCTTCTCAAAGGTCATTGCGCGGTGCTTTTCGCCTATCAGCGTGTATTTCATGAGCTTTACGCGCTCGTCGAAGGTATCGCCCTCGGAGATGCGCTGTACGCGCTCCGCTTCCTTCAGCAGAGCCTTGTCCTCGATGGGACCGCTGACGCGCTCTGTGGGGTAGTGCCGCCCGGATACCAGCGACTTCAGACCGCAGCGCTCCATTATCTCGTCGTCGAGGGAGGAGAAAAACCTGCTCTCGCCGACGTCGCCCTGACGGCCGGCTCTGCCGCGGAGCTGCTGCGTTATCCGCGAGGATTCCCGCATAGCCGTAGCTATAACGAGCAGTCCGCCCGCCTTCTCGACCTCCGCTTTCGCGTGGCAGTCCGCGCCGCCGAGCTTGATGTCTACGCCGCGCCCCGCCATGTTGGTGGATATCGTGACCGCTCCCGGCTCTCCGGCGCGGGAGATTATGTCCGCTTCCGCTTCGTCGTTTTTCGCGTTCAGCACAGCGCACTCGATACCGAGTTTGCGCAGTTCGTCGGCTAGCTCCTCGGATTCGCCGATGCTTTCCGTGCCGACCAGCACCGGGCGGGATATCCCGTGAGCCTCCCGGATAGCTTCGATGACGGCTTTGCGCTTTTCCGTCTTGTCGAAGTACATCTCGAGCGGGTGGTCTGTGCGCCTGCATGGCAGCCTTGTGGGAATGACCTCGGTGGGGAGGCCGTATATCGTGTCGAATTCCTCCTTGGACTGTATCGCGGTGCCGGTCATTCCGGCGAGTTTCGGGAACAGCCGCAGGAAGTACTGCAATGCGATATTTCCCATGATACGCCCGCGGGAGGTCAGCTTCAGACCGTGCTTCGCCTCGACCGCCGCCTGTAGGTCGCCGGGGAACACGCGTCCCGGAGCGGCTCTGCCGGTGAATTCGTCCACGAGGATAACAGCGCCGTCCCGCAGAATGTAGTCCTTGTCCTCCTGGAGCATGACGCGGGCTTTCAGGCAGGCGCAAATCTTCGCGAGCAGCCCGGTGTTCTCGGCGGCGTAGATGTCGCAGGAGAACACGGATTCCGCCTTGTCCGCTCCGGCGTCGGTGAGGTAGACGTTGCGGCTGTCGTCGTCGATGCCGTAATCGTCGTCAGTGAAATCCGCGGTCTTTTCGTAGACCTCGGCGGTGCTTCCGTCGTCCTCGGCGGCGATGTCGCCTGCGATGACCAGCGGAATACGCGCTTCGTCTATCATAATGCTGTCGGCTTCGTCGACTATCGCGAAGTTCAGCTTCTGCGGGAACACCATCTCGGACGGTTCAAAGCATACGAAGTCCCGCAGGTAGTCGAAGCCGGCTTCCTTCGCGGGGAGGTACACGACCTGCTTTGAGTATATCTTCCGGCGGTCGGTGCGGGGAGTATCCGCGGTGATACAGCCCAGGGATACCCCCATGCTGTCGTAGACCGGCTTGGTCCACTCGTAGTCGCGGCGGGCGAGGTAGTCGTTGAATGTAAGTATCATCACCTGACCGCCGGACAGCGCTTCATAGCATGCGGCGAAAACTGCGGAAAATGTCTTGCCCTCGCCGGTCTGCATCTGCACCATGTTGTGCCCGGTGAGCGCCAGCGCCGCGCCTATCTGCTCGGCGTAGGGGGTTATCCCGAGGGACTTTTTCAGCGCAATGTACACCCGGGAGTACACGGCGGTGATGTCGTTTCCGCGCGCTCCGCCGTTCTCCGCGAGGGAGATTATTTCATTTATAAGCTTGTTATCCAAAGAGAAGGTCTCCTTTATGTTTTTTATACCGATATCTTTATTATATTACTTATTTTTCTCTCTGTCAACCTTGAAAATTACTGCAAAGTATGCTATAATAAAAGAGTGTGTATTTATATATAAAAAGCCGGGGATAAAAACCCCCGGAAGAAAGGAACTTTTATGTTAACAAAAGAACAGTTCGACGCAAGGCTTTCCAAGCTCGTCAGAGAGCAGGAGGAACTGCTCGCGCGTCCCAATCCGGCTTCTGATTTCTACAACGGGATCTACACCCGCTACCAGAACCCGGTGCTGACTGCGGCTCACGCTCCCATCATCTGGCGCTACGACCTATCCTACAACGATAACCCCAACCTCATGGAGCGCCTTGGCGTCAACGCCGTGATGAATTCCGGCGCGGTTTACCTCAACGGAAAGTACTGCCTGGTAGCACGCGTGGAGGGCGCTGACCGCAAGTCCTTCTTCGCCGTTGCGGAGAGCGACAAGCCTACCGAGGGCTTCCGCTTCCGCGACTATCCCGTTATCCTCCCCGACACCTGCCCCGAGGAGACCAACGTATACGACATGCGCCTCACCCAGCACGAGGACGGCTGGATATACGGCGTGTTCTGCTCCGAGAGCAAGGACAAGGAGAACCCCGACCTCTCCGCGGCTACCGCTCAGGCGGGTATCGTCCGCACCAGGGATCTCGTTACATGGGAGAGACTTCCTAACCTCGTCTCCAAGTCTCCGCAGCAGAGAAACGTAGTGCTTCACCCCGAGTTCGTAAACGGCATGTACGCGTTCTACACCCGCCCGCAGGACGACTTCATCTCCACCGGCTCCGGCGGAGGAGTATGCTTCGCGCTCTGCAAGGACATCACAAATCCGGTTCTCTGCACCGACGAGGTGGTCATCTCTCCGAGAGTTTACCACACTATCACCGAGGTCAAGAACGGCGCCGGCGCTGTTCCGATAAAGACACCCAAGGGCTGGATACACATTGCCCACGGCGTAAGGAATACTGCGGCTGGCCTGCGCTACGTCATCTACGTATTCGCTACCGACCTCAACGATCCTTCCAAACTCATCGCAAGCCCCTCCGGACTGTTCATCGCGCCCCACGGCATCGAGCGCGTCGGCGACGTTTCCAACGTTGCGTTCACTAACGGAGCCATCGTCCGCGAGGACGGCAGCGTTTATATCTACTACGCTTCCTCCGATACAAGACTGCACGTTGCTTCCACGACCATTGAGCAGCTCATGGACTACACATTCAACACACCGTCCGACCCGCTCCGCTCTGCTGACTGCGTAAAGCAGCGCTGCGAGCTTATCTCCAAGAATCTCTCCGGAGAGCGCAAGGTATGACGGAATACTTCGACCTATACACCGCAGATCGTCGGAAGCTCGGCAGGAAGATCCAGCGCGGGGCGCCGATACCTCACGGTGAGTACCACATCGTGGTGCAGATAATGTCTGTGAACAGCCTGGGTGAGATACTTCTCACCCAGCGTGTTCCGCAGAAAACCAGCGGCGGCAGGTGGGAGTGCAGCGGAGGCTGCGCCGTAAGCGGCGAGACCAGCCGCGAAGCAGCCGTAAGGGAGCTTTTCGAGGAGACCGGAATACGTGCGTTCAGCTCCGAGATAGACCTTGAGTGGACAATGACCACCGACAGCATGCTGCGGGATTTCTACATCGTCCATAAGGACGTTCCGCTTGACCGGCTGGTGCTCCAGTCGTCGGAGGTCTGCGCGGCGAAGTGGGTGACATACGACCGCCTGTGCGATATGGCTGACAACGGTCAGACCACGCGCACCGTGGCAAGGTGGCTTGAGATACGCGGCGACGATATCCGCAGATGTATCGACGAGATACGCCGCAGCGCCAGGGCCGGCGCGCCGAGAATGGCGTGACCGCAGCGCCGGGCGCGTGAACTTTGAGGAGAAATCATGAAAATAATCATAGTCGGCGGCGGCAAGGTGGGATTCTACCTTGCGCAGACCCTGAGTGCGCAGGGTCACGAGGCCGCCATAATCGAGCAGGACAGGGAACTGTGCCGTATGATCGCGAACCAGCTCGATATTTCCATTTGCACCGGCGACGGAACGTCCCAGGACGTCCTGCGTGAAGCCGGCGCTGAACGTGCCGATGTGGTCTGCGCCGTGACCGGAAAGGACGAGAGCAACCTCGTCTGCTGCCAGACCGCAAAGAAGATTTTCGGCGTGAAAAAGACCGTCGCGAAGGTGAACAACCCTAACAATGTCGCGGCGCTCCGCACGCTTGGGGTGGACACGGTCGTGTCCTCCACGGATAACATCATCGAGCACCTGGAGCGCGAGGTGGATATCTCAGCGATGAAGGAGCTTATACCCCTCGACGGCGGCGATGCCTCCTTGCAGGAGATAACCCTCCCGGAGGACAGCGAGCTTGCCGGAAAGAGCCTGATGGAACTTTCCCTGCCGCAGACCTGCAACGTGGTCTGCATCAGCCGCGGCGGCCATACGCTCATACCCCGCGGACAGACAAGGCTCCACGGCGGCGACGTGCTGCTGGTGGTGACTCTCAGGCATGGCGTGCGCGACCTGCGCAAGGCTCTCAGAATAAAGGATTAATTAAGGCGGCACCGCGGGTTTTCGCGGCACTGCCACGACAAGGACATAATGATGGAAGAAAAGAACCTCCGCAGAAGCTCCGAAAATATCAATACCGCAGATACCGCAGCGACGGACGCGTCCGTAAAGCCTGCCAGGTCTGCAAGGTCGTCTGGTTCTGCCAGATCCGCAAAGGCGGATAAGACGGTCAAGACCGCGAAATCAGCAAAGACGGCAAAGGCAGAGAAGGCAGAGAGCGCCCAGACCTCACAGACCGCGAAGAAACCGGCTCCCCGCCGCACAAAGAAGCAGCAGGGGGACGTGATATTCGCGCTTGATATCGGAACCCGCACCGTTGTCGGAGTGCTTGCGGAAAAGACCGCAGACTCCTACAGGCTGATAGATATGCAGACGCAGGCTCACGAGAGCCGCTCCATGACCGACGGTCAGATCGAGGACATCGACGCGGTCGCTGCGGTGGTGAGATCCGTCAGGACTGCGCTGGAGCGGAGACAGTCCATAAAGCTTCAGCGGGTATGCATTGCCGCCGCCGGACGCGCGCTGAAAACCCTCCGGCACAGGAGCAGCTGCGATGTTTCCGGGCTGAAGTCGATAACCGCCGAGGATATCCGCGCCGCCGAGCTTGAGGCTGTCCGCTCCGCTGAGGAGGAATTCACCGGCAGCGGTGGAAATTCGTTCTACTGCGTGGGTCACAGCGTGATCTCACTGGAGCTGGACGGCTACAAAGTTTCAAAGCCGGAGGGACACAGGGGCAGCGAGCTTGTTACGGAGGTCATTGCGGCATTCCTTCCCGCGTATGTGGTGGAGAGCCTCTGTGCCGCCGTCGACGAGGCGGGTCTTGAGACCGCAGGGCTTACCCTGGAGCCTATCGCGGCGATAAACGCGGTGGTTCCGAAGGAATTGAGGCTCATCAACATTGCGATGTGCGATATCGGCGCGGGAACTTCCGACGTTGCCGCTTCAAGGGACGGCAGCATAGTCGCCTACGGAATGGCTACGATAGCCGGCGACGAAATGACCGAATCGCTGATGAAGCAGCTTCTCGTTGAGTTCAACGAAGCGGAGCGCATCAAGACCTGCACCGACCCGCAGACCGAGTACACGGATATTCTTTTCAACCACCGCACTATAACCCGGGAGGAAGTCGCACGGCTGCTGCTTCCGGCGGAAAAGGAGCTTGCGGATACCGTCTGCTCCGAGATACTCCGGGCGAACGGAACGGCTCCGCAGGCGGTGTTCCTGGTCGGCGGCGGAAGCCTGCTGCCGGGTCTGCCGGAGCTTGTCGCGGACGGTCTGGGACTTGACCGCAGCAGGGTAGCCGTAGGCTCCCGGGAGATGATACGCGGCGTGACCGCGCCGAAAACGCTGCACATCGGCACGGAGCATGCAACTCCCGTCGGCATTGCAATGACCGCTTCCGAGGGCGTGAAGTACGACTTCACCACCATCACGCTGAACGGCAGGAAGATACGCGCCCTGGATACCCGCAGGCTCACCGTGTTTGAGCTTTGCAATATCGGCGGCATAAAGCCGGAGCAGCTCATGGCGAGGTCGGGGAAGGCGCTCAGCTTTACCCTGAACGGCGAGCGCGTCACGCTGCGCGGCACGGCGAGCGTTCCGGCGGAGATATCCCTCAACGGCAGGGAATGCTCCCTTAACGCGCCGGTGCGCAAGGGCGACGAGGTGAACGTAGTTCCCGCAAAGCCCGGCGAGGACGCCGCAGCGCTCCTTTCCGACTACTTTGAGCTTTCCGGGCTGTTCACCGCGGAGGTCTCGCTGGACGGAAGGCGCGTCCAGGCGGGTGAGTACCTGCTGGTGAACAATATTCCGACTATCTCGGACGCTGATATCGAAAACGGCGCTGTTATCACGCTGCAGAAGCGCGGAACGCTCCGCAGCCTGCTTTCCGCAGAGGGAATACCGGAGGAAAAGCAGGCTGTGGCGCGGCTAAACGGCGCGGAGGTCTCCCCGGAGACGAGGCTTTCCAACGACGATGTGATAACCTTCGTTCAGCCGCAGCCTGCGGAAACTGTCGAAGAACAGGCTCCGGAAGTTTTCGGGGTCCAGGAAACCGCGCAGAACGTGGAAGAAGCTCCGGCGGAAAACACTGAAATTTCAGAAAACGCTGAAAAAACGGAAACTGCGCCGGGATCGCAGCCGGAGCAGTCCGGAGAATCGGGTATCCCGATAGTGTTCAACGGGGAGCGCGTATTGTTCCCGACTCAGCCGGGCGTAAAGCCTATTTTCCTTGATATCCTCGCGGCGTTCGCGGACGACCCGACGGCGCTGCTCTCAAGGTGCGAAACAGTCACGATAAACGGCAGGACGGCGCGTATCAGCGAACCGATCTCCCCTAACGACGAAATAATCATCAGGTGATAGAATGAAGTACAAGAGGATAGCGGCTCTTGCCGCTGCCGCAGCGCTGCTTACCGGCTGCGCGGAGATACCCGACAGAAATATGTCAGCGCAGACCTCTGCGGGAACCGCCGAGGCTTCCGGCACCGCCGACACAGCCGAGGTTTTCGACGAGATACCCGCGAAGCAGTACCCCTTAGAGAACAGCGATTTCGCAGTGAAGCTCAACGCCGAGGGCGGGACATTCACGGGCAATGTCCGCACCGACGGCGACCATGACGGCAAAGGTTACATAGTCCTCGACGAGGGAATGAAGCTCCAGCACATCGTTTCAGTAGACACATCCCAGCACTACCGGATATCCATTGCGGCGCATTCCTACAGCGGCGCGGTGGTACGGCTCAAGACGGTCAACGAGACGGTGGGCGCGTATTATATTCCGGCTTCCGAATCGCCGGAGTTCACCATGTTCGCGGTGGACAGCGTGTACCTCTCGGCGGGTCCGGATATCCTCACTTTCGAGGTGATACAGGGAAGCGCCGCGCTGGATTATATCCTTGTGGAAAGCTCCTCCGTGCCGGAGAATTCATGCTATTACGTGTCGGGCTCCTGCGTTGGAAGCTCGACCTCCGTTGTGACGCTCGGGCTGAAGAAGTTCCTTGCCGATAACTACGGGAAGCGGATTATTGCGGGGCAGACGGTAACTCCCGGCTCCAACGCCGAGATAGACGCCATCACCCGCGAGACCGGAAGAACTCCCGCAATGCGCACCGGCGACCTGATGTTCTGCACCCCGTCGAAGTATGAAGGCACGAAGGAGTACGCCGATAACGAGGTCGCCGCCGCGCTGGAGTGGGGCAGAAACGGCGGGATAGTTTCCTTCGGGTGGCACTGGTATGCGCCGGAGGGGAAGTCGGATTACTACGCTGATACGAGTACGTTCGTACTCGGCGACGCGGTGACTGACCGCGACATTTCGATGGCGGACGACGAGGAGCTGAAAACTCTCCAGGAAAGCGGGCTTATCTCCGAACAGACGGTGCTTCTGCTGAAGGATATCGACGCGGCTGCGGAGGTTCTTGACAAATTCCGCGGCGAGAATATCCCGGTAATATTTCAGCCGATACCCGACGGCGACAGCAGCATGTACTGGTGGGGCGGCAGCGCGGAAAACTACAAGTGGCTGTGGAAGCTGATGTTCCAGCGCATGGACAAGTACCACGGGCTGAACAACCTTATATGGGTGTGGAACGGCAGCAGCGGGGATTATTTCCCGGGCGAGGATTACTGCGACGTTATCGGGCAGAGCTTCTATGAGAACAGCCCGTCGCCGTTTGCGGGGAGGTTCTCGGCGCTTGCGGGCATGACGGACGTTCCGAAGCTGCTTGCGGTGACGAACTGCGACAGGCTCCCATCGCCGGACTACATGCGCCGCGACAGCGCAATGTGGTCCTGGTTCTCGGCGGGCAGCGGAAACTGCATGATAACCAACAATGGGGAGCTTTCCGAAAAATACACGAGCTGGCAGAACCTCCACGATATCTATAACAGCGAGCTGTGCGTGACCCTCGACGAACTTCCGGACTTCGAAGAATACGCATTTCAGGAGGAATAATTAAATTCGGAATTCGGAATGCGGAATTCGGAATTATGGTGCGCGCTTCGCGCGTTATTTCAATTTGCAGAAAGGCGAACAGCGGTAAAAAAGCGCAGGTACATGTCGGCTTCAATCAATTGAAATGTATCGCGAAGCGATACATTAATTCCGAATTCCTAATTCAGAATTCCGAATTAAAAAAAGCCGGGTCGGTTCTTTAAAAGAGCCGACCCTTTATATTATAGTGCACGAACTATCAGGAGATCGTGATGCCGGAGATGTAGAACGCGAACGGCTTGCCCTCCGTGCCAGCCTTCGGAACTATCTTCAGCGTGTGCTTGCCGGTATCCATGAAGCTCTTGACCTGAGCGAACTGGACGTAGTTGCCCCAGCCGCCGGTGAAGTCAGCGTCGATGGTTGCCACAAGCTCGTCGTCTACGTATACGTCAGCCTTGCCCGCGTTGCTGGTGAGCTTCGCGTACAGCAGACCGATATTCTGAGCCTCGACCTCGATAACGAACGCGTCGTCGTCAGTTATCTCAGCGTCAGCGGGGAGCTTTGCGATCCAGGGGTTCTTGAAGCCTCCGAAATCCATCGCCTTCATCTCGAATGCGCCGGTGGAAACAGGCTGAGCCTCGTCTGTGGTGAGAAGCACGGCATTTTCGTACTTCGCGCCATCGTCGCCTGCGGGTGTAAGCTCAGGATCTGCGTCGTCGATGCTGTCGAGGTTGTCGGTAACGTACTGGAGGTAGGTAGTCAGCATTGCGCTGAGTATAGCGTGTCCGGACATGTTCGGGTGGATATTGTCGCCGGAAATGTCAGACCACTGAACGTCGTTTGTGTTCAGGAAGTTCAGCATTGCGTCGTGGTAGGATACGAACGGCACGGAGTACTTTTCGGTAACTTCACCGTGGCATTCCTGCACGCTGGTGCCGTTGTCCTGGGTCATCGCTATGCAGATGATGCCAGGGTTGCTGGAGTGCTTCCAGATCTTGCGGATAAGTCCCTCGTAGGTCAGCTTGTTGATCGCGTTGTTCTGGGATTCGTCGTTTACAGAGAAGTCGATGAATACCAGGTCGGGATCGTGGCTCAGCACCTGGGCGTCGCAGCGGTGAACGCCTATGTAGGAGCCGGTCGCGCCGATTCCCGCGTTGACGTAGTTCACCTTTGCGTCGGGGTACTGGTTTTCGATCCACTTGGTGGTGAGAGCCGCGTAGCAGTTCTCGTTGTCGGCGCCGGTTCCCTGGGTTATCGAACCGCCGAGGTACGCTATGGTGACTTCCTCGCCTGCCTGGAGCTTTTTTATTACCTTCGCTATGCGCGCGGGATTGCCCTGGGTGTACATCAGCAGCGGGAGCATGTCCTCAGCCGCCTTGTCTGCGGTCTGCTGGTCAAGTCCGAGTTTGTCCTGGATCGCCGCGGACAGCAGGTCGGGCTTCATTGCAACGGGAAGCGCGGAAGAGTCGGAAGCGTCAGAAGCGCTGGAATCTGCGGTAGAAACTGTGCTGTCTGCGGTATCCGCGCTGTTTGAGTTATCGGCGGAGCTGTCAGCCGCAGAGGTCTGCTGGCTGTCGGAATCAGCGGAGTTTGCGGAGCTGTTTCCTCCGGAGCACCCAGCCATGCTGAGCACTATTGCTCCTGCCATGATTATTGCGAGGAACTTTTTCATAATAGATTCTCCTTAAATTAAGTAATACGCTTATAAATTAAGTAACATTTAGCTTACTATTAGTATTATACACCTAAAAAAATTAGTTGTCAATAGGTCAGGTCGTAGAAATTACACAATTTGAACTAGCTGCGACGAAACGCGGCGAGTTCCGTTTATATGAGTGAAGATCTTCACAGAAAAGGAGGTGCCTGTGTGAACGACGAGGAAATAATAAAGCTGTTCGAGGCGCGGGATGAAAAGGGGATATCCGCCGCCGGGGAGCGCTACGGAAAGCTCCTGCGCAGCGTTGCGAGGGGGATACTCCGCAGCGAGCAGGACGCTGAGGAATGCGAAAGCGAAGCGCTGCTGCGCGCCTGGAACTCGATACCTCCCGCCAGACCGGAGCGCCTGTGCGCCTATCTTTGCAGGATAGCAAGGCGGCTGGCTCTGGACAGGTACGACTACAACAACGCGGACAAGCGCCGTGCGGAAACGCTCCCGATAGAGGAGCTTGCGGAGTATATAGGCGGCTCCGGGGACGCGGCGGACAGGCTCTCCGAGCGGGAGCTTACCGGTCTGCTGAACGGATTCCTCCGCGGGCAGGATAAGACCACGAGGGTGATTTTCATGCGGCGGGTCTGGTTCGGAGATACCACCGCCGGTATAGCTGAGCGGCTTCACGTCAGCGAAAGCATGGTGAAGTCGCGAATTTCCCGCACTCTGAAGAAGCTGCGGGAGTACCTCAGGAAGGAGGGCTACGATCTATGAAAGACATAAAAAAGCTTAACAGCGCTCTAAACGACATCGACGAGCGACTTATAGAAGAAGCAGCTCAGGCGGGCAGGGCGCGTTCCGTGCCGGGCTGGGTAAAGTACGGCGCGGTGATCGCGGGCGGCGCGGCGGGGGTTGTCGCCGTGGGCAAATCTTCCGCTTA
>OAWP01001078.1_pt1 | contig 18832 bp, 16 predicted proteins | sample 1517081 | NCBI WGS metagenome assembly OAWP01 (sample SAMEA2580167, study PRJEB22360) | human gut metagenome | biome: human gut; feature: human-associated habitat; material: faeces | place: Denmark | collected 2008/2010 | reverse complement strand
GAAAGCTGGAAATGATGCCAATGTAGCAGCCCTGGGCGAAATGTGGCAGGGCGGTGGTAAAGGCTATTCCAATCTGGTAGCCGTTACTCTGGGAACCGGTGTCGGTGGAGGTATCATCATCGACGGCAGGATACTGACCGGTACTAATGGTGCCGGCGGTGAGATCGGACATATTCATATCGAAGACAACGAGACAGAGGTCTGCGGCTGTAAGAACAAGGGCTGTCTGGAGCAGTATGCATCCGCTACCGGAATTACCCGTCTGGCCAACAGACGTCTGGCCAAAGACGATGCTCCCAGCATGCTCAGAGGTGGTGAAATCTCTGCGAAGACCGTATTTGATGCGGTGAAAGCCGGAGATAAAGTAGCAATCGAGATCGCAGAACAGTTCGGCGAGTATCTTGGCAAGGGACTTGCCGCAGTAGCCAGCGTAGTTGATCCCCAGATTTTTGTCATTGGCGGTGGTGTGTCCAAGGCCGGAGACATTTTATTCAAATACATAGAGCCTTCTTATAAGAGATGTGCTTTCGGTCCCTGCAAGCAGACGAAATTCGCCCTGGCCAAGCTGGGAAATGATGCCGGAATCTACGGTGCGGCAGCACTGGTATTAAAGTAGGCTTTCGCGGCATAATTATAACAAAAAGAAAGAGCAGCCTGACAACATGATAAGTGCAGCAGTGATAGAAGCATTAAAAGAAATTGTACCGGCAGATAAAGTTCTGTTACAGGAACCGATGAAATTGCATACCACCTTTCGGATCGGTGGCCCGGCAGATTGCCTGGTCTATCTGGAAAACGAAGAGCAGCTCTGTAAGATCCAGAAATACCTTCGGCTGGTGGATGTTCCCTATACCGTGATCGGCAACGGAAGCAATCTGCTGGTCAGCGACCAGGGATATGCAGGAATTGTCCTGGTGGTTGGTAAGCATATGAGCCGGATCGAAGTGAAAGACTGCTATCTGGAAGCAGAGGCAGGGGCCCTGATGAGCCAGGTGGCAAAAGCAGCGAAAGAGCATGGCCTGACAGGCCTGGAGTTCGCCGCGGGAATCCCCGGTACCATCGGTGGCGGAGCTGTAATGAATGCCGGAGCCTACGGCGGAGAGATGAGCCAGGTGGTGACCACTGTTACGGTAGTCAACCGTAATGGAGAGATCATGGAACTGGACAACAGTACCATGGAGTACGGCTATCGTACCAGCGTGATCCAGAACCAGTCGTTTGTCGTGACGAAAGTGACTTTCCGGCTACAGCCCGGAGATCCGGAGCAGATCGCAGCCAAAATGGAGGAACTGGCAATTCGCCGCAGAGAAAAACAACCTTTGGAATATCCCAGTGCCGGCAGTACTTTCAAACGTCCCGAGGGACATTTTGCCGGGCAGCTGATCATGGAAGCCGGTCTGCGGGGATACTCCGTAGGAGGCGCAAAGGTATCGGAAAAGCATTGCGGATTTATTATCAACACCGGCAATGCCACTGCAGAAGATGTAAAAGATGTGATCTGGGAAGTACAGAGAAGAGTGAAAGAACGTTTTCACGTGGAGCTGGAACCCGAGATCAAATTCCTGTAACTATTCAGAGCCATGTAAATTTGTTTTCTGCGGATGCTTGCATCTTCGCAGAATCGCAAATTTATATGGCGAAGTAACCACATGAGCAAAAAGGAAGCCTCGAAGAGGTGATTTTGCAAATGGGATTCTGAATAGTTACGATAGAATAACGAGGTGCATATGAGATTTGTAGTAGTAACAGGCATGAGTGGCGGAGGAAAGAGAACCGCATTAAAGCTTTTGGAAGATGCTGGATTTTACTGCGTGGATAATCTGCCGGTATCTCTGGTGGAGAAGTTCGTGGAACTGATTGCCATGCCGGGCAGTGAGATCAGCAAGGTGGCCCTGGGACTGGATGTCCGGGCAGATCAGAATTTCATGGATGCGACCCGGATTTTGGAGCAATTAAAGGAAAAAGGCTACAAATTCGAGATTTTGTTTATGGACTCCGACGATGCTGCTCTGATAAAACGGTATAAGGAGACCAGACGTGTGCACCCTCTTGCAGCAGACGGCAGAGTGGAGGACGGCATTCACAAGGAGCGGAAGATTCTGGAGACAATCCGCAAAAATTCAGATTACGTCATCGATACCTCCAATCTGTTAGTCAGAGAACTGAAGGAAGAGTTGGATCGTATTTTTGTACAGAACGAAGAATACAATAGTCTTATGGTAACGGTCATGTCCTTCGGGTTCAAGCATGGAATCCCCGCAGACGCCGATCTGGTCTTTGATGTAAGATTCCTGCCAAACCCTTATTATATCGAGGAACTGAAGCCCCAGACCGGTAATGATAAAGGAGTGCAGGATTATGTGATGAGTTTTCCGGAGACCGGAATATTCCTGGACAAGCTGACCGACATGATTCAGTTTCTGATCCCGAATTATATTAAAGAAGGCAAATACCGTCTGGTTATTGCAATCGGCTGCACCGGCGGTAAGCACCGAAGCGTTACTTTAGCAAATAAATTGTACGAACGTATGAAGGCGGAAGGTCATTATGGTATCAAGCTGTATCACCGTGATGTACCCAGAGAAGGAATCTGACATGTCATTTTCGAGTGAAGTAAAGGAAGAACTGGCAAAACACATCAGCCCGGCAAGACATTGCCAGATCGCTGAGCTGGCCGCACTCATGAACTTCAGTGGACAATACGGACGCTCCGCAGAAGGAGATTTCATGATCGGTTTCCAGACGGAAAACGAGGCGGTTGTCAGAAAAGGCTTTACATTATTGAAAAAAACATATAATATAGATACTGATGTTAAAATCAGCGAGGAACAGATGCGGAATGTGATCGACAAGATCGGTGATCTGTCGGAACCTGTGAGTCCCCTGCTGATTAAAAATTCCTGCTGTCAAAGAGCATTTTTAAGAGGAGCTTTTCTCTGCATTGGTTCTATGAGCGACCCGCAGAAGAGTTATCACCTGGAATTTGTATGCACCGATGAGGATAAAGCGAGACAACTACAGAGTGTGATACAGGGATTTGATATAGAAGCCAAGATCGTGCTTCGGAAGAAGTATTACGTTGTCTATCTGAAGGAAGGATCCGGCATTGTGGACCTTCTGAATGTATGTGAGGCACCTGTTGCCTTAATGAAGCTGGAGAATATGAGAATTGTAAAGGAAATGCGCAATTCCGTAAATCGAAGAGTGAACTGTGAGACCGCCAACATTACCAAAACGGTAAATGCGGCGACCAGACAGATAGAGGATATTGAATATATCCGGGACCACTACGGACTGGAGAATCTGCCGGAGACATTGCGTCAGATGGCAGAAGTCAGACTGGAGAATCCGGATGCTCCACTGAAGGAGCTGGGGGAATATCTGGATCCCCCGGTAGGAAAATCCGGTGTAAACCACAGGTTACGTAAGCTCAGCGAGTTAGCAGATAGAATCAGGACGTAAAAGAGGAGGAAAATTATGACAAAAAGGAGCATTAAGGTCAGACTGGAAGATGGTCTGGACGCAAGACCGGTGGCACTGTTAGTACAGGAAGCCAGCAAGTACGAAAGCAACATTTACATTGAAGTAGATGATAAGCGGATCAATGCCAAGAGCATTATGGGCATGATGAGCCTGGGACTTTGCGCAGGCGAAGAGCTTACAGTAGCTGCAGAGGGTGCAGATGAGCAGACCGCTGTGGACAATATTGAGAAGTTTTTAAGCGGTCGGGTTGCTTAAAAACATAGTATGACGAGGAGCGGGGCTGATAGAGAATTCTGTTAGTCCCGTTTTGCATATTTTGAGGATAGTATTTATGAAGAAGATGTTATTTATCTATAATCCGAAAGCCGGAAAGGCACAGATCCGCAACAAGCTTGCGGATATTCTGGATGTGTTTACCAAGGGTGATTATGAGATTACCGTTTATCCCACGCAAAAAAGTGAAGATGCCATGGAGAAGACCAGGGATCGGAGCAAGGACTATGATATTGTTGTCTGCAGCGGTGGAGACGGTACTTTGGACGAAGTAGTCACGGGTATGATCCGCAGTGGCTTCCGGACACCTATTGGATATATCCCGGCAGGAAGTACCAATGATTTCGGAGGCAGTCTGGGATTGCCGAAAAATATGGTGCATGCCGCGGAAACGATTGTAAAGGGGAATGATTTTGCCTGTGATGTGGGATCCTTTAATCAGGATATATTTGTATATATCGCAGCATTCGGCCTTTTCACGGATGTCTCCTATGAGACGGGGCAGGACATGAAAAATGTTCTGGGTCATATGGCGTATCTGCTGGAAGGCATGAAACGTCTTCCGGCAATCCGTTCTTATCCCATGCGCGTTACTTATGATGATACGACAATCGTAGATGATTTTATCTTTGGAATGATCACCAACTCTGTGTCGGTAGGCGGATTTAAAAGGATCACCGGCAAAAATGTCAAGCTGGATGACGGTGTATTTGAAGTGACACTGATCAAGCGCCCGAAGAATCCCATGGAGCTGAACAATATTATGGTTTCGCTGTTGAACCGTGACATTGATACTGATGCCATGTACTGTTTCCGGACGTCGAAGCTGGAGATCACTTCCACAGATCCACTGCCCTGGACGTTGGACGGAGAATACGGCGGAACCCATACGAAAGTAGTGATCGAGAATATCTGTAAGGGCATGGATATTCGTGTGGAATAGAATAAATCATAAAATTTGGTAAAAATTTAACAATAAGTTGTTCCCTTTTTGTTAGAGTTGTGTTATAGTTTGGGTAGTCACAAAGTGATTATTCGAAATGTGTTTCCTGTGTGCATTTAGGAATGGATTACATTTCGTATATCCTAACAAGAATGAGTATATAAAATGGAGGTATTAAAATGTTAGTATCCGCAACAGAAATGCTCAAAAAAGCGAAAGCAGGCCACTATGCAGTAGGTCAGTTCAACATCAACAACCTGGAGTGGACAAAGTCCATCCTTCTCACCGCTAAAGAACTTCGTTCCCCTGTTATTCTGGGTGTATCCGAGGGTGCCGGCAAGTACATGGGCGGTTATGATGTAGTCGTTGGCATGGTCAACGGACTGTTAAAGGATCTGGACATTGATGTTCCCGTTGCGCTGCATCTGGATCATGGCTCTTTTGAAGGCTGCTACAAGTGCATCGAAGCTGGTTTCTCTTCCATCATGTTTGATGGTTCTCACTATCCTATCGCTGAGAATGTAGAGAAGACCACTGAGCTGGTTAAGGCTGCTCACAGCAAGGGACTTTCTATCGAGGCAGAAGTTGGTTCCATCGGTGGTGAGGAAGACGGCGTTATCGGTATGGGCGAGTGCGCTGATCCTAAGGAGTGTAAGTCTATCGCTGATCTGGGAGTTGATTTCCTGGCAGCAGGTATCGGTAACATCCACGGTAAATACCCCGCTAACTGGAAGGGCTTAAGCTTTGAAACTCTGGCAGCTGTACAGGAGCTGACCGGTGAGCTTCCTCTGGTTCTGCACGGTGGTACCGGTATCCCCGCAGATCAGATCAAGAAAGCGATCGACCTGGGCGTATCCAAGATCAACGTTAACACCGAGTGCCAGCTGGCATTTGCTGATGCTACCCGTAAGTACATCGAGGCTGGTAAGGATCTCGAAGGCAAGGGCTTCGATCCTCGTAAGCTCTTAGCTCCCGGTGCAGAAGCTATCAAGGCTACTGTTAAGGAGAAGATGGAACTGTTCGGATCTGTTGGCAAGGCTGAATAATTCTGGAATAAAAATGCAAAAGTCTCTCGCAGCGATGCGGGAGACTTTTTTAATTCATAGGAAATTTCTTCCTATGAATTAAAAAAGCTCCGCGGGGATCGCACTGCGGCGGTTATGAAGTATGTCGCAAAAGCGACCCGCCGCAGGCGGAGAATCTCGCAAGCGAGATTCTTGTTTATTCCGATTCCGACCATTAAGACAAAAAAAAAACTATTCAGAGCTTCATTTGCAAAATAGCATCTGTGATAGTTGAAAAAACCCCTAGAAAGGGAGGATGCCAAGGATCAGGATCCTTGGCATTTATTATGAAAAAGTTTTTTAAACAAGAAACTGTTGTGTGCTTAAGTTTTTGTTTTGTTTGTTTCTATGGTTATAGTATATGAAACAGAAATGTCCAAAACGTGTTATGGAATTGAAAATTCCTTGAAGGATTTGTAAACAAAATATGAACAGCTATTCAGAGGCAAACAAATATGTTCCACTGTACGTCGAATACTTGTATTCGTAAGAACAGTGGAACATATTTATTTGACGAAGTAACCACAGATGAGCAAACAACAAGTAAACTTGTTGTTCAGGAAAGCATCGTAGATGCGATTTTGCGAATGGGGTTCTGAATAGCTGCAATAGCTGCGGTCTTACGGTTCCAGCATTGACTTCACATAATCCTTCGGTGACAGCTTCGTATATTTCTTAAAGATCTGGCTGAAATACTGGGGATTATTGCCGAAACCGACCATTTCCGCTACCGCATAGGGAGATTCTTCTGAGTGCTCCAGTAAAAGTTTTTTCGCCTCCTGAATGCGGAGCTCTGTTACATAGGCGGAAAATTTGCTGCCAGTCTGTTTGACGAACATTTTGCTGACATAATCCGGATTCATAAAAAGATAATTTTCCGAGATCCATTTCAGTGAAAGGTTGCTGTCACTCAGATGCTCTCCGATGTACTTTATGACCTTTTCCACACAGTCTGTGTATTTGTGCTGCGGTTCCACAGAGAAGATCGAGGTCATGATCTGCTCCGCAGATGGAATCAGGTCATTCATGGTGACACAGACGTTGACTGCCATGAGACTGTCTGTGGTCTGCAGTTTGCTGAGCGGGTAATATTCCTTCTTGGAGGCCTCCATTACCAGACGGATCATCTGGGTCTTGGCCAGATCCACATCCTGTTCCCCGGATAATTCTGTGAAAAATCTTCTCTGCAAAAGTTTTTCCGGTGGCATTTCCGTGAGGAACAGCTGTGTCAGCAGGGAATCTACCCGGGAAGCAGTCTTGCTTTTACAGGTTTCCACACAGGATACGATGACCTGCGTGATCTCTGTTTCATTGGAAGGCTTTAACAGATAGTGTTTCACACCATAGCGCATGGCGGTCCGTGCAAATTCAAATTCACCATATCCTGAGAGGATGATAAACTCTGTGTTCAACTGGGCAGCACGGACCTTTTCAATCAGATCCAGCCCGGATAAACCGGGCATCTTGATATCTGTCATGACAATATCCGGGTATTCATCCAGAATACAGTCAAAGGCTTCAATACCGTCTTTGCAGACAGCAGCCACATCAATTCCCAGAGAATTCCAGTCGATCAGGGAATGGATCGTTTCACGTATGATCTTCTCATCATCCACGATAATCATCTTTAACATAAGGTATCTCCATTTTTACTACAGCAAAATCATTTTCGTTATAGAAGTGCAGCCCGTATTGCTGGCCGAACATCAGCTGGATGCGTTCTTCAATATTTAACAACGCAATGCCCAGACCCTGTTCCTGAATCTTATGTGTCCGGAGATTCTCCAATAAATCATCGGGGAATTCAGATCCGCTGTTTTTCACATAAATCTGTATCAGCCCCTGGGAATACACACAGGTGAGATTGATGATACATTCATCCGTGATCTGCTCCAGCGCATAGTGTACGGCATTTTCCAACAACGGCTGAATGGAAAGTTTGGGAACCTGTGCATCCAGACAAGCATCCGGAATGCTTTCCGTAAAATTCAGACGGTTGTCAAAACGAAGCTGCTGTATAGTCATATAATAATGTATAATATCAAGTTCCTGCTTCAACGTAAAGCGTTCTTTTTTGTTCAGCGTCATCCGCAGGAAATGACCCAGGGAGTCTGCAATCTGTGATATTTCCGGCTCTCCGATGGCCTTGGCCCGCCAGTTGATGGCATCCAGCGTGTTATACAGAAAATGCGGATTCATCTGGGATTCCAGACTTTTTAACTGCGCATCTTTAGCCAGCAGCTGTTGACGGTAATTTTCAACAACCAGTGTCTGGATCCGCTCTGCCATATGTGTAAATTGCCTGTGCAGAATACCAATCTCATCGGTACGATCATTATAATCATAAGGAATCTCTGCCAGTACGGTGGAGTCTTCACCGAACCGCTGCATACGGTAGAGCAGCAGATCAAAATGTCTGGTGATCTTACGTACGATCAGGTGGACGATCAAAATGGAGCACAGGAAACCGCAGAACAGGATTAATACATATAGAAATGCAGTCATCTGCTGGGATTTTGCCACTTCGTCATAAGAGATCAGATGCAGATAATTCCATTCATTGATGTCCATGGTGCCGCGGATGGCAAAATATTTTCTGCCATTCAGGGTGACAACAGCATAACTTTTGATTTTATCATTGATTTTCTGTACTTCCTCTGTATCCAATTCCGGAGAAGAGAACAGCAGCTGATCTTTCTCATAGATGATCCAGTAGGAACCTTTATATTCATTGCTGATCTTGGACATTTCCGTTACCAGATCTCCCAGATTTACATTGATGATCAATGTTCCGAGATTATCCAGTCGTAAGTTCTTGATCTTTTTGATCTCCCGGACAAGAAATATACCGTGGTCTTCCGCATGGGAAGTTACCCATACCGGAGAGCCTTCCCCGGCCTCTGCCAGAGCTATCAGTTCTTTAGTCAGATCCGCATCCGGCCGACAGGCAATATTTTCATTGGTATAAGTGATGAATCTGGGGCAGGAAATTGCCGCCATTTTCAGGTAGGGCTGGCGGTATTCCAGGTAGTGTTTCTGTAAAGCAGAATAAATATCAGAGTAATAATGTACAGCATAGTCTTCCTGGGGCTGGTAGATTTCATCCAGTGTTGATTGGACTGTAGAATCTGAACGGACGATATTGGTCATGGTCACCAGATCCTCCAGCCGGTTAGTAAATTCATAGGAGACTAACGACGAGGAAGACTGCATGGACTGATACAGCAGCTTATGATAACGCGATGTAATAATGGAAAAGGCGGCTACCAGGAAAAAGAACAGAAAGAGAAGGTCAATCCCTATGGTAGAGAGCAGTAACTTGGTTTCTAACTTCTGATTTGCTATTTTTCTCGAGATATTCTTATTAAAAAATGACATGATATACAAGCCTCCATCAGTTCTTTATTGATTATATACACAACATGCACATGTTTTCAACAATGATATCGGTTTTTTGGTGCAAATAGACGGAAAAGTATATTCCTGGAAAAAGTAAGAATTGTTATAATTAAAACATCAAAAAGAAGTAAATCCATAGCGGATTTACCTTTCGATACCAAAAGGAGGGTTATATTAATGAAAAAGAGAGTTTTATCCCTGTTAATGGCATCCGCCATGATCGTCGGACTGACTGCATGTGGTTCTTCCAATGAACCCGCAGCTACCGCTTCCACCGACAGCGGTAATACCGCAGCCACGACTGCTGACAACAGCGGAAGTGCAGCAGCCGGAAATGTATCCATGACATTCACTTGGTGGGGCAACCAGACCAGAAATGAACGTACACAGGCAGCCCTGGATCTGTATTCTGAGCAGAATCCCGGTGTAACCTTTGACACACAGCCTGCAGAGTGGAATGATTACTGGACCAAACTGTCCACCCTGGCAGCAGGTAATTCCCTTCCCGAGTGCCTGCAGATGGACTATTCCTATCTGGCACAGTATGTAGCAGCAGATCTGCTGGTAGACCTGACACCTTATGTAGAAGATGGCACGCTGGATGTATCTAATGTATCTCAGAGTATTCTGGATGCGGGTTCCATTGACGGTAAGTTATATGCAATCTGTGCAGGAATGAATGCACCTTCCCTGTTCTACAACAAGACCTTGCTGGATAGCCTGGGAATCACTGTAAAAGATAACATGACAATTGATGAGTTCGAGGCAGTGGCACGTGAGGTTTATGAGAAGTCCGGTGTTAAGACTGATCTTCCTTACAGTGCAGGTGACAACTATCTGCCCTATGCAATGCGTTCTCACGATGTGGTGAAGCTGTTTAATGAGGATTCCCTCAATGTAACAGATGCAGCAAGTCTGGTACCGGGCTTCCAGATTTATGAAGATGGTGTCAAGGACGGATGGATCATCGGCGCAGATGTTCACGCTGAACTGACTTCCAACTCTGTAGAGCAGAGTCCTCTGGTATACTTCTCTTCCGAAGCAACCCAGTCCTGGTGCGGATTCTTCTGGTCCAACCAGCTGTCCGCTATGGTAGCGGCCGCTCCCGAAGGCATGGAGATCGGTATCACCACATGGCCTTCCGAGAACCCTCAGAAGTCTAACTTCTTAAAGCCCAGCCAGTTCTTTGCAGTATCCAGAGATGCCGGCGAGAATGAGGCTGAAGCTGTTAAGGTTGTAAATTATCTGCTGAACTCTGAAGATGCTAACAAGATTCTTCTTGGTGAGAGAGGTGTGCCTGCTTCTTCCGTAGTAGCATCCGCTATCGCTCCTCTGCAGGATGAGACTGCACAGGTGGTTACCAAGTATGTAAATGACGTAGTAACTCCCAACTGCTCCGCTATCAGCCCTGCGATCCCTGATGGAGCAAATGAAGTATATGATTACTACAACCAGCTGGTTGATAAGATCCTCTATGGTCAGATGACCGCACAGGAGGCAGCAGAAGATCTGTTCAAGATGGGCAACCAGATCATGTCCAGATAAGCTGTCAGGGCTTACATAAGCAGTAGCACAGTATAAGTATTACAACATTTTTAGAAAGACCAAATGGGTACTGTGGAAGATCCCACAGTACCCATTCTGAAAAAAAGGCTGCTTCTATGAATGCTGCAGCAACGGAGGTAACGTTATGAAGACAACAAAGCATATGACTATCCGTCAGAAGCTGAATACGGAAAAGGCTGCAGGTATCGTATGTACTATGCCATTTATCGTTGGATTTCTGGCGTTTATGATTATTCCCATGTGTATATCGCTGTACTATTCCTTCTGCGATTACAACATTTTACAGCCCCCTACATTTACAGGCTGGGCGAACTTTAAGAGAATGTTTTCCGATGCAACGTTTTATCAGTCGCTGGTGGTAACTTTCAAATTTGCCATCATTTCGGTTCCGTTACGACTGATCTTCGCATTGATCGTTGCGCTGCTTTTATTTAAGAGTACGAAAATGACAGGCGTTTACCGTGCACTGTATTATCTGCCTTCCATCATCGGCGGATCTGTAGCAGTAGCAATCCTCTGGAAGAGACTGTTTGCGGTAGACGGACTTGTAAATAAACTTTTGATGGTGTTCGGAATGAAAGAGCCGGTAGCCTGGCTGGGAGATACCAGAACCGCAATCTGGACTCTGATCATTCTGGCAGTATGGCAGTTCGGTTCTTCCATGCTGATCTTCCTGTCTGCATTGAAACAGATTCCTGTCAGCCTTTATGAAGCGGCAAGAGTGGATGGTGCCAACGGATGGCAGCAGTTCTGGAAGATCACACTGAAGCTTCTGACCCCCACGATCCATTTTAACCTGGTAATGCAGATGATCAACGGCTTCCTGGCATTCACACAGTGCCTGATCATCACACAGGGTAAACCCATGAACTCTACTCTGTTTTACACGGTATACATGTACCAGCAGTCCTTCCTCTTCGGAAGTACCGGTTACGGCGCAGCACTGGCATGGATCATGCTGGCATTGATCGCATTTATTACATGGATCCTGTTTGCAACCAAAAAACTGTGGGTATACGATGGCGGTTTATAGAATCGGAAAGGTACGCCGCAACGCGTAAGTGGGTGTTATTATGAAAAGAAAAAAGACAATCAGCAATATTATATATCATGTTTTAGTATGTGCTTTCGGACTGGTAATGATTTACCCTCTGGTATGGATGGTAATGAGCTCCTTTAAGGATACGAACACCATCTTCACTACGGCCACCAGTCTGATCCCGGAGAAGTTCACATTACAGAACTATGTGAACGGCTGGAAGGGTTTTGCCAAAGTAGGATTCGGCACCTTCTTTAAGAACTCCCTGTTTATCTCCATTACCGCCACCATTGGAACCGTACTTTCTTCCTCTGTGGTAGCCTATGGATTTGCCAGATGCAAATTCCCCGGCAGAAAGCTTCTCTTCGCAGCAATGCTGGCATCTATGATGCTGCCGGCACAGGTACTGATGATCCCTCAGTATCTCTGGTATCAGAAGCTGAACTGGGTTGGAACCAATCTGCCGCTGATCGTGCCTTATTGCTTTGCTATTCAGGGTTTCTTCGTTTATATGATGACAAACTTTATTGAAGGCATTCCCAGAGAGCTGGATGAGGCAGCAAAGATTGACGGCTGCTCCTATTATACCATTTTCACCAAGATCATCTTCCCGCTGATGGTTCCTACCATGATCACCGGATGTATCTTCTCCTTTATGTGGAGATGGGATGATTTCCTTGGAGCATTATTGTATGTCAACAAGACAGAGAAATATCCTGTCAGTCTGGCACTGAAAATGTTCTGTGACCCCAGTTCTTCTTCCGACTACGGTGCTATGTTCGCTATGGCAACCTTGTCTATTCTGCCTGCAGTATTGATCTTCTTCTGCCTGCAGAGATATCTGGTAGAAGGAATTTCCACTTCCGGCCTGAAGGGCTAAGAAAGGAGCAGAGAGATGATATACGATGTGTTGGAATACGGTGCAAAAGGTGATGGCGTGACGAATGACGCTGCAGCCATCCAGAAGGCGATTGATGCCTGCAGCCAGGCTGGCGGCGGTAAGGTCCTGTTACAGGGAGGACATGTCTTCCGGAGCGGAACCATTTTTCTGAAATCAAATGTGGAATTTCATCTGGAGATGGGGGCTGTCCTGAAAGCCAGTGACCATCTGGAAGATTTCGATATGTTGAAAGTGGGAACGCCACAGATCAGTAAGGTAGAGACTCCGACCTACAATGCCTGTGATTACAATGGAAAACCGACGCTGAATTTTGTATACAGCAAGGATGCCGAAAATGTGGCCATCACCGGATTTGGTAAGATTGACGGCAACGAGAAGATATTCTATGGAAAAGTGACCAAATGGCATATTGACGGATATTTTTATCCAAGAGTACCTTTGCTGTTCCTGGAAAATGTAAGGCATCTGACCATCCAGCAGGTAACCCTGACCGGCAGTGCATTCTGGACCACTCATCTGGTGGGATGTAAGGAAGTATTGATTGAGGGAATCCGTATTATTAATAATCTACGTCTGGCTAACTGTGATGGCATCGATCCGGATCACTGCAGTAATGTGAGAATCTCCAACTGTCATATTGAATGCGCAGATGACTGTATTGTATTTAAGAATACGGCGGCTGCCATGGAATATGGTCCCTGCGAAAATATTGTAGTGGATAACTGTACCATGATCTCCACCAGTGCCGCTATCAAGTTCGGCACGGAGAGTGAAGCACCTTTCCGGAATATTTCCGTGACCAACTGTAGTATCCAGCGCACCAACCGTGCTATTTCCCTGCAGTTACGTGATAAAGGCTGTATAGAAAATGTCACATTCTCCAATCTGAATATTGATACCCGCCTGTTCTCCAAGGTACATTGGTGGGGCGAGGCAGAACCCATTACCATCACTGCGGTGAAGAGAAATACGGAGACGAATGTGGGATATATCCGGAATGTCCGTTTCCAGAATATCAACTGTGTCGGAGAGAATGGCATCCTGATCTATGGTGACGATTCGAAAAATATCCGGGATATCACATTTGACGGTATTCATGTCCAACTGGAGAAGAAGACGGACTGGCCGAAGAATTGCCATGATCTGCGTCCCAATGAGGGGAATGTGATCCTGGAGGATTCTCTCAGAGTGCTGTATGCCCGCAATGCAGAAAATATCCATTTCCGGAATTTCTCTTATGAGATTACTGAGGACATGAAGGGCGAAGTGGAAGCTCCTATTTTTATTGAAAATTGTGAAAACGTGGAATATTGATCCACAGATATGAAAACCATAGACATAAAAAGACCTCCGTAGGTCAGAGAACATCTGACCTACGGAGGTTGTTTTTTGAAATCTTATCTGTCCAGCTTGTTGGGCTCGGGATAGGTCTCGCCGAAAGTATCTACGGTAACGCTTTCCATTACCTGATCCTCCAGGGGACGATCGCTGTAATCGGTGCGGGTCTCAGCAATCTTATTTACCACATCCATACCCTCGATGACTTTACCGAAAGCGGCATAAGAGCCATCCAGATGAGGGCTGGTCTTGTGCATGATGAAGAACTGGCTGCCTGCGGAATCGGGATGCATGGCTCTTGCCATGGACAGAACACCTTCGGTATGCTTCAGATCATTGGTCACACCGTTGGCAGCAAACTCACCCTTGATGCTGTAGCCGGGGCCGCCCATGCCGGTGCCATCGGGACATCCGCCCTGAATCATGAAACCGCGGATGACACGGTGGAAGATCAGACCATCGTAAAAATGCTTGTTGATCAGATTGATGAAATTGTTAACGGATTCGGGTGCAACTTCGGGATAAAGCTCACATTTGATCACACCGCCATCCTTCATAGTAATAGTAACAATAGGATTCTTTGCCATAATAGTTTCCTTTCTTTCTTGACAGAAATAGAATAAAATGATGTCGGGGTCAAAAGCCCCCGACTTTGATGCCTACGAATTGCTTCGTGCTACGCACTCCCACAATTCTACCCAATATTCGCATATCGTGGGATTATCATCCCACTTTTATGCTCATATCGGGGCGGGTCCTAAGGTCTTTCACCCACCTATGAGCAAGCTCATGTGGGCTTAGACCTTTTGACCCTGGCATCATAAAATATAAATATTATTGTAATGGATTCCCAGGGAAACGTAAAGAGGAGAATTGCTGCAGATGGATTTTTTGAAGCAGGTGTCAATAGAAATATATCCGGAAGGTGCATCGGACGAGGAACGAAAAAGCTACAGTAAAAAATATGGTGCGCAGATGCACGCCCTGCTGGATGCGATTCGCAGACAGAGACAGGAAAGAGAATTTTCCCAACAAAGAAACGGGTCGGGAAAAGAGTGCTTCGAAGAGAAAAGCGTCCGGGATAGCATGATGTCCGGGTATGAAAGCGGGCAGGGAAAACTCTGGATCGTAGATAACGGTATACGTGCACAGGAACTCTTGGAGCAGGGCTGCCCGGTGCTTGTCTGGCTCCATGAGGACAACAGGGATCAGGATTTTAGCGGTGTCCGTTATGCCTGTGAAAATATCAGTGAACTGGATTTTGATTATCTGGAGAAGGTCTATCGCAGATACGTGGGCATTCCCTGGGAGATTCTGACCACGGAGAGGTGTCTCATCCGGGAGACCGGTGCGGAGGATCTGGATGCCCTTTATGAGATTTATGCGGATCCTTCTGTGACGAAGTACACAGAAGGACTCTATCCGGAGCGGGCGAAAGAAGAGGCCTATCTGAAGGATTATACGGAAAATATGTATTATTTTTATAATTACGGCGTCTGGACGATCTGTGACCGGATGACCGGACAGGTGATCGGCAGAGCGGGATTCTCCAACCGCGAGGGTTACGAGGATCCGGAGCTGGGCTTCGTCATCGGTGTCCCGTGGCAGCGGCAGGGGTATGCCACGGAAGTATGCAAGGCATTATTAAAATACGGGAAAGAAGAATTGGGATTTGAGCGAGTGCAGATGTTAGTGATGCCAGAGAACGAAATATCCCTGCACCTTGCGGAAAGACTGGGATTTTCCCAACTGGATCAGGTCACCTGGGAAGGAACTTGCTATGAGCGACTTCTTATGGAACTGTAAAAATATAAAGAAAATATAAAAAACATGTTGACACTCTAAAACCACGGTGCTATACTCACAACATAGCAAAGGCGCTACAGAATAAAACTGTAGCGCCCTTTTTGTTATGGCGACGAGGAAAGTGAACATCGTGCTGGCACGAATGGTCACTTGACGACCGCTAATCATACCGGGATGTATATCCCGGGTATTGTCCGGCAGTATCACAACGCGCGTGGCTGGACAAAAATAGCGAACGGGTATGTGGAAAACAGTTTGACTGCTATACCCTAAGGATGCGATGCAATGGGGCTTCGAAGGATGAGACCATAGTATCGCATATTTTTTACACCGGTGAAATATTGTGGAAGATATTTCACGAAGAGTGAGGAGGAAAATGTTATGACAGAAGAAATCTTAAGCGCAGTAGATGGTCAATTATTTGCAGTCTGGTTTCTGATCGGTGCGGCCCTGGTGTTCTGGATGCAGGCAGGATTCGCAATGGTGGAGACTGGATTTACCAGAGCCAAAAATGCCGGTAATATTCTGATGAAGAATCTGATGGATTTCTGTATCGGTACTGTAGTATTTATTTTGATTGGCTTTGGATTGTTACTTGGTGAAGATGTAGTAGGTCTGATCGGCAAGCCGGGACTGGACATCTTTACTGCCTATGAGAATTTTGATTATTCAAATTTTGTATTTAATCTGGTGTTCTGTGCTACCACAGCTACCATCGTATCCGGCGCTATGGCAGAGAGAACCAAGTTCTTATCCTATTGTATTTATTCCGGTGTGATCTCCGCTTTGATATATCCCATTGAAGCTCACTGGATCTGGGGCGGCGGCTGGCTTTCACAGCTTGGCTTCCATGATTTCGCAGGTTCCTGCGCAATTCACATGGTAGGCGGTATCTCTGCTTTGATCGGAGCAAAGCTTTTAGGTCCCCGTATTGGTAAGTTTGAAAAGGACAAGAGTGGTAAGATTGTAAAAGTAAATGCATTCCCCGGACATAACCTTCCGATTGGATGCCTTGGTGTATTTATCCTGTGGCTTGGCTGGTATGGATTCAATGGTGCTGCTTGTACTTCCGTAGAGCAGTTGGGCTCCGTGTTCCTTACCACTACCGTAGCTCCCGCAATCGCAACTGTAGTATGTATGGTATTTACCTGGATCAAATATGGCAAACCCGATGTATCTATGTGTCTGAATGCATCTTTGGCAGGTCTGGTAGCAATTACTGCTCCCTGTGATGTGACCGACTGTTTCGGTGCTATCGTAATCGGTGCGGTAGCAGGACTTCTGGTGGTATTTGGTGTATGGCTTCTGGATTATAAGCTTCATATTGACGACCCTGTAGGTGCTGTTGCAGTACATTGCATGAATGGTATCTGGGGTACTATCGCAACCGGTTTATTTGCAACCACTTCCGCACCCGGCAATGACAGTGTGGTAGGCCTGTTCTATGGCGGTGGCTTCAGGCAGCTTGGTTTGCAACTGTTAGGTTTTGTAAGTGTGGCGGCATGGACTGCAGTAACGATTACCATTGCTTTCCTGATCATCAAGGCTACCGTAGGCTTACGTGTATCTGAGGAAGAAGAGATTGTTGGTCTGGACTCCTGTGAGCATGGTCTTCCTTCCGCATATGCAGGCTTCAGCATTATGGATATTTCCAACACTATGACCATGGAGGTAAATGAAAATACCAGCCTTGGTGTAAGTGATTATGACGCAGCTTCCGCAACCATGAAGGAAGCAGCAGTAAAGGTAGAGACAGCTCCGGCAGCAATTCCCGCAACCGGAATCTACAAAGTAGTGGTTATTGCAAAGCTTGCCCGGTTCGAGGTTTTGAAGAAGGCACTGAACGATCTGGGTGTTACCGGTATGACTATGACACAGGTCATGGGCTGTGGCGTACAGAAGGGTGCCGGCGAGATGTATCGTGGAGTGGAAATGGATGCGACCCTGCTTCCCAAGGTGAAGGTAGAAGTCGTAGTCAGCAAGATCCCAGTAGCAACTGTGATCGAGGCTGCCAAGAAAGCTCTGTACACCGGCCATATCGGCGATGGCAAGATTTTTGTATACAACGTTGACAAGGTTGTAAAGGTTCGTACCGGCGAAGAGGACTTCGCAGCTCTGCAAGACGTGGAGTAACTTAACTTAGCTTTTATCTAATCCCTCAATTTGGTATATACAGAGTGCTGTGCCCGGATGCTGCGACTCATCCGGGTGCAGACAAGGACCCCGGGTGCTTCCACCACCCGGGGTTTTCCCTGCCCTTGGATGTGGATAAGATTGCCCTCTTGAAAAGGTTCTGTGGAAATGATACTATCATCGTAGAAGTACAGATTTTCAAAGGGCATGATTTATATGGAAGAAAATACAAAGAAAACACAAAAGCAGACAGAAAATGCTATAGGGAAAGAAAACAAGATCGTAACGGGAGTCATCTGGCAGCAGCTGCTCCTGTTCTTTTTCCCTATTTTGTTCGGAACCTTTTTCCAGCAATTATATAATGCGGCAGATGCAGTGATTGTTGGGCGTTTTGTCGGAAAAGAAGCTCTGTCGGCGGTAGGTGGCGGCACCGGTACGCTGATCCAGCTGTTGGTGGGATTTTTCGTAGGATTGTCCAGCGGTGCCACGGTCATTATTTCCCAGTATTATGGGGCAAAACGTGCCGAGATGGTAGGCTATGCCGTACATACCTCCATTGCGTTCAGTCTGGTGGCGGGAGTCGGCATGATGATCGTGGGTATTACGGCGGCACCATGGGCACTGCGTGCGATGTCTACACCTGAGGATATTTTGGGACCGGCGACAACCTATATCCGAATCTATTTCCTGGGAGTCATCGGAAACCTGATCTACAATATGGGAGCCGGCATCCTGCGGGCTGTGGGGGATTCCAAGAGACCGTTATATTTCCTGATCGCCAGCTGCCTGACGAATATTGTGCTGGATATTGCATTTGTCATCGGACTGCATATGGGTGTGGCTGGAGCCGCACCCGCGACCCTTCTGTCGCCGGCACAAAACAGGCT
>OAWP01001068.1_pt1 | contig 18964 bp, 17 predicted proteins | sample 1517081 | NCBI WGS metagenome assembly OAWP01 (sample SAMEA2580167, study PRJEB22360) | human gut metagenome | biome: human gut; feature: human-associated habitat; material: faeces | place: Denmark | collected 2008/2010 | reverse complement strand
TCCTGCCCCAGCCACTCCGGCACCTACATTTCCGTTTACCATCATGATAACAATGCAAACGATTGCCGGAAGCATTGCGAGTGTCACTGCAAAGCTTGTCGTATAGCGGTTTTTATAAGTGTAAACCCATGTGATGAATGCCCCGATCAGCAGTGACACCACAATACAGAGCAAAAAATCCGGCACGGAAATCACCGCCGCACCTGCTGTATCAAAAATTCCTGTAAATAAATTGTTTAACATATTAATTTCTCCATTTCTTTTTTAACATTTTATTGCCTGCTGCACAACCTCATCTCCGGTAAACACAAAGAAATTTTCCGGTGGACAGCTTCTTCTCTGCTCTCTCGCATAAATCGTGCGGTAGGCGGTCGCATATTTGGAAAATGACGTTTTGTAAATCTGATTTTCTGTCAGAAAATGAACCATCCAGAGCGGTATTGCGCCCGCCGTTTTCACTTCCATAAGCACTTTATTTTTATCTAAAATTGCTTCTCCGTAAATTCCTTTACAAAGAGAAAGGTCGTAATTTCTCCAGAGAATGTTCTGATCAAACGTGATCCGGAACTCGTGATCGTCCTTCGCATAAAAAGCTTCTCTCTCATAGGAAAGCATCACTGCCGGAGCCAGCTTTTTATAATTTTTCAGACAGTAATCGATTTCTCTGGTGATCTGTGTGTCTTTTACTTTTTCATGAAAAAGCAGGTAACGTTCTGCCTCGTCCTCCGTCATTGCAATTCTTCTTTTGTATACAACAGACTCATACTTCTTTTTCAGTTCCACAAAAACGGTCGTGTCCTTGTCTGCCGTGCCGTAACTTCTCAATCTCAGTTTTTCTTTATAAACCGGGTGTTCCATTGATCTTTGGATCAGCAGATAGTCCGGTGTATCAAAGTAGAGACTGCATATTGTACTCACTCCATGCTCGTCTGCGGTCATGTACTGTTTCATTTGATTTTTTAACAGTTCCGCCTGCGTGATATCCAACATATATTTGATCTCACACCTTTTAAATATCATCTGATCTGCCATAAGTGTCTCCTTTCCTTTGCGCATATCTTATCAGGCGAACCTTAAATGAACTTAAAAAAAGAAACCATCCTTTAAAAAATGGTTTCTTTGTCATGTTTCATTATGTTTTTCTGTTATCTGGATTCGGACTGGAGTTCGGCGATGGCGGTGTGGCGTTGACCGATTTCTTTGCCGGCTTCCTCGCCCTGCAGATATGCTTTTTCTGCGACTTCTTCTGAATATTTTCTCATTATTTCACACACTGCGTTTACGCCTCCCTCTTCATGTTTCAGATAGTGCACACGGTTGGTTAATTTCGGAAATTTGGCATTATCTATCTCCTTTTTATTATATAGAACCCCTCCAGATTCTTCAAGACTGTTTGCATGGATTTTTTAGTTATGTATACAAAAAAGAGTGCCGGAAAACCGACACTCTTTTTCAAATCCATTGTTTGCAATATCTTAATCTAGAAAAATAAAACAAGTTCTATTTAATAAAGAAAAAGGTACATGAAACTACTGATTTAGACTGTAGTAACAAGCGATAATAAAATTATCTTACTACTGTTACGTTTGTTGCCTGTGGTCCTTTTGCACCTTCAACAACTTCAAATTCTACTGCAGCGCCTTCTTCTAAGGATTTGAAACCTTCCATATTAAGACCTGAGTAGTGAACGAATACATCATTTCCCTGTTCATCGGAGATGAATCCGTATCCTTTTTGGTTGTTAAACCACTTTACTGTACCTTTGTTCATTGAAAAGTACCTCCAAAAAATATTTCTATGGTACACTTACCGCACCATAGTCACAGAATAACATAACAATTTCAAAAAGTAAAGCGATAAAATCAAAGTTGATTGCGATATTTTATCAATTTTTCGTTTTATTCTGCTGCATATTATGCTACATTGTAAGTTTCACTTTGATGATCCTTGCAACAGATTCATTGATACGATCCTCTGTGATCGTTCCACCAGCCACTGCATCCATCACACCCTGATATGCACTCTGGAAATCATCCGGCATTAAGATCATATCTACACCTGCCTGAATTGCCGTCACTGCCGCATCAGCAGAACTGTATGTTCCGGTGACCGCCCCCATATTCATTGCGTCTGTGATCACTACACCATGGAAGCCAAGCTGGTTGCGAAGCACATCTGTCACCATGACAGAGGAAAGCGAAGCCGGCGTATCATCCCCTGTAACAGCTGGTGCTGAAATATGTCCTACCATCACAAAAGATGCTCCGTTATTCACTGCCTGCTGGAATGGAACAAGCTCATTTGCCAGCAGGTCATCCAAAGATTTATCTGTAGAAACTGCCCCGTCATGGGAATCCCCTGCTGTAGCTCCCTGTCCCGGAAAATGTTTTACCACGCTTAATATCTGGTGTTCGTTCAGTCCCTGCATCTCAGCACAGACCATATCCGCCACAAGCTGGCTGTCTGAACCAAATGACCGGTCTTTGATCACGGTGTTATCCGGATTCGTCAACACATCCGCAACCGGAGCAAAATCCATATTAAAACCAAGTGTGTTCAGATACGTTCCAATCGTACTTCCTGCATTGTATGCATTCTGGGAATCCCCGGTCGCTCCTACATCACTCATATTTCCAACATCTGTCACTCCAAAAGCACTGTTGGATGCAATCCTTGCTACTGTTCCACCTTCCTCATCCACACCGAGGAACACTGGAATTCCTACTATTTCCTGACTGTAGCTCTTCATATTGGTAAGCATCTGTGCCGTCTGATCGGTTCCGGTCAGGTTCTTTGCCATATAAATCAGACCACCTACCGGATACTGCGTGTAGGCTGTCTTTGTGGAATCTCCTGCCATCGTTGCTCCGTCCACTCCGGTCAGTGCGTCCGGTGTGATCATGAACATCTGCGCTACTTTCTGCTCTAAGGTCATGCCGGCAGCAATCTGCATTGCCTGATCCATCAACGGATCGCTGACTTCGGTTACCGGAGTTGTTTCCGGTTCTTCTGTCGCCTCTGTTGTCACGCTCTCAGTATTCTTTTCCGGTTTATCTGCTCCCGGTTTTACAAATTTATGGACTGCAAACACAATTCCTCCGATCAAAACTGCAAGTACTATAAAAAATACTGCCACAACTATGACCGCACTCTGTGTATCTTTTTTTCGTTTCTCTCGTCTTTCTTCCTGATCCATCTGTGTATTTCCTCTCTGGGGAATTTTGATCTACATGCTTCTACCCCGCAGTGCACGCCGTAATAATCAACGGTTTTTGGTTTATATCGTGGAGGCAATGATCTGCATGCTGCCCTGCAATTCCACGTTTCCGAAGCCATTTGGAAGTATGAAATGATCTCCTTTTTTCAGCGGCTGGCCGTTGACGATTCCATTGCCTTCCGTAACTGTCATATTCATAAAAGGTGCATTCTGCTCAAAAGTCATTTTACCTGAAACATCTATTTTATAGATATGAAAGTATTTGCAGGCATACAGTTCATTTAACGTATTGACTGGAAGATCTGCCACCGATTTCACACTGTCTGCAGCCGATTTTGCAGGCACAGTGATCACGTCAATACTCTTGTCGATATGTAGCTCTCTCGGCTTTCCATTGGAGAGACGGCCATAATCATAAACGCGGTAGGTAATATCACTGTTCTGCTGTGTTTCCAGAATGAGTGTTCCGCCTTTGATCGCATGAACTGTTCCCGGATCGATCTGAAGAAAATCGCCTTTTTTGATCGGGATCTCACGGATAAATTCACTCCACTTTCCCTCATGGATCATCCGGCTTAATTCCTCTTTTGTCCTTGCATTGTGTCCGATCACGATCGTCGCATTTTCCCTGCAGTCGAGAATGTACCAGCACTCTGTTTTTCCAAGTGAACCATTTTCATGGACTTTTGCATAATCGTCGTCCGGATGTACCTGAATGCTCAGGTCATCTTTCGCATCAATAATTTTGATCAGGAGTGGGAAACGGTCACTGTCCACATTTCCGAAAACTTCCGGATGTTTTTTCCACAATTCAGACAGCTTCATTCCACGGAATCCACAGTCTCTTAAAGTTCCGTCTCCATTTGGATGTGCAGAAATTCCCCAGCACTCCCCTAAATCATCACCTTCGGCCGGATAATGAAAATCCTCTCTCAATCTCGTACCGCCCCAGATGTTATGCGTACATACCGGATCTAAAAATAAAATTTCTTTCGTGGTCTGATTCATTGATAAATTACCTCCATTTGTCCCGATCACATTCTGATACCAAAACGCAGAATCTTTTACAATTCTCCGCTGTGTCATAAAATCCACATAAATCATGCCAAAACGTTCCCTGTATCCCTCGGACCATTCAAAATTATCCAGAAATGTCCACAGGAAATACCCCCGGATATCGGCTCCCTCATCATATGCCCTCTGCATGGCTCCGATGTAGGAATCCAGAAACGTGATGCGGTCATTGTCATGTACTCTGCCGTCAAAGCTCACATTATCGTGACAGGACATACCATTTTCTGTGATATACAGAGGAAGCGGATACCGCTCCGTCAAAAATTTGATTCCATAATAAAATGCTTTTGGTGTCACCGGCCAGTTGCACGCCGTCTTTGGAAATCCCGGTTCCCGGTCCACAAACTCCGGTTCGCCGTCTGCGCCCTGACGCACATAATAGCCATTATATATGTTCTGTCCCATAAAATCCAGTGGCTGATGGATCAGCTGCATATCTGCCTCTGTGATCTCCGGCAGATACTCTTTGAATTTTTCCAGTCCCTCTTTCGGATAATGACCTAAAAAGACCGGGTCTGAAAACCATGAGATATTCCAGGTCCAGTTATCCATCGGATTGTAAAATCCAAAATAAACTTTTCTGGCAGCCTCGATATCTTCTGCACTGTCCGTGTATGGATAAGCCACTCCCCCGGTCGGTGCAAAGCCGATCCGGATTTTTTGTTTTGCGTATTTTCTTAAATTGATCACTGCCTGTCCATGCGCTTTCAACAGATTATGTGCAATCTGAAAAGTCTCTGGAACCGATAATTTCAATCCCGGTGCATGGACACCGCTTAAATGTCCAAGTCCAACCACACACTGTGGCTCGTTGATCGTGATAAAATCCTCGCAGATATCCGAAAAATTCTCTGCCACCACTTTTGCATATTCCCCGAACCAGTCTACCACTTCCTCATTCAGCCAGCCGCCTTTTTCCTGCAATGCCTGTGGAAACTCCCAGTGAAACAAGGTAATATATGGTGTAATGCCATTTTCTTTCATTGTAAGGATCATGTCACGGTACATCGAAACCGCTTTTTCATTGACGCGCCCGGTACCTTCTGGCAGAATCCGCGCCCAGTTTAAGGAAAAACGGTATGCTTTAATCCCCAGATTTTTCATTAATGCATAGTCATCTTTATAATGATGCATGTGATCACAGCTTGTGTACGCATTCTGATTTTGAAAAATGCGTCCCTGCTCCGTAAAAGTGTCCCAGACCGTCTTTCCTCTTCCGTCATCCGGGTCAGTTCCCTCTACCTGATATGCGCTGCTTGCCACGCCCCAGACAAATTTGTCATCAAACATGTGATTCTCCTTCTCTGTCTCTGATTCTTGTTTTTTATTTGGTATAAATATTAAATCTAAATTATATATTTACTTCTTCTCAGAGGCAATCACAACTTCTGCAAATATTCATTTATCTATTCTTCCACAAGATCCTTTTTTAATGCTTCCAGTTTTTCCTCTGCATCCTGCAAAGAGGTGCCTTTGACTCCATAGTAGAATTTGATCTTAGGCTCTGTTCCGGACGGGCGCACACAGCCCCATGCATTGTCAGAAAGTTCATAATATAAAACATTGGAAGCCGGAAGTCCTGTTTTTGTCACTTCCCCGGTCTTTAAATCTTTTCTTGTATCCTCTTTGTAATCGCGGACTGCAAGCACTTCAAATCCACCGAGTGTTTTCTTTGGATTGTTCCGCATATCACTCATCATCTGCTGGATCTGGGCGGCTCCGTCGATTCCTTTTAAGGTCATCGTGGAAAGTCCCTCTCTGTAGTAACCGTATTTCTCATACAGGTCGATCATGGCATCCCACAATGTTTTTCCATGTTTTTTGCACCAGGAAGCCACCTCGCACAACATCATGACTGCTACGCAGGCATCTTTATCTCTTGCATATGTTCCGGCTAAGCATCCATAACTCTCCTCCAGACCGAATACATAGTTGTGGGAGTGGTTCTGTTCAAACCATTTGATCTGCTCTCCGATATACTTAAATCCGGTCAGTACCTCGATCAGTGCCACGCCATAGGAAGCTGCCATCGCTTTTGCCATGTCCGTTGTAACGATAGTCTCTACAAGTGCAGGATTCTCCGGCATCATTCTGGTTGCCGTTTTCTCTCTTAAAATATATTCTGCTATGAGCATTCCGGACATATTTCCGGTGAAAGTCACATACTCTCCGGTCTTTGTGTCTTTGCAGTATACGCCAAGACGGTCTGCGTCCGGATCTGTCGCAAGCACGATGTCTGCATCCACTTCTTTTGCAAGTTTTAAGGCAAGTTCAAATGCCTTTGGAGATTCCGGGTTTGGATATGCTACGGTCGGGAAATTTCCGTCCGGAAGTTCCTGCTCTTTTACAACATAGACATTTTCAAATCCAAGTTCTTTTAACACACGGCGCACCGGGAGATTTCCGGTTCCATGTAGCGGTGTGTATACAATCTTGATGTCCTTTGCCATCTCTTTGATGATCTCCGGATGAATGGACTGTTTTTTCAGTTCTTCCATATAACGGTCATCGATTTCTTTTCCGATTGTCACAAAAAGTCCGGCTTTCACGGCATCCTCTTTTGTCATGGTCTTAACCTGTGTAAAAGAAGTTACTTTTGCAACTTCTGCAAGGATATTTTTATCATGAGGCGGTGTGATCTGCGCACCATCCTCCCAGTAAACTTTGTATCCATTATATTCCCTTGGGTTATGGCTTGCTGTGATCACAATTCCTGAAACACAGCCAAGTTCACGGACTGCAAATGAAAGCTCCGGTGTCGGGCGAAGGCTGTCAAATACATAAGCCCTGATTCCGTTTGCATTCAGGCAGAGTGCTGCCTCCTCGGCAAATTCCGGTGACATGATTCTGGAATCGTGTGCGATGGCAACTCCTTTTTCCTGTCCGTTCTGGGAAATGATATAATTTGCAAGCCCCTGAGTCGCCTGTCTTACAGTATAGATATTCATACGGTTCGTTCCTGCCCCGATCACTCCGCGGAGTCCCCCGGTTCCAAACTCAAGCTGACGGTAGAAACGATCCTCGATCTCTGCCTCATTGTCCTTGATCGCTTCTAATTCTGCCCTTGTTTCCTCTGAAAAATATGGGTTTGAACACCATTCTCTGTAGGTTTCCATGTAACTCATCGCAATTCTCCTATCTTCTTCCTGCTATTTTTGAAAGATTTTACTGCTCTCTCAAAAGGTTATTGAAATAATAACCTTATTTTTAGTAAATGTAAACTTGTTTTAGCTTATTTGTCTTAAAATCATTTCACACCATTCGTCATCATAACGGCAGAGAGACCATTCAGATTTGAATAGACAAAACACAGCACGATCATTCCAATGATCGATACCGCCATTCCGATTCCGGATAAAATCATACCCGCCAGTGCCATTCCGTTTTTCTCCGGCTGCACCTTTCTTGAAAGCCTGCCACCGATCAGCCCAGCGATCCCAATACCAAGACCATATCCCATAAAGCCTGTCAGAATGGATATCATTCCAAGTGCGAGCGACAGAGCAGCATTCCGGTCTGCCTCCTCGAATGTTTCAAACACCACGATATGATTTGCCTCCTGCTCCATCTCCAGAAGTTTTTTCGGGCGAAGCAGCACAATACACGGAATCAGCAAAACAGGAACGGCAATCAAATTAGCGGCAGACATCTGGTTGATCTGTTCCACAGTTGTTCCAGTTCCAAAAATTCCGCTGCCCATCAGACTTGCGAAATCGACCAGTGCATGAAAAGTCATTACAAGCCAGATATTTCCTGACCGGGCATAAACAGCGCCAAAGATCACACCCAGAAAGGCAGCGTTGATCGCCTGGATCATCGCACTTGTCACCGTCACTCCCTGTGAAATATTTGTCAAATGTACCGCCCCGAACAATACACCACTGAGAATGACCGCCCAGAGAATCCCTCTTTTCGTTTTGGAAAAACGTTCCAGAAACAGATTCAGGATCACACCGCGGAAAATAAGTTCCTCCGTCCATCCGATCAGAAACATGGTTGCAGCAAAAAACAGGATTTCCAATGCAGATACGACTTTTGCATCCGGTGTCATCATCTGTACATAAAGCTGTGCCGCCAGTTCCAGACAACAGTATCCTGTCAGGAATCCGCCAATATAAAGGCCATGGATAAATCCCTTTCCTTTTTCTCCCAGCACTCCAAAATAGCCAAACAGGCATAAAAGCAGAAATGCAACCACTCCTGCCATAAACTCTGCGATCATACTGCTTCCATAACCCGGAAGCGAAACTGTATCGGCAAGAAAAACGCTGCCACATCCATACTTCCCAGAAAAATAGCTACGATCAGTACCGCAACGAGTATCGTAACCACCTTCGGCATTCTCATAAGTTTCTTTTTCATGTTCTTCTCCCCTTTAATTGATTTTTCCATCCGCACCGATCGTAACGCCATCTGAAATCTGTGTCATATACTGATACAGCGTAGATGCACTGTTTGTATCCATCAGTTTTGTTGTGCCCCCCGCCGCATAAACCGGAAGTAATCCATAAGATACGGTTCCATCGGACGAAACCTGTACTTTCACTGCAGCCGTCTTATCAATGTTCTGTCCAAACACAAAGTTTCCAAGGCTGTAAAAGACCGGTTTCCCACTGATATAGGAAATTCCCTGTAAACAGTGTGTATGTGCTCCAAGGATCAGATCTGCCCCTGCATTAAAACAATCTGTGGCAATCTTTGTCTGATAGTCCTGCGGATACGCATCGTATTCCACGCCCCAGTGGATATAGACCGACAGAAAATCACATCCGCTCCGGGCTTCTTTGATCAACTGTACCAATTTTGTATCATCATAAGCGGTCAGCATTCCCGGTGTCCGTTCTTCCACTTTCCAGTTTGATTCCGGCACCACGCGGGATGCCGCAAGAAATCCGAATTTTTTTCCATTTTTCTCGATAATCTGCAATTCATATGCGCGTTCTTTAGTCTCTCCGGCTCCTGCATACAAAATACCGGCTCCGTCCAGTGTCGTAAACGTATCAGACAACGCATCTCTTCCATAATCTAAGGTGTGATTGTTGGCGAGTGATACAATATCCACGCCCATCTCATTTAAAGCTTTCACATATTTCGGATCACAGCAAAACGTAAACTGTTTGTCCTCCATCGGCTCTCCACGGTTACTGAATGGGAACTCATTATTCACCATGAAAATATCTGCATCCTGCAGCTCCTGCAGCAGTTGCGGCTCGATCACTTTTTCAATTCCGCCCGCATCATAGTTGCTTTTAAAGGCGTTTGCAAACAGTACATCCCCTGCAAAAATCAGTGTCGTGCTGCCGTCTCCTTCGGTATTCCCTGCTTCTGCCTGCTTGTCCGTTTCTCCACCTGCTATGTCCGCTTCTTCCTGTTCTGTGTCGTTTTGGATCCTGTTCTGCCCGTCTGCTGCTTCCGTCTCTTCTGATTCTTCCGCTTCCGGTATCTGAACCGGTTCCTCCGTGCTGCTGATATCCGTCTCGGACAGTGCATCTTTCGCCGGCTCACCGCTCTGTCTTCCATGTGAAAAAATAATCAGTGTCACCATTGCAAGCATTGTCACAAGTGACAGTGCATATAAAACAATCCGTGTTCTTTTTCCCATTCCCCTGCTCCTGTTCTTCTTATTAAAATATACGAATTCTTGTATGTTTTTTCTTTCGTGTTCATCATATCATATTGTGATTAAAAAGACAAAGATTAGGAATTTTTTACCTGAAATGGAGGGGATACTAATGATAACAACAAGTGAACTTTTGCAGTTAATGAGTTTGTTAATTAGTGTTGCCGGATTATTTTACCTCATCGGGAAAGATAATCACGGCAGAAAAAAATAACCGCCCCGGCCAAGGTTGCGGTTATTTTTACATAACACATATAATCTAGGCTAACCGTCTATCGGCAGCACCTTTTTATTTTTATATTATACCATAAAGACAAAAAATGTAAACCATCTATTTTTTATCTCTTTTACTGCTGTGTCAAAACAGAAATATCTCCCACTCCTGCAGTCAGTTCCACTTCTGCTCCGCCGTTGCTGCCGGTCTCATACTCCGCATCAAAAGCCCCTTTCGATTGCCCGTTCAACCTGATTTCTCCAAGTCCGGCAGACAGATCAAATGCATAGCTTTTCTCTGTTCCGGTAAGAGAGACATTGACATCGCCGGTTCCTGCCTCCACTTCCAGTTTGTTTGAAACGCTTCCGCTGAACACGGCATCTCCAACTCCTGCTTCGATAGACACTTTCGGGAACTGTCCATTCAGAATCGACACATCTCCTGTTCCAACTTCAAACACAGCCTTCTCACTGGCTGAGATCTGATTCACAGAGAGTTCTCCCACTCCTACAGACACATTTACTTTTCTTGCCGTAAACGCTTCGCTTTCCATGGAAATATCCCCGGCTCCCACTACAATGTCCAATGTCAGATTTTCGCACTGCCTTGGCAGAACTACCGTAAAGGTCGGTCCTTTCTCAAAATGGTGGTGTCCGCTGTGATAGGATACCTTCAGAGCGGAATCCTTCTGTTTTGTAGAAAGATAATCCTGATACCCATTTTCCATTTTAATACTGATCTCATCCGCAGAATCCGACACTTCAAAAATAAGTTCATTTACCACATCCAGTTCCAGTTTCAGGGAAGCAGCTTCTGATGCCGGATAAGGTATAATGCAGCTTTCCGTTCCTGCCGGTTCACTCTTCAAATCCGTAAGATTCAGGATCCAGGAACCAAAACTCTCCACCGCCCTATTATCATCCATGAGCTCGTCATCCTCATCATCCCAGTCGTCGTCGTCCCAATCATCATCGTCATCATAATCATCATCCCAAAAATGATCCAAGATGCCATGTCCCTGATCATAAGCATAATAAACTCCATTGCCAATATGCCAGTTGCCAAAATCAAGTTCACCGGCAAGTGCTTTCCGGTGGATGGTTGACCATCCGGCTCCCATCACTGCGGCGATACCACAGAAAATAATTCCAAGTGCGGCTAAAATTCCCGTAATGATTAATATGATTTTTGTAAATTTCTTCATTACGCCTCACGCTCCTTTCTCTTCTCAAATGGCTTTTTGCAGAGTTTTACAATGCCTTTCACTGCCCATGGGACAAACCAGCCAAAGCACCATACCACAAGCCACACTGCAAGTATTCCAAGCGCAAGAACCAAAAGTCCACCGCCTAACAGTCCAAGACCTACTGCCACGCCTTTTGTGAAAAGATATCCGACACCAATGCCGGCCAATACAAATCCGGTGATCACTAACGCCGCCATCACTGCAACAATGCTGACTGCCACTGCAAACACACACGCTAAAATTGCTACAAGAATCGCCGCCAGAACCGCTGCAACCGTGATCCAGACCGGGCTTGTCAAAACTGCGAGAATCACCCATAAAACTGTTTTTTCTGTTTTATTCTTCTGATTTTCCTTTTTCAGATTCTCTATATCGATCTGGCCGGACGCATTCTGACTGCCATAAGTTCCTCCGGCATAAGCAGTATTTTTCTGATTATAACTGCCAGAACCATAGGTACTGCTTCCATATAAACTGTTCATATATGGATCATCCGTTCCTGTCTCTGTCTTCTGACCATCCCCAGATGTTCCTTCTGTATGAGTCTCATTTTTTTCGCTGCGCACATCTTCCTCAGGTGTTTCCGCATCAGCCGTTTCACTCACCCCAAGATCTTTCTTGATCACTTCCGCCACCTTCTCCGGCGACTCCAGTTCCTCTAAGATCGATGCCTCATTTCCAATTCCGGCATCCTCAAAATAACTTCTGTAAAAGGCAAGTGCATCCGCTCTCTCTTCCTCTGAAATATCCGAAAGCAGCTGCTCCAGACGTTTTAAAAATTCTTCTTTATTCATTCTTCTGACTCCTCTCCTGAAAATAGTTCTGATATTTTCGAAGAATACGATTCCCACTCGCTGCGGTATTCTGCCAGCTTTTCTTCGCCGGTCTCCGTAATCTGGTAATATCTCCGGTTTCTTCCTCCGCACTCCCTGTCATACACGATCAGGTATCCATCCTTTTGCAGTCTTCGCAAAACCGGATACAGTGTGGATTCTGAAACCTCAATCGCTTTCCGCACATCCTGCGTGATCTTATATCCGTAGGTTCCTTCTTCCTCCTTTGACACGACAGCAAGAACAATCGCATCCAAAAGGGCTGCGCCTGTATTAAATACCATGTACTCACTCCTTGTTATTTTATTTGTAATATTATTTCTTGTTTAATACTATACATTATATAGTATTGTTTTGTCAATATTATTATATATTTAAAACTGGCATGGTCAATTTGTTTTAAACTGGATTTTTAATTCATGACAGTTTTTGTATATAGTAATCCCAACAACAATCCTGGGAATTGAGACAAATACAAACCATAAAGAAGGAGAATTTTATTTATGAAAACATCAACTACCACTACAGCACAGACTGCTGATTCAAAATCTTTATCAAATATCCGTTTTATCACGATCACGGCACTTTTTATCGCGTTGACCTATGTATTCACTGCATTCATTAATATACGTCTTCCGATCACTGCCAACGGCGGTCTCATTCACCTTGGAAATGTACCACTTTTTATCTGTGCGATCATCTTCGGTAAAAAAAGCGGTGCCATCGCCGGCGGTGTTGGCATGGGACTCTTCGATCTGCTCTCCGGCTGGACTGCATGGGCACCATTTACACTGATCATTGTCGGCCTGATGGGATATGCCGTAGGCGCCATCACAGAAAAACATCACGGTTTTGGATGGAACACACTTGCGATCGCGGTTGCATGCGTGATCAAAGTCGTTGGCTATTATATCGCAGAAGGCATTATCTACGGAAACTGGATCGCACCGGTTACTTCCATTCCTGGAAACCTTGTTCAGATCGGTGTTGCTGCTGTCATCGTACTTTTAATCGTTGGCCAGCTTCAGAAAATTGTAAATAAAATGTTATAATCTGTGTAACGCAGAGGATTTACAAAACAATATATTATAAAGAAGGAAGTAATTATGTATAAAGTCATGACTCCTGGTCCAACCCAGGTAAAAGAAAATGTGCGTATGGCAAGAAGCCTTGTATGCACCAATCCTGATCTTGATGAGGATTTTGTGGAATTTTACAAAGAAACCTGTGAACTGATCAGTTCACTGCTTGGTACAAAAAATGAAACGCTCATTTTAGACGGAGAGGGAATTTTAGGACTGGAAGCTGCCTGCGCCTCCCTCACGGAACCGGGAGATAAGGTGCTCATCATTGAGAACGGAGTGTACGGCGAAGGTTTTGCGGACTTTGTATCCATGTACGGCGGTGTGCCGGAATTTTACCATGCCGACCGGCTGAATGCCATTGATGTGGATGCTCTTTCTTCTTATTTAAAAGATCATCACGATTATAAATATGCGACAGTCGTTCACTGTGATACGCCAAGCGGTATGCTAAACCCGGTCGACAAAATCTGCCCTCTTTTAAAAGAATACGGTATTTTAACTGTGGTGGATTCTGTCTCCGGAATGTTCGGAAATCACGTGGACATCGACAAATTCCAAATTGATCTTTTATGCGGCGGTTCCCAGAAAGCAGTTTCAGCACCTCCGGGACTTACCTTTGTCACCTTAAGCGATGCCGTCAAAGAAGCCATGCATGCACGTAAAACACCAATCCGCTCTTTCTATGCAAGTCTTCTCGCATTTGAAGGCTATTACGAGAAAAAATGGTTTCCTTATACCATGCCGATCAGCGATATTTACGGCTTACGCGCTGCTTTTGACAATATCGCTTCCGATCCAGAGTTAGAAGAACGCACACACCGTATCGCCGAAGCAGCCAGACGCGCTTTGACAGAAGCCGGTTTAAAGCTTCACTTGGAAAGCGGTTTCTCCGATACCGTCACTGTGTTTGACATTCCGGCAGAGACCACTTGCGATGCAATTCTTTCCCGCATGAAAAAAGAGCACAATATCATGCTTGCCGGATCTTTTGATGATCTTTCCGGCAAAGTGATCCGCATTGGTCACATGGGAAATAACGCAAACTTTGAAGATATGGCCGCAACCATGTACGCTCTTTCCGAAACGCTTACTTTCCTCGGTGTGAACTTAAAAGGAGATCTTACGGGATTATTCTTAAAATATTATCATTAGTTCCGGAAACAGGAACTAAAAATCGCCCTGATATGATATGTACCCCTTTCACTGGATGTCCAGTAAAAGGGGTACATATCAGTTACTCTGTCAATGCATGCTTTATAATTCCGATCCCGATCGGATATGGTCCTGTGTGCACTCCAATGGTTGCACCGATCTGGTAAATACCGATCTCATCAATTCCAAGACGTTCTTTGATCAGATCCTTTAACATCTCTCGAAATTCCAGAGCTTCATTATGATCATATCCATAACCGATGCAGAAACTGTACTCTCCCGGTTTCGCATTGACTTCGTCTAAATATTCCCTTGTCATATCCACGACTTTTTTCATGGATTTGAGACGATTCCTTGTAATGCCGGAATTAAAGATCTCACCTTCTTTTAACGTGATCAGAGGTTTGATTTTTAATGCGCTGGCTGCAATCCCGGCTAATCTGCCAATCCTTCCGCCATGTTTTAAATAGTCAATACTTCCGATCGTGAAAAAAATTCTTCCTGTCTCACGGATTGGCAGTAACGCATCTACAATCTGCTGATACTCTAAACCCATATCGCGCAGTCTGCATGCCTCTAATACATATAACCCCTGCAGCACAGTATTGACCGTAGAGTCAATGACCGTGATCTGTGCATCCGGGTATTCCTCTAATATCATATTTTTTGCGGTTGTCGCAGACTGCAGGGAGCCACTGAATTTTCTGGTGATACAGATACAGATGACCGGCATCTTCTCCTTCGCATGTTTTTCAAACACCTCATAATAATCATGCACGGATGGCATGGATGTCTTTGGGAAAACGGTCGGGTGATCCACCATTTCCTGATAGAATTCCCTGACACCGACTTCTACCATTTCCTTCTGATATGTTTCACTGTCAAAGGACACGTAAAATGGAACAACCTCAATATCTTTTTCCTTTGTGAGTTCCTGTGAGAGATCCAGGGAACCATCACTGATGATCTGTACTTTTTTCTGCATCATAAATACCTCGTTTATTTACTACTGTCATCTGCAAAATAGCTTTATGACTTCTTATTCTTAAATATACGTTTTCCAACGTAGTTTTTAATACTACATTTCAAAACATTTTTATTATATCACAGGGTATTTAAGTTGTACATTACTTTTGCCATAATTTTCGAAAAATTTTATTATCTACAGCTTGTACTGATGGATTCAATTGCTACTGCTCCGCCGCGCACTACCTCAATCATCTTAAATTTCGATTTTAACAGTGCGATCAGCTCGTTATTTCTATGGGCAGTCAGTTTGCATTCCAGCAGGACACTGTCATTTCCGATATCTGCCACCTGCACATTAAACACCTGTGCGATCTGGAATACTTCTTCTTTTTCCGCAGCATTCACACGGAGAACCTTTGCGAACAGAATCTCTTTCATATGAATCGGCACATCTGTCAGATCAATGACTTTGATTACTTCCACCATACGGTTTAGCTGCTTTTTGATCTGTTCAAACGTGATGTCATCGCTGGTAACGCAGATGGTCATACGGGAAACCGTCTCGTCCTCTGTCGTTCCAACTGTCAGACTCTGCAAATTGTATGATTTCCCGGAAAAAAGACCGGAAACCTTTGCCAGAACACCAACCTGATTTTCTACATATAGTGCAATCCATCTGTCTTTCATGATATTTTCCTCTCTCACCATATCTGTATCCGCCTATTTCAAAATCATCTCGCTCATCGGATTTCCACCCTTTACCATCGGAAGCACAATCTCATCCGAAGAGATCAGAAATTCAATGACTGTCGGTGCATCTTTGTAAGTTCTCGCTTTATCCAAAGCTGCCTGAATGTCTTCTTCCCGCTCTACACGGATGCCATGCGCACCATAGCTTTCTGCAAGTGCAACAAAATCCGGTGTATATGGAGGGCATGCTTCATTTGGTCCCTTGCAGTTTGCCGGACAGCTTCTTCTCTTTCTTAAGCATACTGCGGAATAGCGTTTGCCATAAAAAAGCTGCTGCATCTGGCGGACCATGCCAAGATACTGGTTATTGAGCAGGCAGATGATAACCGGTGTCCCCTGCACGATTGCTGTTGCCATCTCCTGAATGTTCATCTGGAAACCGCCATCACCGGTGACACAGACTACCTCCGTATCCCTGTTTCCAATCTTTACACCGATCGCCGCAGGAAAACCGAATCCCATTGTTCCAAGCCCGCCGGAAGTGATCATCTGGCGTTTTTCGTCAATATCCAGATACTGCGTTGCCCACATCTGGTTCTGTCCTACATCCGTGACAAAAACCGCCTCGTCAAACGTATGGTTGATGTGTTCCATGATCATCTGTGGTGTCATGCCGCGGTCTCTGCGCATCTCAAGTGGATTCTTTTCATCCCATGCCTTAATTCTCTCCTGCCATGCAGCCGTATCCTTTGGTTCTGCCCATTCCAGCAATTTTTCCAGGGCAAGTTTTGCATCCGATACGATTGGAACGTCTACCACAACATTTCTGGAAATGGAAGCAGTGTCCACGTCAATATGTACAATTTTTGCTTTTGGTGCAAATTCATTCAGATCTCCGGTAATACGGTCGTTAAATCTTGTTCCGATGGAAAATAAAACATCACACTCGCTGACTGCTTTATTGCTTGCATATTTTCCATGCATCCCCGTATTTCCGATATAAAGCGGATGCGTTGTGGCAATCGCACCCTTTCCCATAATGGTCGTCACAACCGGAACGTTCATTTTCTCTGCAAATTCTTTCAACAACTCATTTGCTTTTGCAATATTGACACCGCCACCAGCCAGGATCAATGGTTTTTTTGCTGACTTTAACAGTTTGTATGCTTTTTTCAACTGCCCGATATGCACGCTCTCATTCGGTTTGTATCCACGGATCTGCACGCTGTCCGGATATTCCGCCGGTCCGCTCGCCGTCTGGATATCCTTTGGAAGATCAATTAAGACCGGTCCCGGTTTTCCTGTGCTTGCAATGTGAAAGGCCATCTTAATGATCTTTCCTAAATCCTTGCGGTCTCTGACCGTCACGCCATACTTTGTAATACTTCTTGTCATTCCGACAATGTCAACTTCCTGAAAAGCATCGTTTCCGATCAGATTCAACGGCACCTGACCTGTGAAACAGACAAGCGGAATATTATCGTAATGTGCATCTGCAAGTCCTGTCATGATATTCGTTGCCCCAGGCCCGCTGGTCACCAGACAGACACCTACTTTTCCGGTAGATTTTGCATATCCCTCTGCCTCATGTAAAAGTCCCTGCTCATGTCTTGGTAAGACAATTTCAATCTCATCCTGTTTATATAATTCATCAAAAAGATCCGTCACCGTTCCACCCGGATAACCGAAAATCGTATCGACACCCTCTTCCTGTAATGCCTTGACAAATAATTTTCTACCTGTAATATCCATCTTTCTGTCTTACCCTTTCCATTTATACTTCAAAATAATCTGTGCTTTCATAAAATGATACTTTCTGCTGAATATGTATCTTTTTTCCTCTGACTAACCGATATACCCTAATGTTTTGAGTAAAAAAATCCATCCGGTCAACGTAAACGCCGCCATCAATGTCGTTGTTACAATAACGCTCGCCGTCAGCACTTCATCATTGTTCATGCTCTTTGCCATGATATAACAGCTCGGCGTTGTCGGGGATGCCAGCATGATCAGAATTGCGATCATCTTTTCCCCTGAAAATCCCATCCAGGCAGCAACCGGCAGAAAAACAAGTGGCTGAAGCGCCAGTTTGATCATAGACGCCGCCATGGTCGGTGCGATCTTCGCCAGCGCTTTTCTTCCCTCAAATCCTGCTCCGATGGTGATCAGTGCCAAAGGGGTTGCCATCTGCGCCACGTTGCTGACCGTCTTATTTACCAGCGTCGGGAACTGGATCCCAAGCAGTCCCACGATCAGTCCTGCCAGGATACTTAAAATGATCGGATTCTTACATATATTGATTCCCGCCTGTCGGATCTTTGCTTTCTTGTCAATCCCTGTGCTGTCATTTGCCTCAAATGTCAGCACGATCACAGAAAAAATATTATAGAGTGGCACTGCACTGACGATCATCAGCGGTCCCATTGCAGAGGAACCGTAGATATTCTGGATAAAAGCCAGCCCCATAACCGCCGCACTTCCACGGAAAGACGACTGTACAAATGCCCCGCGGATCGTTTTGTCCCGCACCAGAAGCTTTGCTGTACCCCATACCACCCAGAAACAGATGGTACTCACGATCGCACAGAAAAGCACATATTTAATATCAAATACTGCTTTAATATCAACGCCTGCAATGTCCTTAAACAGCATAAACGGAAGCGTGACCTTGAAATTGAACTTATTTGCCACTGTGACAAAGTTATCATTCAGCATTCCGATCTGCTTTAAAATGTATCCGATCACCATGACCAGAAAAATAGGCATTGTCACGTTGATACTATAGATAAAATTTTCCATTTTTTTCTTTTTCCTATCAGGAAACTCCTCATTCAAGTAAAGGTAAAACCCAGCAGTCTCTCTGT
>OAWP01001065.1_pt1 | contig 19026 bp, 8 predicted proteins | sample 1517081 | NCBI WGS metagenome assembly OAWP01 (sample SAMEA2580167, study PRJEB22360) | human gut metagenome | biome: human gut; feature: human-associated habitat; material: faeces | place: Denmark | collected 2008/2010 | reverse complement strand
GCAGTCGGAGCCCCCCCCGGGGCGGCGGCGGCCAGCCGGTAAAGGCGGTCGACGTAATAAGCCGCCGAATCCAGCTGGTAGGTCACGTAATTCTGCGACACGGCGAACAGGCGCCACGCCCGGTCGCCGGCGTTGCGGGCACGCGCCACCTCCCGGCGCAGGCTGTCGTTCTGCGCCTGCCGCCACTGCTGGTAACGATCCTTGCGGGAAAGTTCCGCATCCAGCCGTTCCAGCGCCGCTTCGGTCTGAAGCGAGTATTTCGGGTGCCGCGTACATCCTGCGAGGGAAATGCACGCCAGAAGCACCCACAGGAAGCCGGATCGGGCGGGAAGGGTTCGCAGCATCATGGTTTCGGGTTTTGTGTCAGACAAAAATAAGACAAAAGCCGTTCAATACAAACTTTCCGGGCATAATTCGTCCGCCCTGTCGTCGGAAACCGTCCCGGCAGGACAAACCGAATGCCGCGAAAATTACGGCCAAATGCCTCGCCCCATGCAGAAAAACACCGCGCAAGCGGAAAAATATCGAGCAAAACCGTTAACTTCGCAGCAAACGCAAACGACAATGAATACCGAAGCAAACCGAAAGACAGAGTGGGTCGTCGGGATCGGCGAAGCACTCTGGGACATACTGCCCGAAGGGCGGAAGATCGGCGCCGCTCCCGCGAACTTCGCCTACCACATGTCGCAGTTCGGGCTGCGCAGCTGCGCGGTCAGCGCCGTCGGCGACGACGAGGCGGGACGCGAACTCCGCAACCAGCTCCGCGAAAAAGGGGTGGGACATATGCTGGAAACGGTGCCGTTCCCGACCGGGACGGTCGAAGTCACGCTCGACGGGGCGGGCATCCCCAGCTACGAGATCCGGCAGGGCGTAGCCTGGGACAACATACCGTTCACCCCGCAGATCGAGGAGCTCGCCCGGCACACCCGTGCAGCCTGCTTCGGGTCGCTGGCACAGCGCAGCCCCGTATCGCACCGCACGATCGGGCGTTTCCTGGAAACGATGCCCGACGGCGAGGGACAATACAAGGTCTTCGACATCAACCTGCGGCAGCACTTCTACACGCAGCAGGTGGTCGAAGAGTCGCTGCGGAAGTGCAACATCCTGAAGATAAACGACGAGGAGCTGGCCGTGGTCGGCAGCATGTTCGGCATGGAGGGGATGCAGCCCGGGGAGCAGTGCCGCACGCTGCTCGACAGGTACGGGTTGCGGATCGTGATCCTCACCTGCGGCGCCGCCGGGAGTTCGGTATTCGCCCCCGACACCCGGTCATATATCCCCACGCCGCGCGTCGAAGTAGCCGACACGGTCGGTGCAGGGGACTCGTTCACGGCATCGTTCCTGGCCGCCCTGCTCTCGGGGCTCGGCATCGGGGAAGCACACAGGCTGGCCGTGGATGTCGCGGCCCACGTCTGCTCGCAGCACGGCGCCATGCCCCGGCTGCCGGAACGGTTTACCGCTCGGCTGCGCAATGACGGCCCCGCCATACGATAGGGACGACCGGGACGCACGGAATGGGCATCCCGCCCCGGATCGCCGCTCCCCTATCCGGCATAGCTGTGCATGCCGCCCAACAGGAAATTGACCCCGAAATAGGTGACCAGCACCGAGAGGAACGCCGCGATGCAGAACCAATGGAAGAACAACGGCCGGCGGAACCACGGCAGGGATCCGGCATGCAGGGGCAGCGCATAAACCAGCAGCGTAACGAGCGCCCACACCTCCTTGGGATCCCAGCCCCAATAGCGTCCCCACGACACATTGGCCCAGACGGCGCCGACGAAGATACCGGCGGCGAGGCAGAAGACGGCCGGATAGAGCATCAGCCGGCTGACGGCCTGCAGCTGCGCGGCCGCCCCGCGGGCGCGGCGGTGCAGGACGACCCCTGCCACGCCGCCGAACATAACGAACGCCAGCAACGCATAGGCCACCATGACCAGCATCACATGGATGCAGAGCAGCGGCGAGTCGAGAACCGGCATCAGCTGCGTGATCTGAGGGTTCGACTCCCCCATCATCGAAACTATCAGCGACAGCCCGGCGATCAGGTAACCGAAAGGCAGCAGGAACAGGAAGCGGCGGGCGAAGAGCAGCGTGAGCAGCAGCGTACACCATGCCATGAAGCGCATCGTTTCATAGCCGTTCGAAACAGGCCAGTGGCCGCTGACATAGCCCCGCAGCGCCAGCATCAGCGTAAGATACAGTCCTCCGGCGGCAACGCCCGCAAGGAGCCAGCCCCGGGTTTTCGCCCCGAAAGCCCGCCCGCGCACCATCCGGCGGCAGGCATCGAGGAATCCTCCGATCCCGGTCAGGATGAATGCCGCGGCGAGCGGCAGCGACCAATCGAGCCGGTTATAAAGTTTTTCGGCACGGAAACGCAGCCCGGAAGGCATATGCGCCCCGCCCTCCTTCTGCTGGTAGCTGCGGATCTTGCGCAACACCCCTGCGACCCCCGCCCAATCCCGTTTTACGACCAGTTCGCTGACGTAGTTCATCGCCCGGCCGATAAAGAGCGCCTGCCCGTGAGGCAGCTCCCGCGGCAGGTCGTCGACCTGCGACGCCCAGCGCAGCAGGCTGTCCGAAGGGTCGGTATAGGGAAAAATCCGCAGCATACTGCCCGTGCAGACCATCCCGATGATGTTGAATTTCTCATCGGCCTCGCCCGCCGGACGCCCGGCAGCCCCTTCGAGCCGGTATTCGTTGACCCGGTTGCGGAAATCCGACAGCCGCGCATAACGCCCGCCGACCTCCAGCAGGCGGCGTGCCCCGGCACTCCTGATGCGGATCATCGGTTCGCGTTTCCAGTCGTCGTAATAGAACAGCCAGCCGGAAAGCACCTGCTCGGGCGTAAGTCCCCGGTAGCGGCTCTTCCCGCAGAGTTTCACCGTAAAATCCTTAGCCAGAGTCTGCAACGGACAGATACGGTCGTTGTAGTAGACATACAGGTCGCCCAATTCCGCGGCGACCTCGCGCGGAAGCGTCTGCGGCAAGGTGTCAGCCGCCCGGGCACCCTGTACGGCCGCCGTACAGAGGACAAGGCACAGCGCCGCCTTGCGGAGCGCAGGGCTGCGCAGCAACCGCCTGAAACCCCCGCGCCTGTCGCACAGGAACGCCAGCATGGAAACGAGCAGCAGCCCGTACCCGGCATAGGTGATGCCGATGCCCCACGGATCATACGAAACGGAGAGGGTCGTACCCCGTCCGTCCTCGTCATAGGCGGACTGGTAAAACCGGTAATTCCGGAAAACCAGGATGCGGTTCATGCCGACTTCACCGTGCAGCGACCCGTCGTCGGCCGTCAGGGTGAGAAGGCTGACGAAATCCATCGGCGCACGGGTGCCGGCATAATACTCGATGCGGAAATCGTCCAGCCGGGCCCGGAAGGGCAGTATTTGCTCCGAACCGTCACGGCCGGCGAATGCGGTCGCCCCGGGATCGCCCGTGCGCAGGTGCAACGTCCCCTGCCGGCCGAAGAGCCATGTCACGGAAGCCCCCGCGAGGATGACCGCGAAAGAGAGGTGCAGCAACAGGACGGCGGGCCTGCGCCACAATTTCCGGCGGAACAGGCAGGCCAGCGCCGCGAGGGTGAGGACACCCCAAAGCGCGGCGAACCAGCCCGCGCCGTAGATATGCGCAGCGGCGAAATCCGTACCGTATATCTTTTCAAGTACCGTTGCCGTAACGAGCACCGCCATCACGGCTCCGAGCAGCCCAAAGGCAAGGCGTTTCAACAGTTTCATCCGTTCGTTCGTGTGTGAATGCATCGTCCGGACACGGCAAAGGCCGATGCACGGGGCACCGGCGCTTCGCACATATCCGGGAAGGGTTAGATGGATTCGATGAATTCGACCACCGCGTCGCGGTCGTCCTTGCTCAGCGTGCGGAACTTCTCGACCGACCAGCGGGCGTCGCTCTGCGCCGCGCCATGCCACATGATAGCCTCGATGACCGTCCGCGCACGGCAATCGTGCAGGCGGTCGCTGGCGCCCGTGCACTTCTCGCTCAGGCCACGGCCCCAGAGCGGCGTCGTACGGCACCAGCCCGTGCGGATGTCGTTCACCATGAAGAGCCGGTGCTGCACCATGTCGGAGTAGGGCCAAATCTTCTGGTTAGGATAACGCGGCAGGCGGCTGTCGCCGTCGGCAAAGAAACCGTTGGGGTCGGTAAAGACATCGTCGCCCGTCGTCCAGGTCGGACGGTGGCAGGTGGCACAGCCGATCTCGGTGAAGAGCGCCTTGCCGCGTTTGACGTCCGCATCGTCGAGGTTACGCGCCGCCGGTACGGCCAGACCGCGGTGCCAGACCATGAAGTCGACATAGTCCTCATCGCTCATCTCGACAGGCAGTTCCTTGTTCATCAGATAGTCGTAAATATCCTGCGCGACGTCGCCCGTCTTGTTCCACGCCGGGAAAAGCGTGTAGAAATCCCGCTGCACATCGGCGTCCTTCGACGCTACTTCGGCATAAGCAGCGGTCATGTAGTGGTAACGGCGGTCGGAGCGGGTCACGTTGGTGATGTTCCAGATGGCATTGGCACCCGCCGCATCCTGCAACGGGCCGCGGCTCAGGGCATAGGTATAGCGCAGCGGATGGGTGGTCGTCCCGTAGGTCTTGACCCACTCGCCGTTCTTGAAGATCGCGGGATTGAGCGGCACGCCGTTCTGCTCCTGGCGAACGTACTCGGCTTTCAGGTCGCTGTCCGAAATGGCATCCAGCAAACCCGTACCGTAGATGCCGATGGTCGATTCGAGGCGCACGCGCACCTTGGCATAGGGCACCTCGCCCTTGGCGCCGATCAGCGGTACGTAATAGGCGTCCTCGGGGATCGTCACTTCGGGATAGATCAGGCTGTAAGACTCGCCGTCGGGAAACTTATTGCCCCACTCGTCGGTATACTCCTGCCAGCCGATCATGATCTTCGATTCGTCGATCGGGGCTTTGAACGGCGCCACGGCCCGCGTTTGCGGCATACCGGTGAGCGATGTCAGGTAATTGTCGTCCTCGTCGGTGATGACCAGCAGATAGCCGTTGCCGATCTGGTTGGTGTTGAACGCGCCTTCGATACGCTTGCCGTGGCCGTAGCCCGGGTGGCAGTGCAGGCACGAGGTGCGGATATAGAGCGGCCCGAGGCCGTAGCGCACACCCGACGAGTTGGCCGTGAAGGGTTTTTCGAACAGCGCCTCGCCGTTCAGGAAACGCTGCGTCATCGCGGCGTCGTCATCGACGACCGGCGTAGGCTGCTCGTAGGCCACCGACGTGGTGTTGAAAGCCGTGCCGAGCTTGCCGCCGGCGTAATACTCCTCGGGAACGGGGTCGGGATTCGGATCGGGGGCGGGATCCGTCCCCTTGTCATCAGCGCACGCGGCAGCCATCAGGGCTGCCGACATGCACAGGCTGTAAATCAAGTGCTTTTTCATTGCTGAAAATGGTTATTTTTCGACCGACAGTGCCGTCAGCGCCTTCGTAAGCGCGTTCACAAGGTCGTTATTGCAATAGGTGGCGGCATCCTTCCATGCCTGTGCCGTACGGTTGTCGACGAACGGGGCCGGGCAGGCCTGGATCTTTTCGATCGCCGTGGAAATCGCATTGCGAACCTCCGTATCGAGGACGGGGTCGACCACCTCGATCCAGTCGCTCACCGAAGCGTCGCCGGAGGTCATGCCCTGGTAGGTGTTCCGGATGCTGATGATGTTGTCGATGAAATCGGTCTTCGAATTCTGGCTGTAAGGCGACTCGATGTAATTGATATCCTCGGAGCTGGTTCCGTTGGCCGGACGGCCGATCTTCTGCGAGCCGACCTCCGTAGCGATGTCGATGCAGCCCTGGATGATCTCCTCGGCGGCATCCTTATAGTTGCGGTACTTGCTGCCGCCCTTCCCCGAATTGCGCATCGAAGCGCCGTAGTCGAAGGTCGGCTCCAGTTCGGCATCGCCCAGGATCGTCTGCTTCTCTTCGGTGACATTGTCCAGCCCCGCCCACGAAGCTTCGAGGCGTACGCACATGTTGCACAGATCGTTGGCCACACCGACCAGGTATACCAGCTGAGGACGGGTGTATTTGCCGAGGGCGCGGGGGCCCGCATTCTCGAAAAGCATGTATTCCAACGCATGGAACCCGAGCAGGCCGTAACCCAGATTGGCGCTGACATAATCGGGATTCCTCTCGATCTCGGCCATCATACTGTTGTTGTTCAGCAGGTTCTGAAGCGCCGTGCCGTCCAGCGGCCAGGAGTCGATATGCGGGTCGATGTCGTAATCGGCCGCAGCGCCGTAAAGGTAGGCCTCGCTGAGCTCCCAGTGCTTGCGCGTGGTGATCCAGTCGTTGCAGGCGGCCTGCACCAGCGGGGTCGTAAGGGTTCCCGCGTCGAAAGCCTCCAGCATGGCCTCGCAATCCTCCTGCAAGGCGATGCTCCCGTCGGCCAGGGCCTTATAGGTCGGAATCACGTTATTGTCGACGAAATCTACGGCAGCATCCTTGAGCGCCTCTTCACGCTCGTCGGCAAACGTGTAATCGCCGTCGCTGTCGCTGCACGATGCGGCCCCGAGCGCCAGGACGAGTGCCGCGGCTGCATAAACGGAATTTTTGAACAGATTTTTCATATTCTCATTATGATTTGGTTAACGTCTGAAAAAGCCGGAATAGGCGATCCCCAGCGAAAGGGAGGGCTCGTTGTTGAAACGCCCCGTGCGGGTCTCCCCGGTGGCGGAGTCGGTGTAGTCGTACGACCGGAGCAGGCCGATGCCGTACTCGGCCTTGATGACAATGTTCTTGATCGGGTAATAGTTGAACCCGACGGCTACCCGCTGGCGGCCGCACCAGTCCTGGCGGATCACCGACTTGGCGGTATCGAACATCGAATCGTAGAACTCATAGCGGCCGAAGACGTAGAAGCGGTGTCCCCTCTCCTTGAGCTTGCGTATCTGCGAGAAGATGTCGTAACCGGCTTCCACCCCCGTGGCGATGGCGTCCGAACCCACATATTGCTTGGGCGAGGGCGATGCGTTGGGCATATCGCGGTTGAACTGGGAAATCTTGTCCGAATTGGTCAGGTGCCCGTAGTCGAAGTTACCGCGAACGATCCAGTTATGGGCATCGTAGAGGAAATCGAAGGCGCCGATCATCACCGTACCCTTCACGTCCTTGTATCTGTCCGCACCGGTACGGTTGGCACTCAGGGTATTGCTGAAACTGTTGCCCGCATAGCCGCTCAGGCTCAGGCGCAAGCCCGGGACGGAGTAGTTGTCGATGCGGAACGCCCCGGCATAGGCATTGGCGATCTTGAATTCGTAGGGGCTTCCGGCACCGCCGCTGACCCAACCGTTGTCGCCGAACCGGTCGGAATCCAGTCCCGGCAGGAACATCACCTCGTAACGCCAGTCACCGGCACGTCCCCAGAGGCTGATGCCCGTTTCGTGCCATGTGCAGGGCAGGATCGTATTCTCGCCCTCGGGACGGTAGACCCCGAAGAACTCGGTGGGCATGTGGTGCTGGTTGGTTCCGCCGACGGGCACGATCATATGCCCCAGCCGCAGGTTGAAGGCCGGGCTGAAGCTTTTCTGGAGCCAGAACTGTTCGAGGGCGACCTCGCCGCCGCGTTCGATCTCCGACTCATACTCGCCGCCCTCCTCGAATTCGGTTTCGAAGGCGCTCTCCGTGCCGCCGTGCTCGAATTCGATCTCGGTGCCCATCGACCAGCCGCGCCCGAAATCGTAGCCCAGGTAGATGACCACGTGCGGGAGGTCGAAGCGGCCGTGGCTTTTGTCATTCTTGTACTTGTCAGGGCTGATATAACGCAGGTAGTTGTCGCTGAAGAAATTGCGCGTCATGACGGCCTCGCCGTACCCGCCTACGGTCAGCCGTGAGGGTTTGTCGGCCTCTTTGCTGACGGCGGTCTTCACTTCGGAAGAGAGCTCGGCCCGGATCTCCGACAGGAGTTCGGCTTTCAGCTGTGCCTTCAGCTCGGCATTGGCAGCCGAATCGGCCGCGGCCGCAGGTTCGGGGGCGTTCACGGCTTCCTGCGCATGCAGGGTAACCCCCGCCAGTAATAAAATAGGGGTAAACAGTAAAATTCCAAGACGCATAGGCTCTCCGTTTATTTTGTTTGCGGTGGCAAAGTTAAGGTGCCCGCCGAGCCCGGGCAATTCCCTGTTTTAGGTAATTTTCGGGACAGAATAATAACATGTAGGTATTGCTCCCGACGGTAGGGGAATGCGGCGGGTGCCGGTCGTTTCGCCGGCGTTTTTTGCCGTTTCGCCGGAAACGGGCATACACGAACCCGCAACCGGCCCCGTTTTTACCACGAACGGGTGCAATTATACCTTCCGGCAGCGGAGGCATAGCGGGTTTTTTCGTATCTTTGCATATCCCTCATTAAAGACAACCTCTCCGGTATGAAAAAAAGAAATGGATCATCACGTCCGTCATCCTCGTAGTATTCTGTACAGGGCTGGTCGTTTACAACCACTACCGCGGCAGTTCGTCAGCCGCCGACGCCGACCCGTCGGAAATCAGCATACCCCGGAAAAGCAGCGTACTGAACGTCAACGGGCTCGTCGTGCGGCCGCAAACCCTCACGGACGGAATCACCTCGGTGGGCAGCCTGCTCCCCGACGAGGAGGTAGACCTCTCGTTCGAGACCTCGGGCAAGATCGTCTCGATCAACTTTCAGGAAGGCTCGACCGTCCGCAAGGGCGAATTGCTGGCCAAAGTCAACGACAAACCGCTGCTGGCACAGCTGTCGCGCTACGAAGCGCAGCTCAAACTGGCCGAAGACCGTGTTTACCGCCAGAGCGCCCTGCTCGAAAAGGACGCCGTCAGCCAGGAAGCCTACGAACAGGCCCGCACCGAACTGGCGATGCTCAACGCCGACATCGACATCGTGCGTTCGAACATCGCGCTCACGGAGCTGCACGCCCCGTTCGACGGCGTGATCGGCCTGCGCAACGTCAGCGAAGGCGCCTATGCCTCGCCGAGCGTCGTGGTGGCCAAGCTGACCAAAATCAAGCCGCTGAAGATCGACCTTTCCGTCCCGGAGCGCTACGCCAGCCAGATAAAACCCGGGACGCGCCTCACATTCACGGTCGAGGGGTACAACGAGACGTTCCACGCCGAGGTATATGCCACCGAGTCGAAGATCGACCCGAATACTCACTATTTCTCGGTGCGTGCGCACTACCCCAATACGCGGGGCAGGCTACTGCCCGGACGCTTCGTAAGCGTAAAGATCCGGATGCACGACATTCCCGACGCCATCGCCATCCCGACGCAGGCCGTCGTCCCCGAGATGGGCGTGGACAAGGTATTCCTCTACAAGGGCGGCAAGGCCCACGCCGTAGCCATAAAAACCGGGCTGAGGACGGAATCGCGGATACAGGTCGTCGAGGGGTTGGCCCCGGGCGACACGCTGATCGTCTCCGGCACGCTCCAGCTGCGTGAAGGGCTCCCCGTAAAACTCGACACCGTCGAATAAAACCGCCGCCGCATGAATATTTCCGAACTGAGCATCCGGCGGCCGGTAATGGCATCGGTGCTGACGATCATCATCCTGCTATTCGGTTTCATCGGGTACAGCTACCTCGGCGTACGCGAATACCCGAGTGTCGACAACCCCATCATCTCGGTGACGTGCTCCTATCCGGGAGCCAATGCCGATGTGATCGAGAACCAGATCACCGAGCCGCTCGAACAGAACATAAACGGCATCCCGGGCATCCGCTCGATGTCGAGCGTCAGCAGCCAGGGACAGAGCCGCATCACGGTCGAATTCGAACTCTCGGTAGACCTGGAAACCGCGGCCAACGACGTGCGCGACAAAGTGTCGCGCGCCCAGCGCTACCTGCCCCGCGACTGCGACCCTCCGACGGTCACCAAAGCCGATGCCGACGCCACACCGATCCTGATGGTAACCATTCAGAGCGACAAACGTTCGCTGCTGGAGCTGAGCGAGATCGCCGACCTGACGGTCAAGGAGCAGCTGCAGACGATCAACAACGTCAGCGGCGTGCAGATATGGGGTGAGAAACGCTACTCGATGCGCCTGTGGCTCGACCCGGCCAAGATGGCCGGATACGGCATTACGCCCGTGGACATCAAGAACGCCCTCGACCGCGAAAACGTAGAGCTTCCCTCGGGCAGCATCGAAGGCAACACCACCGAGCTGACGATCCGCACGATGGGGCTGATGCACACCACGCAGGAGTTCAACGACCTGGTCGTACGCGAAGCCTCCAACCGCATCATCCGCCTGAGCGACGTGGGACGCGCCGAACTGGGCCCCCAGGATACGCGCAGCTACATGAAGATGAACGGCATCCCGATGGTGGGCGTCGTGGTGATCCCCCAGCCGGGAGCCAACCACATCGACATCGCCGATGCGGTTTACCAGCGCATGGAGACGATGAAGAAAGACCTGCCGGACGACGTGGTGACCTCCTACGGGTTCGACAACACGCGCTTCATCCGCGCCTCGATCGACGAGGTGCGACAGACCGTCTACGAGGCCTTCATCCTGGTCATCATCATCATCTTCCTCTTCCTGCGCAACTGGCGCGTGACGCTCATCCCGTGCATCGTGATCCCGGTCTCGCTCATCGGCACGTTCTTCCTGATGTACGTCGCCGGGTTCTCGATCAACGTGCTGTCGATGCTGGCCGTGGTGCTCTCGGTCGGGCTGGTGGTCGACGATGCCATCGTGATGACCGAGAACATCTACATCCGCATCGAACGCGGCATGACGCCCAAGGAGGCCGGCATCGAAGGCGCCAAGGAGATCTTCTTCGCCGTCATCTCGACGTCGGTCACGCTGATCGCCGTGTTCTTCCCGATCGTCTTCATGGAAGGCATGACCGGCCGCCTGTTCCGCGAATTCAGCATGGTGATCTCGGGCGCGGTGGTCATCTCGACCTTCGCTGCGCTGACCATCACCCCGATGCTGGCGACCAAACTGTTGGTACGGCAGGAGCGCAAAAGCTGGTTTTACAGCAAGACCGAACCCTTCTTCGTGGGAATGAACAACTTTTACCAGCGCACGCTGGCCGGGTTCCTGCGGCGGCGCTGGCTGGCATTGCCGCTCATTGCCCTGATGATCGGACTGATCGGCTGGCTGTGGCGGGCCATCCCGGCGGAAATGGCGCCGCTCGAAGACCGCTCGCAGATTTCGATCAACACCCGCGGGTCGGAAGGCGCCACCTACGAATACCTGCGCGACTACACCGAGGATATCAACCGCCTGGTCGATTCGCTCGTACCCGAGGCCCAGTCGGTCACGGCGCGCGTATCGAGCGGCTCGGGTAACGTCCGGATCGCCCTGACCGACATCTCGACCCGCAAACGCTCGCAGATGGAGATCGCCGAGGAGCTTTCGGCGGCCGTACGTACCAAGACCAAGGCCCGCGCCTTCGTGCAGCAGCAGAGCACCTTCGGCGGCCGCCGCGGCAACATGCCCGTGCAGTACGTCCTGCAGGCCACCGGCATCGAACGGTTGCAGGAGGTGCTGCCCGAATTCATGCGCAAGGTCTACGAAAGCCCCGTGTTCCAGATGGCCGACGTCGACCTGAAATTCAGCAAGCCCGAGGCGCGCATCATCATCAACCGCGACAAGTCGAACCTGCTGGGCGTCTCGACGCGCGACATCGCCCAGACGCTCCAGTACGGGCTCAGCGGCCAGCGTATGGGCTACTTCTACATGAACGGCAAGCAGTACGAGATACTGGCCGAAATCAACCGCCAGCAACGCAACAAGCCCGCCGACCTGCGGTCGATCTACGTACGCAGCGACAAGGGCGAGATGATCCAGCTGGACAACCTGATCGCACTGGAAGAGAACGTCGCCCCGCCGCAATTGTACCACTACAACCGGTTCCTCTCGGCGACCGTATCGGCCGGGCTGGCGAAGGGCAAGACCATCGGGCAGGGGCTCGACGAGATGGATCGCATCGCCGCCGAAACGCTCGGCGACGATTTCCGCACGGCGCTGGCCGGCGACTCGAAGGAGTTCCGTGAAAGTTCGTCGAGCCTGATGTTCGCCTTCCTGCTGGCCATCCTGCTGATCTACCTGATCCTCGCGGCGCAGTTCGAGAGCTTCAAAGACCCGCTGGTCATCATGCTCACCGTGCCGCTGGCCATTGCGGGGGCACTGGTATTCATGGCCGCCAACGGGCAGACGATGAACATCTTCAGCCAGATCGGCATCATCATGCTCATCGGCCTGGTGGCCAAGAACGGCATCCTCATCGTGGAGTTCGCCAACCAGAAGCAGGAAGCGGGAATCGACAAACTGCACGCCATCGAGGAAGCCTCGCTGCAACGCCTGCGCCCGATCCTGATGACGAGCGCCTCGACCATACTCGGCCTGCTGCCGCTGACCGTCGCCACGGGCGAAGGTGCCAACGGGCGTATCGCCATGGGTATCGCCGTAGTGGGCGGTATGGTGGTATCCACCCTGCTGACGCTCTACATCGTCCCGGCAATATACAGCTACGTATCGACAGACCGGAGTAAGAAACAGAAATAAGGAAGCCCAATGAAACGAGTGATTTTATCGGCCCTGGCCGCGGGGATTTTCGCAACGGCGGCGGCACAGGAGGAGCTGACCCTCCGCAAGTGCCTGGAAATAGGGTTGGAAAACAACTACGACATACGCATCGTGCGCAATGAGGAGCGCATCAGCGACAACAATGCCACGGCGGCAAATGCCGGCATGGTGCCGACGATCGACTTCGAGGCGGGTTATTCGGGGGCGCTGGACAACGAGCGCACCACACCGCGCGAAGGGGACGCATGGTCGGACAACGGCATCTACGACCAGACGTTCAACGCCGGGATCAACCTCAACTGGACGATTTTCGACGGATTCCGCATCCGCACCAACTACAAAAAGCTCAAAGAAATGCAGGAGATGGGCACTGTCCGCACCCGCATCACGATCGAGGACTTCGTAGCCAGCCTGACGGCCGAATACTACAATTACGTCCAGCAGACGCTGCGCCTGCAGAATTTCCGCTATGCCGTGGCGCTTTCGCGCGAGCGGCTGCGCATCACCGAAGCGCGGGTCAGCGTCGGCAATTTCTCGCGCCTCGACCTGTTGCAGGCACGCGTGGACTTCAATGCCGACAGTTCGAAATATATGTCCCAGCAGGAGCTGGTTTCGGCTTCGCGCATCCGCATCAACGAACTGCTGGCCAACAAGGACGTCAACGAAATGCTCTGCATCCGCGACTCGGTGATCGAGGTCAACGGCGAGCTCAAATGGGAGGAGCTGCTGGCACAGACGCTCGACACGAATGCCTCTCTGCTGCTGGCAGGGCATGACAATGTGCTGGCCGAACTCGACCTGAAAACCGTGCAGGCGCGCAACTACCCCTATCTGAACCTGACGACGGGATACGGCTACACCTACAACGGTTTCGGGAACGGGACGACCCGGTCGCGCGGGACGCTGGGACTGAACGCCGGGGTGAAACTCGGCATCACGATCTTCGACGGCAACCGCCGCCGGGAGCAGCGCAACGCTCGCATCGACGTGGAAAATGCGCAGCTCACGCGCGAAAGGCTCGAGCAGTCGCTGCGTGCCAACCTGTCGAACTTCTGGCAGGCCTACCGCAATAACCTCGAGGTGATCCAATTGGAAAAAGAGAACCTGATCGCCGCCAAGGAGAACTACGAGATCGCCATGGAGCGTTACCTGCTGGGCGACCTGCCGGGCATCGAGATGCGCGAAGCGCAGAAGAGCCTGCTCGATGCCGAAGAGCGCATCCTCACGGCGAAATACAATACGAAGGTTTGCGAAATATCGTTGCAGCAGATCAGCGGCAACGTCATGACTTACATGGAATAAACCCGCGGTTCATTATTTCTCGCCTTGGGGCATCGGAGAACGGGCGGAGAGGAAATCGCAGAACGGCTGCCTGTAATTCCCGCAGACAGGGATATACTCCTTGCGAAGACGATGCGGTTGCGGCCGATCACGCGGATTCCGGCGGGCAAGTCCCCCTCGCAAAACAAGGGTGCCCGGCGTGCATTACGCCGGGCACCCTCTCCTACCCAACCTGTCCGGGCCCTGCCCGGACATCGTTACCCGTTACAAATCGATACGCTTGCAGGACGCACCCGCCACATCGAAGGGCTTGTCCACGCCGGGTAACGAAACCTTATGTTTTTTTTCATCCATATTGACAACGATATAGACCTTGCGGCCGTCCGGCTTCCGCCACTCGGCAGCCAGCACCGACGCGTCATCGCCGAACCCCGGAATCTTCACGATGGGGTTGTCGCCCGTCGGGGTGAGCTCGCGGATGAAGAGGCCGCCGTACACGACATCGTGCAGGCTGCGGCGGAAATCCATGAGCGTCTTCATGAAACGCGCCTCGCTGACGGCCTGTTCCGACATCAGCGGGATGGGGTCGACCCACCCGATCTGCGAACCCCACAACAACGCCTTCGCCAGTTCGTAACGGAAGTCGCCCAGCGACATCTTATCCGCCTCGCTCGGCGTATAGGTGAAGGCGCTGGTGACGGCACGGTCGGAATAGACCATCGGGAACACCGGCCGGATGATGCAGTTGTCCTCCTCATGGGGCGTATTGACGACCAGCAGCATGTCGAACAGGTCGATATAGCACTCGGCATTCTCCTCGCTGGTCAGGATCCTGTCCTCGAGCAGGTGGTGTGCGCGGATCTCGCCGATAAGCCTGCGGTAGCCGTCGTACCAGAAATCACCGCCCCCGACCGGATGGCCGTGCGCCTCGTTCCAACAGGGTTCGGGCGCCGCCGCAGCGATCTGGTCGATATAGATTCCGTTCACCCCGATCGCGTGTTGCAGGCTGTCCACCAGCCCGATGATCTTCCGGTGCCAGATATCCGTCGAGGGGCAGGTCACCGTATTGAGGACTTTCGACGTGGGGTAAATCTCGGTATAGAGCGAACCGTCGGGTTTACGGCACGACGCGTCGTAACCGCGGTCGCGCTTATAGCTGTCGGCCGCCGGATCCCAGAGCCGGCCGTTGATATAGGGCGTCACACGCGCCCCTAGAAGCTGGGCGTCACGCACCATCCCTGCAAAACGCTCCTGTGCGGGCAGGTAATCGGGATAATGGGTATCGTAGGGGTAATGATGCCAGAAATACCAGTGCACACCCAGCCCTTGCCCGAAATACCGGGCGGCACGCCGGACGGCATCGTACGTCTGGTCGGTCACATGCTTGGCACGCACCCACGCGTCGGCATCGTAACACCACTGCGGGATATTGCGCGAGGCGAGCGGCTTACGACCCCACTCGGTCGTGAAGGTAAACGGACGGTACCACCTGACAACGGCATCTTCCCAACCCTTCGGCGTGAAACCCGTGACCGAGACCCACGGCAGGCGGAACGTCCCGTCCGCGATCCATCCGGCCGAGGCGGGGATGGCATCGCTGAACGTAACCGTCGTCGGCGTACACTGCGCCGAATAGGTCTTTCCGCAGCCGCGGCGGTCTTCCGTCCCGTAATAGAACGCACCCTCGGCATTGTGTACCACGAGGAACTGCATGGCGGAGGCATGCGACGGGTAACGGGCTTCGAACGTGGCGATGTCGAGCGGCTTCTCGACGCCCCAGCCTTCGGTGGTGATGATCCTGCCGTCTTCGGGGCGTTCGATCACGACATTGGGGAATTTCAGATCCGTGACCAGCCACCCGGCGGGCAGGTCGGCCTCTATGTTCCATTGCAGCAGCTCGCCGCCGTCGGGAAGTGTCACGTACATCCGCACGGGATATTTCACCGGCGAATAGTCCAGCGTCAGCTCCCACGTGAACACCAAAGTTTTGGCCAGGGCGTCATCGCGCACCTGTACCCCGCGGTAAACGGCGTGCTCGGGTTTCAACTCCGGGTTTTCCCCCTGGGGGCCTTTGTATATCAGGATCCACGGCGTTTCGTTCTTGCCTGCTCCGACGACCTGTTTCCCGTTGAGCACCAGTTTCTCGATGTCGAAGCTTCCGCTCCCGCTGAAAACGGCCTCGACCGCACCGTTCGACAGGGTGTAGTCTTCGCCGGTACGGCTTGCGGCCGTTTTATCCTGTGCGAATATTTGCGTGTGTAGCAGGAGGCCCGCCACCAGCATACAACAATTTCTAATCATCATTTATTCCGGGTATTTTATTGAATTTTCAACTCAGCGCAGTTCCATGCGGTGCGGCCGGCGTAGCCGGATGCGGGCATAAACGGCAAATATAATATACATAGGTATACCCTGTTAGCCGGTAAGCCCGAAAGTTTACAGGGCAAAAATAAGCAAAAATATTTTACTTACAAACCCAAAAACAGTAAAAAACTTTTCGAATCATTGAAGCGGCAAAAATCAGGGGAGGCAACTATTTCCCGGCAGGAATGATTCGAGAAGAGATGAAACATAAAAATATAAGATATTGTATTACACAATTTTAACAGCCAAGACCATCTTAATCCGTTAGCCCAAAGCCAAGTAGCTGATAAAAAGGACATTACTTTTTCACAAATATTTCACAGCCCTAAAAACACCAACAATATATTGAAAATCAATATATTATACACACAAATCCAAGGACATGCAAATCGTACCGCACCCCTTTAAAGTAAAAAAACTTATCAAAAATAGTAATGATAATAATTTTATTGTTATATTTATTGCCGGATAATGAATACTTTTAACTGAATTTCACAGAAAAAAAAGTACCACACAGGCCGTATGTTGTCGTATATCAAGTTCTTTCGGCATTGACGGCCATATCGGCAGACGAATTATACAACCGACTAATTATTCACCATACCTAAAAACTAAAACGTGCCTATGGTAAAACAGACGAGACCCGAACTATTGACTTCCTGAAAAACACTAATCCAAAGTGCTTCTAGCCAAGCAAGGATCAATCCAACACGTACGGGCCCGGGGCGCCCGACCGACGCCCGAACCGTACAAATCTACATTAAGTAATTATAAATGAGGAAATATGACAATGACTATACAAAAGCTCTTTTGTAAAATAATGCTCCGGTCATTCGTGTTGATACTGGGGCTTATATCGGTTACGGAATTGAGCGCAAATCCCGAATTTGCGTATTCCGCAAGCAGCCTGGAATCGTCTGTTACCGCCCCGCAAGGGGGGGGGAACGTCAAGATGACCGGACGCGTCCTGGACGAGACCAAGGCGGGTGTACCGGGAGCCACCGTGATCGTCAAGGGCAGTACCCGCGGTGTCATCACGGGTAATGACGGTACCTTCTCGATCGACGTAAAGCCGACCGATGTAATCGAGATTTCGTACCTGGGTTATGAAACCCAGAGCATTCCCGTCGGAACGAAGACCAACATCGTGACCGAGCTGGTGCGCAAGGTTTCCGAACTGGAGGCGGTAACCGTAGTCGCATACGGTAAACAGCGCAAGGAGAGTATCATCGGCGCCATCAACACCATCGACGCCGGCGAACTGGAAGTGGCAAGCGGCTCGCTCTCCTCGAACCTCGCCGGCAAACTGGCGGGTATCGTCGTGATGCAGCGTACGGGCGAACCCGGATCGAGCGCCGAGTTCTGGATCCGCGGACAGAGTACGTTCGGTGCCAAAACCACCCCGCTGGTGCTCGTCGACGGTATCGAGCGCGACATGGACTTTGTCGACGCGGACGACATCGCCACGTTCTCCATCCTGAAGGACGCAACGGCGACCGCCCTCTACGGTGTGCGCGGTGCGAACGGCATCATCCTGATCACCACCAAACGAGGCACCGAAATGACGGCGCCCCAGATCCGCGTCAAGGCCGAATTCGGCATTACGCAGCCTGTCCAGCTGCCCGAGCTGGCGAACGCTTCGCAGTGGATCGACTACTACAACGAACTCTACCGCGACAGCGGCAGCACCGAGATGCCGATTTCGGACTATGCCCGCCAGATGTACCTGAGCGGCCGCGACCCCGACCTCTATCCGAACGTCGACTGGGTCAACACCATCTTCAAGGACTTGGCCATGACCGGGCGCGTACACGCGAGCGTCACGGGCGGCTCCCCGAAAATCCGTTACTACGTTTCGGCATCCTACTACACGGAAGGCGGTATGTTCAATGTCGCGGACAATGACCGTTACGATGCCCAGATGAACTTCAACAAGTACAGCTTCCGCTCGAACATCGACATCGACATTACCAAGTCGACGCAGCTGGGTCTTTCGCTGTCTACGCAGTATACCACCAAGAACGCGCCATGTACGAGCACGAACGACCTGTACGCCTATACGATGTACGTAACCCCCGTGGCTACGCCGACCGTATATTCCAACGGCATGCTAGCGATCCCGCAGGAGTCGGGCTCGGTCAACCCCTACAACATGCTGAACAACACCGGATACAGACGTTACAACACCATGGTGGCGCAATCCCTGTTGTCGCTTACGCAGGATTTCTCGGACATCATTACCCCCGGACTGAAAGCCAATGTGAAATTCGCATGGGACGCCCAGAATGCGACCCTCCTGGAGCGGGCAATGTCCCCGGTAACCTACTACGCCACCGGGCGCGATGAAAACGGCGAACTGATGCTGACCGCTGCCAATCCCAACGGCAGTAACTATATGAAGCTCGCAACATCGGACTCCTCGGGTACGACGGCCATCAATTTCGAGGGCTCGCTTATCTATGAGCGCCTCTTCGCGGAAGACCACCGCGTAAGCGGCATGTTCCTCTACTCGGTACGCAGCAAATCCAAGAACAGGCCCGTCAATTACATCGACGCCTACCCGACAAAGAACATGGGTATCGCCGGGCGTTTCACCTACGCCTTCCGCGACAAGTATTTCGCCGAGTTCAACTTCGGTTACAACGGTTCAGAGAACTTCGCCCCCGGCAAGCGCTACGGCTTCTTCCCCTCGTACGCCGTAGGATACATGATCAGCAACGAAAAATTCTGGGAGCCGCTGCGCGACAAGGTCAACATCCTGAAAATCCGCGCCTCGTACGGTAAGATCGGTAACGACGAGATCGGCGGGGGGGGGCCGGTCCGCCCCAACACGACCCCCACACTGCGCCG
>OAWP01001055.1_pt1 | contig 19168 bp, 14 predicted proteins | sample 1517081 | NCBI WGS metagenome assembly OAWP01 (sample SAMEA2580167, study PRJEB22360) | human gut metagenome | biome: human gut; feature: human-associated habitat; material: faeces | place: Denmark | collected 2008/2010 | reverse complement strand
CGATCCAAAAGAGTCCCAGAAACCGGAGAAAGTGATCAATGGTATGATCGAAGGACGTGTAAGCAAAGAATTAAAAGAAATCTGCTTAGTAGATCAGGTTTATGTAAAAGCTGAAGATGGAAAACAGACTGTTGCTAAATATTTAGACGAAGTTTCCAAAGCAGTTGGTACACCTGTAAGCGTTAAGAGATTTGTTCGTTTCGAGACTGGTGAAGGAATCGAAAAGAAACAGGAAGACTTTGCAGCTGAAGTTGCAGCACAGATGAACGCATAATAAAATCTGATTTTGAAATGCCCTGAGGACGATTATGTTTTCAGGGCATTTTTTGTCGGTAATTTATAAAAATGGCTGTAAAATATTGTTGAAAAAACCTTGCTAAATATTGGAAAGTATCTTATCATGGTATTAATAGAAAAGTTAACATAACTATTACAAACGTAGTGCTGATGTTACACTACCAGAAAATAAGAAGGAGTGTTATAGTCATGGAAGCAAAAGAAAAAGTATCATTTATCCACTCCATCACAGCAAAGATCATGTTAATGGTGGTTGTGATGGTGTCTTTATCGCTTATGGCGTGTATTTCTATCGCAAATGTAAGGGCTTCGGCGACAGTCAGCAATGTCAACGAGAATTTTATTTTGAGCCTTACGGAATCAGCGGCAAAAACATTGGACAAGATTCCGGCAGAGGTAGATTTTTCCACCCAGTGTGCAGCTGTCATGCAGGATATGCGCATGGAGGGTGTGTCGTCTGCCTATGGATATCTTGTAGATTCTGACGGCACGATGCTTTATCATCCGACTGCAGATAAAATTGGAAAATCTGTGGAAAATGAGGTTGTAAAGGGCGTTGTGAGCCAGCTTCAATCAGGCAATATCCCACAGGATGCGGTTGTAACCTATAATTTTAACGGAACAGTCAAATATGCTGCATATGCACTGACATCTGACCACAAGATTGTTGTGATGTCTGCAGATAAAGGTGAGATCATGGAACCAATCACCAATATGGTAAGGTTAATGCAGATTACTATGGGTGTCTGTCTGATCATCTGCTGTCTGGCTGCATTGGTTTTGACAAACATGATCACAAAACCAATTCACCAGCTGACTTATATTATTACGAGAACAGCTAATTTTGACTTTACCCATAATGCTAACAGCAGAAGATTATACAGCAGAAAAGATGAGATTGGGATTATGGCAGCTGAAATGCATATTATGCGCAAAAATCTGCGTGATATGGTTGCCAGTATCCAGGATGCAGGACAGAAGATCAATGAGAATGTGTCTGAGTTAAATGAGGTTACGGATACGGTGAACCAGATGTGTTCCGATAACTCGGCAACCAGCCAGCAGCTTGCTGCCGGTATGCAGGAGACAGCAGCGACAACTGTTACGATCAATGAGAATGTGTCCCAGATCAAGGGAGAAGCTGAAACTATCAATACCATGGCAGAGGAAGGTGCAAAGAATTCAGAAACTGTTATGGATCGTGCTTTACAGCTTCGTACCAAGACTGTCACCGCAAGCAATAAGACAATGGAGATTTATAATTCTGTCAAGGAGAAAGCTGAAAAAGCAATTGAAGGCTCCAAAGCAGTTGAGAAGATCAATGAACTGACAGGAACTATCATGGAGATTTCTTCCCAGACAGGTCTTCTGGCTTTGAACGCATCCATCGAGGCGGCAAGAGCAGGAGAAGCAGGAAAAGGATTTGCTGTAGTTGCAACTGAAATTGGAAGCCTTGCAGACCAGACTTCCCAGGCAATTGCCAATATCAGTGCGATTGTAAAAGAAGTAAACGAGGCAGTCGGCAATATGTCGGAATGTCTGGAAGAGACAACAGAGTTCCTTGAGAAGAGCGTATCTGCTGATTACAAGGAATTTGAACAGGTAAGCGAACAGTACAAGGATGATGCGAATGTATTTAAGAGCAGCATGGAGGGAATCAAGACATCCATGGCGCAACTTGCAGGTGCGATCGAGCAGATCGCAAGTGCTTTGAGCGGCATCAACGATACGGTGGGTGAATCCTCTGTGGGCGTTACGGATATTGCAGAAAAAACTTCCGGCATGGTAGAGAAGACATCATCCGCAACAGATAAAGTAAAAGAATGTTATCAGTGTGTAGATGAGCTGAGAGATATTGTTACTAAATTTACATTAGAGTAACAGATTTGTAATTGGATGCGGAGGGGCAGAGCTGTTTTGACGGCTTGCCCCTTTTAAAATAGGAAAATTCTGACAATAATTGCAATAATTTGAAAAAATCATACGATTATATGCTGTTTTCTGCTTTGAAAAATCAAAAAATGTGTTACAATAGATAGGAGACAAATGATAAGCTTGGGGGTTATTCCATGCAGGATAAAGATACAGAGGCAATAAATAATCAAAGAAAACGAAGAAAAAGAATCGGACGGATTCGGAATGGTATTATAATGACGATTGCCGGATGGATCATCCTGTCGATGATACTGATCATTGTTTTATTTGTGCAGGTAATAAAGATTCAGCATAAACTGGATAATATTGTGACAGTCAGTTCGAAGGAACAGGTTCAGCAGGAAAATGCGCAGAAACCGGAAAGTGCCGGGGAGTCTGTTTATACCGATGTCACTGAAGCAACAGAGACACCAAAAACCTATGAGTCTGTGACACCGCCGGCTACCGGCATTTCAGAGGAAGAGAATCTTGCCGGGGATGGCGATATACATAAGGTTTACCTGACTTTCGAAGACGGGCCTTCTGATCATACCGGAGAGATTCTGGACATATTGGCTCAATATGATGTGAAGGCAACTTTTTTTGTGGTCGGGAAAGAGGATGAAGAATCCCAGGCACTGTATCAGAGAATCGCAGATGAGGGACATACGCTCGGCATGCATTCTTATTCCAACAAATACAGCCAGATCTATCAGTCAGATGAGGCATTTGAAGAAGATTTTGAACGCTTACGTGATGAATTGTATCAGGTCACAGGAGTGAACAGTATTTACTATCGTTTCCCGGGTGGAAGCAGTAACCAGATCAGTAACGTACCAATGAGTGATTTTATCCATTACCTGAATGAACAGGGAGTTATTTATTATGACTGGAACGTTTCTGCGGGAGATGCAGCATCGAATGCATATTCATCCGAGGAAATAGTTGCGAATGTGATGGATGATGTAGTAAAATATAAAACGTCAGTTGTTTTGTTACATGACGCATCGGATAAGTCAGCAACGGTAGAGGCTTTAGCACCATTGATCGAGGCATTGAATGAAATGGGCGCTGAGATCCTGCCGATTGATGAAGATACATCAGTTATTCAATATGTGAAGGCAGACAGTATTGACTAACTAAATATAAATGGAGGAAGATTATGGGATTTTTTAAAGATTTTAAAGATGATTTTTCACAGGCAGTGAATGAACTGATGCCGGGTGAGGACAATTTAGAAGATGGCGCAGCAAATGAAGATTTAGTTGTGAACACTTTGGAAAATGAAGTTGATGTTGAATCTGAACTTTCCAAATTAGACGGTCTTTTAGAGCAGGTGACTTCACAGACTGCAAAACAGCAGACTTCAGTGCAGAATCAGCCAGTTCCGTCCGTACCGCAGCCGCAGCCAGCAGGTGAAACAAAAATCGAACAGCCGGTAATCCCGGAAAATCATGTAAAAAACACTCAGGAGGAAAGAAAAATGGCAGACAATATAACACCAGTTGTCAATGAAACAAAACCAGTATCAGATGAGGTATCTGTAATTACAGAGGGAACAATCATCAAAGGAGATATCGTATCCAACGGATCTTTAGACATCAGAGGAAACGTTCAGGGAGACATTGGATGTAACGGAAAACTTGTTGTAACAGGTACAGTAACAGGTAACAGCAATTCTTCTGAATTTTTTGCTGATGCAGCTAAGATTGAGGGAGAAGTCGTAAGCACAGGTACTGTTAAGATCGGACTTGGCTCTGTGATCATTGGTAATGTAACATCTTCATCTGCAGTTATTGCAGGAGCAATCAAAGGAGATATTGATGTTCAGGGACCTGTTGTTGTCGATACATCCGCTGTTGTTATGGGTAACATCAAATCCCGTTCCGTACAGATCAACAATGGTGCAGTCATCGAAGGTTTCTGCTCCCAGTGCTACTCAGATGTTGATGTTGAGAGCCTTTTTGCTTCCAAGAATAATGAATAATCCAGAAAGGAAATGGATGCATAAATGAAACGAGTTTTTTTGAAATTAAGTGGAGAAGCATTAGCCGGTGAAAAACACACTGGTTTTGATGAACCAACCGTTACAGAAGTTGCAAAACAGGTAAAGCAGATTGCAGATAAAGGAATCCAGATTGGTATTGTGATCGGTGGTGGTAATTTCTGGAGAGGAAGAACTTCCGAGACGATCGACAGACCTAAGGCGGATCAGATCGGTATGTTAGCAACCATTATGAACTGTATCTATGTATCTGAGATTTTCCGTTCTGTTGGAATGGATACAGAGATTTTTACACCATTTTTATGTGGAAGCATGACAAAGCTTTTCTCTAAAGATGAGGCAGATAAATGTTTCCATGAGGGAAAAATTGTTTTCTTTGCAGGTGGAACAGGTCATCCTTATTTTTCTACCGATACGGGAATCGTATTACGCGCAATTGAGATGGAAGCAGAAGGTATTTATCTTGCAAAGGCAATTGATGGTGTCTATGACAGCGATCCGAAGCTGAATCCGGCTGCTAAGAAGTATGATGAGGTATCTATTCAGGAGGTAATTGACCAGAAGCTCGCTGTAGTAGATCTTACCGCATCCATTATGTGCATGGAAAACAAGATGCCGATGTATGTGTTCGGATTAAATGAAGAAAATAGTATTGTAAAGGCCATGAGTGGAGAATTTAATGGCACAAAGGTAACAGTTTAGGAGGCTAAATCCTCTCCTCACTCGGAGTTCGGATTTTTGCTTCGCAAAAACAAGGAGGCTAAATCCTCTGCTCCTGCATGGGCAGTCGCATTTTGCTTCGCAAAACAAGGAGGATTAATATGGACGAGAGATTAGTTCAGTTCGATGAGAAAATGCAGAAAACAATGAACAATTTATCAGAGGAATTTGGAAGTATCCGTGCCGGACGTGCCAATCCACATGTTCTTGATAAATTGAGAGTTGATTATTACGGAACACCAACACCTATCCAGCAGGTGGCAAACGTAAATGTTCCGGAACCTAGAATGATTCAGATTCAGCCATGGGAAGCTTCTATGGTAAAAGAGATTGAGAAAGTGATCATGACATCTGATCTTGGAATCAATCCTACCAATGATGGAAAGACAATCCGTCTTTTATTCCCAGAACTGACAGAGGAAAGACGTAAAGATCTTGCAAAAGACGTAAAGAAGAAAGGTGAGAGTGCAAAAGTAGCCATTCGTAATATTCGTCGTGATGCAAATGATTCCTTCAAGAAACTTGCAAAAGAGGATGTTTCAGAAGATGAAATCAAAGCATTGGAAGAAAATGCTCAGAAGATGACAGATAAATATATTGCAGCTGTCGATGAAGCAGTAGAAGTTAAAACAAAAGAAATTTTAACTGTATAAATAAATTGACAGAATAAAAGAAAGAGTGGGGGCATGAGAAAATCGTGTCCTCATTTTCGTAACTTATAAAAGAACAATATTTTGCAATGACAGCGGAACAAAAAAAATTACAAGGTTTTGTGCCGTTTGACTGGAACAGAAAGGATATACAATTAGCATGAAGATTCCACAACATGTAGCAATTATATTAGATGGAAATGGAAGATGGGCAAAAAGCAAAGGAATGCCAAGAAATTACGGACATACGGTCGGGGCTAAGAATGTGGAGACAGTCTGTCAGGCAGCCCATGATATGGGAATTAAATATCTGACCTTATATGCTTTTTCTACCGAGAACTGGAACCGGCCGGATAACGAAGTAAATGCATTGATGAAATTACTGGAATCTTATCTGAAAAACTGTATTAAAACTGCGGATAAGAATAATATGCGTGTCCGGGTGATCGGAGATACCACAAAACTCAGTGAGAAGTTTCAAAATCAGATCAAAGAATTGGAGTCTGCATCTGCACACAATGATGGTTTGAATCTGCAGATTGCGATCAATTATGGAAGCCGGGATGAGATGCTCCGGGGCATGCGGAAAATGTATGCAGATCTCCGTGACGGCAAATTGCAGGAAAACGAGATTGATGAGACACATTTTGAAGCTTATCTGGATACGAAAGATATTCCGGATCCGGATCTGTTGATCCGCACCAGTGGGGAACAGCGCTTATCGAATTATCTCTTATGGCAGCTGGCTTACAGTGAATTTTATTTTACGGAAGTTCCATGGCCGGACTTCCATAAAGAAGAATTAGAAAAGGCAGTTGAAGCATATAATAAACGTGACCGCAGGTTTGGCGCACTCTCAGAGGAGGATGGAGAAATATAATGTTTAAGACAAGATTATTAAGTGGAATCGTGTTAGTGATCGCAGCACTGGTTCTGATCATTACAGGCGGAGATGTTCTGCTGATCTCAACACTGATTATTTCCTATATTGGTATGTTTGAATTATATCGCATTTTTCACATTGAAAAAGAGGCGGTTGGAATCATTGGTTATCTGGCAGCGACCGTGTATTATTGTAATCTGAAATTTGCATTTTTGCCGGATACAATGGTGTTTGTATTAGGTGTTTTGATTCTTATGATGTTCGCATATGTATTTACATATCCGAAGTATAAGACGGAACAGGTACTTGCAGCATTTTTTGGCGTGTTCTATGTTGCTGTGATGCTGTCGTATGTGTATCAGACACGTATGATTGAGGCAGGTGCCTACATTGTATGGCTTGTTTTTTTGTGCTCCTGGGGATGCGACACCTGTGCATACTGTGTAGGAATGTTGATTGGGAAACATAAAATGTCGCCAAAATTAAGTCCGAAGAAATCAGTGGAGGGTGCTGTCGGCGGTGTCGCAGGTGCAGCGCTTCTTACGGTTATTTATGGCATGATCTTTAAAAGTGCCATGCAGATTGATCAGACACATGTCTGGATTATGGCAGGAATCAGTGCGGTTGGAGCTTTAATCTCTATGGTGGGGGATCTGACTGCATCCGCCATCAAGCGTAATTATGAGATCAAAGATTATGGAAAACTGATTCCGGGGCACGGTGGTATTTTAGACCGTTTTGACAGTGTGATCTTTACTGCACCGATCATTTATTTCCTTGCAGTGAACTTTATTAAATTATAAGATAAGGAAAACATAAAATATGAAAAAAATTGCAATTTTAGGTTCTACCGGTTCTATCGGTACACAGACACTCGATATTGTAAGAGAGCAGGGGGATATTCAGGTAGTGGCAATGGCTGCCGGAAGTAATATCAGTTTGTTAGAAGCACAGATGAGGGAGTTCAGACCATCTCTTGTCAGTGTATGGGATGAAAAAAAGGCATCAGAACTTCGTACAAATACAAAAGACCTCGGCATAAAAATCGTGTCTGGCATGGAAGGACTTCTTGAAGTATCGGTGATCCCGGAGAGTGAGATTTTAGTGACTGCAATTGTTGGTATGCTTGGAATCAGACCAACGATTGCTGCAATTAAAGCAGGAAAGAAAATTGCTTTGGCAAACAAGGAAACACTTGTCACTGCCGGACATATTATTATTCCGCTTGCAAAGGAATACAAGGTGCCGATTCTTCCGGTGGACAGCGAACACAGTGCGATTTTCCAGTCGCTGCAGGGTGCCGGGGATAATAAGATCAGCAGGATTTTACTGACAGCTTCCGGCGGACCATTCCGTGGAAGAAAAGCAGATGAACTTAAGAATATTCAGGTGGAAGATGCCCTGAAACATCCAAACTGGAGCATGGGAAGAAAAATCACGATAGACTCTTCCACATTGGTAAATAAAGGACTGGAAGTGATGGAAGCAAAATGGCTCTTTGATGTGACTTTAGATCAGATTCAGGTTGTAGTACATCCGCAGAGTGTCATTCATTCTGCTGTAGAGTATCAGGATGGAGCAGTGATCGCACAGCTTGGCACGCCGGATATGAGACTTCCAATCCAGTATGCACTTTATTATCCGGAGCGCCGGAATCTTTCGGGCAGGAGACTGGATCTGTTTGAAATTGCAGATCTTACCTTCGAGAAGCCGGATACCGATACATTTCGCGGGCTTGCACTTGCATATCAGGCAATGGAAAAGGGCGGAAATATTCCGACTGTGTACAATGCTGCCAATGAGAAAGCGGTCAGTCTGTTTTTAGACCGGAAGATTTCTTATCCGGAGATCACAGAGTTGATCGAGGCATGTATGGAAAATGCAGAGTTTATCGATCATCCGGATGTGGATGAAATTTTGGGGACAGAAGCAGCTGCTTATGAGTTTATTGAAAAAAAGATGAGTGCAAAATAAAACGCATTTAAAAATGCAACAAGACATCAGGAAAGGTTTTTTACATGAAAATTATTATCGCATTACTGATATTCAGCATTATTATCCTGTTTCATGAACTGGGACATTTTTTACTTGCAAAGGCAAACGGGATCCGTGTCAATGAATTTTCACTTGGATTAGGACCTACACTTTTCGGAATCCAGAAAGGTGAGACAAAATACTCCATCAAACTGCTTCCATTTGGAGGAGCCTGCATGATGGAGGGAGAGGATTCGGAAAGCCAGGATAACAAGGCGTTTAACAACAAATCTGTCTGGGCAAGGATCAGCGTTGTAGCTGCGGGACCAATTTTTAATTTTATCATGGCCTTTATCTTCTCTTTTATTCTTGTCTGCTGCACCGGATATGATCTTCCGGTACTCTCAGATGTGAGTGAGGGTTATGCCGCAGAGGAAGCGGGACTTCAGGCAGGTGATACGATTGTAAAAATGGGAAATAAACATATTCATTTTTACCGTGAGGTGAGTGCATATTCCATGTACCATGCCGGAGAACCGGTGAAAGTAACTTATGAGCGGGATGGAGAACGTTACACAACGGAACTCACTCCAAAATATGATGAGACCACCGGAAGATATTTATATGGATTTATTGGAATGGCAGCCAGAGAGAAGACAACAAACAATGTATTCACGCTGGCAAAATACAGTGCTTACGAGGTGGAGTACTGGATCTATACGACACTTGGAAGCTTAAAGATGCTCTTTACCGGAGGCGTTACCGTCAATGATATGAGTGGTCCGGTAGGAATTGTCAGTGCAATCGGAGACAGCTATGAGCAGAGTGTTTCCTACGGCTACTTCTATGCATTCCTGCAAATGCTGTATATCAGTATCCTGCTTTCTGCGAACCTTGGTGTCATGAACCTTCTGCCACTCCCGGCACTCGACGGTGGAAGACTTGTATTTTTGCTGGTAGAGGCGATCCGTGGCAAAAAAGTTGACCCGGAAAAAGAGGGCATGGTACATTTTGCCGGTATCATGATATTGTTTGCACTCATGATACTGATCATGTTTAACGACATTCGTAAGTTGTTCATATAGATTAGAAAAAATTTCACGATTATCGTAAGAAAATGATAGATAATTGCGAAACTCATGAAAATCTAAATTGAATTGTGAAAAATTAACAAAAGCTTGAGAAAACACTGGGGAGCGGTCGGCACTTAGAAGGCAGATACGATGCTAATCGTGTCTGGCTTCTTAGTACCGTTACCAGCGACACGTAGCGAGAGCGTGTTTTCGAAAATTTTGTTAATTTTGAACAATTGAAAGAAGATTATGAGGAGTTTCGCAATTGCCTATAAGAAAATCATACGAAAGGGAGAAGAACAATGACAAAAACAGTGAAGATCGGCAACCGCATCATTGGCGGCGGCAACCCGATTTTGATCCAGTCTATGACCAATACAAAAACCGAGAATGTGGAGGCAACTGCCGCACAGATCAATCAGCTTACAGCTGCCGGATGTGATATCATCCGCTGTGCAGTGCCTACGATGGATGCAGCGAAGGCATTAAAGGAGATAAAAAAACAGGTGCAGATTCCGGTCGTTGCAGACATTCATTTTGACTATCGTCTTGCAATTGCAGCAATGGAGAATGGAGCAGACAAAATCCGCATCAACCCTGGCAATATCGGAAGCGCGGAGCGTGTAAAGGCAGTGGTGGATGTCGCAAAAGAGCGCAACATTCCAATCCGTGTAGGGGTAAACAGTGGTTCCTTAGAAAAAAATCTGGTGGAGAAATACCATGGAGTGACGGCTGAGGGACTGGTAGAAAGTGCTTTGGATAAAGTAAAACTGATTGAAGATATGGGATATGATAATCTTGTCATCAGTATCAAATCTTCGGATGTTATGATGTGTGTGAAAGCGCATGAACTGATCGCAAGCCAGACCGATCATCCACTGCATGTCGGGATCACGGAAGCCGGTACGATCATCAGCGGTAATATCAAGTCAGCCATCGGACTTGGATTGATCTTACATCAGGGAATCGGTGACACGATCCGGGTTTCCCTGACAGGAGATCCATTAGAGGAGATCAAATCTGCCAAATTAATTTTAAAAACACTTGGACTCCGTCAGGGTGGTGTGGAAGTAGTATCCTGTCCTACCTGTGGACGAACACAGATCAATCTGATCCAGCTGGCCAATCAGGTAGAAAATATGGTTGCTGACATTCCTCTTGACATTAAAGTTGCCGTTATGGGATGTGTTGTTAATGGCCCGGGAGAAGCAAAAGAGGCAGATATCGGAATCGCCGGGGGAATCGGAGAAGGACTTATTATCAAACATGGCGAAGTATTCAAAAAAGTGCCGGAGTCAGAACTTTTAGAGGCACTCCGCTATGAACTGTTACATTGGAATGAATAATTATGGCAAAACTATTTTTTGATGTCTTTCCGACACTGGATGTGTCCGGGGATATGAAGAAAATTTTATCTGAGATGGAAGTTACCAAGGTAGGGATGAATCATGAGAGAGATCATATCCGTGTCTATCTTTTGGGCAGTCATCTCATACATAAAAATAACATTACGCAGTTAGAAAAATCCATTGAGGAGCAGATATTTAAGGGAAAACGGATGAATGTCCGTATTATCGAAAAGTATCAGCTCTCCGAGCAGTATACCGCCCGCACGCTGATGGATATGTATAAGGACAGTATTTTAGAAGAGTTAAAAGCCTACAGTCTGATGGAATACAATCTGCTCCGTGCCTCCAAAATGGAATTTACGGATGACAGTCATCTGCATCTTGTGCTGGAAAATACGATCATTGCACAGACACGCTCCCATGAAATTGTGGAATTTTTAGAGAAAATCGTGTGTGAGCGCTGTGGCATGAACCTGATTGTTGACCTCGACTTTGAGGAGCCAAAGGAGAGCAAATACAAGAAAAACAGTGATCTTCAGATTCAGTTTGAAATCAAAAACATATTAAAAAATATCAATTTGAAGGATGAGGACGGAGAGACAGTTGCAGTTGCTTCAGATGCCAATGAAAAAAGTGCAGTTTCCGGTCAGACTACAACATCTGGAGACAGTGGTTCTACAGGTGGTGGAAACGCCGTAAAACCTGCAAAAAACGATGCAAAATCTGCAAATGGTGCAGGAAATACTGCAAAAAAACCATACGACGGACCACGGAAAGAGTTTAAAAAACGTTATGATGGCGGTGGATTTGGCGGAGGTAAAAAATCCGACAATCCGGATGTGATCTACGGTCGTGATATCGAGGATGGAGAGACCATCCCATTGGAGAAGATCGTGGGTGAGATGGGTGAAGTTACCATCCGCTGTCAGGTCATGACGGTTGAGACCAGAGAGATCCGTAATGAAAAGACGATCATTATCATGTCTGTCACAGATTTTACGGATTCCATTGTCCTGAAAATATTTACAAGAAATGAAGACAGGGATGAGCTTCTTGGCAATCTGAAAAAAGGGGCATTCTTAAAAATCAAAGGTGTCACGACAATCGATAAGTTTGACAGTGAATTAACAATCGGTTCGATCGTTGGAATTAAGAAGATTGCTGACTTTACGACCACCCGTATGGACACCAGTCCGGAGAAGCGTGTGGAATTGCACTGTCATACAAAGATGAGTGATATGGATGGTGTGTCCGAGTGTAAAGACATCGTAAAGCGTGCCATGAAATGGGGACATAAGGCGATTGCGATCACCGACCACGGCGATGTACAGGCATTCCCGGATGCAAACCATGCACTGAGTCCGGATGACGATTTTAAGGTTATCTACGGTGTGGAAGCGTATCTGGTGGACGACTTGAAGGATATTATCACAGATTCGAAAGGACAGAGCCTCGATGAAACCTTTGTGGTGTTCGACTTGGAGACGACCGGTTTCAGCCCTGATAAGAATAAGATTATTGAGATCGGTGCAGTGAAAGTAGTCGGTGGTGTCATTACAGACCGCTTTTCGACATTTGTAAACCCGGAAGTGCCAATTCCATTCCGGATCGAGGAATTGACCTCAATTAAGGATGATATGGTCATTGATGCACCGAAGATTGAGGAGATTCTGCCGGTATTTATGAAGTTCTGCGAGGGTGCGATCATGGTTGCCCACAATGCGGAATTTGATATGAGTTTTATTAAGAAAAACTGCAAGGATCAGGGGATAGAGAGAGAGTTTACGATCATAGATACAGTGGCTCTTGCCAGAATCCTGCTGCCGAACCTGAATCGTTTTAAACTCGATACCGTTGCAAAGGCATTGAATGTCTCACTGGAAAACCATCATCGTGCGGTTGACGATGCTGCCTGTACGGCAGAAATTTTTGTGAAATTTATTGAGATGTTAAAAGAACGCGGTATGGAAAATCTCGATGATGTGAACCATATGGTTTCCACCTCCCCGGAAACGGTCATGAAAATGCCAACCTACCATGCAATCATTCTGGCGACAAATGACATCGGACGTATCAATCTGTATCGTCTGGTTTCACTTTCACACCTCACGTATTATAATAAGAGGCCACGTGTGCCAAAAAGTGAATTTGTCAAATACAGAGAGGGACTTCTTTTAGGCTCTGCCTGTGAAGCTGGAGAATTATACCGTGCGATTGTGGGCGGAAGACCGCAGGAAGAGATCATAAGACTTGTAAAGTTCTATGATTATCTGGAGATACAGCCACTTGGAAACAATGAGTTCATGTTGCGCAGTGACAAGGAGCCGGTGAATACGATGGAAGAGCTGCAGGATATCAACCGCAGGATCTGCAGACTGGGGGAGGAATTTAACAAGCTTGTGGTGGCTACCTGCGATGTGCATTTCCTTGACCCGGAAGATGAAATCTACCGCCGTATTATTATGGCCGGAAAGGGATTTAAGGATGCTGACGAGCAGGCACCGTTATATCTCCGCACAACGGAGGAAATGTTAAAGGAATTCGAATATCTTGGAAGTGCCAAAGCAGAGGAGGTTGTCATTACAAATCCGAACAAGATCGCGGATATGTGTGAGAAGATTGCACCGGTAAGACCGGATAAGTGTCCGCCGTTTATCGAGAATTCGGATCAGATGCTCCGTGATATCTGCTATAACAAGGCGCACAGCATGTATGGTGAAGAACTGCCTCCGATCGTAAAGGAGCGGCTTGACCGAGAATTAAATTCGATTATTTCCAATGGATATGCGGTAATGTATATTATCGCACAGAAGCTTGTATGGAAGTCGAACGAGGATGGTTACCTTGTAGGTTCCCGTGGTTCGGTAGGTTCCTCTTTTGCAGCGACCATGTCCGGTATCACGGAGGTAAATCCATTGCAGGCGCATTACCGTTGCGAATATTGCAAATACAGCGATTTTGATTCACCGGAAGTCAAGGCATTTTCCGGAAGAAGCGGATGTGATATGCCGGATAAGATTTGTCCGGTGTGTGGCAAAAAGCTGGTAAAAGATGGATTTGATATTCCATTTGAGACCTTCCTTGGATTCAAGGGAAATAAAGAGCCGGATATCGACTTAAACTTTTCCGGTGAGTATCAGAGTAAAGCCCATGCTTACTGTGAGGTTATTTTCGGTTACGGACAGACGTTCCGTGCTGGAACGATTGGTACACTTGCGGATAAGACTGCATTTGGATATATCAAAAATTATTATGAAGAGCGCGGAATTCACAAGAGAAACTGTGAGATTGACCGTATTGTACAGGGATGTGTCGGCGTCCGGAGAACGACCGGACAGCATCCGGGAGGTATCGTTGTTCTTCCGGTGGGCGAGGAGATTAATACGTTTACTCCGGTACAGCATCCGGCAAACGATATGACGACTGCAACGGTTACGACTCATTTTGATTACCATTCCATCGACCATAACTTATTAAAACTGGACATTCTCGGACACGATGATCCGACCATGATTCGTATGTTACAGGACTTGACAGGACTTGATCCACAGACGATCCCTTTGGACGATCAGACAGTCATGTCGCTGTTTATGAATACCTCTGCATTGGGAGTAGAACCGGAAGACATCAACGGTATTCCCCTGGGATGTTTAGGAATCCCGGAGTTTGGAACAGATTTTGCGATGCAGATGGTTATTGATGCGAAACCGACCGAATTTTCGGATCTGATCCGAATTTCAGGACTTTCGCATGGTACGGATGTGTGGTTGGGAAATGCACAGACTTTAATTGAGCAGGGGATTGCAACGATTTCTACTGCAATCTGTACTCGTGATGATATTATGATTTATCTGATCAGTATGGGACTTGACAGTGAGCAGTCCTTTACCATTATGGAGTCTGTTCGAAAAGGTAAGGGATTAAAGGAAGAATGGAAGGAAGAGATGCGGGCACATAATGTACCGGAATGGTATATTGATTCGTGTTTAAAGATCAAGTATATGTTCCCAAAGGCGCACGCGGCTGCCTACGTTATGATGGCATGGCGTATCGCATACTGCAAAGTTTTTTACCCGCTTGCCTATTATGCAGCATATTTTTCCATTCGTGCGACAGGTTTCAACTATGAGATCATGTGTCAGGGAAAAGAGCGTCTGGAATATTTTTATAAAGATTACACGAGAAGAAAAGATTCTCTTTCCAAAAAAGAGCAGGATGTCTACCGTGATATGCGAATTGTGCAGGAGATGTATGCGAGAGGCTTTGATTTCACGCCAATTGATATTTACCGTGCACTGCCGGATCGTTTCCAGATCATCGATGGAAAACTTATGCCGGCGTTAAATACGATCGAGGGTATGGGCGACAATGCTGCAATCGCGGTTGCGGAAGCAGCAAAAGACGGAAAGTTCTTATCCAAAGATGATTTCCGCCAGAGAACCAAGGTGACGAAATCTACCATTGATCTTATGGCAGATCTTGGACTGCTGGGCGATATGCCGGAGTCCAATCAGTTGTCGTTATTTGATTTTGCATAAATATTTGTTTTGCGGGATAAAGAAACGCCAGGAAAAAATGAAGTTTCCTGACGTTTCTTTTTTTGTAAAAAATTGCATTGTAACAACGCCTGCTTACGGATTGAAAATCTGTACATTGCCCGGGGCAGCAACAGATGTATAATAAGGGGTTTTGGTCGTAAAATCTTTAAAATAGACATAAGTGGAAGTTACATTAATGGCAGTGTAGTTGCCTTCTTTTAATTCCTGATAATTGCTTCCATCTGTATTAATACAACAGATGGCCGGATTTGTCTTATCATTTTTCTGAAAAAAGATTTTATCGCCTGTGACATTATAGCAGTCGACACGGCAGTCCGTGACCAGCGTTTTTTCGCCATTTGTCAGATCGACTTTGGCAATGCGGTAATCGTTTTCACAGTCCATAAAATAAAGATTGTTTCCGTCTTTCACCGGCATCCAGCAGTTCCCCTCATAGATGACTTTTGCATGGTCGTTGGAAGTGTCCATCTCATAGATATTATGATTGTCTGTCAGTCCGTTATAATAAATATATTGTCCATCGGTACTTGCGGTAAAGTAGGACTGTTTTTCTACCTGCTCTTTTTCCTTGCCATCAATTTTGACTTTGTACAGCGTGGTTGCATCAGTGGTATCATAATGCAGATAGTACAGATAATTTCCAACCAGGGAAGCATACATACACGGATCATCATCTAAAATTTCAGGCTTTCCTTTTCCGTCAATATCCAGCCGGCATAAACTGTTGGTATTGATCGGGAGGAAGGAAAATGAATCAGCGCTTTTTCCCTTAAGTTTACAGTAATAAATGTAGTGGTCATCCACGTTGATGTAGCTGACACTCTGATCCTCTAACTTTTTGATGTTTGTGCCGTCCGGGTTCATGGAGTACAGACAGTAGTTGTCGGCAGGGTTGGCAAAGTAGACAATACCATCTTTTTCACAGAAATATCCTTCGTTATACAGATTTCCCGCAGTGTTGCCGTTGACATAACCGTCATTATACCGAATGCGGTTTATGTACCGGTAGAGGAAAACACACCCGGCAGCAAGAAGGATCACCAACACAAAAAGCAGCCATTTCCAAATTTTTTTCATAAGTAAATCACCTCTTTGATTTATAATCTTTATCTATAAAAAGTATAGCATTTCTGTATACCATGACGCAAGTGTTCTCTTGCAAGCAAACTGTGAATGTAATATATTATAAATAATAAATGGAAAGGCTTGGATTTTTTATGAGAGATTTATTGGAACTAAGAGATGAGATTGATCAGATCGACAGTCAGATCGTGGATCTGTATGAACGCAGAATGGCAATTTCAGAGGAAGTTGCTGAATATAAAATTGCTGTGGGAAAGAAAGTATTTGACAAGCAGCGTGAGGTTTCCAAGTTGGAAACATTGAGCAGAAAAGGAACTACGCCATTTTTAAAACATGGTATCCGTGAACTGTTCGAGCAGATCATGTCCATGAGCCGGAAGCGTCAGTATCAGCTACTGACAGAACATGGTCAGACGGAAAAAACCGATTTTAAAGAAGTAGATCATCTGAATTACAAAAATGCTAAAATCGTATTTCAGGGAACGGAAGGCGCATATTCACAGCTTGCGCTGAATGAGTATTTCGGGGAGAATGCAGACAGTTATCATGTGGATACGTGGCGGGATGCGATGGAAGCCATCCAAAACGGAGAGGCCGATTACGCTGTATTCCCAATTGAGAATTCATCTGCCGGAATCGTTTCCGAGAACTATGATCTTATGGTGGAATACAATAATTATATCGTGGGCGAGCAGATCATCCGTATCGACCATGCACTTTTGGGCCTGCCGGAAGCAGACATGGACGATATCACCGACATTTATTCCCACCCACAGGCGCTGATGCAGTGCTCGAAATACCTTGAGAGCCACAGAGACTGGGAAAAGCACAGTCTGAAAAATACTGCGATGTCCGCCCAGAAGATCAAAGAAGATGGAAAAAAGAACAAGGCAGCGATCGCAAGCACCCTGACTGCGGATATTTACGGTTTGAAAGTGCTGGATGAGGCAATCCAGAACAATAAAAATAATTATACAAAGTTTATCATTGTGGCAAACAAGAAGATTTTTGAATCGAGAGCCAATAAGATCAGTATCTCTTTTGAAGTTCCGCATGAGAGCGGTTCACTGTACCATAAGCTGTCCCATTTTATCTACAACGGAATCAACATGAACAAGATTGAGTCCAGACCGGTGCAGGGAAAAGCGTGGGAGTACCGTTTCTTTGTTGACATTGAGGGAAATCTCAATGATGCAGCCGTACAGAATGCGTTGCGGGGGCTGACAGAAGAGACAATCCGTTTGAAAATACTTGGCAATTATGTGAGTGCAGAAGGGAATGAATAAACTGATGAAAAGTCCAAAGAATTTGATTTTATATAAAGATTTTGAAAATGGTAACTTATTTTATAACATGACCTGGATCATGGAGAATTACGAAAATGAATATTATAATAAAGAGGATGTGGAGTCTCTATTGTATGAGAGTTTGAACCAGTTAATGGAACTGGCAGTGAGTCATGGCTTTGAGGGGAATCTGTGGCACAGTTTTCTGGCATTTCTTCTTGTAAATAATGAGAATGCTTACAGCAAAGCCTGTGAGATCCGCGGAAAAGTGGAGGGCTCTGTCAATCAGATCGTATTGCATGACTTTGAGATCATCAAATCGCTGTTTGATTTTGATTTTGGAAAACTTGCCTCTTATTTTGAGATGGACTGTATGGATGCCATCACTGATTATCAGAGCATGACAGGGAGTGGAAAGATTTTTAATAAGAGGATCAAGGAGCGCATCAATGAGTTGAAGTTAAATCTGGAAGCTTCCACAGATGTGTCCGGATTTAAAGATGCAGTGACGGCATTTTATAAAGATTTTGGCGTTGGCAAACTAGGACTTCACAAGGCATTCCGCATTCAGCACAGGGAAAAGGGAGATGTGGAGATCGTGCCGATCACAAATATTGCCCATGTGAAATTAGACGATCTGGTCGGCTATGAGCTTGCAAAACAGAAACTCATCGACAATACGGAAGCATTTGTCAACGGAAAGCAGGCAAATAACTGTCTGTTGTATGGAGATGCCGGAACCGGAAAATCCACCAGCATCAAAGCTATTGCAAACCAGTACTATGACAGAGGCTTACGTCTGATCGAAGTGTACAAGCACCAGTTCTGTGATCTGAATGATGTCATCGCACAGATCAAAAACCGCAATTACAAGTTCATTATTTACATGGACGATCTCTCTTTTGAAGAGTTTGAGATCGAATATAAATATCTGAAGGCAGTGATCGAGGGCGGTCTTGAGAAAAAACCGGACAACGTACTGATCTATGCAACCTCCAACAGACGCCACCTGATCCGTGAAACATTTTCGGATAAAGAGGAAGTGCGTGAGGATATGCATACTTCCGATACTGTACAGGAAAAATTATCCCTGTATGCAAGATTTGGTGTTTCCATCTACTTTGGCGCACCGAATAAGAAGGAATTCCAGAATATTGTCAAAGTACTTGCAGAAAAATATCAGGTTTCCATGGATGAGGACACTTTGCTTGCTGAGGCCAATAAATGGGAGCTTTCCCACGGCGGATTATCCGGCAGGACAGCGCAGCAATTTATCAACTATTTACTTGGAAAAGAATAAAAAATTGGTATAATAGAGATATACAAAAGAAATGAGGAGTGAGGTTAGGTGCGAAACCACCTTCATCACCTACAG